>Ga0310696_10009376_pt1 | contig 11334 bp, 18 predicted proteins | sample AusTroGonzalo_MG_4_FD_203885 | JGI IMG/M metagenome (GOLD analysis project Ga0310696, IMG submission 203885) | Bovine rumen microbial communities from tropical cattle in Woodstock, Queensland, Australia - Gonzalo_02 (v2) (version 2) | ecosystem: Host-associated > Mammals > Digestive system >...
GTTTACTCTCCTTTCAAGCGCCGGATAATCTGCCTGGCTTTCTCTTGGAGACCGAGACCGAAAGTCCCGGAAAGGTAGAACAGTTGGCGTACATGCCCCTTCGCGGTCTTTTCGTCCATCATTCCGGACTCGACCATGTTGGACACGCCGTCCAATTCATCCTCCGCAAACTTGCGAAGGTTCTCTTTAGTGACTTCTTTCGACATAGCGTTAAGATTTTTTGATGATTTCGTACTCGTCAACCTCCGGGATAACGGCTAAACCGCCCCAAGTCCCGTGTAATTGACCCATAGAGTCGATGAACTCCACAACGCCAATCCGACCGGGATAGGTCTTGTCATACGGGTCGTCCAAACGGACAATCTTGATGGTGTCCCCCACCTTTGCTTTTTCATTTCTCATAACTCATAAAAGATTAAGGTTTTTTTGAAGGCTTTGGGAATATCACTCCCCAAAGTCTTTGAGCATCCGCTGCAACCGATGGATTGCGTCCTCCGTTGTCATGGTGGACAGCCCCCATTTCCTTGCCTTGTCGCGTTCTTCGACAAGTTCGTGGATGGCGGAAAGGATTGCGATGGACAAGAGCGCCGCATCGCGGTCGTCACGGATTTCGATGTTTGCTTTCATAACTCAATAAGATTTATGGTTGATTGGAGAAGGACGGCGGTTTCACCCGCCGTCCCCCTTATTTCAGGCCGATGTAGTTGCGGCCCTTCACGACGATTACATCATCATCAATTCCGCAACCGTTGTCGATAAAGTAATTCGCACGGCACGCTTCCTTGAAAAACTTGAGCGGGAAACGCCCCTTGATAATCATGGGATTGTAAGCGTGCCCCCACCACCAAAAATACCATGCGTTTTCGTCCTTGCGGTGCGTAAACTGAAAAAGGCAAGTCTTTGAATAGGCAAACAACATGCGCCGCCCATCCTCGCCGGTTCTAATTTCTATTTCCATAACTCGCTGTGTTTTAGATTGTTAGAAAATTGGCAAGCCGGGCGGGTATCACCCCGCCCGACCTTTTCGTTACCGATAGTAACGCAACCCGTCATCGGCGAGAATCCACTTTTTAAGGACGACCAACGGCCCGACCGAGCGTTTTACCACGCGCGAAGGATGGAAGTCCCGGTAGTGCGTTGCTCCCTCACCAAATGCGATTTCACTTTTCGTTGGCTCACGATGATAGGTGTAGTTCTGTACCCCGTTAATAATAGGGTCGAATAAATTACTCATAACTCAAAGATTTAAGGATTGTCAAACAATGGCGAAGGGGAAGGGCATCACCCCCGCTCCTCCGTGTTACGGCCGCTCCCACCACGGCAACTCCTCCTCCATCGGGCAGGAGAAGTCGTCCGGGAAAAATTCCGTCTCGGCGTAGAAGTCAAAAACCTCCGCATCCGACACGATTTCGTCGACGTTCGCAAGTTCCCCCCAAGACGGGGTCTCCCCCGTCCGGCGGTCCATGATTTCGCAAAGGTAGTTTTGCTTTAACTCCACGAATTGTTCGCGGCTTAATTCATGTACTTTCATAACTCAAAGGATTTTAAGGTTTTAGCGAGGGAAGGCGCGGGTCAGGCCCCCTCCCCCATTTCTTTTTCCACGGCTACGATTGCATCATTGAGCGCGGACAAATCGTAATAGATTGTCGGAAAACCATCTTTTACGAAACGCGGCCCAGATATTTCGTCCCGTGTCATTTTTAGCGCACAAAGCGCCACATCCGGCGGAATTTCATACCCCCGCTGCGCCCTTTCGATGCAAGCGGAAATCCAATTGCGGAACCCCGCCGCCCGTTGTCTTTCAAGGTCGCGGAAAGCGGACAAAAGCGCTTTTAACACTCCGTCCCCCTCCAACCTTTCAGGAGCGCCGTATAAATCGAGGATATACCCCCCCTCCCCCGTTTCGTTTTCGGGGTCGCAAATGTCGTTGGGAACGGCTTTTTTGCCGGGGTTGAATAATTGTAGCAGGCCCACGATGGCGAGCCCCGCTAAAATTGAAAGGATAACACCCATAACTCAAATTTTTAAGGTTAATTCGCGAGGGCGGGGAGGGTCAGCCCCCCGCCCCCATAATAATGCCGCGTTTTTAGTCGGTAGTCTCGTAGTAATACTCCGCCGCCTCCCCGGTAAAATGTTCGCAGCACCATTCATCCGTTGCCCGCCACGCGGCGTCGTACTCCTTCGCCAGCCTCATGTGGTGGTCACGGCGGTTCAGGAGCCCCTCTGACTTTGCACGGATGGCAGCGTCGTGGTGCTGCCAAATTTTGTGGTTCAGCACCATTACGAGTTCCGTCATCATCTTGTAGTCACTACGGAGCGCCGTAACCGCAGCTTTCCATGTGGCGCGGATTGCTTCGATAGCGTCCAGCCCGAATTGAGGGGCCGCGTCCGCTATCGAAAAATCAGTCCATAGGGTCGAAATTGGCTTGTACCCGAGTTCCCGTTCGATATTCCACTCCGGTAAACTCTTGAAAAAGTCGTTCATCTTTTCCATGTTGATTTCGACGATTTTCACCTGCGGGTCGTTGTTTTTGGCGTTGTGTTCCATAACTCAAAATTTAGATTGTTAAACAAAGGATTTTGTGCCCGGGCGGGTTATCGCGCCCGCACGGACAGACCCGGGGCTTTTATTCCTCCCCGCCGTCCAAAACGGCGCAAAGTAATAAAATCGGGATAACTACATAAATAAACATAACTCAGGATTTTAGATTGTTAGAAATAGCGCCCCGGGCGGCGGTCAGGCCCCCCGGGACATGTTGTTTTAAGATAGAATCTTTTCCACGATTTGCGCGGGCTCCATGCCCTTAATTTCGTAATAGGTTACTATCTTTTTCAGGTTCAGCCCGGCTTTTTCTGCAAGGGTCGCAACGGTCGCGGAATCGGTCACGCTGCAACCATAACCGCCGACCCAATTACGAGACAGCCCGGGCATCGTTTCGCGGAATCTAAAAGCGTGTCGGCGCTGGAAAGATGGATTTACAAGCGGGTACGACATTTTCAAAAGGTCCATGTATTGCCCGGAATCTTTGACTTTGACAAAATTAGCACAATATTCGCGGCCCTCATAAGCGGAGCAGGACGCATAAAGATTTATGCGATAGCCCCGGTTTTCTAATTCGACGACCGCCGCGACAAGGGCGGCGCTGGCATTTACCTTTTCGTCGACGGACACGCTGGATGATGCGTTATTGTTGTAACAAATTGTCAAAACCTTTGACCCGGTTTCAAAATGTACCTTTTTCAAATTATACATGGATTTCGGCAGCCCGATAAGGGTCGCGGGGACATTGACCGCCCCCCCGCAAACGGACGAAAAACGACGGGTTTTTGTACCCGCCCCGGCCGTTTGTCTTATCTTGACATTTACCGCCCGGTAAATTTTGGCGGCGCCTTCCGCGTCGCCCTCAATAAGCAATTTTTCGGCGGCGTCGTAGGAATCCGTCCCGGTAAAAGAACGCGTTCCGGTTACGCTATCGTGGGACCGCCCGGCAAAGGTTTTGCTGTAGGGGGTCCCGTTCAAATAGGCATGGAACGACGCCAAATTTTCGAAACTTTTGCAAAAGTATTTGTTTTCCATAACTCAAAAAATTAGATGATTTGAACCCCGGCGGCGGTCCCCCGCCCCCGGGATTTTTTGCTACATTGCAAGGGCGAAACGATTGTTTTTATTATGCAATCCGGCCCGCAGGATATTGATTTCGTCGCGGTCGTAGCCCCCGGTCACGGCATATTCAACTGCCGTTTTGGTATCGAAAATTTCGGAGAATTTTGCAAGTCTCTGAATGTTCCGATAACCCAAAACGATATGAATACGAGCGTTAGCGGCGGCCTGTCGCATATCCCGGATAAATTCCAGAATATCCGACCCGCCCGCCCCGGCTAATTTCCTTTCAATCGCGGGGCAATAGTCGAATCGGACGGGAACGAAGCGGTTCAGGCTGGCGGCATCCAAAACGGACCGCCCGCTGTATTCCTCCGTAGCCCCACGGCCGCAGGTGTTTCCGGCGGCGATGCAGTGGAAATCCGGGTGCATCTTGACACGGCCCCCGGGAAATGTAAAATAACCATTTGCAAGGGCCGCGTTTAATGTTACGAGCGTGTCCGGGCAGCTGGCATCCATTTCGTCCAGCATAAACACGCCGCCCCGGGTAAATGCCCGGTAAAACTCAGTTTCGTGGTAATTGCCAGCACCATCAATAAATCCGATAAGTTTGTATTCATCGGTAATTGAATTCTGGTAATAAAATTCCAGACCCAGGGCGCGTGCAATTTGTTCCGCGACATGATTTTTTCCGGACCCAGCCGGGCCGTACAAATACACGGACGAACCAGACCTTATGATTTTCAGCAGGTCACTATATTTGTCGTGTACGATTTCGGCGGGGGCTATCTTTGTGACCACGGGCGCGGGCTCCGGTACGGGCTCCGGCATCGGGGCCGGGGCGGGTTCCGGGGTCGGTTCCGTCGCGGGTTTTGCAACCCGGCGGGCCGTGGCCGCGTGGCGTGTCCTTGTTTGCTTATTTGCCCGCTTTTCGGCATATTCAGCCGACCCCTCCAGAATGATTGAAACCGGATTGAAACCGACATTAACGCGGAGTAAATTCCGGATTGTGTCCGGGTCCAAAGTTTTTGCAATCAGTTCGGGAGCGGGGCAAAGGTAGCGGGCGCAACGCCAGCCAACCATGTTTTGCAACCGGGTTCCGTCGTCCCACGGGGCAGAATGCGACATGAAATATAAATTTCCGTCTTGCACCATAAAAGCGGACATTTTGTTGTCAATGTAGCAATTTAATAAATTGTGTTTCATAACTCAAAAGGTTTTAAGATTGTTAAACATGGAACGCGGGCGGGGTATCAATCCCGGCGGGCATTTGTCCCCGGGGCCGTATTGCCCCGGGGGTCGTCAAATAACAATCAAAAACCTATTTTTTGAGTTTCGCGCGGGTGCAATCATGTAGGCAAAACAAAAGCCCTGAATCTTGCACCGTGTTGCCGGGGTAAAAGCCCCGGCCGTAGCGGGTTGCATTGAAACGGTTACAAGGGAGGAAAAGCAACTTTTTCCAAAATGCCCGGCTTCGCGCCGTCGCATAACCCTTACTTGAATGTAGGCCGTTACCCCACGTCCGGTGAGCGGTCCCGGACACATCGGCGTTATCGTTTCGTCGTCCGTCCGGGACTTTCCCCGGCGGTCAGGAAAGGGGTCAATCTTTGGGAGCGCGTCCCGGATTGGTAACCCTTTCCAATGGCAAAGGTACAAACATTATTTGAATAAACAATACCTTTTTTTACTTTTTTAGGGGCAAAGGTTAAAATAAATTTATTTAAAAATCAAAAACGCCCTTCTGCGCTATTGTACGGCCGTTTTTGGCCCTAAAAAAAATTGGGAAATTTCCCCCGGCGGGGTTGCATGGATAAAAGCCCCGGGAAAAGCGAAAAGGGGCCGAAATAGGCGCTATTTCCCGACGGGCGGGGAAATCCCTATCTTTTGAGGAAAAGCCCGCCAGCGGCAAAATACGACCTTTCCCCGGGCATGTTTCATGCCCTCCACAAATCCCGGGCAATTGTCAAGCCCTCACACACGCGCGGGGGCGGGTGCATTATGCAAGCACGGGACCGGGCACGAAATCCAACCCGCCGGGCACAATCCCGGGACAATCAAAACCCCGGCGGCATCGCAACACAAAACCCGCCCGGGGCATCATGTCCAACCCCAAAAAATCCAACCCGACGACGACCCCCGGAAAAGCCCCGCCGGATTTCCCGCTTTTTGCCCCTTTCCGGCCCGGGTTGCATGGACAAAAAAGGGCTTTACCTGCCCGAAAAATGAAAAACGCAGGAAACGCCCTTTCCTGACCCTCAAATTTTCAAAAGGTATTCTGATACCATCCCGGGGGAGATAATTAAACTGCGCCAAAATTATCGAAATTCGATAAAAGTAAAAATACCTTTGTAACTGCATCATTTTCAAGCAGTTACACGCTCGTTATTGTAAGGCTGACCAAAAGGGTGTTTTTTGCCCCCGGCATCATGTCCACGAAAAACCCTATCTTTGCCACATATAGCAACCAATAAACCCCGCTAACATGGGACGACCACAACAAAAAGCAACCGACCGGGAAAAGATTGCGCTTTTCGCATTGGCCGCCGGAATAATACCGGATACGAAAACCGCATATATCTTGAGCCGGGACACGCCCGTAGACGAAGCCCGCGATTTGTCCGCCGCTTCATCCACCGCTTCGCGGTGGAAAACCCGGGACGAAATCACAAAGGTATACGAAGAATTTACCCGCTATTTCATCGACCGGGACGCAAAAAACCGGGCAATCGGACGGGATGAAGAACGCGCACGACTGGAGCAGGAAAGTAACCAATCCAACCCCGACGACAACGGGCAAAAGGGCGGGGGCAATGTCCGCGCAAAAGGTCGCGACAACCCGCTTTTTGTGGATTATTCTAACCCGGTCAATCAGTCCCGAAAATTGAATGAAATCATAAACCGGGCCGGGGACGCGGGCGAAGCGCTGGACGCGCTCAAGGTGATAATTTCAACACAACGAGCGGACCGCGACGCGGCAAAAGATAACAAGATTGTACGCGCATATTTGCCCCACAATTGCCACGCATGCCCCTTGTATCAATGCGCCCGGGAAAAGGGCGGAAATCCGTCACAATAGGGGCGAAATTGTAACCCTTTGAGGGGCATGCTGGAGGGCTGGCTGGCGCAACGCGGCGACGGCGGGCAACGGTCCCCCGGGGGGGGCAAGACGGGGCAGCGTAGGGGCCGGGGGGTGTAAACCCAAATTTCTTTTTTCGTTTTTTTTATTTTTTTGCCGAGTCGAGTGTGGGTAGTCGGTGTAGTTTGTGTGTCGTGTTGTGAGGTTTGATGTTGATGGTGGGCGTGATGGCGGTGTCGTTGTGGTGTGGTTGTGTAGTAGGTGTGGTCGGTGCGTGTCTGGGGATGGTGTGGGTGGTGTTTAGAGTAGCGAGATGTTACGATTTCGGTTGTTGGAGCGTGAGTTGGGGGTGGTGGTGGCGGAATTTCTTTTTAGACTCTTTAGAGTCTTTTTCTTTTATATCTTTCTTTATACCCTTTTCCCTTCTTTTTTTATGTTACTTTTTTTCTTCGCTTTTCCTAACGTTTCTTTCTTGGAGGAATCGTGCTTTTCTTGATGATTTGCTTGTTGATACAATAACTGTTGTCTTTGTAATGAATTGATTTATAGCGTGTTAATCGTGTGATTATTTTGTTGATTCAGATTTGCTTGTTTGTTGTTTGTTTGCTGGTTTGTTTGCTGACATAGTTTTTCAAATCCTTGTAATGAAGTGAATGACAATGCGTTGTGCTTGCGTTTATTTTGTTCGTTTGTTCGTTAATTATTTGTTGAAGGTGTGACCCTTATTGTAAAAAGAAGGCCCGTCGGTATTTCCGGCGGGTCTCTTGTGTTGTCGTGATGGGTGTGTTGTCAGTCCTCGGCGGTGATTTTGATGGATTTGCCGCAGTGCGGGCAAGTGAGCGTGGTGTGTGTCGGTTCGGCGCGTTGGATGAAGGATTTGCGTCGTTCGAGTGGCGGGTCGGCAATGAGTTCGGCGGGTGCGGTGTTGAGTGCGCGTGCGATGTCGTCGAGTTTTTCGAGGGTGATGTTTCCGTTGAGGAGGTGTTGGATGTTTTGTTTGGAGACTCCGAGGATGTGTGCGAGGTCTATTTGCGTGAGTCCTTTTTCTTGTAGGATGAACTTGACGTTGTCCTTGATGGTGATTTTGCTCATGGTGTTTTTTTCGTTTGTGTTCCGGTGCAAAGTTAAAAAGATGTTTTTACTATGGCAAGAGAAAAAAATTGGAATTGTAAACAATCTGATTTCCGTGATATTCCGTGAATCAAAACGTAACGTTACCTTTGTTGTGGGTTATGACAAGGGAGGAGCGCATATTGCGGTTCAAGTATCCGTTCCGTGAGGAGTTCACGGATGAGGAGTTCCGGGAGGTGCGTCGTCTCTTGTCGGCGGATGAGTACAAGGATGAGAGTGCGGGGAGGTTGCCGACGCGTTTCGTGGAGGTGGGTGGCGTGGCGAACATCTTCGGCCGTTTGTTCCGGTGCGTGGAGGCGGACAAGGGGATACTCACCGACCCGTGTTGGGGATGTGACCTCAAGGACATGGCTTGTTCGTCGAAGGTCCCCCAGTGTTCCCCGTTCGACCGTCGCGACCACAAGCGCGTGTGGTATAAACTCGTGGGTGATGGGGAGTGACTACAAGTCCATCCCCACATGGCGCTTGGTGGAGATGTGGGAGGAGGGTGTGAACGCCGTGAAGGGGAAGGACCCGTCGGAACTCACCGTGGGGGACTATGACGCGCTATGGGAGATGCGGAGGGAGTTGGACCGGCGTAAGGATGAGCCGAAGCCGGTCGTGGACGTGAATTTCAGCAAGGATTACTTAACCGATTAGATATGGATTTGGAGAAAGCGAAACACGCGCATTTCCTCTATGCGTGGAGGGATGAGTTGAAAAGCACCATCCTGACGATGCAATCCCGCGTCGAGAAGAACAAGTTCGGGACCACGAACCTCACCATCCCGACGACGTGGCTACCGTCTATCATAACCATCGCGGAGCATGAGTTGAGGAACGTTGAAGAAGAAATCGAGAAGTTATGAAAGTGAGTAGAAAGACCGGCACAATCAAGTTGGATGCCGATGAGTTGATGCTTGGCGACCGTTATTTCGTCAAGCGCGGGTTTGAACACATGAAGTTGTACGACCTGAACCTCGTTTTCCATGTGAGCGTGTCGAGGCGTACCGCCGCCGGTGCATGGTTGGAGAACATGTGGGCGCGTGCGAGAGACGGCGAGGAGGCCGCGCTTGGTACGCTCAAGACCTATATGGCGACCTTGTGGAGCATCCTCACCGTCGCCCCGGACGACGCTTTCATAAGCGAGACCCTTGAAGCCGTGGACGGCGCGTTCTCCCGCCACCCGGATTGGTACGGACTCGAAGGACCGAAGAAGGATGAAGGACAAGATTAAGATGACCTCCCCGGAGAAGGATAACGGGCGGGTCGAGATAACCGGGCTCGACAACATCATGTTCGAGGCGGTGAGCATGGAGAACAAGTTGTGCCAATGGGACCGGTTCGCGGAGCAGGTCATCCTATCGTGCGCGATGCCGGAAGTGCCCCGCGTGACCTTGCATAACGATTTCATGGACGATACCTTGATGCCCCAGGCGTTCGACATGCTCGACACCCTCCTTGTCCGATACCGCAAGATGACGGCTTGGTTCCGTGCGAACAAGATAGACATCAACGACATCGTTGGTGACAACGAAAAGGTCAAGAGTTGATATGGCGTACGACATTGAATTATGGGCGAGGCACATGGGCCTGAAGAATTGAAAACCCTCCCGTTTCCGGGAGGGCAATCCTTTTGAGTTATGTGAACGGCTCTCGCCGAACAATGCAAAGGTAGGCAATCTTTTCGGGATTGTCAAGGCATCCCGCCATAAAAATACTCCGGATAGCAACAACAACGCGGATGCGGTATCTCGAACGGCGTCTCAATCGGTATCGGGACGTTCGCCATGTCCTGACATTCGTCGCAATTGTAATTGCTCCCCCTACGGCGGATGTAGTATTTAGCGCCCTTGCGCCGCTCCTCAATCCATTCCGCGTGCCTTGCCGCCCCGATGATTGCGCCTTGACCGATGACCGTGATTTGCTCCAAGATGTTGCGGGAGTATCCCCTTCCCCATCGCAACGAGTCCAACGGGATTCCCCTCCAAAGCGGTGACGCATAGGGGTTGTTGAGGTAGCGCGAGACGAGGACGCGGAGTTCGCCCTTGGAGATTTCGTTCAACACCGCGAGCGCTATCCAAATCTCGAGGAGTTCCTTGAGGTGAGACCCGGCCATGTCGAACCGGTACACGACCTCGTCCCCCTCGTCCACATGGGACCAATCCTCCCCGAAATCGTAGTAGTCGAGCGATGCGCGGATGATTTCCTCGGCGCGTTTCTTCGCAAGCGAGGCGAGCGTGTCAGAAAAGTCCCGTAGAAGGGCGTTCGCCTCCGCGTCAAGCGCTGGGTCGGATTCAAAGAGAAAGTCCGCGCTTTGGGCGTTTGCTGCCCAAACAAGGTCTATCAGGGCCTTCACGACGCGGTCGAACTCCTTGGATGCGTCCCGTTTGAAGGATGCCGCCTCCCGGATGAGTGCTTCGTTAGGAATTGGCATTGGTTCGGCTTGCGGCTACCGGGTTTCGCTTTTGCGCGGTCGCTTGGGTGTCGGCTTGCGCGTTCGCCTCGGCGACGAGTTCGTCGTGTGCCTCTTGCAGGATGCGGTTCACCTCGTCCGGGGAGGAGTACCCGATGTTGTACGCGAGTTCCGTGGCGGTCTTGCGCGACATCGCACCGGCGGCGACGAGTTGTTGGATGCCTTGGATGACATCGTTCTCGGAGAGGAAGATGAACGGCTCGAGGTAAGCCTTGACGTTCAGCGATTCGACCTCGTTGACACGGTTCTTCTCGACGAAGTACCCGAACTTGAACAAGGCGAGGGCCCGGTTGAGGAACACTTGGTACTCCATCGAATCGGAGAGGGCCTTGAGGTAGGAGTCGGCAAAGAGCATCTTGACCGTGCGGGAGGACATGTCAGCGCCGGACTTGATTTCGGGGGTCTCCACGGCGAAGGAGCCGCGCATGATGTTCTTCTCCATGATGGAGAGTTGCGAGGTGAACGCGCCGTCCGCACCTTGCGCCGGTTCGAGGAACCCGACCTTCGCGTTGGGGTCGATGGAGTCGATGCGGTTCGGGGTTCCGTCCGTGTTCGTCATCACCTCGAAGTCGCCGCCGAGTGTGTAGAGGATGCGGAGCGCGTAGGCCGCGTTGTTCTCGGAGAATTGCGAGATGGCGACCTCGTAGCCGTCGATGAGGCTCTGGGATGCCGTCCAGACGGGGCCGTTGTCCGACCGGTGGTAGGCTACCGGGCAGAACGGGAATCCGTGCGCGACGGGACTCCCCTCCATCTCCCATCCCTTGTCGTTCTCCTTTTGGACGTAGGTCACGAAATAGGTCGCGTCCACCACATCGAGGTAGAGGCGCTTGTTCCCGTCCCAATCCTCTTGGTAGTATTGCCTACCGAACAAGGCGAGTTCGCCGGTGAGTGTGTCGTAGTGTGGGTACAAGATGTCGCCGTTATTGAAGGAGAACACCCGCCAACCCACCTTCCCGTCGTCCATGTAGACGTAGATGGCGCAATCGGCGGTGAGGAAGTCGGCTTCGATGGCGTTGTTGATGGCGACCTCCATGTCCTTGTCCTCCCAACCCTCACGCAGGAAAGCGAGCC
>Ga0310696_10009379_pt1 | contig 11332 bp, 11 predicted proteins | sample AusTroGonzalo_MG_4_FD_203885 | JGI IMG/M metagenome (GOLD analysis project Ga0310696, IMG submission 203885) | Bovine rumen microbial communities from tropical cattle in Woodstock, Queensland, Australia - Gonzalo_02 (v2) (version 2) | ecosystem: Host-associated > Mammals > Digestive system >...
TCCGTCATCATACCCGTATATAACGTGTCCATGTATGTTGAACGCTGTTTGGAATCTGTGATAAACCAGACCCACGACAACTTCGAATGTATCATAGTGGACGATGCCTCGCCCGATGACAGCATTACCAAATGCGAGAAGCTGATCGCTAATTATCACGGTGCCATTAGTTTCGTCATCCTTCATCATGAGCAGAACAGGGGATTGTCAGCGGCCAGGAACACGGGTACTAATGCAGCTTCGGGGGATTATGTGTTTTATTTAGACAGTGACGATGAGATAAGCCCTGATTGCATAGAGAAAATGGTTCAGCCTATACTTAAAGACCCAACTATTGAAATGGTGTTGGGTAATCATGCAACTTATATCCAATCTGAAAAACAAGCTCCAGTCAAACAAACCGAAACACGCTTTCATGTAGGAGATTACAACTCTATTAAAAAAGTACGGGATTTGTTTTATAATACCAAAGGAGGATATGGTGGAAATGCCTGGAACAAACTGATTAAAAAAGAATTCTTGCAGCAGAACAAGTTATATTTTATGGAGGGTGTTAATTGGGAGGATATGATATGGAGCTTTTTTACAGTAAAATATCTTAAGCACCTATATATTATTCCTGATGTATCCCTATTTTACTATATACGTCCCAAATCCATTATGACAGGATCCAATATAGTGGAAAAGGAACTTCATTTGGAAAAAGTGTATGCTGAAATAGCGATCCACTTTTCAGAGGATGATAAAGGCAGAGAGGCTAAAAAGTTCCTGAGAGGTTTTTGCAGTACCTTCATTTATAAATATGACAGCCAAATATCCCAGCGGGCGGCACAATTGTTTTTGGAGGCATTGTCCTGCGGCCCTTATAGATCAGAACGATTGTACTTGCGTTTCACCATTTTCCTTTCGAAATTTGCTCTTGGAAGAAATCTTTTTGCGAAAGCTCGTGATATGCGCAAGACTATGAATAATAAACGTAATCTGCAGTAACTTATCTACTTCTCAGAACACATTTCATTTTCTGATGCTCATAAAGAGTAGTTTTAAAGTTCTTCTTTAGAACACCAATCTAGTACTTGAGATATCCTATTCTCGAAAGTATGTGATGACAATACAATATTCTGTGCTCGTTTTGCTTTTGACTCTCTCTCATTTTCATTTGCAGGATCTAATGCCCAATTGATTTGTTCTATTAATTCTTTCTCGTTATGGTACAATCCTATTTCACCGTTAGGGAAAAGAGATTCAATATAGGGATTTGCATCGCATATCTGATATGATCCAGTTGCAGCAATTTCATACACCTTAGGATTTGCTCCATTGGTTTGTTGTTCGTTGTGAATATTAAGAACGATAATTGCATTGTTATAGTCTCTATTCAGTTGTTCAGTAGTTGTTTCACGATTTGTATAAATATCTCGCCGTTCTCGTGCAATGCACTTCCACAAGCCCTTGTACCACGGTTTATATACTCCCCATACTCGTATTTTCCGATTTGGGAAATGACTGACAACCGTTTGTATCAAGTGTTTTCTTTTTATCGAATGCCACATTTCAGCAGCAAATACGATATCCCATTTTTTTTCAACATTATCCATTTTAAAGTATGCAGACGGATTTACGGCTTGAGGGAGAAAAATCGCTTCAATGCATGTCCTTTCTTTGATAATCTTAATGTCATTTTGCTCATAACAAAAAACTTTGTCACAATAGTGTAAAAAATTCCAGCATGGAGATAAGCGTGTAATGCTGTCGTAAAGCCAAAGCAACACTGTCGCTTTTTGGTGCATATATTGCACCACCTCTGGAGTGAGTATATCGCCATTGAGTATGAAAACTAACTGTGGGGAACTTTTTTGGAATACTTCACGGATTTGTGCAGAAAACGTGCGACGACTTTTTTCTTTAAGGGTGGCTTTTCTACAGCTGAGTTTATATCGAACCATATTGAACATTGAATATGGATTGATAGGTCCATTATAAGATTTTATAAGGACATTCCATCCGAACTTTTGAAACGCCGAAGATATATATTTGTTGAAATCGTGGAAGTTTGGTCCTATAAGCAGTAATCGATTACTCATGACACAAAATATTTAATAAACGTTCAGAGCTACTACCGTCAATACTACTATTAAACAATAATATCGTTTCTTCCGATGGAGTCCAGTAATCACTATTTTTTAACGTTGTTTCTAGTTCCGTCCACGAATAAACCTTCTTCCCTTCCATCAATTCGTAATCAAAATAGAATGGTCTCGAATGGGTTAGATAATCATCCTTATCAAACGGGAAAAGAATTATTGGCTTTCTACACAGCAAAAAGTCGAAATAAATACTGGAATAATCTGTAATAAGAATATCTATATCTTTGACAAAAGTATACAAGTTATCATAGTCTTTATCTCCAACAGTAATCATTCGTCCACCATCTGAAAACAAGGTGCTTTGATCACAAAAATGTCCCTTATATATAAAGACCATATTCTGTTCTTGCAATGTACGACTAAAAGAGACTGCATTAAACCCTGCAAAATCAAAAGGATTGAAGCCTTCTCCTTGGGAATCCCTAAACGTGGGCATGTACATAACTTTTATTGGATGATTAAACTGTTGATCCAGTTTTGCAATAAATTCCTCAACTTTAGAAGAAAACAAATAATCATTACGAGGTTGCCCAACCTCCCACACATGGTCTTCGGATACATGCCAAGCCGACATAATGAATGGCGTAAAAAATGAAGAAGTTGAAATAGTATCAAATATCCCGTTTTGAATAGAACGTGGTATTAAAAATTCATAAGGAAGTACAATCTTACGAAACTTTGTTTTAATAATTTTCCACAAACCGATCTTATGGTGTTTAAAATCCCATTCATCATTCCCAATTTTCTTTAATGGCATCCCATGCCATAAAAGAACTATTTGGCAACCATTCAAATATTTTCCATCAAAATCACTATTGACACCCCATGAAACAAATGCTTTTGAAGCTTTTTTTTGGATGTTTCTCCCATCTTTGGATTCAGATAATACGACAGGTATGTTTTGTTCACGTAATTGACGATAAAGTTCATGATCTTTAGTGATCCAATAAGATTGAATGTTGGAATGAGTATTACGAACAAATTCAAAAAAAGCTCTTGAATTATCTGAATACAGAATTCCTCCATATTTTTTCGTCCCTCTTGATGAACCTTTGACTCCACCAACCTGGTAAAAAAAACAATCCTTTAATGCTTTTCCATATTAAATATATCAAACTTTCTTTTGGCATAATACATATTCTTGTTGGTCTATTCTATCAAATATCTTTTAGTAATAGTTTATATTTCCTTTCCCACTAAATATTATTAATACTCTCTTCCGTATTCTAGAAACTCTCTCTATTTATGTAACACTCTTTCTAGTTTATAATCGTAACTGTGTCCCCCTTCTTTGCGGAAATCAGTTTGATATCGAAACAGGACTTCCTTGAAAACTTCTTCATATTTGGGGATAAAGACATCGTCCTTGTTCTCTAGATGAAGAATTATTTCATCAGTCAAATCATTTAATAGATCAAGATTAGTCTCTCCACTATAAAAGTTCGTCCCTTTGATCGTACCTGGAGATACGTTTAATATAACATTATGCGAACCTGCTTTCCTTAACTCAACATTGACACTCTCAATAAATATTTTTAGAGCGGCTTTTGTGGCTCCATATACTGCAAAGAAAGGAGATGACATCCAACCTGAAATGCTATCCATCACCCCGCAATAAAAATTCTCTTTCCCTTCCAGTTTTCTATAAAACCGCTTAATGAGACGAAGCACAGGAATAGTATTAACATTAAATGAGTCTATAATGTGTTGCTCAGAAACATCTTTGAAAAGTGCAAGATGTCCAAATCCTGCCGTGATCATGAGAACGTCAATATCCGAAAATTGGTCAAAAAAGGAATAATCTTCCGAAGTTAAATCGAAAATATAGGTCTCTATCTTTTGATGAGAATACTTATCCTGTAGTGGGGATTTGTCAACAATATACACCTTCTCTACAGTATTTCGACATGCATACGCCAAAGCTATGGAAAGGCCTATTCCATTAGCACCACCTACTACCAAAACACTCTTAATCATATTTCTATTACATTTTGGTCAGTACGGTATTTTTCAATAATCTCCGCAACTGCCTCACTCTCATGTCGACGCAGCTTGTAACAACTACGACGGTCATTCACAATCATCGACATAAACTCTTGAATTTCGTAACGCAACCCCTCTCCATCATAACTATAGAAGTATTTCTTGTTTTTGGTCTGGTCTTCATAGCGAACCTCAAAGAAATCTGTGAGCCACCAGGGTGATGGTACATAAACATACCCCTTGGTACCGCTGATAACAAGGTTACCTTCCGTCTTCACGCCAATACCAAGGGTAAAGGACGAGGTGGCATGTGGATAGTTGATGATCCCTTGTGTGTAAATATCCACTCCATTTTCGAGTTTAGTATGGAAATTCACATCGCGCCATTCTGTTCCCAACAATTTTACGATGGCCATCACAGTCAGAGGAGCATGCTCAGTCATAGCACCGCCAGCTTGTAAAGGGTCAAGCTCTCGAATTGGTGGTTGCACTTGTTTCGACAAAGATGCTTTCACGTCCACTACATCACCTATGATTCCACTTTTTACCAATGTAACCAAGTGGTTGAAGGCAGGACAAAACGCTGTTTTACTGGCTTCCATCAACACCAAATTTCGTTCATCTGCAATATGATACAATTCTTCAGCGTGTGATCTTTGCAACATAAAAGGAATTTCACAAAGCACATGCTTGTTTGCTAAAAGAGAACGTTTTGTGTAATCATAATGCGTCAGATGAGGGGAGGCCACATACACTACGTCCACTTTGTTGATAAAGCTGTCGAAATCAGCAAAGGGCTCAATTTCGAACTTTTCAGCAAAGCGTTCGGCTTCTGCTTTATCAGGATTGAACACTGCCACCACCTCGGCACCATTCACCACCTTGGTTTCCGGCACAAAACGATGGGCAATGCGACCGCTACCAATAATGCCTATTCGATAAACATCCTGCGATTCGGCACGTAATTGCGTACTGCTAATTCCTTGAGTCCTTGGTAAATATATTACCTGACAATATTCTTTTAAATAATCGAATTTACCTTCCCAATCGCTTCCAATTGCAAAGATGTCGATATCGTATTTCTGTATGTCATCAATTTTCTGCCCGATGTAGTCCTCAATAATGACTTCGTCAACATATCCTGTAGCTTTCACAGACTCTACACGCTCCAGCACATTGTTACGAACATTAAGTTTTCCTCGCCCTCGGTCAAAGCTATCGCTTGTGACACCCACAATTAACCAATCACCGAGTTCTTTAGCCCGACGTAACAAGTTGATATGCCCTTGATGTAGCATATCGAATGTCCCGTATGTGATGACTTTCTTCATTATTCTACTTTATTAATCTTTACGCACTTATGAGGCATAAGGATTAGCGCGGCAAAGATACAAATAATTCCCGCTTGTAGTGTCAATTTCAAAAGCAACAATTCCAAGCTGTGTTTGCTGGGAGCTTCTACCATCATTATATCACCATTCTATGACTCTCCGTGAGCTTGGGTTGAACATTTTTGACAATGTCTTCTAATATGGATCCGAGCCTTTTCCCTGATCTCAATGAGGAGGACATCTCCGCGACATTCTTTCGTATAAATTGAAGTTCTTCTTTACTCAGTTCGGAAATTCTCTTCTCAATATCCAGTAACGAAGAAACAGTAATACCTAACTTGTTCTTTTCCACAAATTCTGCTAATGCGGCTTCTTTACTAAGGATAACCGGAATGCCGGCCGCAATGTACAAAGACGTTTTGTGAGAAGAATTATATTTCATGTAGTTTCCAAGATGGCCAAATAAGCCCTCAATGCTGTCACCGTCCCATGTCAATCCCCATCCTTCGGTGAGGATGGTCACATTGTCAGGTCTGAAGTGATTCACGTACTTTATCCATTTTGGATAATCTATAATATTTTGAGGCTCTTTACCATATAGGTGCAGATGAATATTATCGAAATGCACACCTGATAATTCGTTTAAAAACAAACTCTTATCCAAATTTCCGGCAAAGGCGACTGTGGCGGAATTAGTTAGGTCTGTCTCTCTATTTGGAACTTCCTCAGTTAAATAGTCGAACAACCATAGCAACCTACAAGGTGGAACGATACCATTTTTCTGGAACAATTCCTGCATCTGGGAAGTATGGACAATTAACTGGGACGCTGTGTTAAAAATAGCGGCCTCCGTTTTATCAAACACTTCATAATTGCGATAATAGGTGATATCATGCACTAATAGAACCAAATGGCACTTTTTCGCCCTCAAGCATCGACAAAAGGACAGGGTTGGCCGTCCTCTATAAGGTTCAAGAGGGTATTGCAAAAACACTATGGATTTATTTTTGATTTGCAATAATGCTCGAATAAGGACAAATAATTTTCTAATTCTATAATATAAAATATAAACATGAGAATGATGCGACTCTTTGAGTTCCTTAACCGTATAAGTGTTTAGCATATACGGCATGAAACCGTTGTCTTCTGCAATTCGATTTACATCCTCACGGGCTTTTGATCCTGCATTATATGCATTTTTATAACAGAAGTCAACAACAAATTTATTCATGTCTTTCTAATATTGACTCGTTTTGAATAATGAAATCACTTTTTCAATCACAGGGGCCATGTCATAGTATTTGTACTCAGCCAATCTTCCTCCAAAAATAACATCGGATTCCTGATCGGCAAGATCCCGATACCTTTGAGCCAATTGATTATTCTTTTCGTCATTGACGGGATAATAGGGTTCCATACCCTCTTTGTATTCCGTTGAATATTCTTCGGAAATCACTGTTTTCGGACAGTCATAAACCGCTTGGCCAAACATTTCAAAGTGTTTATGCTCGATGACACGAGTATAGGGCACCTCATGAGAGGTGTGGTTCACGACAGCGTTTCCTTGATAGTTTGGCGTATCTTCAATGCGAGTTTTAAAACTGACAGTCCTCCAATCAAGCTTGCCATATTGATAACCAAAAAATTCATCAATTGGTCCAGTATAAACCAACTTCTTAGCATACTTTCGCCAATCTTTGTACTCGGATTTAAAGAAATCTGTATCGGTCTTACATTCAACTTCTTTCAGTAATGCTTCAATCAGTTTGTTGTAACCGCCTATAGGTATCCCCTGGTAAGCATCATTAAAGTAGTTGTTGTCATATACAAGCCGCACAGGCAGACGTTTGATGATGAATGCAGGCAACTCATTGCATTGACGACCCCACTGTTTTTCGGTGTACTCTTTAATGAGTTTCTCAAAGATATCCTTACCTACTAAGCAAAGACCTTGCTCTTCAAGATTGCGAGGTTCTGTTACGCCTTCAGCTTTCATCTTAGCCACAGCTTCTGCCTTCTGTTCTTCTATTTTAGCCTGAGCTTCTTCAGGTGTGGTTACGCCCCACATCTGATAAAAAGTGTTCATATTGAACGGGAGATTGTAAAGTTTTCCATGGTAATTGGCTACCGGGCTGTTAGTGTACCTATTGAACGGAACTAAACCATTCACAAAGTCCCAAACCTCTTTGTTGTTCGTATGAAAGATATGAGCTCCGTATTTATGCACGTTAATGCCTTCTATCCTTTCGCAATAGACATTTCCTCCTAAATGAGGGCGTTTGTCAATCACCAAACAACGTTTGTTCTGTCGCTTTGCTTGATATGCAAACACTGCACCGAAAAGCCCTGACCCGACAATCAAATAATCGTACATCATATTGTTTTTTGCGACGGCAAAAGAAAAATAGGTCTCTTCAAGGTTTCGACACCCTCTCAATCACACACTGATGCCTTTTGCTTTCCTTATCGTAATTAATACCCACCAATACCACCTCGCCCACATAGTCAGCGAGCGATTCAGTGTAATGTTTGGCTTTTATCTGATCGATGGCGGTTGCGGCGGAATGGTTGTACTTCAATTCCAATACAATGGCAGGCATGTCAACATCGCGTCGAGGGACAAGCACGATGTCAGCGAAACCTTTACCAGCAGGCAATTCCCGGATCATAACGTATTTGTTCTTGGCGGAATAGTAGGCTAACGTGAGCACACATGCTAACGAATTCTCATCATTATACTGTAATATGCTGGTGTTGTCTGAGTGGATGCGGTCGATTGCTTCCTCCACGTGTTTGGTCTCTCCTGCGATAGTCCATTGCAACAATTGGTCGGATTGCTTCAAGGCATCTGCAATCACATTCCAACCTGAGTCCTCAACTGCATTCTCAAATTCCATAGCAATCTCTTTGTTCGGAATACGACATGTATTCGTATCTCTGTCAAAAGAGAGGTACCCCAAATGGATCAAAATGGTGAGGATGTCGTTCTTACTGTTGATTACATTCAGGTCGTTTTGGAAGTTCTTGGTATTGACATTGCAGCTTTCACCCGCAAGCAACCGAATTACATCATCCTTCAGGCCATCATAGTTCATCTTGATGTAATGAGCCACTGTTTCGTAGGTGCCAGTGTTCGACCAGTAACTTTCACAGTAACGACGTCTTACAGCTCTGATTACGGACAAAGGATTGTAAATGGATTTTTGGTCGCCGATTTTGTATCCATCGTACCAAATTCTGATTTGCTCTTTGTCAATATGGTTGCGATCACATAAATCCGAAACCTCTTCGTCGGTGAATCCGAAACTGGCGGCCATCTCGCCCGGCGAAATCATTGTATATTCCTCAAAATTATTCAGTGCTGATTGCGTGTTGTATTTCTTAATCGGCAGAATACCCGTCATATAAACGCCGGCAAATACAGACATTGAATTGCCCGACTTGAAAAGCATGCGAAGAAAATTCACATATTGTTCGACATCGTTGTGCTCAGGATCGGATTCGCGAAGTATGGCATCCCACTCGTCCACAATCATTATAAACTTTGAAGGCTCTGCTTGTTGAACGATGGCATACAAAACAGACATCATATCGTTGTTCGTGCCATAGTTCACATTGGGGTAGGCCTCTTTAAGCTCTGCTAAGATGTCGGCTTGAATATGCTGTACAAATTCACCGCTGTTCCTGTAACGAGTGATGAAATTCGTCATATCCACATACAGCACTGGATATTTGTTCAGATGTAGTTGAAAGGTTGGGCTATGGGCGATTTTCAGATCCTGAAACAACGCTTCGGATTGACATGAATGGTCATAATAAGCGTTCAGCATCTTGGCCGCCATCGACTTGCCAAAACGCCGCGCACGGCTGACGCACATAAACTGACGCTCGGAATTCAAAGACATGTTGACTATCTCAATCAGGTCGCTCTTGTCAATATATTCGCCATTTCGCGCCGCGCGAAACCCATCGTTTCCTATGTTAATGTACAAGCCCATTTGTTATTTCAAATCATTGGTTAATTTGATGCTGCAAAGATACAATTATTTCCCATTCCCCCGCACAAACCACTGTCTCCGCTGTTCAATGATGCGTTTGTAGCTGCGTTTCATTTTGTCGTTCAGGAAACTGCGGTCAATGAGCGCGTAAGATTCGGGAGGGATTTCCATGAAGAGGTCCAGTGTTTTTCCAGCTCGTTTCTCTGGTAACCCGATGCGCTGCGCGAAACGCTCGAAATCCAAACGGCACAGATGACCTGTTTGAACAAGCGCATCGCTGGGCTCAATGTCGGACGCAAGACCGTCTCTTAAAGCCAAATCGCTGCTTTCAAGATGTATGCGGGTGTTGACGAGGTCGTATGCTGGAGACATGGCATATTCACCGTTGCGATTGATGAGCGAAAAGTTCTTCAAATGGGCATCTTCGTTGGCATATAAATAGTTGAATAGCACCACTTTGAAAAAACGCTCCACTTCAATTATCCATGCCGGCACAAACCCTCGGATGACGTCTGCTATCATGGCGTAATGGCCATCGTATTTGAAATTGCTGTCACCGCCCTGCTCGGTGATTCCAAGAATGGAGGCAAAATCCTCCATCGGGAATTTCGTGTTGTCGTGCTTCACATCAAAACGACGGGTGATGTAAACAGGTTGGCCTTTGGGCGTGAAACACAATGCGTTAGCTGCCGCCGGTATGCCGTAAACCTGAGCGGCAATCTGCATGGTCAGATGCTCGTTGGCGGGTATCTGCTTGCGCGTGGAAAGGCTATAGTTAAGCGGAGCAGGCTTCAAAATGTGGGTTGCCAGCTCTCCTGGGTGCGACAATCGGATGCGCCCCTTCTCCACAACGGCCGAGTATTTCTCCTGGGCTCCGGAAATGGACATGTTGTTCATGTTTTCCCGCGCTGTCGGCGTCTCAAAATCCTTTTCAAGGTCAAAATCAAGGATGGGAGACACCGACTTGCCGTCAAACAGAGACTTTCGGGCTGCAGGACAGTAGGTGTCGAATCCCGGCTGAAGAGTGGCTGGACAAACCGTCAGTGTTTTCATCTGCTACTCCTTTCGTAATGTGACATTTCCGATGCAATCCATTCCGCAAATCATCTGCAGCATTCCAAAAAAGTCCTGCTCATCCACTTTGTGGACCGTACACATCGCTTTGCGATTTGCCCCTTCTGGCAACAGATTGGTGAAGAAGGGGAAGATGCGGTCGGAGCGGTATGCTTCTCTGCGTTTGGGCAAAGTCAACGATACAGGTGATGTCTGCGCGTCCGCCAAATAATCCGTATCGTAGGCAAACTCGTAATCGCCGACGTTCCATTCTGTTAACAGACCAGCGTATCTATTGTCGACATAAACTTCCACTTTTCTCATTGCTCGTTCGATTTATCTTCGGTTAACCAAGTGTTTCTGACTTGGAGCGTCATTTCCAGACCTAAGACCTCCAGCAGTTTTTGCAATGTCTGCAAGGACGGGTTCCCCTTTCCACGCTCAATGTCTTTGACCGTTGCGATGCCCACTCCGGCAAGCTCGGCCAAATCCTGCTGCGAAATGCCCAGTCTCATTCTTCGTTTTTTTATATCTGTCGCGATGCCCATAGCATTTAAAAGTATGATTTATTATACTTTCGCGGCAAAAATACAAAAAATATTAATGCAGATGTTTGAAAAGTATGATTTATTGTACTTTCTATATAATTACCTTAAACTCCATCATCCCTTCCACTCGCTCTTCAGATATTTCCCCACTCCTGGCAAACTCCGCCCAAATGCGGCGCAGGGGTTTGCCGTGTTCGAGGAAAGTACGCTCCGGAAGACCCTGCGCCATCAGGGTGCCTTCGATGCCTTTGCCTCCGAACAACAAAGCCAAC
>Ga0310696_10009380_pt1 | contig 11331 bp, 10 predicted proteins | sample AusTroGonzalo_MG_4_FD_203885 | JGI IMG/M metagenome (GOLD analysis project Ga0310696, IMG submission 203885) | Bovine rumen microbial communities from tropical cattle in Woodstock, Queensland, Australia - Gonzalo_02 (v2) (version 2) | ecosystem: Host-associated > Mammals > Digestive system >...
CGCCTGTGATTCCGACGGATTTTGCCAGCAGGATTTCATTCACGCTCGCGCAGTCCGCGCCCGCGCCCTCCTGACGGAGAATGTTCACGATGGCCGGATTGTTGCAGCATTTGACCGCGTAGAACATACGGAAATCGGAATAGTATTTCCTGAACGTCGCGACGGCTCGTCTGTAGTTGTCGCGGATCTTCTGCTCGTCGTAAACATAAAGCGGAGTACCATATTTCGCGGCGAGTTCCGCGACCGGGATGTCTCCGATTTTGATCTTGTCCTGTTCAAACTTCATGGTGTTGATACCTTTCAAAAAGTGTAATCCTGCTCAATTTCCGATACCTACCCTTGGCCCGAACGAAAATCCCGGCATGGCGGTAAGTCCGATGGAAATGGCTAAATAATTCTTCAGACGTTGCGAATATTCGCCGTTTCTATGGCGCCGCCATCTCTGTCCCGTGCCGCATTCGGCGGCGACATACCAGCAATGGAATCGTTTCGTGAGGCCGACGCAGGCGTTCGTGATCAGATTCTGGTCGATGTCGTAGGAACACCGCGTGTAGCCGTGCAGGTCCTTGTCGAAGATCAGCGGGAATTCAAATCCGCCGCCGACAACTTGGGAACGCGTCGTCGGCGAGACCATCATGGATGCTGCCGTGATCGTGGAGAACTGGGTTCCCATGGAGTAAACGGACCGTTGCAGGAATGCGTCCGAATACGTGTAGTGGGCGTAAATGCGCCATTCCGGGGCGAACCTGTAATCAATCATAGTTGTCAAGCGGTTGATTGCTGTCCCGCTGATGCCGGGGCGTCCGGCATAACTGTTGCCGCGCCGAACCTCGTAATCATGGTCGCCGTTATTGCCGATATCCAGCAGCAGTTCGGCGGAGATTGTAAGCTCCTTGGTAGGCCTGAACTTGAAGATCGTGCCGAAGTCGCCGATATGGTTGAAATCGTTCGTTGTGTGGATGAAAAGGTCCCAGTAGTTTTCCAGCGACATCCATTCGTAAATCTCTCCGTTCCGGCGTGTCTGCAACCGGTTTGTGATGCCGAACCGGACAAAATGTTGTTCGGTGATGCGGTCGATCTCGTCGAAATAGTACAGATTGTCGGCGTTCACTGTAGGCCGCGGGATGTAGGTATAGTTCACATACGGCGTGACCACGTGACGCAGACCGTCGAGTCCCCAGTAGGCGCTCTTCACGTCCTGCCAGGCGTGATAGAACTTCGTGTTGACCTCGACGCCGAGTTCCCCGATCACGCGGAATTTCGAACCGCCTTTCGAGTCGTAGTTCGTGACCTTGTAGCCCCACGGGATTCCCTCGGCCTCGTCCACAATGGACATGATGCCGAGCTCATTGACGCCGACTTCCCGTTCGGAAGAGGAGGAATACGCAGTCAGCCGGATGCCGGTCCTCGGGATGATGTTGATGCCCCAGAGGTTGATCGGATAGTAGAGCATGTGGAGCGAGTCGAACCTGAGCGTGCCGTAGTTTCTGATGTGCCAGTTTTGGTCGCCCGGCAGATCGCGGTCGAACCTGCGCCAGCGCATGAAGAGCGGTGTGAGGGACATTTCGCCCTGATAGTAGAGGTTGGCGAAGAGTTCCTGGCGCTGGAAGTCCAACCTCAGTTCCGGCAGTCGGTCGACTGTAGAGTAGAAATCATTGATGCGGAGCGTCATGTACGCGCTTGCCGTGAACCGGTCGCCCTGATACTCCAGCGAAGCGTAGGTCGGGGGTTCGTATTCGGAGTTGAAGCGGGAAACGTAATAATCCCGCAGATACTCGTAGTCGCTGATGAGGTCGATCTGCATCCGGAAGTCCAGTCGATTCGTGATGTGCGTCAGGTTGTTCGTGCGGACTTCATAGCGGTAATACGGAATCGTGAGACGGGAATTGTTCAGCAGATAGTGAGGATCGCCGGGATTCAGGTCGCGATCCCAGTATGCATACCGGTTCCGGTCGTAAATACCGTAGAAGGAGAATTCTGTGGCGGATTCCGGCGTCAGGAGATCGGAAGTCAGCCCGTATCCGATGCCGCGTTCCTCGTACCAGTCCAGCATCAGGTTCATGTTCCAGTACGGTTCATCCGTTAGCTTGAAGTGTTTCGCGCTGCGGATGTACCAGCCCCAGTCGCTGTTGCTGCCGAATTCGATCTTGCCGCCGAAGCTCGAGAGGTCGGACGGTTTGTACAGAATCGGCAGCCAGAACACAGGGACGCCGTAGATCTGAAGGAAGTTGTTCTTCATCAGGATGCTATGGTCGCCCAGCTGGTTGTCGTAGTGGAACAGGCTGCTGTTGCTTTCCCTCGGTTCGATCGTGGCGTCGTAGGCGGCGATCGCGAAGTGGTCATGGTCGTCCTGAATGTATTCGCAGGTCGTGAACCTGGCCTTGTGGACTTTCAAGGTTCCATCGAAGAAACGGTCCGCGCGTTCGCCGACACAGTAGAACAGGCCGGATTTCAGCGCAAAATTCGAAAACTGCATTACGCCGGTTACCATATTGCCCGCCACACGTTCGGCGTGAATGACCGAGGATTCCGTCACGATTTCCACTTCGGCGAACTGTTCGCCGAGGTCATTCATGACATAACGAAGCAATGTCACGCGGGCTCTCGGGTTTTCCAGCATGGTCTGGTAGTCTTCCATGGTCATGGTCTGAACAACGGTCGACAGTACGCAGAATTTGACATTGCCGGCGGCTTCGAAGTCGTAAAGCTCGGAGTCGAGGTTGATCACGATCTTGTCGGCAGCAACTTCTGTACCGGGCGACTGGATGACGGCATTTCCGCGGGCCACCAGGTTGTCCCCCACGAATTCATAAGAGTCCGCGGCTGCGTCGAATCCCTCCGGCAGTTTCGAAAGCTTTTCGATGTCCGAGACATTGACTAAACTGTCGGGATTGAACCTCCGGATAGACGGAATATCCCCGCTTTGGCCAAATGCTTCCGCCGCTTCCAGCAGCAGAAACATGGCCGACATGGCGCAAATAATATATGTCCGGATAGATTTCAACGTTTTCTCCCAAAATGGTCTGTAGATGCTTTTTCAAAGAGAAATATACCACTGAATTCGGGAAAATGCAATCAAAAAACAGAAAACTTTTGCTTTTTATTATAAAGCAAGCGGACACAAAACCTAAAAGGAACAGCTGAAAGCACAGTCTTTTTTGTCTTAATCTTCCGCCGGAACAGGAAGGAAGGTGGCTTCCTTATGTTGGCTGCGGAACCAGGATGCCTGTCTCCGTGCATACTGGCGAGTCGCGATCATGATGGATTCCAACAATTCATCACGCGTCATCTTTCCCGCTAAAAAATCTCCGATCTGGGCATATCCGATGGCCTGCCATGCGGTCGGTGCCTGAAGCAATCCTTTTGCGAGCATTTCCCGTGCTTCCTCGATCCAGCCGGACTCCAGCATCACGGCGGCACGGCGGCGGATTCTGTTCACAAGATCGGCGCGGTCTCGGACCAGAACAAACTGCGCAAATGCCGGATCGGGAAAGAATCCGCCGGACTGAAGCTCGGAGATCTGTTTGCCTGACAACAAAAAGACCTCACGGGCGCGGATCAGTTTGCGCCGGTGGGGATAAAACCGTTTGAAATCAAGCGGACATTCGCGTTCCATAATGACCGCGAGTTCCGGGAAATGTTCCTCGTTATCGTATGCCGCATCAAGTTCGTCGCGCAGACTCTGTTTCGCGGGGAGGACGTCCAGACCGTATACGAGAGCATGAAGATACAGTCCGCTTCCGCCCGCCACGACCGGAAGATGGCCGCGCGCCTGAGTTTCATTAATGATGCGAAGTGCGTCGGTGCGAAACCGGAACACATCGGACTTTTCCGAGATGTCCATGGAGTCGATCAGGTGATGCGGAACCAAACGACGTTCTTCTAAGGTTGGCTTGGCTGTACCGATGTCGAGTCCGCGGTAGAACTGCATGGAATCGGCGGAAACGATCTCTCCGCCGCATTCGCGGGCGAGAGCAAACGCCAGCTCGGATTTCCCGGCGGCAGTCGGTCCCATGATGACGGGGATGCCGGGCGTCTGCCGGACGGCGTCAAGCAGATTTCGCAGCGTCGCCGGCGTCATCCTGCTTCGCCTTGGATTTGTTGTCAGGTCGGAAGAACGAGGAGATCACGAAGAGCGTTACGCCGCAGCAGATCGCCGAATCCGCCACGTTGAAAGACGGCCATTCGAGGTTGCGCCAGTAAAAACGGAGAAAGTCGATGACCGCGCCGTGCCAGAGCCGGTCCGTGCAGTTGCCGATGATGCCGGAGGCGACCATCAGTAGCGCGAAACAACGTTCCGGCCATCCCGCGCTCAGTTTCCGCAGAAAAACGATCAGCAGGACGAACGCCAGGATCGAGATCCCGAACGGAATCCACGGCAGATTGTGGAACATGCCCCAGGCGGCGCCTTTGTTCGTGACATGCGTGAGGTCGAAAAAGCCGGGGATGACCGTAATGCGTTCATGCTGTCCGATATTCCGCAGTACCAGGATTTTGGTCGCCTGGTCCAGAACGGCCAGGATCAGCGCGAACACGGCGGCAGCGAGGATGACATGCCGTTCCCGGGGTAATCCGGGCGGCATCTGTGCTTCAGACGTAAAAAACTTCATAACGGGAAGAAAGAAGACAAAGAGGGACAGCGATGCGGAATAAAACACATCTGCATGTGGAACTTATGCAGGAAAAAGAATCAGCGGTGGCGCCCTTCATACGCTTCTTTTCTGGACTTGCATTCCAGGCAGAACCGTGCATAGGGCTTGACCTCAAGACGGGCAGGGCTGATTTCCTGGCCGCATTCGATGCAGATGCCGTATTCGTTCTCGTCGAGGCGGGTCAGCGCTTCATCGATCATTTCGATCACGGTACCCTCGTCGGAGAGAAGCCCCAGCTCAAAATCGTGCTGGAAATTGTCGCTGCCGAGGTCGGCCATGTGCGTGGCCATGCCTGCTCCGGGGCCGGACTTTCTGTTGGTGAGAGCGTCGTCGCGGTGGATGTTCAGCTGATCCTGGTACGACTCTCTCAGCTTCAGCAGCATCTCTCTGTAATGCTTTTTCAACTTCGTCGAGAGGTAGGTTTTTTTGATAATGTGTCCATTGGCTTCCGCCTGGTTCTGGAACGCCTTGAGTTCGGCCTTCGTGATGATGCGGCCATGATGGGACGCCTGAACATCTTTGTTTTTGTCGAGTTTCTTCTTTGCGGAGGTGGCAGCAGTAGGAGAGATTTTCTTTACGGGTGCAACCTTTTTTGCTTCGACCTTAACAGCGACCTTCTTCGCGGGTGTGGTTTTTTTCGCGGGAGCCGCCTTGACCGGAGCTTTTTTCGCGGGAGCGGCTTTCTTTGCGGCAACGGCCTTGACCGGAGCTTTCTCCGCGGGTGTGGTTTTCTTCGCGCTAGCCGCCTTGACCGGAGCTTTTTTCGCGGGAGCCGCTTTTTTTGTGGCAGCAACCTTGACAGTGGCTTTTTTCGCGGGTACGGCTTTGGCAACGACCTTCTTCGCCGGAGTAGCCTTCTTCGCGGGAGCGGCTTTCTTTGCAGCGGTTTTGACAGTCGGCTTTGCGGGAGAAGCCTTCGCAACGGTTTTGACAGCCGGCTTGGAGGCCGGTGTTTTGGCCTTCTTTGTTTCGTTCTTTTTCATCTGTTACAACTCCTGGGTTTTCGGCTGTCAGAGGCCGGTTTATTGTGTTTTTTGGGTTCGATTTCTCCTGCCGGACCGATCTACTCAACATTCGCCGAATGATTGTTCGCGCTCCGAAAAGAATTCATCGAAGTATTTAAAATAGCACTAAAAGTATGATAATCAAGCCGGATGAATTGAAAAAAATGTTTTTTGCTGTATATTTTATGGCCGGGTTTTCCGCCGCGCCTCAAATTCCGGAGTTCGCCGCATAATCCCGCTTGTCTGGAGACCACATGATTGACCTTCACATGCACAGCACCTGTTCCGACGGCACCCTGACGCCGGAGGAGCTTGTCGCCGCCGCCCTGGATCTCGGGCTAGAAGCCGCCGCCCTGACCGACCATGATACGGTTTCGGGAGTGGAACGGTTTCTTTTGGCCGCGTCCGGGACGTCGCTTCATGCCGTGCCCGGCGTCGAACTCGCGAGTATGCTGTTCAACAAGGACATCCACATCGTCGGGCTGTTCATTGACCCCGAATGTCCCTCTTTGTTGTCCGCGTTGGAGCAGATGCGTCTGTGGCGCGAAGAACGCAACGCGGAAATGGTGGAGAGAATCCGGTCGAAGGGCTATGAGATCACGATGGACGAAGTGCTGGCCGAGGCCGGCGGTGAAAGTGTCGGACGTCCGCACATGGCGTCCGTTCTGCTCAAAAAAGGCTATTTCCTGGACATGCAGAGCGTGTTCGGACGGCTGATCGGTCGCAACGGTTCCTGCTACGTTCTTCGCAAATATTACCCCGTCGACGCCTGCATCCGGTTGATCCATGAGGCGGGCGGTCTTGCGATTTGGGCGCATCCGCTTCATGCCGCGCACGGTGCGAGGGCGGCTCTCCGCAAGATCGGATCGCGGCTGATCTCCTACGGCCTCGACGGCCTCGAATGCTACTACTCGATGTTCGCCGAACAGCAGCAGACCGATGCGCTGGAATTCGCACGCGCCCGTTCACTGCTGATTTCCGGCGGGAGCGATTTTCACGGGGCGTCCCATCCCCAGGTCAAAATGGGGACCGGGATCGACAACAACCTCGCGATTCCGTTTGAGATATACGAACGGCTCCTTGCCGCAAAGCAGAACAGGGATTTCCATGGCAGCGAAAAAACAAGTTGAAGGCATCGTGATGCTTCATAACCTTTATACCCGGCTGGAGAACGTGCTCCCCATGCCGGAACCCGGACAGCGTGCCGAGCTAGACCTCGGGTGCGGCGACGGCGAGTATGCGCTTGCTCTGGCGGCACGCCGTCCCGATGTGTATGTGATCGCTGCGGACATGCTGCTCGGCCGAGTGCGGAAGGTGCAGAAACGCGTCTTGCGGGACGGCATGACGAATCTGCATGTGCTGAAAAGCGAGTCGCGCGTGCTGATCTCACGGACGATCCCGGATGCGTTCCTCGACCGCGTGAACCTGCTCTGTCCGGATCCGTGGCCGAAGCCGAAACACCGCTGCCACCGTCTCATCACATCGGACATCATGATGCATTTCGCCCGCATCCTGAAGCCGGACGGCGTGTTCCATTTTTCCACGGACAATGCGGAGTATCTGGAGATTGCGGACAAAACCGTCGCAGAGTCTGGGCTTTTTGCTCCGTCCGACCTCACTCTCATCGCGGATGTTGCGGACATCAAGACCGGATTCGAGCTTCTCTGGGAGTCCGAAGGCAAGACCGTGACGCACCGGGCCTGGCGGAAACTCTGAACACTTTTTTGAGGTAAAGTCAGAAAAAGTGAAAAATGCATCCAAGTTTCTGTCAAAAAGAATTTGTTTTGACAGAAACTTGCGTGTATGCGCGGGAGGATGTCATCTACACCATTTTAGGTGATTGATATAGAATACGCTGGGCAGCATGTTTTTGCTACAGCCTGTGACAGTAAAATGCACCCACAAGAGATGCGTGACGCCATTACGTCCATGTGTTTCGTGACGGTTGAATTACCCCGGCCGCCTCTTTTTTCTTCTTTTTTTGGAAAACTTCGGAAAAACGACTTGATTAAAACGGCGGAGTATGATATATTGCTTTATAAACTATACGCGTTTAACTGAAACTCATAATATCAGGAGACAAATCTCATGAAAAAGTCCCTCAAGCTCGCCGTCCTTTCCGCCTGCGCCGTTCTCGGCGCCCTCTCCGCCACTTCCTGCGCCACGCCATTCCCGCTCGGATGCCTCTACACCGACGTCGTTCTGCCCGGTCCCCTCGGCGACGGTAACCTGAGCCAGTCCTATAACCGCCGCGGTTCCTCCTCCTGTTACAGCATTCTCGGCTGGGTCGCCGGCGGCGACGCTTCCATCAACGAAGCCGCGGTCAACGGCGGCATCGACAAGATCGGCTGGACGAACATCCACGTGACGAACTACTTCGGCATCTACGGCATCTACAAGACGGAAGTCTTCGGCACCAGCAAGTCCCTCGGTCCCGATCAGACCCTTGCCCCGGCCAAAACGGCTCAGAAGTAATTGGTCGTTCCGGCCTGGGTTCCGGCCGAAACAGAGCAAACAGGCGGTTTTCACGACAGTGCCGCGGTTTTTCCGCGACACATCGGATACCGCCGTTTTTTGTACGGAAACAACCTCGGATCGATTCTCCTGTCATGACATTTCTTGAACTGAAAAAGGCTCTCGCGGAACGCTTTTCGCAGGCCGGATTCGAGGTTGCCGATCTTGAGGCGCATTACATTGTCTGCGAGGCCGCCGGAATCCCCGACCGCGGGTTCCCGCTTTATGCTCATGAACAGCTCACATCCGAAATGCAGGCACGTGCGGAATCTTTCGCGGCGCGCCGCCTCGCGAACGAGCCGTGGCAATACATTTTCGGACACGCACCGTTCCGCGATCTGGAACTCGCCGTCGGTCCGGGCTGTCTGATCCCGCGCCCGGAAACGGAGTATTCCATCGACCTCATGCTCGACGGTCTGCCGCAGGGAGCGTCCGTCTGTGAACTCGGCATTGGCAGCGGCGCGATCTCGCTGGCGCTCGCCTCGGAGCGTTCCGATCTGACGGTCGTCGGCGTCGAATTGTCTCCTGCCGCGTTGAAATGGGCCAAGCTCAATCTGAAAAAGCTTTCCTTGCCGAACGTGACATTCCTGCAGGGCAACCTCTTCACTCCGGTCACCGGACGCAAGTTCGACCTCATTGTTGCGAATCTTCCGTACATCCCGGAAGGAGACCGCGACAATCTTCCGCCGAACGTGCGCGGCTTTGAACCGGATGAAGCGCTGTTCGGCGGCATCGACGGACTGGACGTCATCGCCCGTGCGCTGGAACAATCTCCCTCATTTCTGAATCCGGGCGGACGCATCTTCTTCGAACTTGACCCGTGCAATGCGGACCTGGCATTCGAGCTTGCCTCAAAATATCTTAACAAGCCCTCTCTTCTGCACGATCAGTACGGCGCGATAAGATTTCTTTCGGCACATAAATAAGGCCCGGACCACTACGGAGACGATCCGGGCTCAAACAGTCTTAATTCCTGTTCAATTCTCTCAGAGACCGAGCACCATCCGGATGAACGCGTCGCCGGTCATGAACCCGAGCGAGCCGTTCAGCGCGGCCTTCTCCGAGTATTCTATGACGGAATCGGGCTGGATGTGCGGACCCCAGATGCAGACCGGTACTGGGGTGCGCGTGTGCTGGCGCATGGAGAGCGGCACGGGGTGGTCGGGGAGGACCGCGAACGTCACGCCGCGTCCCTGGAGCGCTTCGACGACGGGCTTGATGATCCGGTTTTCGAAATCACGGATCGCCTGCATTTTGAGGTCGAGACGGCCCTCGTGGCCGGTCTCGTCGATCGCCTCAAGGTGGACGTACACGAAATCATGGTCCTCGATCGCGCGGATGGCCGCCGTCGCCTTGCCCTCATAGTTTGTGTCGATGTAGCCGGTAGCACCCTCAACGGGGATTACGTCCATTCCCGCGCACTTGGCGATGCCGGAGATCACGTCGACCGCCGTGATCACCGCGCCGGTCTTGCCGCCGTAACGCTCCGTGAACTTCGGGAACGATGGCGTGCGGCCCGGGCTCCACGGCCAGATCGCGTTGCCTTTCGCCTCGCCGGACTTTACCAGCGGGTGTTTGGCCAGGAACGCCGCCGCGTCCGCCCAGAGCTTGTTCAGAAATTCCACCGTGTACGCGGTTTCTTTCGAGTCGTCCAGCGCGGTCCACGGGAGTTCGGCGACCGGGATGTCCTGCGAGGAATCCGGCTTGTAGTAACCGACTTTCGGGGAGAATTCCGGTCCATGCAGGATCAGCAGGTTGCGGTAGCTCACGCCGGGGTAGAATGTGAGCTTGTCTGATCCGAAATGCTCCTGAAGCGCCTCCATCAGGACGCGGGCATTTTCCTTCGTAATGTGGCCGGCGGAATAATCCTTCAGTATGCCGTCTTCCACGGTAATCAGGTTGCAGCGCCATGCGACGTCATCGGGCGCGAGCGGGATGCCCTGACTGACCGCCTCGATCGGGCCGCGTCCCGGATAGTACAGCGACGGAGCATAGCCGAGCACGGACATGTTCGCCACGTCCGAAGAGGTCGGGTAGCCTTCCGGCAAAGTCAAAAATGTGCCGGACGCGCCGTTGGCGGCGATTCTGTCCATGGTCGGGGTCGGAACTGATTCGAGCGGTGTTTTTCCGCCGAGTTCGGGGATCGGGAGGTCGGCCATGCCATCGCCGAGGAAGACAACGGCTTTGCCTTTCAGGTCGCATGCGTTCATGATTGGAGATTTCCTTTCCTGTCATGCAGTGAATTTACGTTTTGGTCTAATTAAGATACCATGTCGGAACCAAAAAGTCAAGGCGTTCCGGTCGTATCCGGTATTGAAAACAGACTGACATTTGTTAGTATACTTTGAAAATACTTTCAAGAAAGTTGCAAAACTTGCTTGAAAGCTGCATCTTCATGTTGTATTGTATTCTGTCGAAAGACTGTTTCCCTATTCCAAAAAAATGACTCCGGGTTATCTTCTTTGCCCCGGAATCACGCTAATCCCGACCCCAGGACCGGACGAATGAAGAAAATTACAAAACGGCAGTTTGAGATTGCGGGTTTCATTCGCGATTTCATCGGTAAAAACGCTATCTCGCCAACACTCTACGACATTGCCGAGTATTTTTCCATCAAACCGTCCACCGCGGCGGCGCACATCGCCGCTTTGGAACGTAAACGCGTCATTGTCCGGCAGAAAGGACGTCGCCGCAGTATTCGGCCCGTCGGTGTCGGAATGGGGTCGGGACTGCCGAAAAAAAAACCGGTTTGCGTCCCGTTTTATCTGAAAAAAAGCGATTATTCCGGGGCGCCGTCTTCCTATTATCACGTTGATTCGAGTTTGCTGCCGGACAAAGCCCGTGCCAAGGATCTTTTCGCCGTCCGGTACGGGTTTCTCAACGCGTTTCCCGCCGAGTTCAAGGTCGATCCGGGCGACATCCTGATCGTCTGGACCAAGCCCGGTCGGCTTCACCCCGGCATGATTGTGCTGGAGCATAGCGGTGATACACTGTTTTGCCGGCAGGTGAACATGGAATCGGAACCGGAACCTGAAACGATTGGCCAAGTGATTGCGCTTCTCCGCCCGCTCAAGTGAAAACTATTTCTTGTACCGCAACGGAGCACGGCACTACCGCGGTGGAGGTCTAGCCTCCCCTGTTTTTTACTTTTTTCCTCATAC
>Ga0310696_10009382_pt1 | contig 11331 bp, 11 predicted proteins | sample AusTroGonzalo_MG_4_FD_203885 | JGI IMG/M metagenome (GOLD analysis project Ga0310696, IMG submission 203885) | Bovine rumen microbial communities from tropical cattle in Woodstock, Queensland, Australia - Gonzalo_02 (v2) (version 2) | ecosystem: Host-associated > Mammals > Digestive system >...
AGGAACCGCCACAGCCCCATCCAGAATGCAAAAGGGGCGCCGGCACCACACGTGACAGCGCCTCCTTTCGACATACCTCTGGATAAAATGAAGATCTAAAATTATTTCGGCGCTTTTTTGAGCAAGTCCTCAAGGTGGGAAACATACTTCGCCGCGCCGCCGGGACGGTATCCCGTGCGGGAGAACTCCTTGCCCGCGGCGTCGGTGAGGACGACCGTCGGCACGCCGTCGATGTTGTACGTCTGCATCAGCTGACGGTTCTGCTTTTTCAGTTCATCCGTCTGCGCCTTGTTCCGGGGAAAATCGGCATGGAACAGGACGACCTTCCCGGAAGTGGCGAAATCGGCAAATTCCTTTTTACGGAAAACCGACTGGTCGAGCATCTGACAGGGCGGACACCAGTCGGACCCCGAAAACAGGATGAGCACGGGGACCTTCTTCGCAGCGGCCTCGGCTTTGGCCTGGGTAAAATTCTCGCTCCAAAGCGCCTGCTCCTTCACCTGGGCGGTCCCGCCCTCGCAGAACGCCGCCATCGCGATCGCTCCCGCAAACAACACTCTCTTCATAAAACGACTCCTCATTTCGTTCCTCCTTTCCGTAACAACGGCCTGTTTCAATATAAAAGTCCCGCCTCCCTTTTTCAAGTCGGGGAAAGCCCGGACTGCCTACAATTTCCGGATCCTCCGGGAGACCGACGCCAGACGGCTCCGCTCGCTTCCGCGGGAAGCGGACCGGGGAGGCGCCTCGGGAGCCCCGTCCGGTCCGCCGCCGGAAGCCGCAGCCCCCTCCCCCGCATCATCGGGCTCGTTCCAATTTTCCTCGGCGCGCTTCTGCATTTTCCCCGCGAAAAAGACGGTCGTTTCAAAAAGAAGCCAGCCGGGAATGCCGAGGGCCAGCTGACTTACGACATCCGGCGGCGTCAGAAGCGCCGCGAGAACGAAGATGCCGAAAACGAAAAGATACCGGAACTTTTTCAGCGATTCCGCCCGGAGAAGGCCCGCCCGGACGGGAATGAGCAGAGCCACCGGCAGCTCGAACACGAGGGCAAAGCCCAGGATCATCCAAACGACCATCTTGAGGAAACTGCTCAGCCCGATCATCGGCTGCAGTTCAGCCGTCGCAAAGGAGAGGGAAAACACCATCACCTGGGGAATGACGAAAAAGAACCCCAGCGCCGCGCCGCACAGCGAAAGGAGCAGCGCAAAACCGCAGAAAGAGGCCAGCATTTTCTTTTCATGAGCGTATAACCCGGGAGAGATGAATGCGGCCAGCTGCCACAAAATGAAGGGGCCCGCCGCGATCACGGCGGCGACCAGAGAGAGATTCAGCTGAACGAACAGCGGTTCGAAAGGGGAAAAATAATGGAGCTTGAGTTCGGGCGGACAGGCGACGCGGGAGATCCAGCGCAGGATCTCCGCCGAAAAAAACAGCGCCGGGATCAGGAAAACGACCACGGCGGCAACGCAGCGCCAAACGGTCATCCGCAGCGCTTCGAGGTGTTCAAGGAGCGTCCCCTCGCCGGGGTTATTTTTTCTCATTCTCTTGAGATCCCGCCTGAGGCTCGGTCCCGGACTCCTTTTTCGGCGGCTCCTCTTCGCGCTCGAATTCGTCCATGACGCCGTCGCGGGCCTTCTTGAACTCACGGGAGGCCTTGCCGAGAGCCTTGGCCACCTCGGGGATGCGCTTCGCGCCGAAGAACAAGAGAACGATGAAAAACAATACCAGTAACTCGGAAACGCCGATGCTGCCCATGAAAAAAGTCCTCCCTTTGTTTTCGGCTCACTGCGCTTTTTTGCGCGGTAAAAACTCTATGTAATCGATCTCCACCCGGGTATTCGAGCGGGAATACTGGCTGTTGGCCCCGACGCCGAGAATGAAATATTCCCCGGGCAGGCGCTTGTAGGCCCGGGTGAAGTCGGCCAGAACGTCCCGCTCCTCGACGATCCACTCGCCGATGCGGTCGTTCCGGTTGCGGATGCACTCGGCGTGGACTTGCATTAAGCCGCCGACGTAGTCGAGCTGCCGGCGCCTGCCGATGGCGGTGCCGTTCTCCCAGCGGTAGCCTACGCACTTCTGCCGGATCATCGTCCCGTCGCCCAAGTAGATCACGATAGCCTGATCGTCCGGCTCGGGGCAGCCGGGCTTGACGCGGATGGGCCGCACGACCCGCCAGCGCCAGCGCATGACAGGATTTTTCCTCAGATCGACCCGGGGATCCGTCATGAGCACCCCCGAAGCGGAATCGGCCTCGACAACGAGCGCCTTGCCGTTGGAGGTCCCGGGAACGTCCTCCACCTTGAAGACCGTTCGCGGCGTCATGAGAAGTCCGCCGTGGAACTCCCAGGCCTTCCGGATGGAAGCGGGATCCGAAAAATCATAACGCAGCGCCGCCTTCCGATCCGTGGCCCGAACCGGAGAAATCACGGTCAACACCGCAATGAGGACTGCCAGGCGTTTCATTTTTTCCCGATGTACCTGTGATACCGAACCATTATCTTTTCGACATACGTTTTCGTCGAGGCGATCCTGATGCGGGGAACGACCTCGCCGTCAAGCTGTTCCGGCTTCCAGCGTTCCGCCCGGGTCTGTCCGGCATTGTACTGGACCAGCGCCAGAGGGATGCACTCCCGGTAGGCCGACCAGCGTTCCAGCGCCCGAGCCAGATACCACACGCCGATCTCCAGATTGAGATCCACGCGCATCAGCGCCGAATGGGTCGGCATCTTCCTCCCGTTCCGGCGCGACCACTCGGCCACCGACCCGGAGGGCATGATCTGCATCAGACCGACCTCTCCCTTGGACCCGATGGCATCCGGACGGAACCGGCTCTCCTCAAAAATCACCGCCCGCACCAGCTGGGGATCGACCCCGTGCCGCGATGCGGCCTCCCGGATCTCGTCGGCGAATCTCGTGTCGTCGACCCAGAATCCCCGACGCTGAAGCTCCGCAGCGAGAATGACAAGGCAAAGCGGCACGGCGGTGCATGCCGCCGCCAGGACCGCTTTCCGAAAGGAAAAATGTCCGCTCCTTCGGGTCAACGGCGACACGCCCTACTTGGCTTGACCTTCAGCCGCGGGTTTTCCGGCAGCGGGCGCAGCCTGTTTCGCAGCGGGCGCAGCCTGTTTCGCAGCGGGCGCAGCCTGTTTCGCAGCGGGCGCAGCCTGTTTCGCGGCAGGCGCCGTCCCCGGTTTCGCGGCGGCATCCTCGCCGGGCTGATCCGTTCCCTGCTTGAAAAGCCGGTCGGCGTTGTTCTTGAAATAGTCCGCCATCTTTACGGAAAGCGCTTCGGGGATGTACACGTCGATGAGAACATCCTTCTCGACAACCTTGATCTTGACGCAGGAAACGATCTCCTTGCCCAGCGCCGGATCGTTGACGGCCAGAGCGATCCCCATGTTCAGGTACATGGGAATGGTCCCGGAGAGAAGCTGCGCTCCCTCGGCGTCGCCGCAGAAGAGCTTGATCTTGAAATCGAGATCGTTTTTCTTCGGCCCGGAAAACCGGAACGTCAGATACAGCTGCCGGGGATCGTCGATCTTTCCCTGGGGATTCTTGAATAGATTGGCGAAGGCCAGCCACACAGGGGGATCTTCGGGGATCTGCCCGACGACGGCGGCCACGGCCTCGGCCTTGCCGCGGGGCTGTCCCAGATACGAGACCATGTCCCCCTCCTCGCCGCAGAGGATGACCCCGGGAGCGGCGGAGAAGATCTCGACCTTTTTGCCACGACGCCCGGCTTCCGCCAGCCGAAGAACGGAACCGCCTTTCGTGTCGATCTTGCTGAACGCGACCTTGTTTTTGGCGAAGACCTGCTCGATGTTGAATTTGTCATCGACATTGACCAGGACCAGCGCCTCGCCGGAAGACTTGATGAACAGGACAACTTTTTTGAAATCCTCCACCCGGACGCCGGTCATTTTTTCGAACTCGAGCCGGGTCTTGAGGTTTTCGGGCTCGTTCAGCGTCTTGACGACATCCGGATGTTTCAGCATCCGGGTCACATCCACCTGGACGACGCAGACGGTCGCATCGGGCGCATACCGGAGCAGCGGCAGATCGACTGCGGACACGACAAGCGCTGCGAAGAGCGCCACGGCAAAAACAAACCTTTTCATGTTCACTCCCTGGAAGCCGCCGGAGCTTCCGCTTTTTTCGGCAGTTTGACTTCGATATGCAATTCACGCAACTGTTTGAGCGTGACCTCGCTGGGGGCATTCATCATCAGATCCTCGGCCTGCTGGTTGAAGGGGAAGGCGATGACTTCGCGGATATTCGGTTCGTCGGCCAGCAGCATCACCATGCGGTCCACGCCGGGAGCGATGCCGCCGTGGGGAGGCGCACCCAGCTTGAAGGCGCTGATCATGCCGCCGAACTTGCGGTCGACGACGCTGCGGTCGTACCCCGCGATCTCGAAGGCGCGGTACATGAGTTCCGGGATATGATTGCGGATGGCGCCGGACGACAGCTCGATGCCGTTGCAGACGATATCATACTGCCAGGCGAGGATATCGAGGGGCTCCTTCGTGTTGAGGGCCTCGAGCCCGCCCTGGGGCATGGAGAAGGGGTTGTGCGAGAAGATGATCTCTCCGGTCTCCTCATCGCGCTCGAACATCGGGAAATCGACGATCCAGCAGAATTTGAATTCATCCTGATCGATGAGACCGAGCTGGCGGCCCAGTTCGGGAATGACGGCGCCGCCGATCTTCTGGACGAGTTTCTCCTGATCGGCGAGGAAGAAGAGCGCGTCGCCCTCCTGAACGCCGCCGGTCTGCTTCAGACCGTCGATGATCTCACGGGTGAGGAACTTGACGATGGGGCTCTTTTCGCCCTCCCCCGTCCAGATGATGTAGGCCATGCCTTTGGCGCCGTTCTCCTGGGCGAACTTGATCATGTCGTCGAAGAACTTGCGGGGCTTGCCCGCCACCTGGGGCGCGCGGATGGCGCGGACGACGCCGCCGGACTCCACCGTGGAGGCAAAGGCCTTGAAGTCGCATCCGCGGAAAAGTTCCGACACGTCGATCATCTCCAGCGGATTGCGGAGATCGGGCTTGTCCGAGCCGAAGCGGCGCATGGACTCCCGGTAGGGGATCCGCGGGAACGGCGGAGGCGCGAACTTCTTTTTGCCGAACTTGGTGAAAACATCGGCGATCAGCCCCTCGATGACCTTGAAAATGTCATCCTGTTCGACGAAGCTCATTTCCACATCGAGCTGGTAGAACTCGCCGGGGCTGCGGTCGGCCCGGGCATCCTCGTCACGGAAACAGGGCGCGATCTGGAAATAGCGGTCAAAACCGGAGACCATGAGCAGCTGTTTGAACTGCTGCGGAGCCTGCGGCAGCGCATAGAACTTGCCGGGATGGAGCCGGGAGGGCACCAGATAGTCGCGGGCACCCTCGGGACTGCTCGCCGTCAGGATCGGGGTCTGGAATTCGTTGAATCCGAGGTCGGTCATGTACCGGCGGATCTCCGAGATCACCTTGCTGCGCAGAATGATGTTGTTGTGCAGTTTGTCCTTGCGCAGATCGAGGAAGCGGTATTTGAGACGCATGGCCTCGGGCGCGCAGTCGTCCTTCGCGACCTGGAAGGGCAGGACCTCGGCCTCGCCCAGCATCTCCATGTCCGTGGCGCGGATCTCGATCTCGCCCGTGGCCAGTTTGGGATTGACCGTCTCGGCGCTGCGGGCGACGACCTCGCCGTCGAAACGGACGACGCTCTCGACACGCCAGCGGTCAAGCGCCTGGTAAAAACTCTTTTCCGGGTCGATGACCACCTGGGTCAGACCGTAGTGATCGCGCAGATCGATGAAGATCACGCCGCCGTGGTCGCGGACGCTGTGGATCCATCCGGCGAGCCGGACCGTTTTGCCGACGTCACATTTGCGCAATTCCCCGCAATTATGAGACCTGTACATTTTTTTGCTCTTCCTTCAATTTTTGTCGACATCCGTGTCTTTCTCCGGCATTTTTCAGCCGGAAAAAGCATGCAATACACAATTCGGTGTTTCAATATAGCATGCCGCCGCGCATTTTTCCACCCGCGGCACTTGAAAACATCGCACATTAAGGCAATATTATAAACCATGAAGCGGGCAGTCATAGCAATGTCGGGCGGCGTCGATTCCGCCACGGCCGCCGTCATGGCGAAGGAAGCGGGGTACGAGACCATCGGCGTCACCCTCAGGATGCGGGAACCGTCTCCCGGAGCGGAACAGGTCCTCGACGAGGTCGTCTCGAAGCTGGGGATCCCGCTGCACGTGCTTGACAGGGAAAAAGAGTTCAAGGAACGTGTTCTTCTCCCCGCCGCCCGGGAATACGCCTGCGGCAGGACTCCAAATCCCTGCTGCGAATGCAACCGCAGCTTCAAGTTTGCCGAACTGCTCGCCTTCGCGCATGACATGGAGGCGGATGAACTGTGGACCGGGCACTACGCCGTCATCGATCCTCGACCGGACAATCCCGTCCTCAGACGCGGTGCGGACTCCGCAAAGGATCAGAGTTATTTCCTCTACCGTCTGACACCGGAAATGCTGCGGACGATCCGCTTTCCTCTGGGAAAATTCACCAAGGCGGAGGTGCGCGCCTTCGCCGCTTCCCGGGGATTTGCCTTCTCCGGATGTCCCGACAGTCAGGACATCTGTTTTGCCGAACCGGACATGTGCTGCGGGGAAACGCTCCGCAGGGCGGCAGGACTCCCGGAACGCCCGGGCCGGTTCCTTTTCGAGGGGGAAACGGTGGGGCACCACACGGGGGTCCACCGCTTCACCGTCGGTCAGAGGAACGGCTACGGCGTCGCGCTGGGACGTCCCGCCTACATCGCCCGGATCGACGCTGCAAGCGGCGACATCGAACTTGTCACGGACCGGGAAAAACTGGCCTGTTCGGTTTTCCGGCTCGAACGGACGAATCTGCTGTCGGACGCCCTGCCCCGGGAGGGACTCTCCATCCAGATCCGCTACCGCAGCCGTCCGGTTTCCTGCCATGTCGAGGCACTTCCCGACGGGACGTGGCGCGTGGAGACCGAAGTCCCGCAGTACGCCGTGACGCCGGGCCAGGCGGGCGTGATCTACTGTCATGATCGGGTGGCGGGGGGCGGCGTTATATGCTTATAAAGCTCATCCTGATCGGCCGGCCCAAGGACAAAACGCTGGAAGAGCGCTGTCAGGAGTATCTGCGCCGTCTGCGGGCCTACGGAAAAGTCGAGTCCGTGATCCTGCCCGATTCCGATCCGGGATCGGAAGCAAAGCTCATCCGGCGGGAACTCGAGCGCGAACGGGGCGCGGAGATCGTCGTGCTGGGCGAAGAGGGGCAGGAATACACCACCGCCGAACTTGCGAAAAAACTGCCGGCCGTCGACCGGAAACTGGTCTTCATCGTCGGCGGCCCCTACGGCGTCGCCGAGGAGATCAAGCGTGAAAGCGCCTGGATCTGGTCCCTGTCGAAGATGACCTTCCCCCACGAAGTGGCGCGTCTGCTGCTCTGCGAACAGCTTTACCGCGTCTACAATCTGGCTCACGGGGGGAGCTACCATCATCTGTCGGAGTCCCAGAAACCGCCGAGGGAAAAAAGAAGGTGATCCCCCGGAGGGATCCCGGCCCCGAAAGCGGGCGCAGCGGGATAAAAAAAGGGGTTTCTTTGGTTTCTTGCGTATTTTTTTCGCATAACGGTTTGAAAAATTGCCGAAGAGGGACTATTTTAAGAAACTGTCCGATAAACGTGTCTTCATCGTCTAGAGGCCTAGGACACCGGGTTTTCATCCCGGCAACACGGGTTCGAATCCCGTTGAAGATGCCATTTAAAGGGCGCTTAGCTCAGTTGGTTAGAGCGCTGCTTTCACACGGCAGAGGTCATGGGTTCAAGTCCCGTAGCGCCCACCAGTCTTTCCCGAACGGATGTGCGTCGAAACGGCGGATGATCTGTTTCCCTTGTTCCCCCGCCCGGATCGCATCCGGCCCTGCTTGTGAAGACGCGCCCTTCCCGATTTTCGATGTGCACGGCTCCTTTGCGCCACGATTGCCGAACTTTATTTGCAATACTGCTTTAAAAAAGCGGAAAGCCGGTGTATATTACAAAAAAGGAATGAGACAAGTCGTGATTCACTTGGAATAAAAGAGGTTCATCATGCAGGAAATCATTGATTTTTACGGCAAACCGCTCACTGTCTCGATCGCCACGGACCATGGCGGTTTCGAGCTGAAAAACAAAGTGGCCGCCTATTTGGCCGCCAAGGGACTCAAGGTCGCGGACTGCGGAGCGCACACCCCCGATCCCGAAGACGACTATCCCGATTTCGGCGCCGCGGCGGCCAGAATGGTCAGCACGGGTGAAGCAGATATCGGCATCGTCATCTGCACCTCCGGCGTGGGCATGGGGATCGTCGCCAACCGTTTCCACGGCGTCCGCGCCGTCATGGCCGACGTGGAAGTGCGCGTGCGTTCCAGCCGCGAGCACAACGCCTCCAACATGCTGATCTTCCCCGGGAATCTGCTCACCTACGAGCAGGTGATCTCCCTGCTGGATATCTGGCTAGGGATCCCCTTCTCCAAGGCCGAACGCCACATCCGCCGCCTCAAAAAGGTGGAGACGCTGACCTATGACGACATCGCCGCGCTGCGCGCCGCCGATCCCGAGATCGCCGGATGCATCGACCGCGAAGCGAAACGCCAGAACGAGGGCATCGAACTCATCGCCAGCGAGAACTTCGCCAGCTGCGCCGTACGCGCGGCCCAAGGCTCTGTGCTGACCAACAAATACGCCGAGGGCTATCCCGGCAAACGTTACTACAACGGCTGCGCCCACATCGACGAGGTGGAGTCCATCGCCATCGAGCGGGTAAAGAAGCTCTTCGGCGCGGAAGCCGCCAACGTGCAGCCGCACTCCGGCAGCGGCGCGAATCAGGCCGTCTACACGGCTCTCTGCAAGCCGGGAGACACGGTCCTTGCCATGAGTCTCGACCACGGCGGTCACCTGACCCACGGTCATCCGCTGAACTTCTCCGGCAAACTCTACAACATGGTCCCCTACGGCGTCAGCCGCGAGACCGAGCGCATCGACTACGACGAGATCGAAAAACTGGCCGTCGAACACAAACCGCAGATGATCCTCGCCGGAGCCAGCGCCTATCCGCGCATCATCGACTTCCCCCGGCTCCGCGAGATCGCCGACAAGGTGGGAGCGAAACTTTTCGTCGACATGGCGCACATCGCGGGTCTCGTGGCGGCGGGAGAGCATCCCAATCCCGTTCCCTACTGCGACGTGGTCACCACGACCACCCACAAAACCCTGCGCGGCCCCCGGGGCGGTCTGATCCTCTGCCGCGAAGAGTACATCAAGGCGATCAACTCCGCCGTCTTCCCCGGACTTCAGGGCGGACCGCTGGAACACGTCATCGCCGCCAAGGCCGTCTGCTTCAAGGAAGCGCTCTCGGATGAATTCAAAGCCTATCAGCATCAGGTGCGTCTCAACGCGGCGAAACTGGCCTCCGAACTGGCCGCCCGCGGATTCCGCATCGTTTCCGGCGGAACGGACAACCACTTGATGCTCATCGACCTGCGTCCCAAGGGGGCCACGGGTAAAGCCGTAGCCAACGCGCTGGACGTCGCCCGGATCACGGTCAACAAGAACATGATCCCCTTCGATCCCGAGAAACCCTTCGTCACCAGCGGCATCCGCATCGGGACCCCCGCGGTCACGACCCGCGGTCTCAAGGAGGCGGAGATGGTCAAAATCGCCGACTTCATCGAACGCGGCGTCGCCCTGCGCGAGGACGAGGCCGCCCTCAAGGCTCTGGGTGAAGAGGTCACGGCTTTCATGGCGGATTTCCCCATGCCCCAATTCTAAGCAGGAGAAAAGGCAAAAATGATCGATATCAAACTTATTCGCGAACACAGCGATCTCGTTCAGAAAAACTGCACCCGCCGGGGCTATCCCGTGGACATCGCAGGTCTTCTCAAACTGGATACCGAGGCCCGCCAGCTCACGCAGGAGATCGAAGAACTCCGCGCCGAACGCAACAGGCTGAGCAAACTCTGCGCCGCCGATCCCTCTGCCAGAGAGCGGGTCAAGGTGCTCAAAGTCGACCTGGGCAAAAAGGAGAACGCCCTCAACGCCCTCTCCGAAAAGATCAACAAAACCATGATCCGCCTGCCGAATCTGCTGGCGCCGGACGTGCCCGACGGTCTGGACGACACAGCCAACCAGGAGATCCGCAAAGTCGGAAACATCCGCAAATTCGACTTCCCCATCCGCGATCATCAGGATCTCGGCGAAAGACTGGACATCCTCGACATCGCCCGCGGCGCCAAGGTCGCCCAAGCCGGGTTCTACTACTGGAAAGGCAAAGGCGCCATTCTGGCCCAGTCGCTGTATTTCTGGGTCCAACGTCTGCTGATCGACCGGGGTTTCACCATGTTCATGACTCCCTGTCTGGCCAAGGAACGGACCCTTTTCGGAACGGGATATCTGCCCTTCTTCGCCGACCAGACCTACAACATCACGGGCGAGGATCTCGCCCTCATCGGGACCAGCGAACAGACCCTCGTCGGTTATCACGCCGATGACGTCCTCGAAGCGGATGAACTGCCGCTCAAATATACGGCGTTCACCCCCTGTTTCCGCACGGAAGCCGGCAGCTACGGCCGGGCCTCCCGGGGGATCTTCCGCGTCCACCAGTTCCACAAGGTCGAGCAGATCGTCTTCTGCCGTCCCGAGGAATCGGTCAAATGGCACGAGTTCTGTCTGGAAAACGAGGAACTGATCCTTCAGAAACTCAACATCCCCTACCATGTGGTCAATGTCTGCGTCGGCGACCTCGGCGCGCCGGGATACAAGAAATACGATATCGAAGCCTGGTTCCCGGCTTTCGGCGTCTACCGCGAGGTGACCAGCAACACCAACCTGACGGAGTTCCAGTCCCGCAGGCTCAACATCCGCTTCAAGGACGGCAACGAGCGCAAGTTCGTCCACACCATCAGCGCGACGGCGGCCACCGACCGGCTGCTTATCGCCATCATGGAGAACTATCAGCAGCCCGACGGCTCCATCGTGATCCCCGAAGCGCTGCGCGATCTGTGCGGTTTCGACATCATTTCTCCCGTCAAGAAGTGATCGTTTCTCCGCCGTCTCTTTGAAAGAAAAGGATCGGTCGTCATGGTTTTCGCGGAGTTGTTTCCCGCCTCGGCGGGAGGGGCGGAGATCGACCGCTTCTCGCCCGAAGCCCTGGCCGGCGTATCCTATGACCTGGAACTCGAACTCAAAAACAGGGCGTTGAAGCGTCTGCTCACCGACGGCGGCATTGCAGTGGCTCCGGCGCCCGTGGTCCCCTCGCCGAAACCCC
>Ga0310696_10009385_pt1 | contig 11329 bp, 6 predicted proteins | sample AusTroGonzalo_MG_4_FD_203885 | JGI IMG/M metagenome (GOLD analysis project Ga0310696, IMG submission 203885) | Bovine rumen microbial communities from tropical cattle in Woodstock, Queensland, Australia - Gonzalo_02 (v2) (version 2) | ecosystem: Host-associated > Mammals > Digestive system >...
CGCGAGAAACCGTTTTTTGGGTCATCGGCGGCCCAAACGATTTTGCCGATATGGGCGTGGCACAAAGCTCCGGCGCACATGGGGCAGGGTTCCAATGTGACGTATAGTGTACATTCATCCAAATATTTCGCCCCCAATGCGTTGGCTGCGGCTGTGATGGCCAGCATTTCGGCGTGGGCAGTCACGTCGTTGAGGGTTTCGGTCTGGTTATGGGCACGGGCGATGATTTTGTTGTTGCACACCACCACTGCCCCGATGGGGATTTCATCGGCTTCAAGGGCATGCTGGGCCTCTTGGTAGGCTTGTTTCATATAATATTCGTCGGAGAAAACGGTCAATGCCATAATATCGTTTTTTTTGTAGAGACGGTGTGCACACCGTCTCTACCCTTACATTTTAGATAACAATAAGGTCGAGGAAATATCCATTTTGCTGAAAGCAAACCATTTCTTGCCCAAATCCTTCAACGAGGCTCCAATGTGATAAACGGTTTCGTCAATCATCAGAAAACGGTCATGTGAATCCTCAAAGACTTGAATATTAATGGGTTCATATTGTGTGTTGTGAAGGTTGATGTCCGTTTGCAAAGCAGGTGAAATCTGTTTGGTATAAATGGTTGCCTTGACCGAAGGAGAACGCTTGTCAAGAAGTTTCAGCACTGTGTCGTCTATATAATTATCAATGAGAACAATGCGTGTTTTTGCATTGCGAATCAAGTCGCTGACAAAGACATGGGCATCGAAGACTTGACCTTCAAAAAAGATACCTTCGACTGGAGGAAGTGAAGTGCGAACGAAAAAGTCTATCTTTTCGGAATGCTCGGCTAATAGAGTTTGCTGGTTTTCCAATTGGTTTTCGATTCTAATAAGTCGTTGATTTAGGGCATAACCCTTTAATAAATAATCTTTTAATACAGAGGTTGCCCAACGGCGGAATTGGGTGGCGTTGGCACTATTGACTCGATAACCGACAGAGATAATCATATCAAGATTGTAGAAATCGATAGTGCGATTTACAAGCCTATTGCCTTCTTTTCGAACTACTCTAATTTTTTGAGTAGTTGACCCGGGGTCAAGTTCGCGGGTTTTGAAAATACCTTGTATGTGATAGGTTATGTTGTTTTCTTTTACGTCAAACAGCAATGCCATTTGCGCCTGTGTAAGCCAAACAGTTTCCTCCTCCAATCGCACTTCAAGTTGCACGTTTTCATTGGGTTGATATAGTATGATTTCTCCAGTGTGCTGCATATTCTGTCGTCCAAATTGCGACAAAGATAATGTTTTTTCTTATATTGGACAGTTGTCGCAAATTTTGCGACAACTGAAACTTGTGCATTTTTCGCACAATTTGAACCGTCAAGAAATCCTTGATAGTTGCAGTTGGTAAGGATTCCTTACATACTGATTTCAAACTTGTCCCAGTCTGGTCCCAAAGGGAATTTGGCGCGAAAGCGCAATAGTTTTTCAGAATCTAAAGTGCAATGCAAAACGGCTTCCTGATAAGGCTCTGCCTTCGAAATGACTTCGCCTCGCGAGTTAATGACCTGTGATTCACCGCTGTAATGCAGCCCATTGGCATCTTCGCCAACACGGTTCACACCAATCCAATAGGCTTGGTTCTCGATGGCGCGGGCCACCAAGATCGTGTTCCAAACCACCATTCGCGAGTCGGGGAAGTTGGCGAGATAGAAGGCCAAGTCGTATTCGTATTGTCCGTTCTCGTAGCGGTTTCTTGCCCACACAGGGAAACGAATGTCGTAACACACCATCGGCCTGATGCGCCAACCGTTCAGTTCCACAATCAGTTGACGGTCACCGCGTTCCACCAATTGGTCTTCGCCGCCCATCGTGAAGGTGTGCCGCTTGAAATAGAGTTCATGGCTACCGTCGGGGCGCATCCAGACGAGGCTGTTGTAATAATGCCCATTTACATCCAATGGGAAGGTGGTGCAAATCACGGCGTTTTTCGCTTTGGCTTGATTTTGAAGCCATTGCATCGTCGGGCCGACTTCGGTTTCGGCGAAACGTTTCGGGCCGACGGGGAAGGCCGTGGTGAAAGTTTCAGGCATGAGAATCAAGTCTGTATCAGGTTGCACTTGTTTCAGCAACTCGCTGAAATGCTTGATGTTAGCCGATTTATCTTCCCATTTGAGGTCGGCTTGGATGTAGGCTATGTTGAGGTTTTGCATGATAAATCCATATATTGATGCAAAAATAGAAAAATAATCTTACTTTTGCGGAAAAATTAGACAATCGCAATGCAACAATTCAATCGAATACCGATGAAAAATCTGCTTTATCTCTTGTTCGGAATGTTTCTGATGCTGGGCCTCAACTCATGCGGCGAAATTCCCTCGATGAATCCAGATGATTTTGATGTCAATTTGATGTACGGTCGCTGGCAGGAAGGTACTGTCTTTGAGCGATATGACGATACGGGTTTGGGCGCCACTTGGGATGTAGGTGAAGACGTTGAGGAAGAAGAAGCCCAACTTTTTAAATGGTCGTTGGATGGCTCGACGCTTATCCATGAGCATATAGGGACTTTCGTTACCGTCCCCAAGGTTTACACCGTTACCACGTTGAATTCCAGCCAATTGACCTATCACGATGATTATGGGAATACACATTATTTCTCGAAAGTGGACTAATTGTGTCAAGGGAAAGCCTCTAAAAACCAAACTTAGCTTCACATGAAAAAGGCACTGAAAATCATAGGAATAACATTGGCTTCCCTTGTGGGATTGGTGATCGTGGTGGCTGTCGTGGCCGCGACAATGGTCACTTCGTCGGGGCGGCTGACCAAGATGGTGAATAAATACGCACCTGAGTTGATTACCTGCGACATGCAGTTGGGCAAGGCGGATTTGACCTTGTTCAAAACTTTCCCTGAAGTCGGCCTTGAGATTGAAAACGTGGCCCTCATCAATCCGATGGCGGGCTCACCGTCCGACACCTTGGCCAATATCGATAACTTGATTGTGGTGTTGGATGCCAAAAAACTGCTGAAAGAGAAGGAAATCATCGTCAGGAAATGCATCCTTGAAGACGCATTCGTCAACCTTTATACCGATTCGCTCGGTCGAAGCAATCTCGATGTCTTCAACAAAAAAGAGGACAACGACACCACAAGTAAATTTGATTATCTCGTTGATATTGGTGAGGTAAAACTGAAAAACTCGACCTTGTTCTATACCGACGACCGCAACGGGATGATGGCGCAAGCCCAAGGGCTTAACCTGGATTTGGAAGGCAAGATGATAAATAACGACATCAAAGGTGACCTGGATTTGACCGCCGCCGACTTGTTTTTGAGAACGAAGTCTGCTCAGATGACATTGAAGGCATTAAATCTTGCTTTTAATAAAGGTGAAGTCGTTCAGCTGGATCAAATCAAGGGTAAGTTGTTGTTGGTAACAGTTGTTGACTTGGGACTCAATGGGTTTTGTCTTGAAAACGACACGCTGAATCTGACTTTGCCTTTGCAGTTCAGTCTGAAGGACATGAAAGGCCATCTTGACAAGGCTCAAATCGGCCTGAACCGTTACCTTATTGATGTAAATGGCGATGCCGAGTTGGCTGAAAATGGCGATGTCAACCTTGATTTGGCACTGAATACCAGTACTTTAATCGTTGAAGACGTGTTGACTTACATGCCCGAGAAGTTGCAAAAACGGCTTAGCAGCATTGAGTATTCCGGCAAGTTGAGCCTCACCGAGGCCGAAGTGAAGGGCACGTACAACGACAGCCTGATGCCTAAAGTTACGGTTAAGGTTTTGACCGACAATGCCAAAGTCAACGTTCCTCGCCTGCCTTATCCCTTTACCGAGGTCAATTTGGATGCCTTTGTGGACTTGGATTTGAACCAAGATAAGGGGAGCGTGACCGTCAACAGCCTGAATGCCAAATTCAACCGCAGCAAATTGACGATTCATGGCGTGGTTGACGATGTCTTGGGCGACATCGGTTTGAAGTTCAAGGTGAAAGGCGATGTACCGATGGCGGACATGAAGGGCTTTTTGCCCAAGAAGATGAAACTGAACGGGCGCACCAACCTCAATATGACGACCAACTTCACTGTCAAGCAGCTGATGAAGTCGCTTGACGATTACAACTTGAGCCGTCTTTCGGCGAAGGCAGACTTGAAAATCAATGACTTCGTTTTCGATATGGATACCATCCACGTGGTTTCGCCATTGTTGAACGTTGGTTTGAACTTGCCCAACTTGTCGAAGGAAAAAGGAGGAAAAAGAGATTTTGTTTCGATAGCTTCTCAAATGCTTCAGGCACAAGTGGGTAAGGGTATTAATGTGGATGTGAAAAATCCTGACATCCAACTTTTTGCAGATAATTTCAAAGGTGGCATGGAAAAGATGCTGATGGATGCCTTGCTGAATTTCAGTCGCTTGGATTTGTGTTACGACGACATTACGGCGAAAATCGAAACGTCAACCGTTTCTTTTGCAACCATGCCCGAAAAAAACGCGAAAGGCTTGAAAGCCCGCATCGCTTTGGAAGGCAAGGAGATTGACACAAAAGTGGGCAAAGCTTATGCTTTGAATTCCAATATGTTGAAAGTCAACGCTTCGTTGGATCAAAACAAAGACAAGTCCGATTTCTTGAACCATTGGAATCCGACGGCCGACTTTTTGCTGGGTGATGCTGTGGTGAAGATTGACGGACTGGGCGAGGACATCCGTATCAGCAACATCGACTTCTTGTTCGATTCTGGCAAATTGGATTTCAAGAAGAGCACTTTCAGCATTGGCCAATCTGATTTGAGCTTGGAAGGTAGTGTGGTCGGCATCAAAGAATGGATGGAAGACCATAAAAACTTGATGAAAGGTGAGCTGCAGTTGTCTTCTGATATGTTGAATATCAACGAAATAATGAGTTTGACCAATGGTCTAGGCCGTACTGATGAAGAGACTAAAAATAAGGAACAAGACAAAGAAGACAAGCCTTTCATGGTGCCGGAAGGTGTTAATTTTACGTTTGGCATCAAGACGAAGAAGTCGTTGTATGACAATTTCGACCTGAACAATCTCAGTGGTGGCCTTACCATTAAGGATGGCACCTTGATATTGCAGGAGGTCGGTTTTACCAACAAGGCCGCCGAGATGCAGCTTACGGCGATGTACCAATCGCCACGCAAGAACAACCTGTTGTTGGCCATGGACTTCCATCTGCTTAATGTGCAGATTTATGATTTGCTGCACATGATTCCATACATTGACACACTGGTGCCCATGTTGAAGACTTTCGACGGACAGGCGGAGTTCCATATTGGTGCGGAAACCAATCTGAGGTCAAATTATGAGCCTAAGATTTCCACTTTGCGTGCCGCCGCCGACATTGAGGGTAAGAATTTGATTGTCAAAGACAAATTTGCCTTCACCAACATCACCGACATGTTGAAAGTCAGCACCAATGGCGAATATAGGGTAGACAGTCTCGATGTACAATTGACCGCTTTTAAGGACGAGATTGACCTTTGGCCTTCGCAGATAGCTATCGGAAAATATAAAGTGACGGTGGACGGCCGCATGACCTTGGACAAGAATGGTGAATACCATCTTTCGGTGACCGAAACACCTATCTTCCTCCCGAACCGCATGGGTTTGAAGCTTTCGGGACCCATTAATGACTTGGATTATGAGTTGGAATCCCCCAAGTTTCCGACGTTATACAAGCCCAACAAGCGCAACGACACGGAGCAAATGTATTACGAGCTGAAAAGGAAGATTGCTGACCGTTTGAAGGAGAATGTAAGGTAATACAGAAACTTGTAGGGCTGCCGTGATACGGCAGCCCTACAAGTTTCTATCATTTCACCATAAATTTCCGTATCCCGTCGCCCACGTTGATGAAATACATTCCCGCAGGCAAACGTGAAATGTCAATCTGCTGTTTTTCAGCGTTGATGAGGCCTGAAAGGATGGTCTGGCCCATCAGGTTGGTGATGCGGTATTCTGTTCCCGTTGGTATAGACGCACGGCCGTGCGTCTCAACGAATAAGACGCCGTTAGCTGGATTAGGATAGACCACAAAGGCCCCTGAGCCTGTCGAAGGGTCGTCTTCTTCGATGCCGCTGTGCAGGTTCAGATAAATCTTGTCGCAGTCGTCGTCGCCGAGTTTGAAGGCCAGCTCGCCGTCCACCCAGTAGCATCTCATGCCGTCTACACGGTAGCCTTTGCCACGTGTCATCAGGCGTTCGGGGAAGAAGCTGGTGAGGTGACCGATGCCGCACACAATGTCGCCGCTGAAGAGGTCGTTTTCGTCGCTCACACGCAACGTTCTGTAGGTATGGCCTTCATATTCAGTGTATTCCACGGCATCCACGTGCATGGTGAGGCTTTCCGTCCCGACCTTGATTTCCCATTCGTCGCCCACGTTGGCGGCGAGGTCGTAAAGCACGGTGAACTCTTCCAGGTCTTTGTTCCACCAATACACCTTGCCGTTTTCCTCGTAGACGTATTCATGCGTCATTTCGGTGTTCAAGTCCTTGTCATACTGTGTGTTGCTTCGGATGATGATTTTCGGGCGTTTGCCTTCTCTGTCGAACAGGGTGTCGCCCACGCATTCAAGGTGCTGGTAGGTGATGCTGCCGTCGAGATTTTGGATTTCGTAGTACCATTCGGCACCGATAGTTAATTGCATTCCGTTGCCACAATCTTCGGTGATGTTGGTGAAAGTGCCCCAATTCTCATCATTTTGGTAGGCTTCCAATGCACCACAAGGCACAATGATGTGAATATCGGCGGGGAAATGCCAAGCGCCTTCGGTAGTCTTGCGCATCAAATTAGGAGGTGTCGCCGTTTTCAGTATAAGTGTCGACAACTCTGTGTGTTCAAATGCTGGTTCCGCAATATAGTTGACGGAATTGCCGAAAACAACGCGGTTAAGCATATAGCATGAATCAAAAGTCATCAAATTGATTCTCTGCACCAAATCGGGGATGACAACCTCGCCCGAGAGGCTTGTGCAACCGCCAAAGGCCGCGCCCAAGGTTTCCAAGGCGAACGGTAGTTCAATATGAGTCAGGCTTATGCAGTTTCTGAAAGCATTGGCGCCAATTGCCATAACACCATCAGGCAAGTTAATCTCCTCCAAGCTCGTACAATTTGAAAAAGCGTCTCCCTCGATAGAAGACAGACTTTCAGGCAGAAGGACAGTTGTCAAATTGCTGCAATAAGCGAATAACGACTGCTCTATTCTTGTCCAGCCCTCGGGGATGTCAAGTTCCGTAAGACTTGTGCAACCTTGAAACACATATCCTTTTATATCATCATAGGATGTGAAAGTGATATTGTGGGGAAGCACCAATCCCTCGATTCCTTCGCACATTTCGAAAGCCCTTGGGCCTATGCTGACATTCTCGGGTATAGTCACAGTTCCGGTAAAGCCAGAGCATGCTTCAAACGCGCTTACACCTATATATTTCAAGTTACTTGGCAAAACCAGATTGCCTACCAATTGAGTACAACCGAAAAAACAATACATGCCAATAGTATCCAACGATTGTGGAAGTACAAGATGGTCAAAACAATTTGCGAAAGTCGAAACATAATCCCAAGTGTTTATCATATTATGATACTTTGAGGAATGGCCCACCTCAACTAACGAATCGGGAAAGACAAGGTCGCCCGAAAAGCCTGTGCAATCAGCAAATGCTCCATACTTGATATGCGTTAATGTAGTTGGGAAATTAAGGGTTCCAGTGAAACCTGTACAGCCCACAAAAGCCTTTTCCCGAATTTCCCTCAAGCCATTCGGAAGAACCAGACCTGTCAAGCCAGAGCAACGGGCAAAAGCGACTTCGCCAATGATTTCCACGGTTCCCGAATCGGGGAAGACGAGTGTTCCCGTCAAGCCAGTGCAATTAGCAAACGCTTGGTCGCCAATCTCCGTCACAGTATAAGTAATGTCATTGAATACCACCGTTTCAGGGATAACCAGTTCGCCTTGAGCGTTTTCTCCGTCAACATGGCCGACTACACTCACGTGTGGCGGGTCGGTGCTAATAATCTCATACAACAAATCGCCTACAGCAAATGGATTGGAGGGATCATCGAGACTCGTTTGTCCCCAGCGCAGGGGATAGTCCGGGATGGTGCAGAAAGCTATCTTGTCAATATATACTTTGAACAGATAGGGTCCCCCTGAGTATTCACTTCCTTCTATACCATAGCCATGGTACCATCCATAATAGTTCCTGCCTTCAATGACCTTGTGAATGCCATAATGCTCATGGAAGATTCCATTGGCACTTAGGCTCGGATAATAGTAATACGCATGATTGGAACCGTGTCTCCAACCATTTGGCGCGTTGGGAATAATAGTATCGTTTTCATCGAAGGTATAAGGATCGATTTCATCCAAACCAACTAGTCTGGTTTCCCATCCGTTAAGTGATACCTCTAAAAGATCCCATTCATGCCATTTAAGATTGTCTGTGGATTCACCATAAAACCTATGGTCAGACACTCCGTCTCCGTCAAAGTCCAATTCCAAAGTTTGGCCTGGACCATAAATATTCTGTACAATTTCCAATGGTGGATCGAATTCTCTGTAGATGATAGGAATTTCTTCAATGAAGTTAGTGAAATAGTTCCAGCCTTCAGCATTTTGATATGCTTCGGTGCAGCCGAAAGGGATATGAATCGGGATATTAGGATCATATTCGTAAAATACATTGAAGCCTAGTGTTGGCGGTATTTTGTTTGGAGAATAAATCTCGTTGAAAGATGTATGGCAAAAAGCCCAACTGCCAATTTGAGTAACCGTGGAAGGTAGTCTTAATGTACCTGTTAAATAATAACAATTCTGAAAAGCAGCATCTACAATTGTGACAAGAGAATCACCTAAGACTAGTTCGGAAAAATTATTCCAACAAAAAGCTCCTCCACCAATGCTTTTAACCGAATTCGGAATGGATAAAGTTCCAGTAAAATGTGTATTATAAAAGGCAGAACCGTCTATTGTGGATAATGAAGAGGAAAGAGTTAAAGTGCCGGTGAGATATTGACAATAGGAGAACGCGTTGTGTCCCATTTCTGTCACAGAATTAGGTATTGTCAATGAACCGGAGAAATAACCGCCTGAAAAAGCGTATTTACCAATGGTTTCCAATGCTTCTGAAAGAATGATTGAACCAGAAAACCCACATCCCATAAAAGCATATTCTTCTATAGTTTTTATGGAATTAGGGACAACCAGATCTCCTCCATCGCCAGTTCCTCCAAATGCATAACTGCCAATTATCTCAATATCATCTGGAATCGTAGTTGTCTTGCATCCCACTACTAAAGCTTTATCTTCTCTTCTGATGACAGCATTGTTTTCCGAGTAATATGTTGGATTTTCTTCGTCTACCGTAATGGACTCAATAGACCTACAGTTTGCAAAAGCACCCAAAACGATGGAACAAACGCTTGAGTGAATGCTAATTGAAGAAAACCCACATTCAAGAAATGCGTATTCTCCTATGGATACAATACCATCTGGAATGTCCAGCGTTCCAGTCAAACCTGTACATTCAAAAAAAGTGTTTGAGTCAATGGCAGTTACGGTATAATCCGTCCCATTATAAGTAACAACAGTAGGGATGATGATTTCTCCTGCTGGTTTGACGTAACCTTCGTAATAATTACCCTGGAACGAAGGATTACCTTCTTGTGGGTAAGGGTGGGTCAAGATTACGGTGTGGGCTTCCGCATCAGTAATGCGATAGTACAAAGTTTGTCCCGATTCGCAAACAGCCGAGAAACTGAACTGTTGAGCCATTCCGCTCATGGCCAAGGCCAATAAAACTGTGATTGTGATTAACTTTTTCATAGTATTAGTGTTTGATTTTTAATTATTTGATTTGATTTTTAATTATTTGATTCTATTTTTTTGACTACGGATTTTACGGATTAAACGGATACTATTGCGATAATTATTGGGTCGCAGGCTCCCGATGGATACTGATGGGCTGTCGCTGTCAGAAATCCGTAATAATGTGACGCTTGCGTCCCTAAAATTCTCTTTCTGACATCCGTTAAATCCGTGTAATCCGTAGTTTTTAATAAGATTCATATCGTTTGTTTTGTGATTAAACAGCATTTATAATCTCCTCGAAACTCCGCTCGTCCTCCAAGCCGTCCATCTTCTCCTGCTTGATGCGCGACTTGCGGCGGGCGTAGCTGTTGGTTTGCAGGTTCATCAGTATCGAAATCACTTGGTTGCTGAAGCCCTGCTTGGTGAGGCAGCAGATTTGCAGGTCGCTCTTGGTCAAGGTGGGGTATTTTTCCGTGAGCCGTTTGGTGAAGTCGCTGTACACCTTGTCGATGAGCGTCACGAAGTCGTCCCACTCGCCGTCCTTGAGGTCGAAATCCAAGGTGGAGGCGGTGATTTGCTCGGTGAGGGCGAGGGCGGTCACATATACCTTGTTTTTCTTCAGCTCTATCTCCAACTCGTTCTTCCTTTCCTCGGCTTTTAGCTTGGCGCTCAGGGTTTTTTGCCGCAGCAGCAACATGGTGATGGCCAATGCGATGACCAACAAGCCAAGGAGGAGGTAAAGCCTCATGCTTTTCAGTTTTTGCTCGGCTTGCAGGGTGCCTTTCTGCATTTGGAGGTCGTATTCTGCCTTGATGCGCTGCACCTGCTCGCTGCGATGCTCCTGGTCGGCCAGCATCATGTTCTCGTTGAAAAGCTCATGACATTCAAGGGCTTGCTGGTAGTCGCCTTCGAACTGGTGGAGGTAGTACAGGGTTTGGTAGGCCGACATCCGGGTGCCCGCCTTGGGGCTTTGGGTGGCCTCGACGAGGTGGGGCAGGGCGAGGCTGTCTTCCTCCAAGTAATAGTAGGCCACGCCCAAGGTCAGGTGGCAGATGTCGGGTGAGGCACCGCCCGCCAAGGCTTGGCCGACGCGCTCAATGATGCCGTCGTAGTCCTCGATGACCATAAGCACGTCGCGGCTCGACTCCACGAGGATGTCGTTTTCCATCGTCTTGTCGTTCAGTGTTTTGGCGAGGGCTAAGGCTTCGTCGTAGAAAGCGTTGGCATCGTCGATGTTGCCCAACGAGGCCGCCGTGCGACCGCAATTGCGCAGGGCCGTCATTAATAAGGTGTCGTTGTTGAGTGCGCGGAACAGGTTGGCGGCATCTTCGTGGAGCGGCAGGGCTTCCTCGAAGAGGCCGTGTTTCCAATACACCGCGCCAAGTTCGTCCTCGATACGGCCTTTCAGTCGCTGCACCTCAGGTTTGTCCAAGTCGCAGCGGTTGATGGCGAGCAGGGCTTGGCTGAAGCTCTCGGCTGCCGTTTCCGAATGCTTCTCGGCGCGTTGT
>Ga0310696_10009386_pt1 | contig 11329 bp, 18 predicted proteins | sample AusTroGonzalo_MG_4_FD_203885 | JGI IMG/M metagenome (GOLD analysis project Ga0310696, IMG submission 203885) | Bovine rumen microbial communities from tropical cattle in Woodstock, Queensland, Australia - Gonzalo_02 (v2) (version 2) | ecosystem: Host-associated > Mammals > Digestive system >...
TTTAAATTGTTAATATCAGTAGCTTCAATCTTTTTTCCAGCAGAAGGAACTGTTAACTATCCTATATTTCCACCATAAGAATTAATAAATGAATTAAATGATGTATAATAGCCTTGCAAATCGCTATATAAAGCTTTTTCATACTATGCAACTGCCATCGGGACCACCCCTGTTATTATTTAATAAATGCATTAATAATTTTCCTATAATCTTCACTATGTAAATAATTAGACATAGGTTCAACATATGCTTTTTTTAATGTATATGCGGAATTACCGCATTTATAAATATCTTCTTCTCCAATATTATATCCTAAGAAGTTATTAAAAACATTTAATACTTCTTCTATATCATATGCTCTACTCATAATATATGATTTTAATAGTAAGAAACATTTGAATGGATTATATAAGAATGTATACATAACATCTCTTAATATATCTGTATTTAATGAATTGTAAATAACTCCAAGATTATCAGAACTAATAAATGGTATCAAATTATTATATTGTAGCCCATTATTTTCACTAATTAAGAAGTCATTCCACAAGCGAATTTCACCTATAAAATTATGTACCAATATATCTTGTGGATCGCCTAAACCAGATATTAACTCTAATAGATTAATATAATCTACATTACCAGTATACATGCCATCATAAAATTTAATTAAAGATTTTAGTAATTTCTTGGCTAACCATACAGAAGTTTTATTCCAGGAATTATCATATAGTTCATCTGCTGCATATGCACGTTCACCTTCACATAAAATATGAATCGCATACATATCATCACATAATGAATTATTTAAGTAATAGAACTTCATACCAAGTTTACTACTTAAATCTATATAATATTTTCTAATTTCACTATTACTAACATTCTTATCAATAAAAACATCATGATTATAAGTATCTTTATATTCAATATGTTGTAAGAATGTTTCTGGTAAAACTTCGCCGCTGATACTATTACCATATAAAACTAATAGATTACCCTGATAAGTCTTATATGGTTGTTGTAAAGTCAATAAACGATTTTCATTACGATAAGTAACTTTTCCTTGATATAATTCAGTTAATACTCTTTCAGCCGCGATGTCAAACACTGGGAATGAACCAATATTTATATTAATAGTATGATATTTCTTATCAAATAAAATAGACATCATTACAGGAGCATTATAATTATATGATAGGTCAACTAAATATAATTTATAACCTAATGCTTCTATTTTTTGAATAGAATCTTGTAATTTAGGATTTTCTATTTTCTTTAAATCAAGTGCATAATGAGTAGATTCCCAATCTTTAAATAACTCATTTTGTGCATATTTCTCCATTAATTCAGAAATACCTTGATTTAATGCTTCGTCTAAGGTATTACCCGCGGCCATACCAATAGAATGTGTCATACGTAATAGTAGACGAGGATCCATATACATTACATCATTCTCATCTGCAAAATTATACATAGGTAAACCTATATATTGACTATTGGTAATATAATCTACAGCTGCTTTTTGGAAAGTTAAATCTGCGCCACAAGCTGAAGATAAATAATGAGTTGTTCTATAACAATTATTAGTTAATTCATCATAAGTTAATAATTTTTCATCTGCACGTAAATAATAACCATGCTTTTCTTTATTTGTATCAATAACTGCACGATTCCACCAAGGATTTGCAAGAAAAGTCATACCATTACAAAAGCGTTCATAAAGTTCTGCATGACCACTAGCAAGAGAATATATCTCGGTCATACCCTTACCATTCGCACCGGAAAGACGCTCATCGTTTAAATACAAGTCAACATGACAAAACCATGTTCCTCCCTCAGATTCACAATTTTCTGTAAGTTTAATTGTAAATCCACGATCATTAAAGAATTTTTTTACATTCTAAACAGTTTGTTCTGGACTTATCTCTTTATAGTGTGTTGATAAATCAGCCATTTAAGTATCCTCCAATTAATATTAAATAACTCGGCACTAGATAGTTCTTCTGTCTATCGGTTAGGTGAAGTAAATATTGCTGTATGGTGCCGATCTAATTTATTCTATATTCTTCCATATAAAACCATATGCGGTTTTTCGTTGCTATTTTGCCGCTCTTCCTATATTAGCTGATACACTTTTTATATCACTACTTTGTGATAAATGATTTTCAATTAAATATCGTGCAGCATCCTTATATGAAATAAAAGTATTAAGACAAGTATTATCTTGATATTGTCCTACTTTCTTATATGATTTTAAATTACGCTCAAATGCATTTTTATTAGTATCACGACCAGCCTTTACTAATACCTTTCGTATAGTTTGTAGGTCACAATGATACTTATCCGCAATTTCGCTACCTGTCATACCATTATCATAATCTTGAATAAATAATTCATAATTATATAATTGACTACCATCGCCACCTATTGTAGCATTATATCCATTTTGATATGTTTTTAATTGATTAATCCAATATTGTTCTCGCTCATTAAGAATTGATAAATCGCATTCTTCTAATTGTCGTACTGAAAAATGTTCAATACCATATTTATACATAGCTTTATATAACGGACGTTCTTCAGTAAAGAAACGTAAATAACCTCTACAATGTTCCTTAAAACGAGTCTAAATATCTACCGTAGTTTTACCAACATACTATTTACCATTTACATCATTAGTAATTACATAAATAAATCCTGTCATATTCTTTACCTCCTAGAATAAAGAATTGGCCGGAACTAGGATTCCTTTATCTCACATGTGTAGCTAGCACTTTGCTTCCCAATATAAATTTTAATGGCGGGGGCGCTGGGATTCGAACCCAGAACTAGCTGGTCAGCCCAGATAAGGATTTAGAGTCCCCCGTTTTTGCCGTTAGACTACGCCCCTACAAAAAGGCTGATATGGCTCAGCCATAAGCCTTAGAAATTGAAAATCTTGTCAATAATGTCGTAAAGAGTGGGAACATCATCCTTACCATTAGTACTATAATGATATGTTCCATACTTCTTACAGAAGGATTCCAGTTCCGCACTATAGTTTTTCTTTGCTTCTGCATATGCTTTACGCGCAGCATCAACCTTCTCGGCCGCGGCTTTACGTTCTGCCTGAGCTTTTTCCTTCTGTGCTTTAGCTTCTGCTTCAGCGCGCTCTTTCTTAATCTTTTCAAGATTTTCTTTTTCTTTCAGTTCAAACTCTGCGCGATTTGCTTCCTCTACAGAATTATAGAACTTTCCAGTTTTGTCTGAGTAAATTTTAATAGCCATACTCATAACCTCCCTATGTTATGAAATTTTATTTAGAAATGATGTTCCTTACCATCATTTTCTACTATTATTATATATTAAATTTATAAAAATGTCAAATATCAAATGTTAAGTTCACTTTCGTACTAATAACTTCATCTTCTAATGAATCATTAACATTATCTATGTGTACACTTATATTTTGTAAATCATAAATAAGTTCATTATTATGATAAATTTGAAGAGCAGTTACAGGATTCTGTGCGAGAATGCTTATTTGATCCAAATCTAGATTTACTGCATCAAAATTAGCAAAAGATGAAACTCCATCATCCCTAAAATAAGTGGTACGTGTAAATGCTGTGATTTGAAACTCATCATTATTAAGTTTAATTTTAGTCATCTTATATTCCTCCAGAAAGCTAACGTATTAGATTCCCAATATCAATATTTTTATTATATGCCATTTGGCGCGCGAGAGCTTCTAAACTCCCATTACTTTTAAGCATATTAGCAATAAATGCTGTATTGGGATTAGTTTGTAATAATTGCGCGAGCATAGCTTGTGGATCCTAGGCATTCTTAACCTATTGCATCATACCACGAACTTGCTCAATTGACCTATTCAGTTGTTCCTACTGGCCCATTTGTGACTGGGGCAGCGGCATTTCGTTTCGCATTTGACTTATTCTACTTGCCATTTATCCATTCCTCCACTGCGCCTAAACGCGCTAAAATATTTTCTACATCAACAGGTTGGGGTTTTTCATGTGGTTTTAAATCAAATGGTAATACCTATTTATTACCATTCTAATCTACCTTTATCCACCAAATTAAATCTGCATCAGCATCTGGTAACCAAATATCACCGCCACCAATAGGAAATGCCCATGCGGCATTTTCACCATGAATTGGTTCGGCATGATAAACTGGTAATTTCTAAGGTATAGTCCATGAAGGATTATATGGATTAAATTGCGCTTGTCCGACAACCATATTGTTATTCGGAACTTGGTTCTAACTATTCCATGTATTCATTAACCGTTTCCTCCCCATATTTGCGACCACATTTGGGGCAATAGTCGCATTCTCTTAAATTATTTGCAGCATCAAAGAAATATAAGTAGGGTTTTTCTTTTTTCTTTTTTGCGTCCCAACAATAGAAGCATCCAAATTCTTCCATAATTACCTCACTTTAATATAGTTTCAATAGTTTTTAGTGTTGATAATAAACTATCATAAACCTTTTTTAGTTCATCTTTTGTAATAATTTTGTCATTGGATATTGAAAGAAATTCAGTTTTAACATAACCTATTTTCCCATTATATCCAACTTTAGACCATTCGCCTTCTGATTGAGCTTCAAGTTTTGTGCCATTGGGAATCTGCGCGATTATCTTACCACCAGGTGCCTCGCGCAGATTTAATGTTCCCTTATTGGCAGTTTTTACATAAACTATCATTCTTCAACAGCTTTCTGATTTAAATTTAATTGTTGTACTTGAGCTTCAATCGCTGCACGAATAACATCCTCATCAAAGGTAAGGCCCTTCTTCTCTAATAGTTTCTTAGCTAAATTTAAAGCATATGCCAATTTATCAGCACCCATTTTCGCGCCGAAAATCTTCTCTGCCGCATATACAACAGTCTAAGCAATGCCAGCTAGCATAGAAAGTTGTTCAGCAGATACATGTGCTTTAATATAGGGCCAAGCAATTAGAGTAAATAAGCCGCCTAAAATAAAAATAGCACCAAGTAAAATTTGAGTAATATTCATATTTGAATACCTCCTTTTTCTTTTATTATATCATACTTGATAATGAGTTGTCAAGTATTTATTTTATATATAAAATATAACCAGTAACTGTTCCAGTAACCGTTGCATTTAATACAATTTTATTACTACTGTTTATACTCCAACTAATTTCTGATTGTAGATATGACATACCTGTTTCTACTACAATCTGAATTACTATACTAGTAGCAGAAGTATTTAGTGGTGTAGTACTATTTCCTATAGTAACAACACCATTATTAGAGGTTGTAAAAGAGAATGAAGCTTCCTAAATTATTTCAGTTGCAGCTGCAGGAACACCATCATTCCAATATACTGGCTAATAGGTATCGCCGTAACTGGCGGCGGTGCCAACATATAATTTACCCCACTTAATACTACTAGTACCTAAGTCAACACTCTAGTCAGTTCCTGGCTAGAAAGCAGTACCGGTTAATTTTGCAATTTTTGAAGAACCATCTGTGAGTATAACATCATTTGCACTAGTTATACTTAAATCCTATGAATTACCACTAGATAATGATAAACTATGTCCGCTAGTAATAGTAATTGCTCCAGAGCTTCCACTGGTGATAGATACACTTGTCGCCGCTGTAATACTAGTGCTAGTTCCGCTTGAAATAGAAACTGATTCTTTATTACTTGCAATTGAAACCGTACCCTTAGTACCTGTAGCTTTTAAAGTAATATTACCCTTACTTGTAGTGCTACTATTAGTTTTAATATCTAATGCTCCAGTAGTAGTAGATATAGTCATTGCGCCAGCAGCCGCAGAAAGATCCATTGCGCCACTACCATTTGGTTGAATTACTAATTTACTATTTGTTTTATAACTAGTTATAGTAACAGTAGAATCACCAGTTCCACCAGTTATTTTTAAACCACGAGATACCAATGTCTATGGTGTACCAGTTGAAACAATTACACAATCATCTGTAAAAGATGTAACTCCCGTGCCGCCCTATAAGACTGGTAATGTGCCCCATGATAATGTTCCGTTCGCCTCTGTTGCATATAATGCACCATTAGCGCTTGCTTTGTATCCAAAAGTACCGCTATCATTTGTATAATATGCAATTGAGTTACTTGTTGTTGTTATATTTGCACTAGTTGCACTAGTTGCATTACCAGTAAGAGCGCCCGAAAATTTACTAGCTGTAATAGTATTAGTCTTTGGATTAAATGTAATACCAGTGCTATATATAGCTTCATAATTAGATTCACTGGTAAGGGTTGCTCCGCCAGCACTACCTAATATTTTATATTCAATATCATTAGAAGCTCCAACTTCGGTGGTTTTTACTCCATCAACTTTAGTATTACCAGGCATTGCTTTGGTAGCGGCGTCAGTACCAATTTGAATAATACCGGCTGCTGTAGTGGAAGCGGTTGGTAGGTTAGCCCATGTTGCAGTACCTGCAGAACTATATTTTAAAAATTGACCAGAACTACCACCAGATGGTATATGTTTATTACCCGCACTTGTTGGATGTGTATAATATGAAGGTGCAGACCAAGTACCATCCTAGCGTAAAAATTTACTAGTTTTATCTTGAGAACTAATAGAAGCAACGAGTACTGGTCCTTTTCCGAGCTTCCCACTCGCACTTGTGTCTCCTACAATGAGATAATCATTTACTGCAAGAGTAATTGCTGTAGTAATACAACCTCCATTTGTTATATTGCCATGTGTATGAGTAGATAATGCCCATGAAGAATCTCCACCTAACAATTCCCATGTATATGTGGGTGAATTTCCTGTAGTAGCATCAATACATACATATTCATAATCTGTATCACTATCTATGACTACATCACCTATTTGAGGTGTATAATTATTTGCAATACCTGCTGGTACTCCAGTAAAATTCTAAGTCATCGTAGATGAAGTAATGCCCTTAAAACGTAAAGCCTATGAAAGTCCTAAATCTGATAATGAAAGATCTCCAGTAAGATTTTCTATACTAGTTACATATTCATGTGAATGAGTTTCTGCAGCCGCTCCAACATCAGAATAAGTTGGTGTTGTCCATCCACCTTTCTAATTAAGCCATTTTGAAGTATCTCCACTAGTAGTATCTAAATCGGTAATACTAATGGTACGTGAACCAGAAGTAGTAATTTCAGTATCATCAACATTTAATGTAATACCTGCACCCGCCTTTAATGTAATAGATGTTACTGTACCAGTACATCCATAGCCAGATGCATTACTGATAGCGCTCCATACGGCTTTAGAAGTTGGAAATACTGAATCGGTAGAAGATGAACTTGGCGCAGTAGTAGAAACAGATTTATTGCCAACAGTACTAGCATTTCCAGTAACATCACCAGTAAGGTTACCTTTAAAGCTTGGTGCTTTCAGTTCTCCTGTATATAAGTTATAGGTAGGAATTTTTGTAGCGTCGGTATTATTAATGACACCATATACATTATTACTATAAGTACTAGCTATAGCAGATGCTAAACTTCTACTAATTAAGAGTGGATAATCATTATTAAAAGCAGATTCAGAAACTGTATCTCTATATACACGAATACCATATGGAGTAGTATTAGTATTATAATATGGATTTGTACGCCAATTTGTGCCATCCCAAACCATAATTAAAACACTACCAGCTCCATAATGAGTAGTTAGCTAGACAGTACCTGCGTAAACATTACCACTAACTTTAGTAGTGCCATCTGCTAATGTTAAAGTTAATGTCGCACCGGTACTCGTTCCTGCATAGGGTAATTTATAAGCAATTGTTTTTCCTAAATATATAGCACTACTATTACTATTTCCTTTCCATTCAGCGGTTGCTGAATCTTGGGTGCCTATAATATATTCAATACTATAAGTTGCAAAAATATCTGTAGAAGTAGTAACGCCTGTACCACCATTCGCAACTCCTAAAGTCCCAGAAGTAATTTTTCCAGCACTTAAATTAGGAATATCCGCGGCAACCAATGCTCTAAACGTTGGAGCCGCATTACTGGCATTTGTTGCGCTTGGCCCGGCTAATACTGTATTATGTACTTGATTGCTAAATCCAATAGTATAAGTACCGGTTGTAGTAGTCGCAGTATTACTACCTCCTGTTAATGGAGAAGAGGTTTCAATAGTAATACTAGTAACTGCTGTTTTCCATGTTGCATCTTCACATAAAAATTTTGTTGTACCCGCTGTAGTACTTGGCTTAGGAACTAAACCAGCAGCTGCACTAGAGCCAGATTTAACAAAAGTAGAATATGTTTTCTATGATAAAGTGATTGTTCTATCGGTACTAGCAGTAATATGACCCTAAGCATCATATTTAATATCTCTTACTATAATTGTACCGCCATTAGCTGATGCTGTAGTTGCAGTTGAAGGATATGTGGTTTTTTCAGTTACTGAATTACTATGATTAATTGTTGTACCACTTAATGATAAGCCAGTGCCAGCACTATAAGTAGTATCAGTAAATACTGCATTTGCAGGAACTGCTGTCTATACTGTTAAATTATTAACCGTATCTGCATTACCTGCTGTTGCGGCTTTTCCACTATATTCTGTTGCGGTTAAGGTACCGGTATTAGTCCCATTATTAATAGAAAGAGTTTTACTATTTGGATTAAAAGTTAATCCAGTATAATATACTGCTTCATAGTCAGAACCACTAGAAATAGAAGTACCACCACCAGCACTTAATAATAATTTATATGCTACATCATTTGTCTTAGCAGTCTATTTTACTTTATTAACAACTGTATTGCTTGGTAGTGCTCCGACCTCACTAGCAGTATAAGTAGGCTTATTCTCTGCTTTCGCCCAAGCAGGAACCGTGGGGTCTGTTTCTGTAAAGCTAGTTAATACTTCATTTCCACCGCTATAAACTTTAGTAGCGTATAACGCACCAGTAGACGGAATTATTTTTATATTAGTATTATAAATAGCCTCATATGCATTACCACTTGTAAGAGTGCTTTGCGCACTTGCAAGTAATGGATGGGCATTTGTATCAGTAGTATTACTAGTTTGTTTAACAGTAATATCTGTATTTGGATTATTTACCCATACTGCAGTACCACTAGAACCCCACCCTAAAAACTGTCCACTAGAACCATCTACAGGAATATGTTTATTACCATTTCCACTAGGGTGTGTATAATTATTAAATGTTTCCCATGTTCCTTTCTATGTTAAAGCTTTTGTAGTAGTAGATCCATCAAATGTAATAGAAGTACGCGCAATTTTATCACTATCACTTGCATCGGTAACAATTAATTTATCACCATTTGCAATAGTAATATCATCGGTCTATAATGTACCATTATTCTATATATTTCCATGCGTATGAATAGTAGGCGTCATAGAGGTTGGAAAATTTGTAATGTCTTCTTTTGTAATAGATTGCCAACTAATACTACCTGCAGTAGCTCCTGCTTTTAAGAATTTTCCATTATTTGTAGTGCCTGTTGCAGGAACATGTAAATTTCCATCTGTATCTGGATGCGTGTATATTGTATTGGTATCAATATCACCCACAACCTACCACTATGTTCCATCATAAACTAATGTATAAGTATGTCCAGCTTTAAATGTACTTACGGTAATTTTATTACCATTATAATATATATATTTAGTATCATTATTAATTTTTAACTATGCATTGGCGGGATTAGTATCAGCAAACTATACCTATATAGCTACTCCCGCATCTAAAGTAAAATCTTCTAAGGAAGAACTATATACACCTTCATTTAAAGTTGGTGTAATATATAGAGTTGGCTCTACTAAATAGGTGGTCTATCCCACCTGTACTTTTTTGATGTGAGCCATTTAACTCACCTCCCTTATTATGTTCCAGATGATAATGCTGGTCCAGCCGCAGAACTTTCAGTTAAACTCGCTGAAGTTACTGCTGAGGCTGTCGTAAATGTAATTCCTTCTTCTAAATGTAATACTCCATTAGATACGGATACTAATGCAGTTGAGGCCGCATTAGAAGAATCATATGTTGTTGTACCATTATAAGTATTCGCGGTAGGCGCACTTATAGTATATTTATAAGATGTATTTGTGTCTGTAAATACTGCATTCGCTGGTACACTAGTTTCAATAGTTAATCCACTATCTTGAATAACTTTTCCTGTTGCACCGCTAAAAGTGGCTATATGATTTGCAGTTGAAGAAACCGGTCCAGTAACTGCACCATCTATATTAGTTTGTGCTACCGTCCAGTCATTATTTGAAGCTGTTGCAGCTACATAATCATTAATAGCAATAATTAGATCACCAATTTCACAAGTTTGACCTGCATATGTACCTGCAGTAATAATTTTATATGTTTCTCCTTTTTTATAACCAGTAGATGGTAATGTTCCTGGATTACCACCAGTACCAATAGTACCTTTAAATACCATACTATCAATAGTACCAGTCATCTATCCAACTTGTGTATCTACATAATTTTTAACCGAAGCATTAAGACCACCGCTAGTAACACGCCAATAAGAAGTTGCACTTGGATGTTCTTCAAATGTAAAACTAATTACATCATCAGCAGAACATTCACAATTACCTGCGACCGCATAAGCATTCGTAGAACCAATCTACAGACTTACACCAGTGGATACACTATTACCAGCAGTAAATTTAACTCTTATTTGAATACCATCCATGACTCTATCAAATGTAGGAAAATCCGCGGCATCCACTACCTTTGCAGCGGTAGAGGCTGTTGTATTACAAACACCATATAAAACATCACCAAAAGCAATTAAATTATTGCTATTACTACCAAGCTATAATTTTCCAACGTATCCTGACATTTATATCACTCCCTTGTTACGTCCGATACCGCCTATGTATTATAGTACAGCAATTCTGGTAGGACGCCATTCTTTACTTTTAAAATTGTTCCATCTACAATGAGTTCTGTCATAATTCCTGAACTCCATGCAGTAATTTTTGATACATCAGTTTTTGTTATATTGAATGTAAAATTTGATAATTATTAGTAGATAAATCAACATATAATTTATCTGGTGAACCCGGCTATGGACGCTCATTTAAATTATTTAACTTAACTATTTCTGTTTCTTCACCATTAATAGTACCAGCATCAATAAAAGGAAGTGATGTAACCTAAGTTATGCCATCACCCACTTTTAAACGACAATATGTATGTGTATTGTCTGCTGAATAAATAATAAGTTCGCCCGCGAGAGGAACAAATCCTCCAGATAATGAACTATTTAAAGCAATCCAATTTGCTTCAGTATCACTTTTTAAACGAATTCTTGCTTGATATTCTT
>Ga0310696_10009389_pt1 | contig 11327 bp, 14 predicted proteins | sample AusTroGonzalo_MG_4_FD_203885 | JGI IMG/M metagenome (GOLD analysis project Ga0310696, IMG submission 203885) | Bovine rumen microbial communities from tropical cattle in Woodstock, Queensland, Australia - Gonzalo_02 (v2) (version 2) | ecosystem: Host-associated > Mammals > Digestive system >...
TTACTATTTTTGCCCCAGTGACAATTGTGTCACAGTATTTTTAACCGGTTAAATTCTTAAAGTTTATTGCCTTATGAAGAAGATTTATGTTCTCATTGCAGTAGCAGCCCTCGTACTCAGCGCCGCATCTTGCGGAAACAAGAAAGCTAAGGAAGCAGCCGCAGAGCCCGCAGCTCAGGAAGTTGCCGCAGAGCCCACCGCAGCTGAAGAAGTAAAAGATGCAGCTACCGAAGCCGCTGTTGACGTTGCTAAGGAAGCTATCGCAGCAGGTGCAGAGGCTGTAAAGGACGAAATCAAGAAGTAAGTTATCGAATAACTACTTATTGAATCCTTATCCCTTCCGACTTTAGTTCCGGGAGGGTTTTTTTGTGGCCTTCGGGGTCGACCCAGCCGAGGCAATCTTCGATGATGGTGACCTTGAAACCGGCCTTGAGAAGGTCCTCGGCGGTGTTGCGGACGCAGTATTCGGTGGCGATGCCGGTAACATATACCACTTCGGTCCCGAGCAGGCCTAGCACATCGGCAAGGCTCTGGCCCGCTTCGTTGCGGCCCTCGAAACCGGAATACTGTTCCTGCGAAGGATCACAGCCCTTATAGAATGTAAGTTCTTCGTTCACGAAAGGAAGAAGGTCGTCGTGGATTGCGCCACCGCGGGTGCCTGCAACGCAGTGAGGAGGCCAGGGGCCGCCCTGCTCTACGAAGGAGCAATGGTTTGCGGGATGATGGTCGCAGATGAAGAGCACGGGAAGCCCGGGCTTCTTTTCGATAAATGCCTTGGTGTTGGCCACGGCCTCTTCGGAGTGGCCGCAGGCAAGGGATCCACCGGTAATGAAATCGTAGATTTCGTCGACGACGACTATTGCTTTTTCCATGATCAGTCTTTGTTGATTGTTACTACAGCCCAGGCTTCGCAACCCTCTCCCCTGCCGACGAACCCCAGCCTTTCGGTGGTGGTAGCCTTTACGCTGACGGCATCGAGGCCCACCCCCATTATGGGAGCGAGGGTGGCACGCATAGAGTCTATATGAGGGCGGAGTTTAGGAGCCTGGAGGGCTATTGTGATGTCGGCGTTTCCGACCTTCCATCCCCTTTCGGAGAGCATTTCCACGACCTTCTTCAGCAGGCCTTTGCTGTCGGCGCCTTTCCATTCGTCGGAGTTGTCCGGGAAGTGCAGACCGATGTCGCCGAGGGCTGCGGCTCCAAGCAAGGCATCGCAGAGGGCGTGTATCGCGACATCTCCGTCGGAGTGGGCGACGAAGCCCCTGTCGGAAGGGATCTGTACGCCACCGAGCCACATGGGGAGGCCTTGGGCGATGGCGTGGACGTCGTATCCTTGTCCTATTCGTGTTTGCATGGTACAAAGGTATAAATAAAAATACTAAATTTGTAAGTTATGGGACTTTTCAATTTTTTCGGAGATAACGAACATCGGGTTTTCAATTATAAGCCGATGTACTACGACAGGGAGAAAGAGGAGAGGATGCGTAGGTTCAAGGCCGTAGACGGAAGCCTCGACAAGAAAGACGAGAATGGCAATTACGTGCCCGGCAGCTATCTGCACGGAGCTTTCCGCGACGGAGCATACCAGAATACCCGCAACCGCGTCAAGAAAACTCAGACCATCATAGGAATAGTTACCATGCTGCTCATCGCGGCAATCCTGTTCTACATCGCCAAATTCTACTCACTGCTGTAATGGGAAAACTCAAGGTTCTTCCGGCAAACATTGCCAACATGATAGCCGCCGGCGAGGTGGTACAACGCCCCGCATCGGTGGTAAAGGAGCTGGTGGAGAATGCGGTGGATGCCGGTGCTACGCAAGTAGATGTGATAGTGAAGGATGCCGGCCGCACCAGCATACAGGTAATTGACGACGGTTCCGGAATGAGCCCTTCCGACGCTGTGCTCTGTTTCGAGAGGCACGCCACTTCCAAGATTGCGGAGGCTGCCGACCTGCAGCGCATCACTAGTTACGGATTCCGCGGAGAGGCCCTGGCGAGCATCGCCGCCGTGGCGGAAGTCACCCTCAAGACCCGTCGCGAGAGGGATGACACCGGAACCCAGGTGAGCATCTCCGACCCCACGGCCGTGAAGACATCTTCCGTAGCCGCCCCCACCGGCAGCAATTTCCTGGTCCGGAACCTCTTCTACAACACCCCCGCCCGGAGGAAGTTCCTGAAATCCGACAATGTCGAACTCCGTCACATAGTGGAGGAGTTCTCCCGCATAGCACTTACCCGGCCCGACATAGGCTTTTCGCTCGTGAGCAACGGCCGCGACATCTACCGCCTGCGCCCCGCCAAATCCCTGAAATTCAGGGTCATGGACCTGATGGGAGCGAGCGTGACCGGGGATCTGGTAGATATTACCGCGGAGACCTCCATTGTGCGCGTGAGCGGATTCCTGGCCCGCCCGGATACCGCCCGCAAGACGGTGGCGAACCAGTTCTTCTTCGTGAACGACAGGTACTTCCGCAGCAACTATCTGCATAAGGCCGTGATGAAGGCCTACGAGGAGTATCTTCCGGAAGGGTACACCCCCTCCTACTTCATATGGCTGGAGGTGGATCCGGAGAGCGTGGACGTGAACATCCATCCTACCAAGGCGGAGGTCAAGTTCGAGGAGGATGCGGTCATCTTCCAGACCATCTATGCCTGCGTGAAGGAGACCCTGGGCAAGAATTCCTTCGGCGAAGGGATAGACTTCGATACCGAGGGGCGGGTGGAAATGCCGCAGATGGGTAGGAGTTTCGAGGAATACAGGGGTTCGGTTCCTGTTGCGCCGGGTCCGCCGGTGGATGTGACCTACGACCCCTTCGCAATCAATACCGATTTCGACAGCAGGCCTTTCGCACCCCCCATGCCGGCCAAAGAGCAGGACTATGGGGTGCTGTTCGAACAGAATCAGGCCGTGCAGGCCCGCGCGCTGGTGGTGAAAGGGAAGATAATCATAGCCCCCACCGCATCCGGAGTGATGTTGGTGCATATCCGCCGCGCATGGGAGAGGATACTCTACGAGAGGAGCCTGAAAGCCCTTTCGAAGGATGCGCCCGTAACCCAGACGGCCCTGTTCCCGGTGCAGGTTCAGGTTGGTGCTGCCGGCCGACTACTGTTCGACGAGAACGCGCAGACACTGGCGGCCGTGGGCTTCGACATCGCCCCCTTCGGCACCGATACCGTGGTGGTGAATGGTGTTCCGGAAGGGTATTCCTGCGAGAGCGGAAAGGTGCAGCAGATGGTGCAGGATATACTCCTGATACTGTCCGACGAGGCCGGAGGAGTGCCCGAGGTGGTGCGCGCCTCCCTTGCTTCGAAGTTCGCCCGCCTGGGTAGCCTGAATGCCGAAGCACCCCGCAATGCGGCTGAGGCCCAGAACCTTATCGATGCCCTGTTCTCCTGCGACAATGCGGAGCTTACCCCTTCGGGGAAGAAGATTACCGCTCTTGCCAGCGTGAATGACCTGGAAAAAAGATTTCAATAGCTTATGCCATACTATCAAGAAGAAAGAAGACAACTGCCCGTTACGGTGCATCTGATCATACTCAACGTGCTCTTCTTCCTAGCCACCTTGGCCAGGGAGAGGTTCATGATAGCGAACTTCGCACTATTCTATCCCACTACACCCTGGTTCAAGTTCTGGCAGCCTCTCAGTTATATGTTCATGCACGGCGGCTGGTGGCACTTGTTCTTCAACATGTACTCGCTGTATATATTCGGGATGGCGGTGGAAAGGAGCCTCGGCAAGAACCGTTTCCTGATACTGTATTTCCTTTGCGGGTTCGGGGCGGCCGCAGCACAACTGGGAGTGCAGGCCCTGCAGCCTGCCATGCAGTACGTTCCCACCGTGGGAGCTTCCGGATGCCTGTATGGAGTGATCGTCGCCTTCGCGATGCTGTTCCCGCAGGCCCGGCTCACACTCATCTTCCCCCCTGTCACCCTGTCCGCCAAATGGATGGCCATCATATTCATCGGCATAGAACTCTTGACCGGGATAACCGGCACACAGGCCGGCGTGGCGCATTTCGCCCATCTCGGCGGAGCCCTTGTCGGATGGCTGCTCATCTGGTGGTGGTATAAGAAACCTAAGAAAAACAACAATAACTATGTCCACTATTGATTCCGTAATCAACGAGGCCCTCGAGGTCCTGAAGCGCGGTGGAGTGATTCTGTATCCCACCGACACAGTGTGGGGAATAGGCTGCGACGCCACCAACGAGGAGGCGGTCGCGAAGGTGTTCGAAATCAAGCGCCGCAGCGGGGCAAAATCGCTCGTGCTGCTGGCCAGCGACCTCGATATGGTTGCAAAGCACATCAAGGAGATCCCCCAGATCGCCATCGACCTCGTGGAGGTGAACGACGCTCCCATGACCATCATCTACCCCGGTGCACAGTATCTGGCCCCGAACGTGGTTGCGGAAGATGGTTCCGTGGGCATACGTATCCCTCTGAACGAGTTCTGCGTGAAACTGGTCCGCAAGCTCCGCCGGCCGCTGGTATCTACCTCGGCCAATATTTCCGGCGAGGAGACGCCTTCCTGCTTCGCGGAGATTTCGGAGGAGATAGTTTCGGCCGTGGACTATGTGGTTCCGGCTTATCTCGAGAAAGAATCCACCGGGCGGGCTTCGCAGATTATCAAGCTCGGCCTGCGCGGAGAGGTGGAAATCATCCGTCCATAGATGGAACTGTTCTACGCATATAAGATTTCGGATGGCTTCGCGTATCTCGACGCGGAGGAGTCCGGGCACTGCGTCCGCGTGCTCAGGCACAGGGTCGGGGATGCCGTCGAAGTCATTGACGGGAGCGGTTCCCTGCTGCATTGCGAGCTGAGCGATGCTTCCCCAAAGGAGGCTGTGGCGCGGGTGGTTTCGGAGACTCCCGGCTGGGGAGCGCATCCCTTTCATCTTACTATGGCCGTGTGTCCTACCAAGAATATCGATCGTTATGAGTGGTTCGTGGAGAAGGCGACGGAGCTTGGCGTGGATGAGTTCGTGCCGGTGATCGGGGAGCATTCCGAGAGGCGGGTGGTGCGGCTGGACCGTTTGCAGAAGATTGCGGTGTCGGCGGCGAAGCAGAGTTTGAAGGGGGCTGTTCCTATCGTCTCAGATGTCGTTTCAGTTTATGATTTCATCGGCGGAACCGGTAAAGGGCTGGTTCCTCCGCAAAAAAAAAGCATCGGAACCAGCATTACCGGTTCCATCAAGCTAATCGCATACTGTTCCGACGATGTGGCAGCACGCGGTTCGATCATGGATTTTTTGGCCGCAACTGCGTGCGATAGCGTTGCGGACGGGGAATGCAGGTACCGGACCCCTTTTTCTTTTGGGGTCCGGACCTGCCCTTTCCCCGCCGCGGAGGAAAAAGCAGTTGCGGAGATAACAATCCTGATAGGGCCGGAGGGGGATTTTTCGCAGGAGGAGGTGAGGGCCGCGCTGGATGCCGGTTTTGTGCCGGTGCATCTGGGTCCCAGCCGCCTGCGCACCGAAACCGCCGCCCTCACGGCCGTGGAAGCCGTATATTTCACCCTAGGATGCACCGATCAAGCATATGAAAGCAATAAATAGTCACCTGATATATTTACTGACGGCCGCAGCACTCATATTTACGGCCTGCACCCAGAACAGATACGCCCAGTTCGGAGGTTATGCCCAAGGCGGCACCTGGAGCGTCAAGGCGAATCTTGCAGGAGTCAAGGTGAAGCCGGCGGAGATTCAGAAGAACATCGATGCCATACTTGAAGAGATAGACACGACGCTTTCCGGCTACAACAAGGCATCGCAACTCAGCCGCCTCAATGCCGGCGAGGACGTGCAGCCCAGCCCCATGTTCAAGGAAGTGGTGGCTGCCGCAGAACGGTTCAAAGAGGAGACCGACGGCGCAGTGGATTGCTTCGCCGGTGCGGTGTTCGACAAGTGGGGGTTCGGCTTCGGGCCGGGGATGAACTTCAACGCCATAGCACAAGGATACAGCTGCGACAGAGTCGCGGCCTACCTATATAGTATAGGCGTGAAGGATATGTTGGTAGATATAGGCGAGATCTTCTGCGACGGGCTCAACCCTAAGGGGAAGCCCTGGCGGGTCGGAGTGGACAGGCCGGTCGACGGCAACAATACCCCCGGAGCCGACCTCGACGGCATATGGGAATCAGATGGCAAGGCCCAGGGCATCGTCACATCCGGCAACTACCGCAAATTCTATATCAAGGACGGGAAGAAGTATTCCCACACTATCGATCCGCGCAGCGGATATCCCGTCGAGCATAATCTTCTTAGCGCGACCATAGTCGCACCCACTTCGCTCGAAGCAGATGCTTATGCTACCTACTGCATGGTCATAGGCTTGGACGCCGCACGCGAGTTCATTCTTTCGCGTCCGGACCTGGAAGGCTATCTGATTGCAGAAAGCGAATGGGCGTCACCGGGATTCAATCTCATAAAACAATGAAATCCGACCCCCTTGGAGCCGGACTTCGCCCTAACTAGATAAATACTATTAATAATCTGGATTAATAGTCTTTTTAAATGGGAGAAGAGGATCACTCTCCCCTTATCCGCTTCTGCAAATGTAGAAATTCCGCCCCGAATTGGAAAGGGGACGGAATTTCATAAGGGATATTTTACATTTCAAATCGTACAAAATCAGCTTTTAAGACCCTTCTGCCACTCCGAAGGAGGCATTCCGACGTATTTTATGAACGCTCTGTAGAAAGAAGGGAACGAAGCGAACCCGGATTCGGATGCTATCGAAGTGATGGCCTGATCGTTGCCGGGAGTGTTGTCGGAAAGCAGCTTTTTGGCATAGACGATACGCCTGGTATTCACATAATCGGCGAATGGCATACGGGCAATGTTGTTGATTGCATTGGAGACGTAAGTACGGTTGGAACCGACGGCTCCGGCCACGTCCGAAATCTTGAGTCCGGGTGTAAGGTAAAGCTTCTTTTCGTCCATGATGGCGGCGATCTTCGCCTCGAGGGCGGTATCGTCCGGATCATCTTCCAAGGCCTGGGCGTCGGCGGTATCTTCTTGCGACTCCTTCATGAAGTCCTTGGCGTAGAAATTTAACTTGAAGCTGACATAGAATAGGGCGAAAAGGAAACAGGAGAAGACCAAAGAAGGGATGATTATCAAAGGCGAGCGCACGAAAGCCGGCCTGCCTATGATGTTTGCCACGAAAGACAAGACGGCGACGCCCACCAGATAGATGAGCTGGACCGACACCACTTTCATGGTCTTGCCTTCCGTATCGGAATAGTAGTTCTGTATTTCTTTGTCGAACCAAGCCAAGGTCCGCAATCCGAAGAATGCGCACAATATGACTTCGATGGCAAAGAATGCCCTGGCGATATGGATCGCGATGGGCGCTCCGTGCACCAGGTAGGTGGCAACGGCAATGATAAAAGCCGGGATCTGGTACAGGAATGCCCGCAAGGCCACAGGTTCGTCTTTGGTCAGAATAAGCAGATAGCAGTAGAACAGGGGATATACCGACAAATTGCAGAACAGATAAATGGTATCCATTACGAAATCCACTCTGCCATCTTCCACATAGTACCGCGCATGACACAAATAGAGCACGGTGCATATAAGTGCCCAATATGTCAGGAAGCGACGGGGTTTGCGCGAGCTCCGGTAATCTGCCACAAACACCGCCAGCCATACGAGGGCGACGGTGAAGGGCAGGATAGCAAACAATGTGTATAAGAATCCGTTCACGGCGTGAATTCAAGTATGTCCCCCGGCTGGCAGTCAAGCTCCCGGCAGAGCGACTCGAGTGTCGTGAGCCGGATTGCCTTGGCCTTGCCGGTCTTGAGGATCGACATGTTTGACGGGGTAATGCCGATTCGCGTGGCCAGCTCGCCGGAACTCATCTTCCGGCGGGCCAGCATCACGTCTATATTAATCATTATCGGCATAACTATTTCTCCTCTGAAGCAGGCTGTTCTTCAGGTTTTGCATCTTTCTTGAGATAGTCGGGGAGTTCCATTCCCGCCATCTTGAAGAGATCGTTGAGCGGAGGTACGCTCTGCATCATGCCGGAGATGAAGTTGGAGGTTGCGGTCTTTCCGTTAACGGAGGATCCGCCATCCCACACGGTCACCTTGTCGATATTGATGCCCTTGACGGCCTCGACCTGGGTCTTGACAAGTTCGGGGAGCTTGTCGGCGATCATCATCAGGACAGCCTTCTGTGCGTCGCCCTCGGCAGCGCTTACGAGTTGGTTGAAACCCTGTGCCTGCTTGGTCAGAATCTCGAACACACCACGGGCCTGGGCATCCATCTTTGCATAGATAGCATCTGCCTCACCTTTTGCCTTGCGGCGGATCTGCTCGGCCTGTGCTTCTGCATCGATGATAGCCTTTTCCTTTTCGATCTGGGCGGCGACCACGACGTTGGCCTGCTGGGTTGCCTTCTCGCGTTCGGCACGTGCAAGCTCAGCGTCACGTTCGCTCTGGTATGCCTCCTCGAGAGCCTTTGCGGCCTGCACCTTCTCGGCTGCTACTGCAACACGGTCGGCTTCTGCAGTCTTCTGACGGCGGAGAGCGTCGGAATTAGCAATCTCGATCTTGGCGTTGTTCTCTCCCTTGACGGCGTCGGCATCGGCGGCAGCCACGTTCACGCGGGTATCCTTGTCGGCCATTGCCTTACCGGTTTCACCGTAACGGTTCTGCTCGGCAACGCTCTTCTTTGCGTCGTTGATAGCCTTTGCGGCAGCCTCCTTACCGAGAGCCTCGATATAGCCGGACTCGTCGCGGATATCGGTGACGTTGACGTTGATGAGCTTAAGACCGATCTTGCGGAGCTCTGCCTCCACGTTGGTGGAAACGTTCGCAAGGAACTTGTCACGGTCGGAGTTGATTTCCTCGATATCCATCGTTGCAATCACGAGACGGAGCTGACCGAAGAGGATATCGGTAGCGATTCCCTGGATGGCGCTGGTGGTGAGGCCGAGCAGACGCTCTGCAGCGTTAGTCATGTTCTCGGGCTCGGTGCTGATACCAACGGTAAAGCGGCAAGGAACGTCTACGCGGATGTTCTGCTTGGAAAGGGCGTTGGTAAGGTTGCACTCGATGCTGATAGGAGTCAGGTCGAGGAATGCATAGTTCTGGAAAACGGGCCAGATGAAGGCTGCACCACCGTGTACGCACTTGGCGGAGCCGTGGCGGCCGGTCTTACCGTAAATCACGAGAACCTTGTCTGAAGGGCAGCGTTTGTAGCGCTTGAGAATTGCCGAAATCGTAATGAAGACAACGGCTACGATGATAAGGATTACGTAAATTTCCATTTGTTATACTATTAAAGAGTTTAATTCTTCTACGAGAAGGGTACTGTCGTTGATGACCTCGATGACCTTGATAGGGGTTCCTGTCTTGATTTCGTCGCCATCGGTAAGGGCTATGTACTCGCGGACCGCATTGCTGATGGTAATTTGCACTTTGCCCTCGCCGCCACGTTCGGCGGGAATGGTGAGATATACCTTGCCGGTGCATCCTACGGCGCATTTGTTGACATCGATGTTGCCGCTCTGCTGCATCTTGGAAAGAGCGCGGAAGAGGAACATTACGATTGCCACCAAGCCGATGCCGACCAGGGCCGAAATGATAAGGAGCAGGGCCTTGGAGTGCACGCTGTCCTTAAGCAGGATGGCCGTCCATCCGAAACCGAGGATGAAGTTGATAAAGTTACGGAAAGTATAGAGATTGATGCCTCCGTCCAGGTCCGTTCCCATATCGGAAGGGTCCACGTCGAAGTCGGAAGCGCCATCCACATCCGCACCGATGAAGGTGAGGATACTCTGAATGATGAATACGAAAGATGCTGCCAGGGTCACGCCCCAGAGGATCTTGCTAAGGATACTAAGTGATTCCCACCAAGCTGCCATAGGTCTGTTTGTTTAAATGTTTTTCGCAAATATATAAATTTTTATTGAATTACAATAAATTTTTATCAAATATTCGAAAATTTTTTCCTCTTACCTATATTTATTATCTTTGTACGATATGAAGCAACTCAATGGCAATATGAAGATGGCGGACTTGATCGAGTCCAATTACCATCTGTTAGCGGTGCTGACACGCTTCGGCATCGAAGGGGGATTCGGAGAGAAAACCGTCCGGGACATATGCGAAAAGAATCATCTGGACACGGACACATTCCTGCTTATCTGCAATGTTTACACACGAAAGGACTATACTCCGAGCGAGGAGATCCTGCGCGACGGCAACATCGACGACATCCTCCGCTACATACACCAGAGCCACGACTACTATATGAGCAATGCCCTCGTGCTGCTGGCATCGACCATAGAGGAACTCATCACCCCCTGTCCCGAGGCGCAGAAACAGGTAATATGGAAGTTCTTCTCCGACTACAAGACCGAACTCGAAAAGCACTTCGAGTATGAAGAGGGAGAGGTTATCCCGTATGTGCAGAGGCTCCTTCTGGGCAAGCGCGATCCCGGCTATTCCATCGACCGCTTCGAGGCCAACCACTCCAATATCGAGGAGAGCCTGTCCGACCTCAAGAACCTTATCTTGAAAAGCCTTCCTGACTCCTGCGACGACAGGCTGCGCGTCCGGCTGCTGAACTATATCTTCGCCCTGCATAGCGACCTCGACTCCCACACGGCCATCGAAGACAACATCCTCGTGCCCATGGTAAGGTTGATCGAAGAGCCCGCGAACCGCAGGGCTATCAATGCCAAAAAACAGCAGAACGCCGAAAGCGGCCACGACGAGCTATCCGACCGCGAAATCGAAATCCTGGTGAGCGTGGCTCAGGGCCTGCTCAACAAGGAAATCGCCGACCGCCACAACATAAGCATCAATACCGTGATCACCCACCGCAAGAATATCACCCACAAAACGGGCATCAAGACCGTGGCGGGACTTACGGTATACGCAATCCTCAACGGTTACATAGATATCAATTCGGTTAAATAAGATGAGGCTGTGCTTTATCTTCCTGCTGCTTTTGCAAGCATGCTCGGCCGCCGTACCCCGCTCCGACCGCCCCAACCTCGATTATGAAAGGGGGCAAGCCCTTTTCGAAGAAATCACCTCCTCCCCCGGGAGCATCCCCGTCTCTTTCACTTACGGCGGGAAGGACTACTCCGGCCTGGGGGGCGCCACGCTGCTGCACAGGCGGGTCCGCGAGAACAGGCAGGGCCGGGAAGCCACCCTTGTGTTCAAGCTGGACGACGCCGTCGAAGCGCGCCTGGAAGCAAGGCTCAACCATGAGTTCGGGGAGGTGGAGTACACTCTCTGGTTCGAGAACACATCTTCCGCCCCCAGTCCGGTCCTGGAAAAGATAAAGTCGGTTTCGGCCGTGT
>Ga0310696_10009390_pt1 | contig 11327 bp, 11 predicted proteins | sample AusTroGonzalo_MG_4_FD_203885 | JGI IMG/M metagenome (GOLD analysis project Ga0310696, IMG submission 203885) | Bovine rumen microbial communities from tropical cattle in Woodstock, Queensland, Australia - Gonzalo_02 (v2) (version 2) | ecosystem: Host-associated > Mammals > Digestive system >...
CATCAATACTACCGTCTCGAGTGTCTCATTGTTTTCCAAGGGATATTCCTTGATATATCCACCATTAAGCGGCATCGGGAAATTAAAGCCGATGCTCCTGATCCAACAGCCGTTCTCAGGCTTCTCAGGATAGATATCGATCCGTTCGATAAAGGAGCGCATGAAGTCCTTTTGCTCCGCCTCCGTGAGGCTGTCGTACAGCTTATCAAAGGTCGTCAGCAGCTGATAGATATTATCGCCGGAGATCTTCTCCTGCTTCAGGTTACGGATCCTACTCTGCATTTCCGAAATCCGTTCTTCGATCTCTGCCGACTTTTCATACTGCTCATCATAGCGGCGCTGAAGGTCCAGCAGTTTCCGGTCATAATAAGGATCATCCACATCCAGGCTGTCCATCTGGTGTTCCAGCCTGGTCTTCGTTCCCAGCACCTGCCGCAGCTGTCCGCGGAGTGCCTCCATCTGCGCTTCCATCTCCCCGGTATCGACAGCTGTCCCTATCTTCTCCCGGATCGCCTTTTGGAAGTCCGGCTTATTGACCATAGCGGATATGATGGATCTCACCATCTCATTCATCTCCGTCTGTTCAATGTTTGTCCGGAAGGTGCATTTATGGCCGGTCGCGCCGAGGGTATTCTTGCAATAGTAATAATAGCGGGTCTTTTTATCCTTGCTGTGGGCCTTGGCGATATTACCGTACAGGCTCTTGCCGCAGCATGGGCATTTCAGGATGCCGGAGAGCACATGCGCATGATCAATGTCGTGGATCTTGTCCCGCTTATAATTGTTCAGGTTACGCTTCTCCTGCACCATGTTCCAATCCTCTTCGGATATAATGGCGTCATGCAGGCCCTCATATACAGGATACTCATCCTGCTCTACGATGTGCATCTCATTTCGGGTTCCAATCTTCTTTTCTGTCCTACGCCGGCCATAGGCGATCTTGCCCATATAGACCGGATTATCAAGCACCTTCTTTACAAAGCTGGCAGAGAAGCCGGGAATGGTATTGTTCTGCCGCAGCTTCTTGGTATAGCCGTGGCTGTTCAGATAATTGGCTACGCCGTTGATGCCTTCATTGGTATGGATATAACGATCAAAAATGATACGGATGATCTCGACCTCATCCTCCGCGATCTCCAGCCTGCCGTCTACCAGTTTATAGCCGTACGGCGCGAAACCGCCGTTCCATTTACCTTCACGTGCCTTCTGCTCCCGGCCGGCCATGGTCTGTGTCCGAATATTTTCGCGTTCGATCTCCGCCACGGCGGACAAAACAGAAATCATCAGTTTCCCGGCATCCTTGGAGCTCTCGATACCATCCTCGACACAGATAAGATTCACACCGAAGTCCTGCATTATCTGCAGAGAATTAAGGACATCAGCAGCGTTCCGGCCAAAGCGTGACAGTTTAAAGACAAGGACAAACTGTACATCGTCCTTTCCGTCCTGGATATCCTGCATCATGCGCTGGAATTCAGGTCTGCCCTGGATATTTTTTCCGGAGAAACCTTCGTCCGAATACTCGGCTGCAACTATCATATCCTGATAGGCGGCATATTTCCGCAACTTGTCCTTCTGGGCATCAAGGCTGTAGCCGTCCACCTGAATAGAAGTCGAGACACGGGTGTAGATATAGCACTTTTTCTGTTTCTTCAATCTGCTTCACCTCCCGGAAGCCTTTTCTTATACCCCCTCGAATTCGAGGGGGTTGCGTTGTTTCATTTGATCTTCGCCGATTATTTCAGCTTCAGCGGAGGATACGTCAGGATCTCCTTAATCAGATCGTGATAGATTTCCTTCTCCTCCACTTCGTTGATGGTTGTAACACGTAACCCCGCGTCCTTAGAGGAAGCGCCGCAATGATAGATTTTCTCGGTTTCCGTTCCGAAATCCAGAATGATATACCGGTCATGAAAGCGGCCTTTTGTTCTGCGCAGTGTTATATTGACAGCCGGATATTCTTTTTGGAAGTCACTGTATTCTGTGCTGTGCAGGCCATTCATCAGGTTATCACTGAACAGTATGATCGGCACACCCGCCGGCACACTCTTCATCAATACCAGTGTTTTCAGACTGATATAGTTATCGATAACGTAAACACTGTGCTTTGCCTCGCTGTATACTTGCGCATAAGCCAGATTTGCCTCCACAGGTTCGCCGTTCAGTACAAGATATCCCTTGCGGGTCTTGGGATTGCCGAAGTCCACCATGACCTTAGCCAGTTCTGACTTGGTGACGACATCAGCCAGCGAATTAACGACTCCAGCCATCTGATTCTCAACCTTATCCAGATCTCTTCTGATATCGATAATATCCCTTGTATTCTGTGTTGCCATCAGCGAGAGCTGTAAATATTGCCGTCTTCCGAGAAGGTCCTGATTCTCAATGATATAGTCCTTCATGGCACGAAAAGTCCGGATCAGCGCCCGACTCTGTTTTACAGCAAGGTCTCCTCGCAGCACAGTCATCAGCATATATATGCCTTGCTCTGTAAAAGCATATGGCAGATATCTTGAGCCGCCCCAACTTGAGGTGAAATTTTTGCACCTCAAGTCTTCAAACTCTTCTGCAGTAAGGCGAAACATAAAGTCGTCTCCATCAAACTTATCGATGTTGTTTTTAACCTGTCGATTGAAATTCTTGGTTTCATATCCATAGATGGCAGCCAAGTCAGCATCTATCATCACTTTCTGACCTCGAATAATATAAATCTTGTCCTGAATGGTTGCCGGACTTATGATCATAACCTCTTGATCAACCATCTTGGAATTTTCACTATTGTTCTCTCTATTTGCCATAATCTCCTCCATGTGCTTTTCTTATCCCGTCGAATTCGAAGGGTTTACAGCACCATATCGAGCCTCTTGTAATTGCCTCGAATTCGGGGCAATTATATAGTAGTGCCTATTAACCGTGTTGAATTCGAAGCGTTTAGCTCATAACTCATTGCCATCGTCTTTCGATGCCGACTGCTCATGATCCGGATTATTCTTTACCAGTCCTTCCATCCGGATATAATACTCCAGCAGCCGCAGAAAATAATCCGGCGCGGTACGTCGGCCGTTCTCCCAGCAGATTTCTGTGTCATAGGGGATCCCGAAATACTCACAGAACTCCTTGCGGTTCATCCCGGTGCTCTTCCTGAGAGCGATCATCTTTTCTCTGAATTTTTCTCTTCTATCCATCATCTTTCCCCCATATTAGAAACTGTGCATTGCCCACATTATACCACGAACGGTGCTGCAGGGCAATGCACAGTTTGAATTTTCTGTAATAGCGGGCAGGAGATCCGGCACATTATAGTCTGTTACGCCGCAGTTTTCTTCTTCAACTCCGTATAGGTCTTCTGATAAGCTCCGAGCCGGCCGATAAGCTTCTTTTGGTTCAGCGGCTTATCGACCGTGACAGTATCTTCACCAAGGATCTTCTCATATTCCAGTTTCTTCAGGAGCATCGGCCCATATTTCAGCATCATATTAGCCATGATCGTAATACACTTGTCAAAAGCAATATTATCTTTTTCGTTCTCGAAATACTTCGTCAAAACGCTCACCTCTCTTTCGTCTGCTGTTGTTATCTTTGCCGTGTCTTCTGGTCAAATTACTCTGTTCCTTTGTCATTTCTCTTATCCTCTCTTTCTTTGTGTGTATAGAGCAAAAGCTCCATATCTGTAACGTTTGTTCCTGCCGGGGCAGGGAGGGCTGAGGATTATCTCAGCCGCGGTATTTGGGGAGCAAAAGTTCCTTTTCTGTAACACTTATCCCGCCCAGAATGGACGGAGCCGGTGATTATCCTGCCCCTTACAGTTTTTTGACAAAATGTCCACTCTGGATGAGGGCTTCCGCCGTCAAAATCGTTACAGGGATAGGTCATCCCTGCGATGTCCCCGGCGGCTGTGTGCCTGCTCCTGATTCCGGCCAATGGCAGCATCGATGTTGTCCCTGACGATCCGGAGCTCCTGCTCGCGGGCCTGTGCGTCATGATAGGATTCATAGAAGCTGTTTTTTTCACTGATCAGATCTTCGATCTGCGACTGCAGCATCCGCACCGTCGGGATCTTCTTCATGCCGTGGGAGTCAAAGTACCGCATAGCCGCATCGTGGAGTGTCATCGTATAGCGGTGGGATTCATAAAAACCATCCTGTTTTCTTTTGGACTTGATCTTCTTATAGGCGGCATAGTCCTCTTTGGAGAGAACGTAATTCTGCACCTGCTTCTGCAGTTCCTTCTTATCCCGTATCTCCGCTTCGAGCTTCTTGATCATTAGGCGGCTGCTGTTCGCATCGCCATGGGCGGAAGTGATCGCAACGTCTAGCTCCTCTCTGGATTCAAGTCCGTACTCCCGGTAAAGGATCAGGGCGTTCGCGCTCTGCTTGAGATTGAACTTCTTCGCCCATTGCTCATATCCGGGGCCTTTGCCTTCCGCCTTCTTCGCCTTGATATCAATCACTCTCTCAATGCGCGGCTCTGTTTCAAGTGTTATGAGCTTCGTTTTTCGTGATACGGATTTCTGATCGGAAGACTGACCGGAAGTACCTTCTACGACCGCATCCAATGCAAACTGATTCTGCATAACAGTCCCGTCCAAAGTATTCCGGATTTCTGAAGCTTTCGGATCCTCCATATTCCGCTGATCCTGTCGTGCCCGGTTTTCTGTGATTACCTCCATGACCGCTTCTTTGGAATAGGCATCTCCCAGTTTCCGGGATGTGATCGGCTTTGTCCGGTCCGACGTCAGGTAACTGAACCGGCCGCGGCTCTCCTTGACCGTCACGCCGGAGCGCAGAAGAAGCTCTGTGAATTCATCAAAGCTCTGTGCTTTTTCCATCGCCGCCCGGATCGTCCGGCGCAGTTTTTCCTTATCGGTCTCAAACTTGGTCGGCGGTTTTGAAGCAACCACGAAATCTGTGGATTGCCGATTCTGCGATTCAACTGAAATTGCAGGCATGATTGTTTCCTGCTCCTCTAGCTTTCTCTGGCCTTTCCGCTGTGCCCAATACTCACGTTCCGTCACCCGGTCTTTCCTGCCGTTTAAGAGATCAATCTGATGCAATCCTTCCCGGTGGCACATCTCCATGACATCGCTTCGCAGATACCGAAGCGCCGCCGCAGTGCACCGGTGCTTCATCCCGGCTTTTGTATCACAGGGACGGTCCATATATGGGAGGAAGGGAACGTCCTCGATCCGAAGGCTGTTGATCACGATGTGGCAGTGAATGTTGCCGCTGTGATTATGGCCGTCCGGATGTGTGCAGACGATCGCTTGATGACCGGGGAAATGCTCCTTGCAAAACTCCATGCCAATTGCCTGCGCTTTCTCCAATGTCAGGCCGTTTTCCGGTCCGTCCCTCGGATCAAAACTGATGATATAGTGATGGGATTTGACATCGCCCTTTTTATTGTTTTTGCCATACCGGAGATTTGCCTTCATGCAGGCGATCGCGAAATCCTCCTCTCCGCAAAGGAGCGTATCGAAAAGATATTCTTCTCTGGGAATATAGTTCCCGCTTTTATCCAGCACAGGCTTCATTGTAAATTCGTCGTGCTGCATGGTGAGGTAGGTTTCCGCGTCGCCGTAATTCGCATTCTTAGAGGCGATATGCTTGATCGTTGCCAATCTGATCACCTACTTCCTTTAGGACTGCCTGTCGCCATGCCGCGAGTCCGCCGATCGCTGACCGAATGTCATTGATCGTGGATTCATCCGGATGATATCCGGCGTTCAGCGCATGGGCGATCTGGTTTAAGTTGTTGCCGATCCGTTTGCTCTCGATCAGCAGATCATTCAGGGCGCACAGGTACTGATCGGAAACGGTCGTTGCCTTGATGATGGGATGGATCTGTAGCTTCATAAGTGAGCTTCGGATCATCTCCGCCTGGGGGATATCATAGATGCGGCAGCGTTCGAGGAATTCTTCATATTCCTCATCGGAGAGCCGCGACTTTATGACATGCGAACGGTGCGGAGTGTTATATTTTTTCGCCATACTGATCACCGTCCTTTCCGCAAAAAAATGAAGATCCGCCGTCCGGGCCGGAGAGAAAAGTTTCTCTTTCGGCATAGGTGGCGGATCGGTGCTTTGTCCGGTAGCGACTGCCGTCTGCTATGAAAATCTTCATAAGCAGCAAAGCCCGGACAAAGAAAAAAGCTGCCGGATGGCAGCGCAGCAGGGTTTGGGGAAGGCACTCCCCAACAAGGATCTGACCGTGGGACAAATGAGGCGGGAGCCGAAATTTGGGCCCATGGTCGATACTTGCTCTTACGTTTGTGACAGCCCTTCCATATTGAAAATCGTGACATCGTTACCTCCCGCTCCTTCCCGTATGCGTGCGGATCCATTCGATGAGATCCGGCTTCGTGACAAGCTTTCTGCCGCCGATATGAAGCGTCGGGAAATCCTTTTCGTTCATCAGGGCATAGGCGCCGGACTTGGAAATGGACAGTGCTTCGGCCAGGTGCTTTGCGTCGAGTACATCCGACAAGTTTTGAAATAATTCATTGTTCATGTGCAATCCTCCTTCGTTTGAAACTAAAAATAAGCATGAAAAAACAGCCCTCGTATGAGAGCTGCTTCAGGATGGAAGGGATGGGATCCGATAGAAAAGATAAGAGGATCAGGCGGACGTATGGCCGCCTGGCATCTTACTCAGCCTCGAAGGTTTCCCGGTATTCTTCATAGCTGTCTTTGACAAAATCGTCGAACTGGGAGCGGATCTTTTTCTGACGTTTTACAACGGCGCTGTGGGTTTTATATCCAACGAGCGGCGCGATCTCCTCCGTAGTTTTTCCTTCGGATTTGAGTTTCAGAATTCTTCTGTCGGTTTCGGAAAGTGTTTGCAGGAATTGCTCTTTCAAGATGCCGGTCAGGACTTCATTTTCCATCCGGCCGTTATCAGAAAGATCATAAGCAGCGTCACCATAGACCGCCTGCCCCTTTAAGCCTTCCAGCGACAGATCCGATCCTGCTTTCGTCCTTGCATGATACCACTGGCCCATGAAGGAATTCTTCAGTCGGCTATAGTATTCCGAATAATCCTCCGGCACTTTTGTTCTCCATATTTCATCAATCCATGGTTGGTAGTTTTGCTTCGCGATAATCTCTGCCGTAAGGATCCGGATGAGATCCGAAAACTTCTCGTAGCTGGTATAGGGGATAAGCATGTTCTGCGTATAGCCGTACAGCTTCTGAAATCCCATGTTCACTACTTCGAATTTCTCCCGCATGAGGCTGACCATGTGATAGGACAATCGCCAGAGCGGGAAGTCTCCGGAATAGTAATGCTCCGTCCCGGGGAGGGCACGGTAGGTGCCGTCCTTCTTTGGTACCGGGATAAACTGCAGGATCGACCAGGCGTAGCAGTCCCAGACCAGCTGCAGAAAGAGATCGTCATTGATGAGGGAATCGTACTTGTCTGTCCGCAGGACTTCATACGGAGATCGGGGCAGCTTCAGATACTCCGGCTGCTTTTCCACCAGCTCCTTCGGGAGCGCGTAGAAAAGCGTAAGCCACGATTTATTGGATGACCGCGGAAGGAAGATCAGATCCTTCCCATCTATTACCGGGAAGCTGTTTTCCGGCCCTGCTTTAATTTCGTTCATGTCAGATCTCACCTCCTTCCCGGGCGGAAACAACCCTTCCACATATATAGGACATTTTTCCGGACGGATTGTTCCATGTGTTCCAAACTTTTAAAAAAATATCTGCCTATATTATAGCTGTAATCCCAATTGCCACAAGGACTATCGCTTCCTGAAATAACCCCTGTTCTTTTCCTCAATCCTCTCTGGTCAATATGCGTACCCAATGGTAACGGTTGACGGTGATCGCATTTGGAATACATTTCAGAAACTGATCCGCCTTTAGAAAGCAAAATGTAATAATCGGCGGAAAATGAAAAACAAATGCGCTCAGAAAGGCCGAAGGAACAGTGAACAGCCACATGAAAAGATTATCTACAACTGCCGGATATTTTGTCAGTCCCCCTCCGGAAATGATGCCGCTCTCCACAGGATACTCATAGCAGGTTCCGATTGTAGTTATACTAAGAACCGTAATAAAACTGAGTGCAAGACTTTTTGTCTCATCTGATATCGTATAAAAATCCACAATCAAATCCTTACACAGGAAGAGCAGCGCTCCCGAAATCAATCCAATTATAATGAATATCACCTGCATGGTCTTTGCGTAGGATTTGACAAGTTCAAAACGTCCCTGTCCGATTGTTTTTCCTGTCACCACAGAAGCCACATTGGCACATGACATGCCTACGACAGCAAAAATTTGAAAAATAACAATTGCGATGCTGTTCGCTGCAATAACCGTCGCACTGATATGACCTAGAACGGCCGTCTGCGCCGCCTGAGCAACACCCCACAGCAGGCCGCTTAAGGTTACCGGCGTCGCGATTATAATATAATCCCGGACATAATCCTTTTCGAAACTGAGGAAATCAACGGGTTTCATCTTCAGTTTTTTATCGATTCTGAACACATACGTCAGTATGATAATCAATTCAACGATTCGACTGATCAATGTGGCTGTCGCCGCGCCGCGAATTCCCATCTCAGGAAAGCCGAACCGTCCGTATATGAGGCAATAATTGCAGCAAAAATTAATGAATATCGTGCTGATCGACATCACCGTACCGATCATTGCGGTCTCCACGCTCTGAAGCGAATACATGAGGGAATTGGATATTGAAAAAACCACATATGTCCAGCAGATGATCCTTAAATATCTGACGCCTTCTTCCACTACCAGCGCGTCGTCCGTGAAGATTGAGAGGATCTGAACAGGGAAAAGAAATGAAAGCACCGTAAAGACGATTCCAATGATCAGCCCAAAACGCACTCCTACGGAAATGATTTTCCTGATCGGTTCAAGACGACGCTGACCCCAGTATTGCGATGCAAGAACAACGATCCCCATGCCGATTCCCGCCGCGATCTGCTGCAGCATAAACTGTAGCTGATTAACCAGTGTTGCACCGGAAAGCGCGAGTTCAGTATAACGGCCAAGCATAATATTATCCACCATGTTGACCATCAATGCCGCAAGCTGCTGTAATACCACAATGATCAACAACGGGAAAAACGTTCGATAAAAGCTCCTGTTCTTTGTGAATATACCGAAATATTTAGGGTCTTTATCATCGGGCAAAACAACATAATTTTTTGATCTCATAAGTACATCTCCGTAATCACATCCGCACATTTTTCTATTCCGATTGCAGCACTGTTAAAACACAGATCATAATTCAGCGCATCTCCCCATTTACAGTCGGTATAAAGCTGATAGTAGGCTCTTCTGCGCTTATCTTTGTCGTTGATGCGTTTTCTAATCGAGATTTCATTCTCGCCATATATATTTACGATACGCTCCGCCCTCTTTTCCTCGGGTGCGTGAACAAACACCGTAAGCAGATCATATCTGTCCTTCAGTACACGGTCACCGCAGCGGCCTATAATTACACACGATCCCTGCCCGGCGATATCAAAGAGTACCTTGCATTGACTCTCCCAGATTCGCTCTTCATTTATAATGGCAGTCATACTCCCATAGGAAAGGGCGTTTAGTAAGCGGCTGGAAGAATGTGCGCTCTCATTCTTCTCTTCTATATATTCTGATGCAAATCCGCTTTCGTCTGCCATTTTTTCAATCAATTCCTTATCGTAGCACGGTATCCGGAGTCTCTCCGCAACAAGACGTCCTATTGTTCTTCCGCCGCTTCCGAATTGCCTGCTGATGGTTATTATCTTACCTGGCATATTAAACCCTCCCGCATTATCCAAGGATATCGTTTCTCAACTAATCATAATTCATTGAGAATTATCGCATATAAACTTTTCGATTTCTTGTAAAAAATCCTTTAAATATGTTAAAATATCGTCAGATCAACAATCCGCGGTCAACATTTCGCGGGGAGTGTCAGGGGAATCCCATGACTATTTTCGGGAGTAAAGGCCGAATTAAAATAAAGTTTATAAGAGAGCCTGAAGACAAGCGATTTTTCGACTATCCATCCATAATACCAGCGATTCTTTAAGGCAAGCAAAAAACAGGACTCGAAACTGAAAATCGAAAAACGACAATGGAGAATACAGACGAATGAAGATAAATGAATTGCCGACAAATGATGCGCTTCGCTCATCTGCCTGTTACGGAACAATGGAGTTTCCCATCGCCTGCTATGAGGATGCACCCGGAGAATATCGGAGTCAGTGTATCGACTGGCACTGGCATTATGAAGTTGAATTTGCTCTCGTTACAGCGGGATCTATTATATGCAATGTTGGAACAGAGTTGATTCGATTATCCTGTGGTGACGGAATTTTTCTGAATACAAATATTCTACACCGCTATGATACACACGACAGTGGGCGTATGTTTACCACCATTTTTGCCCCGGAATTGATTGCCGGAAAACAATCACTACAGTTTCGGAAATTCATCTCTCCGATTCTTGAAGGAGGACCAGAATATCGCATTTTGTCCAAGAACAAAAAAGATGGTACGGATCTCCTTTTACTGCTGGAAAACCTAACCAGAGAAACACTTCATGAAGAAGATGAGCTTCAAATACAAATTGATGCATCGTTGCTTTGGCGGGAGCTGTTCAAACTGCTCGGATGCAACAGTAAACCTTCATCCGATCGTAATCAGATTGCCAAAGCACGCGTTCAACTTATGATCTATTACATCATGAACAACTATTCAGAGCATATTTCACTGCAGAATATCGCAGCGTCGGCCGGGATCAGCAAGAGCGAAGCACTTCGATGTTTCCGCTCTGTGTTACAGACAACACCGGTTCATTTTCTGACAGAATTTCGTCTTGGAAAAGCCCGTGATCTTTTGCAAAAGAGTACTGACACTATTAATTCTATCTCCTATGCAACAGGTTTTGAGGATGCCAGCTACTTTTGTAATGTGTTCAAAAAATATTATAAAATCACTCCCAACGCATACCGGAAAACATATAGCGAATAATGTATTATTCTCCCCGATACAGAAAACTCCAGCCGAGCTACTCTCATTATATCATCTGATAATACCTAAACGTCTCTTCTATGGCTATCACTTTCTTTTCCGGACATCCGGGCTGCGTGCTGTTCTCCGACTTCGGTTTATTGTAATTCTCTCGTTCCACGATCCCGTGCTTCTGCTTGACCTGCGCGATGTTCAGGTTGGTGACATGGAAGCCATACTTCTCCTTAACCCAGTCCGCGATCTCCCGGTACGTACCACCTTTCTGAAAGCCGTTCGTGTCCATCTCTTCCAGCGAGAATTCGACCTTCACTTTCCGGGAGTCAACATTGCCCTTGG
>Ga0310696_10009391_pt1 | contig 11326 bp, 7 predicted proteins | sample AusTroGonzalo_MG_4_FD_203885 | JGI IMG/M metagenome (GOLD analysis project Ga0310696, IMG submission 203885) | Bovine rumen microbial communities from tropical cattle in Woodstock, Queensland, Australia - Gonzalo_02 (v2) (version 2) | ecosystem: Host-associated > Mammals > Digestive system >...
ACCATACTTGGCAAGGAGAGCCTTGTTGGCAGTCACCACGTGCTTGCCGCTTTCGAGGGCAGCGAGAATCCACTTGCGCGGCATGTTGTAGCCACCGGCAAGTTCCACGAGCACGTCGATATCGTTACCGGCGATCATTTCGTCGGCGTTAGTCGAAACCTTGTAGCCCTTTGCCTTGTACGGGGCAACTTCTTCTTCGGACTTGGCGCAAATGCAAGCCAATTCCAGTTCAACACCGAGCTTTTCCTTGTATTCAGCAATCTTCTGTTCCAGAATCTGAATAACACCGCCACCGACGGTTCCAGTACCAATTAAGCCAATACGCAACATAAGGCGTCTCCATTTTAAATTTTTACGGGGCAAATATAGAATTTTAGCTAGAATCTCACAGTCACCTTGCGGCATCCATTCCCAATTCGAAGCACATAATTCCCCGGAACAGGCACCGTCTTGTTAAAATTCGGGCTGTTTACAGTCCCGCGAAGCACCACATTGCCCTGCATATCAAATAATGCATACCTGTCGCCAACACGAGCGCCCGACACCTGCAAGTTACGATTTAAAACACTCACGCTAAACTGCGGCACAAAAGCCAGTTCAAGAGAAGTCGTCTGTTCGCTACTTGAAGACAATTCGACTGAAGAACTCGATTCCACAACGCTAGAACCCGTCGCGTTTTCCCAGTTAAAATGCGGAAGTACATGCGAACCTGCAGAGTCTTTGGCCCAAACAAGGCCATTGGCGCCATCTTCCACAACGGTGCCATTTCGATACTTTTCAACCCAACCTCTTAAAGAATCTGCAACAAGCCCATCCATCAACTGATCTTCGGTAACAGCGAAAGCATCAATCTTTTTACTAGTAGTATCTGCCACACTAGCCGCAACGAGTCCGTCTTGTTTCAAATAAAAGCAATTGTCAAACACGATATCGCCGTCACCATACCCATACCCGACAATAGTTCCCGCTTTTTGTGAAGAATCCGCACTAAAGGTGACTCGCCCGGCATTATATGCATTGAGAAGCGTAACGCCTCCGCCAATAAGATCCACCCCTTCTTCATAGCCAACAATTCCACCAACTCTCGAAATTCCTTCAACAGAGCCTTTATTGTAGACATTTACAAGGAGGGCATACCCATAAGAATTCACATTCCCTACTAATCCACCGATTTTCAGTTGTCCAGCAACACGCCCCGCATTATAGCTCTGGTTTATCTTGGCTATAGCCCTACCTGCCGTGCCCACAAGCCCGCCAACGCTACTGGTTCCAGAAACGACACCAGAATTATAAGAGTTGATTATTTCAGCTTCATCTTCATATAAGCTTCCAATAAAGCCCCCGACATGATACGTCCCGTTCACCATCGACAAATTATGACAACTCGATATAACCACAGCACCCTTTTGCCAAGCAGCATTTCCAACAAAGCCTCCAACGGAAGCACCCCCATCAATCAAGCCTGCGGCATAGGAATTGGTTATCTCCATCGGATCTTTCGAATAATCATTTACAAAACCAATGAAGCCTCCAATCTCATCTTTTCCACCGAAGTAAAAATCTTCAAGGCCAAGGTTCAATATTTTTGCACCAGATGCACTAGCAAACAAGCCTATATGGTCTTCATTACTATCATTAAAATACAACCCATATATAACATGATTGTTTCCATCAAAGATTCCCTCAAAATTTTTCATCGGAGTCCAAGAGACAAAATCCTTTTGCGAATTCAATTTTCCATCGGAATTTAGCACGGCTTCATTTACCACGATATTCTGAGTCAATTTTCCGCATACGTTCTCCCGAGGCGAGTTGCCTTCACCCACTCCATTCACGATGGCTGCAAAACCGTAAAGTTCGGCAGCATCTGAAATTTGATAGCAGCTATCTACCAAAGCTGGAGTTTTTGGGGTAATGGTCGCCGCATTTGCGGACAAGGCCACGAACAGCAACCCGACAAAAGTTGAAACCGCGTATTTCATAAATTCTCCTCTTTTATAATTCTAACATTAGAAAGATACAATAATTGAAAAACTTACTTTGCACAAGCAAAAACAAGTAACTATATTTGGCGGCATGGAACAGGAATCCGTCAATCCGGCAATTGGCTCAATTCTCGACGAGCAAAAGCTAAAGAACATTGTCTATCCGGCAAAGCTCTTTAGAACGCGTTTGAACGAAGAATTTATGCGTGCGAACCGCACCCGCAAGCCGTTCCTGTATATCAAGATGTATTCGCACCAGTACGACTTCTTTGGTTGGGGTAGTCCAAACAAAACCGTCGAAAACACTTGGCGAATCAGCATTTTGACCATGTTTTCGCACCTGCGCTTTATCGATGTGCTGGGCTACCTTTCCGACGGTAGCGGTCTCGGCATCATCTTGCTGAATTCCGACCTCTCGGTGCTGGAATCTATCCGCAAAGAAATCTTGCACAAGCTGAACGACGCAGGCCTTATCCAGACGCTTCGCATCAACCCGAAGCATCCGATTTTCGAGGCCTACCTCTATACCGGCTACCAGGAAAAAGACAACCTGGAACTGGCAGACAAAATCAAGGATTTCAATAGCGCAAACGGTCGATTCTTCTCGCTTTCCCGCTTGAACCTCGACCACATCTGGGAACACCCGCACACCATTCGCTACCGCCACATGGTCAAGCGCTTTGTGGACGTAACCTGCACGAGCATTGCGATTGTGCTCTGTTCTCCCCTGCTGCTTTTCTGCGCTGCCGCTGTAAAAATCAGCGACCCCAAGGGTCCTGTCATTTTCAAGCAGACCCGCGTAGGCAAGAACGGCAAGCTGTTCACCATGTACAAATTCCGCAGCATGTACGTGGACGCGGAAGAACGCAAAAAAGAACTTATGTCCCAGAACGAAACGGGCGGCAAGACGTTCAAGATGAAGAACGACCCGCGTATCTATCCGTTCGGTCATGTGCTCCGCAAGTTCAGCCTCGACGAACTTCCGCAGTTCTTCAACATTCTCAAAGGCGACATGTCCATTGTGGGCCCGCGCCCGCCGATTCCGTCCGAAGTGGCGGAATACGAGCCCTGGCACCGCATGCGTCTTTCCGTAACGCCAGGTCTCACCTGCATTTGGCAGGTCAGCGGCCGCAGCAACATCAGTTTCGAAGGCCAGATGCGCCTCGACAACGACTATATCAAGCGCAACGGCAAACTGAGCGACGACGTCGCGCTCATCTTGAAGACCTTCAAGGTCGTATTTAAGGGCGAAGGCGCTTACTAATCCGGCGACTTTCAAATGCATAAAAGAAAACCCCGCAATGAGCGGGGTTTTAAAATTAATCGAACCTTTCGAAAACTATCGATTGTTCAAGTAATCCAAAACTTTCTGGGTCAGGTCGTTTTCTTTCTTCCAGAAAACCACGGCACCTGTTGCACGGTCCACCACCATGTCGTAGCCTTCTTGCAGAGCGATTTCATTAATGGCCTTGCGGATCAACTGAATAATCGGTCCGCTCACCTTTTCGTTTTCAGAAATCAGTTCGCCCTTACGGCCATAAACGCGGTCGATAAAGCTCTTGAGTTCCATGTCCTTCTTGTTGTATTCGGCTTCGAGCTCTCGCTTCTTTTCGTCGCTGAGCATAAGCACCTGCTTGTCAAGCTTTTCCTTAATGGCAGCAAGTTCCTTTTGCAGCAAGTTACCCTGCTGTTCCCACTTTGCCACCTGACGGTCGTATTCTTCCTGGGCGCGCTTGGTGCCCTTGTAGCCGTCGAAAATCAGCTTGGAGTCTACATGCGCAATGCGCAGGCCATCTTCGGCAAACGAGACGGCCGCAAAGGCAAGTACCAAAACTATCAGCAGACGCTTAAGCATAGAGCCTCCTTAGAATCCTTGACCGATAACAAAGTTGAACTGCATGTCGCCCACTTCGGTACGCTGCAAGCCACTGTAGGTTTCACCCACATCTAACGGCCAAGCAAAGTCGAATCCGATAATACCGAGCATCGGCACAATCACGCGGAAACCGAAACCAATGTCTTTCTTGAGGCTCATCGGATCCCATTCGCTGAGCGGGCTCTTGGACGGCTTCGGAACCTTGGTACGCGGGTTATAGCGTTCACCGAACACGTTACCGGCATCAAAGAAGAACGGCAACAGGTAGAAAGTCTGCGGCACAAGGCCGAGCTGCAGTTCGACACCCGTGTACTGGTAGCTGCGGCCCAGACGGCGGTAGCCGATAGAACCCGAGCTGTAACCACGCATCATGCCTTCGTAGCCCATCACGCCACCCATGGTGTAAAGCGTGCGGTACTGCAACTGGTCACCAAAGATTACACCGTACTGGTTCGTAAGAGCAACTGCCAAGCGGTCGCGGAACAGCGGGAACCACCACTTGATTGTAAGTTCAGTCTTCACGAAGTTGAAGTCACTGAAGAACAAATCGTCGGCCCACTGGATATCGAGCACATAGCGAGAACCTTCGGTCGGGAACTGCGGCAAGTTCTTGTCGTCACGCAACAGGCGGAAGTTCAAGGCCGATTCCTTACCGGTATAGACCACGTAGCTATCGTCAATATTGGGGCCCTGCTTGTTCATGAGCCAGCTGTAACCGATCTGTCCGTAGAAGTAGTCATCGGGCCACTTGAGACGCTTACCCAGGTAAACACTTCCACCGTAGCGGGTAATATCCGGGTCGTCATAGTCGCTCATGTTCCACCAAGTGTAGCTGAGGCTTGCACCCAAGGTGATCGGCTTGTCCAAGAACCAGGGTTCCTGGAAGCTGATAGAAGCACTCTTCTTGTCGGCACCGTATTCCACGTTGAACGAGGCGGCCTGACCATCACCCATACAGCAGTTCGGGATAGAAACGCTTGCAGTACCCACAACACCGTCGCTTTCACTGTAAGACACGCCCAAGCTGAACTGACCGGTACCGGCTTCCTTTTCCTGCACGGTAAAGTCGAGATCCACTTCCTGTTCGCCCACGACCTTAATGTCAGGAACGACGATATCGAAGTAGTTGAGCTGCATGATTTCACGGAAACTACGTTCCAGCAAGGACTGGCGGTAGGTATCACCCGGATACAGGCGAACTTCGCGGCGAATCACCTTTTCGTTCGTCTTGGTATTGCCATGAATATGCACCTTGTGAATCTGTGCCGGCAAGCCTTCAGTCATCTTGTAAGACAGGTTCACGATAGAATCGTTTTCGAAGGTACGGGTTTCTTCGTACTGGGCAAACAGGTAACCGTCTTCACGGTAAGCATCCAACAGAGCCTTGCGAGAAGCTTCATACTTATACTGGTCGAAGACTTCACCACTGTCGAGACGGTAAGTATAGGCAAGCATCTTGTCGTTCAACACTTCGTTGCCCGAGAAATGCAGGCCACCCATGTAGTACCTACGGCCTTCATTCATGTGAATGTGAATCAAAATCGAGCTAGACGTCTTGATATTGTCATACTTGTTCAAGGCCGGGAACATGTCTTCAATCATGTAGCGGACCATGAGTTTTTCTTCGTAAGTAGAGCGCTTCTTGATCTTGCGGAGCGAGTCAATTTTAGCGTTTTTCCACTTGCGACCATCGACAATGTCCAAGAATTCCTTGCGGGCGCTTTCGTAGCGGATAATGTCGTTCAAGATTTTCCAGGCTTCTTCTTCGACCTTAACCTTGACCTTAGGTCTAGACACCCACGGCATTTCGCCCACGGCTCTATGCTGGCGGAAGAAGTGCGTCACCTGCATGGTCGGCTTGCCGGCCATCTTGTAAAGCGGTGTTGCAGAATCGCCCAAAGCCAGGTTCAACTGATTATAAAGGACTTCCAGATTTTCGCCGAGCGGAACCATGCGACCCATATAGAACAGGCAGGTGGAGTCCGGCAAATATTCGGCACTGTATTCGGTAAGTTCAGCATCCAGGTAACCGAAATGACGGATGGCGTTCAACACCGTATCGCGGTCGGCCTCAAAAATGTTTTCCTTGAATTCGCCACCACCCCACCACTGGTCGAGCTTGGTAAGCATGTGTTCCATGATATCTTCGGCAGGCACATGGTCGTTGCCCTGGATATCGAACTGGCGGACCTTGACCTTTTCGCCTTCGCGAACCAGGAAGGTCACCATATTCTTGTTTTCGTCGACAGGCGTTTCGCGGTAGCCGACTTCGGCAAGCAGATAGCCTTCGGCGCGGTAGTATTCCAAAATAGCCTGACGATCGCGTTCCAACTGGCTCTTGCTGTAAACCTGGCCCGGAATCATACGGGTCTTGAGCTTCAAATCTTCTTCGGACACTTCGTCGCAGCCTTCAAATACAGCCGTATCGAGTGCCGGAAGTTCCTTAATCTTGAAAATGAGGTCGACATCGGTGCCTTCGCCCACGTAATCGATCCAGGCGGTCACATCGTCAAAAAGGCCCGATTTATAGAGAGAGGCCACCGAAGACTGCACCTTTTCGGTTAGAGCCGTCGGAGAATAACTTTGACCATCACGAATACCGATACGACTAAGGACGGCTCGGTCGTCCATGTGGACAGTACCTTCGACCTTGACCTTATGGATCTTATTTTCGACCATATAACTTTCGGACATTTCGGACATATCCAAAAGCTGGGCCTGAGCAAGCCCTACAAACACAGCAAGTAAAAACAGCCAACGGAAGCGCAGAATAAACCTACCTATAAACAAAATTCGGGACAAAAATACAAAAGTTAGGCGAGCAAGACCCGCCGCAAACTTCAATTTTTACGATAAAATGCCAATTATTCGTACAAATCGCGAATAGAAACTCTACGCAGGCGAATCCGGAGCGGAATCGACTTCACATAACCCTTCCAGTACATGACCTCGAGCCAAAACATTTCGACCGGGGCCACCCCGAAAAACGACAGCACCCGCTTTTTCTTTCGGATCCAATGCTGCACGAAATTACCGACAAGCTTCTTTTTATGGTAGCCAAAATTGCCGCCCGCGACACAGTCTGCCAAGATTTTCGGCCCGTACTTTTCATTGGGTTCGCAAAGCATTTTGGCCCTTTCAAGTTTGAAAACGTGTCCTAAAATCCACATGAGGGAGCCCGCAAAATCGCGAAGGCCGAACTTTCCAAGATTTTCCGAAATGAATTCTCGGTCCGCCGGCGTAGAATGCTGGAGCAGAATATAATAGTCCAGCAGTTGCTTTAGCCCCACGCCCCCTCCTAAAAAATGATGTTGGATATGCGCCAACTGCATGGCCAGCGCAAACCTGAGTGTCGGCACATCGAAACCATCGGGCGTACTTTCAGTTTTTTGAATTTCCTTTTCTAGAAACGAAAGCAGGCGCCGGTGCGTAAACGGGTTAAAATTCCCAGATGAAGGCCTAAAATGAACCTCTACCCCGATGCCGCGGTCTTTTTTCAGATTGATATGATGCTCCGGCCCTCTCACAATCTCATCGCTTTCAAGCCCCACCTTCGGGAGCAATTCCATAAGAGCTTTTTTGCCGCCTTCTACCCAAATATCGATATCGCCTGCCTGGCGGGCATAAGGATTCGGGTAGAGCCTTGCATTGGCCGGCCCCTTGAGCACCGCCGACTTGAGCCCCTGTTCCTTAAAAAGCTGCGTAAGCCGAGCGGCCTCTTTGTTCAGCAGAACATTATGGCCTTTAATGGTTTCAGCCTCGCTTGCCCACTGGAAAACCAATTCTAGCGAGGGACGCATGGCTTGAGGAAGCTTCGCAACGACTCCGTAAACCACACCTGCAAGCAACTGTTTTAGCGCCTCGACATGCAGCGTTTCCCATTGTTCATCGCTTAACTTTTGTCCCCCATTAAACACGGAATCTTCGGCACCCACCGCCATCCGCAGCAACTCGTACAAAGATTCTGTTTTCGAAAAAGCCATATGCTTGAAATATAGATATTCAGAAATTGCCAAAACAGCTCCAAAACGGGTCAAAATAGGTTAAAAAACGCAAAAAAACGGCATTTTTTGTGTTCACGCCCCAAAGTTTTTATATACATTCAGTGTATGACACCGCAAGCACTGAGATTATCCGAGATTACTATTTCGAATCTGCGTTCTATCCAGAAGCAGACGTTTCCGCTCAGTAGCTTTACCGCGCTTATCGGCTACAATAACGCCGGTAAAACAAATATCCTGATGGGTATTCGCTGGCTTTTATCCAAATTTTCGCTGGACATTTCGTACTTTGACGACCCGAACGACCCCGTAGAAGTCATCGGCGTTTTCGATGGCATTTCGGAGCAGGTGCTAAACCGCTTGGGCGAAGAATACGCCGCCGAAGTGCGACCGTTCTTGCAGAACACTCCGCAAGGCCCAGGACGGCTGCGCGTGAAAAAGGTGCAGCGCATCCCCAACGAAAATCCGGAAAGCCTGGAGCTTTTTGTATACATGCCGAGCAATCACCGCCGCGGCGAAAAGCACGAATGGGTGCGCCCCAATGAGGCGTTCAAGTTCGCATATCACCGCATGTTCCCTGAATCCATTGCCATTTGGGATTTCGAAGGGAACCAGGCGTTCACCAAGCTCTTGCATGAAATTTTCAAACCGCTGGAACGCCGATTCGGTAACGAAATCAACACGCTTTTGAACAAATTCAGCGACCTGCTTTCGCCCGACAGCGAAAACCGCGCCACCGAAATCAGCATTTTTGACCGCGAAGTCAACGAAAAGCTTTCGCCGCTGTTCCCAAGCGTTAAAGTTGAATTCGACATTCCCATGCCGACCCTTGAGACATTCCTCAAGAGCGCAAGCCTGAAAGTCATTGACGAAGACGACGGCTTTGAACGCGACATTAGCCGCATGGGCGAAGGCAGCAAGCGAGCCATTCAGATGGCGCTGGTGCGTTACTTGGCCGACGTCAAGAAGCACCATCACAACCATTACCTGAGCCGCACCCTGTTACTCATTGATTCGCCGGAACTTTACTTGCACCCGCAAGCCGTTGAACTTGTGCGTGTGGCCCTGAAGAATCTTTCAAATGAAGGCTACCAAGTGGTATTCGCCACCCACAGCGCCCAGATGGTTACCAGCGAAGACGTTAGTACCTCACTCTTGATTCGCAAGAACAAGGCCCGCGGCACCTTCATGCGCAAACGAATGGAAGACGCCGTGCACCAGGTGGTGCAAGACGCTCCGAGCCAGTTGCAAATGCTTTTCAGCCTCAGCAACAGTAACGAGCTCTTGTTTGCAGACTACGTGCTTTTGACCGAAGGCAAGACCGAATGGCGAGTGCTCCCCGCCTTGTTTGAACGCATTACCGGGCAATCCTTTGCCCTCATTAAATGTGCGCTTGTCCGCCAGGGCGGCGTAAGCAACACCCGCAAGAGCATGCAAGTGCTCGACGCCATGGACATGCCCGTGCGCGCCATTGTGGACTTGGATTACGCCTTCACTACCGCTACCCGCGACGGGTTCCTGGAACCGAACGATCCCGACATCAAGTACTGTCGCGACCTGTTCCGCGAACTGGCCTTCCACAATCATTTACGCTTGGTGAATGGGCTCCCTGTGAACAAGCACAGCAACATCAGCGCTTCTACCGCCTACGCCATGATGGCCGAAATGGAAGAAGCCCAACAGCCCATTCGCAGCATTCACGCCAAACTCCGCAACCAAGGCATTTGGGTGTGGACCCGCGGTGCCATCGAAGAACATTTAGGCCTCGAAGCCAAGAATGAACAGGCCTGGAGCAAGTTCATTGAACGCAGCAAGTCTCCGGACTTCATAAAAACACTCCCCGATTACGCAGGAATCGAGGAGTTATGCCGTTGGATTATTGAAGGCAGTCACGGGAACTAATCCCGTGAGAGCTCTTAGTAAGTACCCAAAAGACTTCTAACTTTTTCCATCATAACTTTAGACTTAGCGCGAGCCTTTTCCTTACCATAGGCAAGAATCTTGTCGATTTCTTCGGTATGGCTGAGCAGGTAGAAGTACTTTTCACGAGCGGCACCCAAGTGTTCTTCGAGAACGTTCTGGAGTTCCTGCTTGGCGTGACCCCAGCCCATGCCACCGGCGCGGTAGCGGGCAGCGAGCGCTTCGGTCTGTTCTGGCGTTGCAAAGAGCTTGTACAGCTTGAACACGTTGCAAGTGTCCGGATCCTTGGGTTCTTCGATACCCTGGGAGTTCGTCACAATCTTACCGATCTTCTTCTTGAGAGCCTTGCTTTCGAGGAAGATGTCAATCACGTTGTCGTAAGACTTACTCATCTTGCGACCATCGAGACCCGGAATGATACCCGTGGTTTCCTGGAACACCGGTTCCGGAATGGTGAACACGTCTTCGCCAAAATGCTTGTTGAACTTGATAGCGATATCGCGAGCAAATTCCACGTGCTGCTTCTGGTCCTTACCGACCGGCACGATGTCTGCGCTGAACATGAGAATGTCGGCATCCATGAGGCAGGGGTAGCAATAGAGACCCATGTTCACGTTTGCATCCGGATCTTCGCCAGCGGCTTCGTTCTTTGCCACCTTGTCCTTGTAGGCGTGAGCACGGTTCATGAAACCCTTGGGCGTAAAGCAGCTCAAAGCCCAGCTGAGTTCGAAAATTTCAGGAATGTCGCTCTGCTTGTAGAACAGGCCTTCTTCGGGGTTCAAGCCGAGTGCAAGCCAGGTAGCCGCAATCTTATAAATGTTGGCACGCATTTCGGCGCCGTTCTGCACCGTCGTAAGAGCATGATAGTCGGCAATAAAGTAAACCGTATCGTAGGTCTTCGAAAGTTCGAGAGCCGGGCGGATAGCGCCCAGGTAGTTACCCAAGTGAGGAGTGCCGGTGGGCTTGATGCCCGTAAGGGAAATTTTTTTCATGGAACGATTTTAGGGTTTATTGTTTGGATTCTTTTAAAAGTTTGTCGAAATACTCAATCGTCTTTTCGAGGCCCTGACGCAGCGGAATCGTCGGTTCCCAGCCGAGGGCGGACTTTGCAAGTTCAATGTTCGGACGGCGCATCTTGGGGTCATCGCCAGGGAGCGGCTTGTACACAATCTTGCTCTTGGAACTCGTGAGTTCCAGCACTTCTTTAGCAAGTTCCAGCATGGTAAATTCGCCGGGGTTTCCGATATTCACCGGTCCGATAATCTTGTCCTGGTTCATCATGCGGACAAAGCCTTCAATCAGGTCGTCCACATAGCAGAAGCTACGGGTCTGGCTGCCATCGCCATAAATGGTAATGTCGTCGCCCTTGAGCGCCTGCACAATAAAATTGCTGACCACGCGGCCATCGTTCATGAGCATGCGCGGGCCATAAGTATTAAAGATTCGCACAATGCGGATATCCACATTGTTCTGGCGGTGGTAATCCATGAACAAGGTTTCAGCAACGCGCTTGCCTTCGTCGTAGCAGCTACGGATACCGATAG
>Ga0310696_10009392_pt1 | contig 11326 bp, 14 predicted proteins | sample AusTroGonzalo_MG_4_FD_203885 | JGI IMG/M metagenome (GOLD analysis project Ga0310696, IMG submission 203885) | Bovine rumen microbial communities from tropical cattle in Woodstock, Queensland, Australia - Gonzalo_02 (v2) (version 2) | ecosystem: Host-associated > Mammals > Digestive system >...
CGTTCTATCGTCAAGGCCAGTGGTTGTGTTCAGACTGCTCTGCAAACCGATTTCCCGCGCAATCTCTTTAACCACGTTGATATCGGAAGTCGGCCAGCTATGGGTCGTTGACGGGTAATCCGCTTCCGTTTTGAGCATGGCGTCATACGCATGGATGGTCAGAATGTCCCGACCGTCGTTGTTGTTAGTCGTTTCTCTGGTGTCGATGTAAAAGACGCCTTGCGGAACCCATTCGGAAGAAGTAGTCCCGTTCGTTACCCTGACATACGGCCTTACCTTCGCCATTCTGGGAATAGTAGTGGACGGCTTCAGCAACGAAACATTAAGCTCCGCCGCCAGACAGCCGCCCACAACCGGATTGTCAGAAAAGATATGGTAATTTGCTGATATATCCAGAACCGTATAATTTGAAAACCCCGTCGCCGCCGTTTCGTTGTTGAAAGCGACGCAGTATTCAAAGTAATGGTCTGACGCCATCAGCGTATCCCATGTACTCGATACGTCCCACATACTCAGTACCCGTAACCGATAAGCTCATAGTCTATCGGTGCATAGATAATGTCATCACTCGTATGGTACATAATCGGGTACTGCACGTCAGGCATGTACATGTACTCGGTCTTGTACACGTTGTTTTCATCGTCCCAGAACTCGACTTGCACCTTACGTTCCGCGCTGTTCACCATGCAAGCATTGAAGAACGCTTGAATTTGCTGTTTTTCCGACAAGTGAAGGCTCGGAGTGGTGAACTTTATCGTTGACGCTCTCGCGGGAACAACTGACCGATGTAGCACCCCGGAGATATCACGCGTCGGGTCTTTGTCCTGACGGATGTTCGGGGTGCATTCATACGAACTCCAGACGATAAGGTTTTCCGGGAAGTAGGTTGACGTTCCCGGTTTTCTAATCAGATACCCTGCAAACGCCATTATCCTACCCCCCGTGCATAAAGGTTGATACTTTGCTGAAACGCTCTCCCCGCAGACGCAGACGGCTTGAAGGTCAATTCTTTGTTAAGGATTGCCGCAAGAAGGCTGTTCTGCTGTTGCATAAGCGCCACTTGCTCGGAACTGGCCTGACGGAATGCCTGTACAAGCTGGGCTTCATTTACAACTTCGCTGTTGTGTCCGCTTGACATGACCAGCTCCGGCCCAGCTTCACCGGCGATAAACAAGGAACCGGCGTCCGGGGTTCCGCCCTCAGCAAAACGACTGATATGGACTTCTCCAAGCCCCAGCCCCCAATTCGCGCCGAATAGACCGCCAAGGAAGTTGACGCCATCAAGAAGAGAGTTTATCCAAGAAATCGCCGCGTTGATAAAGTTTTCAAACACACCAATCAGCATGTTAACGATATCAATGACGATGTTCTTGATGCCTTCCCACAAGTCCACAAAGACTTTTTTCCACGCTTCCCAAGCGTTTTTCCAGTCTCCAGTCGCTATGGCATGAATCGTCTGTACAACGGCGTTCACGACGTTGATAATGAGCTTCACCGCCGACTCAACCGCGTGCCACAAGACAAGCAACGTACCCTGAACAACGTCCAGAACCGCCGACAGGATGCGTCCTATCCAGCCTAAGTGTTCATTCAGCCATTGCTGTGCGTTTGAAATGTGTTCCTTGATACTGTCCGTTGCGTTCGTGAAGAACGTGTTTACCTTTTCGTATGCAGATGACAGCCAGCCGGTGATTTGGTCGTAATACTTCTCGACAACGACAATCAGAATCGCAAGGGCGGCAACCATAGCGACGGGCCAGCTCAACAGAGTAAACAGAAGCGGTATCAATATAGAAAGAACGGTAATGAGAATAACGGCTTTCTGTCCGGGAGTTGCTTCATTGTCCCAAAAGTCCATGAACGCCTTGATTTTGTCCTTGATATTCTGGATGATTTGGCGGATTCGTTCTCCGAATTTTTCCCACCGCGCCAGCTTTTCTTCGTCAGGCTCAATGCCAAAATCAACGGCGTCAGCGCCGCCTCCGCCGCCTCCGCCGCCTCCGCCGCCTCCGCTGTCTTCGGACAGGGTATTCAGCTTGTCAAACGTTGAAAGCTGTTTGTTGGCCTGTTTCGCCGCGCCTCCAACCGCTCCAACGCCTTTGGCAAGGTTCTTGGCACCTTCGGCGCTTTCGTTCAGAGATTTCCCGGATATAGCGGAGAAAAACGCCGCGATGTACTGAATACCTTTGGCAAGCCAGTTAATCAGGGAAGAAATAGCTGGAACAACCGCGCTGTAAATGGGAGAAAACGCCGTGTAAAGCGCGCCCCTGAGCTTCGCAAGCGACGCCTGAATTTGCTCGTTGGAGGAATACGCTTCTTTGATTTTGTTGTTGAAATCCGTGAAGGCACCGGTAACGACAGACAGGCCCGACAGGGACATAATCGAATTTCGGATATAGGTAAACACGCGCCGGAATGCATACAGAAGGAGCATCCTCTTTGCAAGCTTGCCGATATACGCAGACAATCCTCCAGCAGATTTGGCCGTTTTCTGAATTGCGTTATTAACCGCCTCTGCCGGTTTCTTCATCATTGCCAGAACCATCTGCGAGTTTGAAAGGTCGGCTTCAAGGCGCGTTACGTTTTCGTCGGCAATACGGAGCTGTCGTTCAAGCTCCTGTGCCTCTTGGGAATTGGACGGGTCAGCCTTTGCCGCCGCAAGAGCTTCCCGCAATTCTTCGGCTTTCATTTTGGCCGCGTCAAGTTCGGCACCGACGCCGGAAAGCTCTTCCTGTAACCTTGCAACTTCTTCGTCGTAGTTCCCGTTGATATTCAGCTCTGACTTCTGTTCAAGTTCGTCGGCCAGCGCGTCAAACTGCTGTTGCAGTTTTGCAACGGTTTTCTCGGCGTTCGCAAGCTCTTTTTCAAAAGACTTCGCTTCTTTTGACATATAGCCCGGTTGCGTAACCCGATTAAGCTCTTCCGCCAGCGACGCCGCGTGTCCCCTTGCCTTTTCCAGCGCGAACATCTGACGGTTGATTTTCTCGTTGATGGAAGACAGCTTTTTTACAAGGCCAGCGTCATCAAACTCAGTCTTAATGCGAACGTACCCGTCAGCTTCGGGCATTCTCCATCACCGTCCCCATAAGGTTATCCATTTCTTGTTTCAGGGCGTTTTCTTCTTTTTTCTCTTCTTCCGTCTTTTGAATCGGCGGTGTAAGCGCCATCTTTGCCTTTGCTACCTTTGCCCGTTCCTCACCCTTTAACCCTTTGGTTGAAAATCTGCGTATCTCCATAGCGTTTGAAAAAGACGTTTCCTTTCCCAAGGATGCGAGAAGATTGCAGAACTCAAACCAGTGCATGTTTGCCGTGTGAAGGTCAATGCCGTATGTAGCTCTGAACGACGCCCAGATTCTCCCCGCGTCAAAGTCCCAGTAGAACGCCGGGGTTTCTTTGTCTTTCGGTAAATCCGTCCGTTCGTCTGTCCCTCCGCGAAGAAACCACTTAAGGCCTTCTGCCGCCGTTTTTGTGTCCGGGATGCCGTTCCCGTACAAAAGGCGAAACGCGACAGCCGCCTTGTCTGATTCGCTCAGAGTCCGGTCTGACATTGCAAGTGATATCTGAACGCCAATACGGAAGTCCGTCCGAATGAGCCAGCCGTTATACTCTGTTGGAAGAGAATCCAGAAGAATGTTGAACATTATCTGGCACCGCCCGTTTTGTCAGGGCTGTATTTTTCAAACGCCTTGTTTCTGTCTTCCACGCGCTTCTGGATGAAAGGCATACAGGCGTCGATAAATTCAACGATATATTCAACGCCGACAAGCTCAGAGCCGAACGTCTCTTCGTAGGCCCCTTCCCCGAAAAGATTGACGAACTCTTCCTTGATTTCACCGTCGAACTCAAGAAGGTGCTTAATGTGTTCATCAACATCGTCCACGCCGGTCAGCGCGTTTTTGTGCTTTTCATTTTTCTTTTCCAGATTCCGGGCAAAGTCAAGGAACCTTTTAATCCACGCGTCGCTCGACGTATGAAGTTCGATGCAATACCCGTCGTCGTTCACGTTCAGCCGGACAACTTTTGCGCTTGTTCTGAAATCCATATTTACCTCCTTAAAAGAAAAGGGCCTCCGTCAAGAGGCCCTTTGTTTTAGCTCAGGCTGGTAGGCCAAGCGGACGGGGCGTCCGTCTTGGTGAAGGTCATCACACCAGACGAAATAGCCGCCGTGCCGATTTCCTTTGTGCCGCCCATCGTGACAGTGATATCCGTGGTCAGGTTCGCGCCGCCGTCGCCGCCCAGACGTCCGGGCTTCATGGAGCAACCTTTCCACCGCTCCGCCAGCATCGCAGAACCGGAAACCCCGGCGTAGTGATGCACAAGGCAGAAGTCGCCGCCGCTCTCCAGATAGGCCATGCCGCCCTCGTTCTCGTAACGGAGAGCATTCATGCAGTCCACCTGAAGCTTGGAACCCTGAATCAGATTCCAAGAGGACAGGTCAAAGGAGCGGTTGGGGCCAGCCAGTTCAACGAACGTGTTCCCCAGAATGTCCTTCTTGGTCTCGTCCGTCTCGTAGTCAATCCCCATGTCGGAGGATTCCAGCTTGTAACCGACCAGCTCCCAAGCGGGGGAGGACAGGGTGCCGGAGCCGGAAGCGCGGTCGTTGTACCACAGGGAAAACGCTTCGCGCTTGGCAACATCGCCCGTGTTGGTCATGTTAAAAGCAGTTACGGGAGTTTCAGCCGCCATTGTTTATCTCCTTTCAGAAGTTGTTTTGGTATCGGGCCACAAGGCGAATGGCCCAGTTTTCTTCCTGACCCTTCCCGATAGAATCAAGACTGGCCGGGGTTGTGCGCTTGATGGTCAGGAACTTTCGGTTCCCGGAGAGTGTAGGGTATTCCGACAATACAGACGTTGTTCCCCCAACCGTGATAGGCTGTTTCTCAAGCCAGCGGCCAAGGTCATCAAGCCATTCCTTGACAGATACCTTTCTGTTTTCAGTCAAGCCGGATACGCGGTAATAGACAAAGAACGGGTACATGCAGACTTGTTCGTGGTTTCCAAGAATGTCCACGGAATCCCGCTCAATCACCGCGCCGGTCATGGGGAACATAGCAATACCGCCGTCCTCGGAGAGTGTACCAAAAGAAATCGTTTCCCCGGTTGAAAGTCTCGGATATTGATTTACAAGCGCAATCAAAGCGTTGGTAATTACATCTTCGCTTTGTACGTCTCTTACTCTTTCGGCCATGTTACCCTCCATAGAACTTTGCAACGCCTCTCACCCAGTCGGCAAGATGAACGGCTTTCGTTTCATCAAACCAGTGTGCAACGGCGCTGGCCCTGCTGAACACAAGCGGCCTTTCGGTCACTACCTTCTTTACTCCCGGTCTGGCCCACGGGCTTCCCGTCTCCGGGTCAACCATGACAAGGCCCTCATAAAGAAAGCGTCCGTGCGGCCCGATACCGGCGATTACCTCACCGGAACCGGCCAAAGCCGCGCTCTGTGCAATGGTGGAGTTGATGAATGAACCGGTGTCCATAGGCATCAACGGAACCATGTCGGTCATTATCTGACTGTCCAGCCAGTATTGCGCCTTTTTCTTTCTTTCCCCAAGCCGATTAGCGTCAATGTCGATTTTTACCTCGATATCAAGCCCCATCGTTACGCACCCATGATTTCAAAGTGCGGAATGCAGTCGTACTTGGCAACGGACGTGACAGCAAAAACCATATCGTGATTCTTCCGCATGTAATCGTAGAACCCGCTTGTATAGTCTTCGTCGTTCACGTTCCAAACGATAGTCGTGACGCCGTTGACAGTTTGCTCTATCCCTTGCCATTCGCCTTCCCAAAAGAAATCGAACAGCTCCCCGTCGTGGAACGTGATTCCCGTCCCGCTCCAGTCTTTCGGAAGATAATACTGTTTTCCAGCAATAACGACGCCGGGAGCGTACCGGATGTGTAGCTTCGCCCGGTCATTCGTTTCGGCTCCGTATGCCCTTCGGATTGCCGCCGCGTCCACATTCAGGTCAACATTGGTCAACACGGTCGGGTACCATGTATCCGTGCCGTTGTACCGCCGCCGACAAAAATGCGTTACCGTGTTATTGTACATTCGGATACCTCCCCATATAGAGGAGATTTACACCGTTTGAATCTGTAAGACCGCCAAGATAAGACTTGACGGTATCCGCGAAAAGCTTCTGCCTCGCATTGGTGTCCGCAACAGCCGCCGACAGCGAAGAACCATTGGAAAAGCTCAGAGATTCACTACCGGAAGAGATAGACGAGACGGACTTGGTAGTAACCGTCCCGTCATCTCTTGTAATGAATCCATCCGCCGCTTCAATGGCTTGCATAAGGGAGATAAGCTTGGCACAGCACATCTTCACATCGTCGCCGCTTGGCGGATAGCTCTGCAACTTTTTTACGTTGTCAATGCCGGTTGTCATGTAATCCATGAACCGGGAGGCGTCATAGGACAGCCGCGTAAAATCGGCGGTCTCTATTGTGCCGTAAAGCGCCTCGTAATCGGCTTCCGTGATGTATGCCATAGCTTATCCCTCTTTTATCAAGTCTCTTCCTGAGCGGTCTCAGGGACGGCCCAAGCGCCGGAAACAACCGTAAGCACTTTGCCGTTGTCATCAGCGGTAACGGCGGGAAGTTCTGCCGGAACGTTCGCCGCTTTCCACTTTCCGCTTACAACCGTAAGAACCTTCCCGTTGGACGTGGAAGATACAGACGGAAGGCCCTGAAGCGCCAGAAGTTCGTCGGCCTTATCCGCAAGCGCCAACAGCTTATCAAGGGTCGCGGCTGGAAGCGTGTCCAGCCGCGCCACAGGAGTATTGGCACTCATAGGATTAGCCCCGGCTCAGGATACGGGCAATGGGGATAGCGCGGGAATCGAAGTAGCCGGTGCCAGCGGTGTCAACCACGGGCGTCCACTGAGCCGCAGTAGCAAGCTGGGTGTCGGACGGGCTGACAATCGCGGTGTGGGTGGAAGCGTCGGCCAGAACGAAGCTGAACCCGCGCGGGGCAAACAGCTTGCGCTGACGGGTAATCAGCATGTCCTTACCGCCAGCGGTGGTGGGGTCGCGGTAAATCTCGTTGGGAACCTTCGCGCCGCAGTCGCAGTAGTCGAACGCGCCTTCGCCCATGACGTAGGTGGTGTACTTCATGCCGGGAACCACATAGTCGTCCGCGGCAACGCCAGCGGGATAGAAAGCCGCCGCCTGAACGGTGGACAGATTCACCTGAGCGCCGGTAGCGCCGGAAGAGACAACCTTCAGAGCGCCAGCGTCGCCGGAGCTGGCCGCATAGTAGCCAGACAGCGCGGGAACGTCATCGTCAATCAGGACGGTACGACCGTTCCAAGAGGCCAGAGAAGAATTCCTCTGCATCCCGTTCGCGTCGTTGTACTTGAAATACTCAAGAACCTGAGCATTCTCAAGGGTGGTAGCAACCGCGCTGTGCATGATAGCGGCGGTGAAAATGTTCTTGTTCGCGCCAGCGGCCTTCTGAATCGCGTTGTTCAGAGCGGCGGCGGAAACGATGTTCACGCTGTCGGCGGTCACATCATAGGTATGGTCGGTGTTGAAGCTGTTGGTGGAAACACCGAAAATGCCGTCCAGAGTCTTCAGGATGGTGAGCTGGTCGATATCGTCCCAGTAGTCGCCAACCTGATTGGCAATGTCAGCCATGAAGTCGTGACCGGTGATATCGAAGGAAAAGTCCTTCTCTTCCCAAGCCTTGGCACGACCGACAACAATCATGCTCTGAAGGAAGGTCTCAAGCTGGGTGGCGGTGATGTTGGTGGAACCGTCATAGTTAATGGCGGTACCGCCGATACGCCCGGTCATGGGAACGGAAATGAAGTTTCCGCCAGTCTGGTCAACCAGCATGGACTTCAGGTCGTTCCGGGTACGCAGAACGCCAGCCTTCAGCAGAGCATTCTGCTTCACGCGGGGAACGGATTCAAGATACTTTCCGAAAACCTCGGAATTGAAGTTTTTGTAATCGAAAACTCCCATTGTTTTTCTCCTTTTGAATTATTTTTTGAGCCAGTCAACAACTACACTCGCGGACGGGTGGGTGTTGGCATAGGCCATTTTTTCGGCAAGGGACATTTTTTCAAACGCCGTGCCATTTACTCTGTCCATAGGAGCGGTGAACTTCGCCCGGTTGGTCTCCATTTCCGCTTCCTCTTCATCAACAAAAGCGCCCTTGTCGGCTTCCCGGATTTGGCCGATTGCATCATCAAGGCCAAGAATCTTGCCGTCGCTCATGGACAGGCCCTTTTTCTTGATTTCATCCATGACGCTTCGCTTTGCGGCCTCGGAAGTAAACTTGTACTTTCCAACCCCGGCGCTCAAGGCGTCGCTGAAATCGCGTTCAGCAATCTTTTTCTGATACTCTTTTTCGGCGGTCTCCGCCTTGGTTTTCCAGTCCGCAAGGTCTTTGTTGATTTTCTCAAGGTCAACCCCCTCAAAGCCCTTCAGGGTCGTTTCGGCGGTTTCGGCCTTGGATTTCCACCCGTCCCGTTCCTCTTCAACCTTGCCAAGCTTCTTGTCAAACTCTGCCTTGGTCTTATAGTTCTCGGAAAAGGCGGCATTGAAATCGTTCTGTTTGTCCTCAGGGATTTCCAGCCCGATTTCCTTCAGGATTTCGCTAATGTTTTTCATTTTTTCATCCTCCAACATGATTTTTTAACTGGTCTGTCTCCAGTACGGATTAAGCCGGATTAACCACCGGCGCGGTAAATGGGTATGAAAAAAGCGCCCTCTCGGACGCTCCAATCATTAAGTTTTAGCGGTTGTAACCAACGGGTAGCCATATAGACCGCCCGTTTCTAACTGAGCCGCCGCAGTTAATAGCTTGTCTTATTCATTCGCCATGTATTCCGCCGTAAGAGTGATGGGGGATACATTCGCGGAAACGGAAACGGTGTTCGTCCCATCCGCGGTATTCAACGGCTGTGCGGTAGTGGTTTCTGTTCTGTCTGGCGCAGGATAAACCACAATCATCGGTTCTCCTGCGGCGTACCATTCGGCAAGTTTAGCCTTGAAAGCGGCAAGGTCAGCCGCACCGGAGTAGACCAGTTCAAGGGAAGTGTCCCCGGCGTACTCGATTTCGCCGTCTTGCAAATCTCCAAAACCAGACGATACAGCCTTAAATCTGGTAGCAAACGGAGCATACGCACCGCCTGTTTCCGCTCCGCGCTTTCCGATGTCGTTCGTGTAAACGTAGAACACGCCTTCATAGACTGCCCAGTTTTCCGTTCCGTCAAACGCAACCACCCAAGTTTTCCGGGTGATGTCGCCGCCGATAATTTCCTGCGTATCGGCGTAAGAGCCAACAGCAAACAAATTTTCCACGGTGGCGGTCTGGTCGGTTGCGCCGTCCGCGCTCACCGTCAGCACTTCAGGAGTGCCGACAGCTTTCACGCCGCCGATATACGGAACAAATGTCGCGGGTTCGGCAGTTCCCTCACAGAATGTGTAATTGTAGATGTCAACCTCTGCTTGCGTTACGACATTTGCCGTGGAATTGTTGTAGTTGATGCCGTACTGCGCGTATGCGGCGTTTGCGGGAGAGGTCGCAACGGTAGCGGTATTCTGCGTATATGAGCAAGTGCTGATAAACTCCTTATCAGCGTCAAACCAATAAATTCTGTTCCACGCAGAAATCGTATTGTCAGATTTTGCCCGTCCGACAAGGACATAGCTTGTGTTCGGCTTGACTGGAATGTACCCTGCGCTTATAAAGTTTGGGTTGCTTGGCGTGAGAACGCCAGTTGTGCTGTTGCGATAGTAGTTCAGCAGAATCGCAGACGGGGACGGGTCAAAGAGGTTTGCACCCAACGCTCCGTATTCCAGTTTTCCGTTGTTGCACACGATGTCCACCGGAGCGTCCGGCGTGGGAACGGCGACAGACCCCGCCGTGAACGGAGCGTTATCATCAGCAGACGCATGGAAAGTCCAGTCAACCGTGTTGTACATACCAACGGCGTTATCGCTGTTGCGCTTTGCGGGGACGAAGTTCGCCTTGCCCTTGATGGTAACCCGCAGGAAATCGCCAATAAACATCGTTGTGGATGACGGAGAGCCGCCCGTATATCCGATGTAGACATTTCCCGTGGAAATCGTGTCGGAGCAAGCGGTGCTGTTTGAGCAGACAGCAGTATTTCCATCGTACACGGCGCGGAGATTTTTGTTGAGGACGGCACGGAAGACTTTGTTTGTCGTTGGAGAACCGCCGATTGCGCGGTAGTCGGCATATCCGCTGTTGTTGAAGTCGCAGACAAAGGTGTTCGACCCGCTCATAAACAGTGAAACATTCTGCGAGGATGCACTTGCGCGGTAGCCGAAAATCTGCCGCGAGGTCTGTGTGCCGTCCGTAGGTCTGAACACGACCTCTACTTCATCGTCCTCGTCAAGCGTGATGCCCGTGTCGATATACGCATCGCCCGCAGAATGGATATAGTCCAGTTCCGTAAAGCCCTGTGGCAAATTACGCTGTTCGCATTTGCCGTACTGGGTCAGGCTGACGATACTCTCCGCGACAGCCCCGGTAAGAAGAAGCGGCGCTGTCCCGGTGACAGTTTCGACAACATACGGCGGCGTCGGTTCGTACTGGCTCCAGTAGTATTCCTCCCTTGTTACGGGAGCAAGCGTCGGGACATTCATTCCAAGCTTTGCGGCCATGAACACTTGAAGCCGCGTTACAGGAAGTGGAACGTCTACCGTATACCCGCACAAGGCATACAGATACATTTCGTCCTGAGTGACAGGGGTGGGAACCGGAACGTCCATCCCGCACAGCTTGGCAAGGTAAAACTCCTTGCGCGCAACCGGCGTCGGAATCGGAATATCCATCCCGTCCAGCTTGGCAAGGTACATTTCAATGTTTGTAACTGGTGTTAACATTCGTTCACCCCATAGAAAAAGGACAGGCCCGTTTGGGTCTGTCCTTCCGTGTTTGATTGTTGGCTTACTCGCAATGATAGCTGGTCATTCTTCCGTCGCTTTCGCGCAGTTCCCTTTTTACGATTTTAGGGACAATTTGGGAATACTGCCGCTTTACCTCAGACAAGTCTTCTCCTCGGTGCGCGCTTGCGTAATCGAAAAGAACTCTCTGCGCCTGAGTGCTGGACATTGTTTCGTGAAACATTGTTTTCATCGTAGCGCACCTCCTTCCAACTTCCAACGATAATGCAATGCAATTCTGTAAGCCTGTTCTCTGACTGCAACATAAAGACGCTCTGCCGGTGTCCAATTATAAAAATTGGGGAATTCCATTATGTCTAAATCAACTTCATCTCTCAGGCCGGAAACATAATCGTCAAATTCTTCTATTGTTGGTATATCTCCGCCGTTGATTGATACAG
>Ga0310696_10009396_pt1 | contig 11323 bp, 11 predicted proteins | sample AusTroGonzalo_MG_4_FD_203885 | JGI IMG/M metagenome (GOLD analysis project Ga0310696, IMG submission 203885) | Bovine rumen microbial communities from tropical cattle in Woodstock, Queensland, Australia - Gonzalo_02 (v2) (version 2) | ecosystem: Host-associated > Mammals > Digestive system >...
TTTTCCTACACCGACAACCCAGAATATTCGATATCTAACTTTTGATATTTGTTATCCAATTTTGGACGAATAGTTTCCAAATCAACGCCATATTCCCCAGATAAAATTTCATCCCATTTTTTATCACCATCTGGGTTTATAACCAGCAAAACATTTGGTTTTGTCGCATTGATAGTATTATCCAACACAAATACCAAATTATCGTTTGCGTCATAGAACGCATCTATATCATTCCCAGATATATTATACGGACGCATCACCAGCGTGCCATAATTCGATTCGTTGAAATTATTTTCTCTCTCGCCGATCATTGGATACCCCTGTGGTTATTTCTTTTTTGGTGCAGTGAATTGATACGCCTGGCGGCAATGTTCATAGCAATACGGTTTACCCGCAAACACGGTTTCGCCACAAAAATGAAAATTATCAGAATCAGGATCACCAATCGGCCACCGACACTGATTTGGTTTCAAATTTGCCATTTGCAGCGCATGTTGGACCAACAATTCGTGCAACGCCAAATCTTTCTTGGTCTTTTTAGACGCGGTTTTAACCGGTTTTAATTCGATTTTCGGCGTCTTGGTTTCCTTAACCGTCGCCGGTTCTTTCTTTTTTGATTTTGTCGCAACCGTTTTTGTTTCCTTCTTGGCCGGCGATTTAGATTTTTTCGGCGCAAGCGCACGTGCAACCTTTGCAATCACGGATTTTTTTTCTTTCTTGGCCGGCTTTTTTTCTTTTTCGCCTTCCATTGTGCCGGTATTCCATCCCAAACGATTTAATTTACCGACAACCGCATTTTTAGACATGCCTAATTTTTTGCCCATTTCCGCGGTGGACAATCCCTTGCCAACCAACGATTTTAATTTTTTCAGCATATTGCTGTCCCAGCCCTTGCTCATAAAAATCCTCTTTCTGTTTATATATTTTATAACAATATATTTTTTTTCTGATATAATTGTATCATAAAAACGAATCGAAAGGCAAGAGAGAAAAACATGATTTCATATATATTTTTTTTCCTTATTTTATTAGGCGCAGCATTTTGCGCATACCGTATGGCAACCAATGATTTGCGGCATCGCATTATACCGGATATATACCTGTTTCCATTTATGTTCGCCGGATTGTTATTAACCACGTTTTTCATGTGGCCAACAAACATCGCAGATTCTGTTATCGGCGGCGCGATGGGTTATTGTTTGGGATTGATTGTTGGATTTTTATTTGAACGTTTTCAAAAGCCTGACGATAAATACCCACCAATTGGTTTAGGTGATATAAAATTATTGGGTGCGGGCGGAATATGGCTTGGCACTGTGGGATTGGGTATCGCGATGATGATTGCATGTGCATTTTCATGCGTTTGGGTATTCAAAAACAAAAAAAGATATATTCCATTTGCGCCGTTCTTTTTGATGGGTGTATTTTTGTCTTTGATTATAATCCAATTTTTGTTATAATTCTTTAGCGAAGGGAAGACATGAAACCAGATTTCACAAAATCTTTGTTATTCGTGATTTGCGGAATTTTTTACGCATTTGGTGGGAATGCGGCGTCTTCGTTATTTTCAAATTACGGTCAAATTCAGAACGTTCAAAACTATTCATCAAATCCGTTTTGGACACCAAATTCACCATATAATTCATCGGTACCGCGCCCTGTATACGTCCAAGGAACGGACCTTGATACCGAAGAATGCACCAATGTCGTAAAATCATTGGTTGCGGTTCAATGCATGGTGCGTGATAACTGTAAAAACACACCATTATCTGAGATACGACCGGAAATAATGGTTCAATTATCAAAATTACCAAACCACAATTATGTCACGGCATGTGCGGGATTTATTGATGGCGCATACGATGATTATGTTGAACAATATGGCAATACGATATCGGCGCGACCTGTCGCGTTTCCGACGGGAACAACACCAACACAAACAAACAACAATATTCAAATCGAAAATCCATATAAACAGAAAGATTCAAAATACCAGGCCGAAGTTAAGGAACGCGCCAACGAACTGGCCGCATTGCAACGCCAAAATGGCGGCAATAATGTGAAATTAACCGCGTCTGCGTTTCCAACAACATATGCGGATTATTCTTTTTCAGAACGTGTTGAAAACGAATTCGCGGGTCTGGAACCGTATAAGAATCTAAAGGCATATCGTGAATTAAATGTAAAAACATCGGCCGAATGGTGTGCAGACACCGAACACAAACAATCCCCAGAATGTATGAAATTCCTATGTTCAGAGGGCGGGGCAGAGGCAACAACTTTCGAATGCATAACATGGCGTTGTTCACAATCTGAATATGAAAAAGCAAACCACGAAATGTGTGAAATGAATAAATATTGTGGCAAAAATGATGCATCAAATGAATGTTTAAGATATAAATGCAACCTGGATGGATACAAAGAATTCAACCAATGCAAAATCTGGTTGTGTGATAATGACCCAATTTATAAAAACGACCATTCGGATGAATGTGATAAAATTCAAAACAATGGCAAACCCAACAACGGTAGCGGTAATGGTAATGGTGCTGGTAGTGGTAGTAGCGAACATCAGGAGGGCGACGTAACTGTCTTTGAAATATGATAAAAAAAATATTGCTAACTATTTTGATTTCTTGTTTTGTGTCCACGGCTCATGCGGACGCATTAGATAAATGCTTAGAAAAACTTGCACCATCAGATTTGTGGCAAACGTTATTATTTGATGAAAAAGAAGGGGTTTTCAAAGAAATATCTGATTCTGACAAAATAACTGTCGAAATGGTTCAACGACGAAAATCTCAACTATATACAATGTTGGCTAGAGGTATCGAATTGTTATGCGTTGATCAAATTGGACAAATTGTGAAAGTGGAGACTTCCGCAAAAAGAAGGGTTTATTTTACACATAATAATGAAAAATATGCTTTCAGTTTTGATGTAGATAAACTGTTTGAACATATAAATGATATAAGAATGGGTTTTATAGTAATAAATAAACGCAACTTATCACCAGGAGATGTGTTAAAACTATCAGATATACAGGTACCAGAAAACAAGAAATTTTTTTCAGATGCGTGTTCTGATTGGGTTATTTGGGATAATCTGGATGACGATGCAAATGTAAATGTTGCGGGTCAGACTGTATTTTCTGAATTTGGCGGTAAAAAGAATGAATTTTTCCTTGATTTTGCAGAAGGCGACAATCGTCGCGCATTTCCAGGATTGGTGTTAATGGATGAAACCGGGTCAACAACCGAAAAAATTGTTACGTATTTTAATCCTTATATTGCGGTAAAAAAATTAGCAGATTTTTCAAAACTACTACACGAAGGCGAATGTTCTGGTGGTGGATACAACCTAGCAGCATATTTAGTTGCGTTGAACGTACAACAAATAGAAGGTGATACAGATTTCAAGAACATTTCAGATAGCTCGAATAGAAGGTGGGCAGTAGGTTTGTCTATTGGTGGCGATGTTGTTGGTGGGGTTACCGGCATGATATGGGCGCCTTATGTTGCAACAGGAGTAGCAAAGGTTGCAGGTCTACTGAAATTTGCAGCGGCGTCAACAGCTGTTCCTGTAGTAGGTTGGATTGTAGGGGGCGTTGCCTTAGCTGCTGGTTCTGCGGCACTCATATTATACCCATCAGATATAGAAGACATTCAACAAGTCATGATATTGGACGGGCCATATATGATCTAATTAATATTCGATGAAAAAATATTTGTTATTTCTTGTGTGTTTTCTGGTTATGCCATTTATTGCGATGGCGGAAAATGCTGATAAATTCTTTGTCCCGACACGTGATTTTCAAACAACCGAAGAAATACTGGAATTGGCGCATGCCGAAGCAAATACGGATTGCGCATCATCTGTGTTCGCCGATGCATTAAATGATAATGCGGGGATTGTTTCTGAATTTGATTCTGAATTGGCTGTTCGTGCATGGGCCAAAGAATCCATGACATCGGCAGATGTTTTGCAACGTGTCTTGGAATGTGATGAAATCAAATCTGTATCTGATGACACACAAATCAATTTCAAACCTATTGTATATGAATTTCAAAATGGGCGCACGATTACTATTAATTATAGCACGACCCCAGCGGTATTAAAACAACATTTATTATTGGCGACGAAACCGAGTTTACCAAATGGCAACCCAAATCCAAAATTAATGGACCCAAATGACCCGGCGAAATATTTGAACACTGAACCGGCATGGTATGCGATTATGGTTGTTCAACACGGTGCATTGTCTGAATTTGTGGGGTCGGATAAAAATAATACACTATCTGTAAAATACATAAACGATAATATCGACAAAATATACCCGCACGGTTATCATTGCACTAGTAAATCTGCATGGGCCAATGATAGTGACACAATTAACAAAGTTGTGCACAATGTTGTTGATATTGAAGATGATTCAAATGATTATTATGTTGCCGGCGATGTTAATCTGGAATGGGTCATGTATGCCGAAATCGCCGCTGATGTTGTTATAATGGCTCTGACTTGGGGTGGCGGAAAACTGATTAACGCTTGGTTAAAATGGCAACGCGCAAGACATATTGAAAAATCATTAAAAGCCACAATACATTCCAAAGATGTAAAACAGGTTATGGAATTAACAAAACAAATTAACAAACACGCTGATGATATTGCCAAAATTGGCAAAAACATCGAATATTTGGAAAAACAAGAATACTATGTCAAAGAATACGAACGCGTCAGAAAAGAAATGAACCAATTAAAAAGTTCAATACATAAAAATCCTAAAAAAATGAAACAATACCAAAAAGACCAAAAATATCTTGATAAACTTTATGAACAAATACACCGGGGCAATCCGGAAATATCGCGTGAAATGGTGCGCAATCCCACTATATTAACCGACAAACAAAAACAATTATTAACCGAAATGGAAGCGTTAGAGAAATTACTTCAAGAAACAAAAACAACAAGTCGCGCCGTAAAAAATTATGAAGAAAGTGTGAAAGCACTGGAAGAAATCATGAAATACCAAAATGAACTTAGCGCTTTTCGTCGCCCGCAAACTGGGAACGTTATCGTTCAAAGTCTTAAAAAAATTGTGAAACCTATCAAGGCGGCAAACACCGGTGCCAAAGAACTAAATCGTGCGGCACGTATTGCACGCGCGGGGATGTCATCTCGTTCTGCACGGATGGCCGATTGGTTAATGGACGCAACATTAAAACATGGCGCACGTTTGGCCAAATTCGAAAGCAAAGTCGGTGGCATATATGGTGTGGTGGCTTTTTTGGGCGATATGTGGGATAAAACATCCAACACATCCAAAGAATTTTCAAATGGTATTGAATTCAAACCGTTGTGTTTATTATCTGCCGATGATTTACAAGGTCAAGAAAATGTCGTAAATTATGGTATGTGGTTAATGTGGACGGGTAATTCCACAGACGTCGCCGACGATGATGCTGCATATCTCCAGGCTATGGATTTTGCAACTAAATTTTATTATCAACTTGATGAATACCAAGACGAACATGGCGCACAATGCAATGTTGATATTTATGTCGTTCGACCAATAATTCGTTTGGATGAAACAAACCTTGATGACCCACATGGCGAAATGTTCTATTTGTTTATGAACGAAATCCCGTGGTCTACGGCCGAACAATTCAACACACAAATTTCGGATGTAAAAACATGGGAAGCGGCGCAACAAACACTTTACGAAACAGATCCAAAACAAAAATACAACCGTCCAACCGCTGATAATGTGCGATAAAACGTGTTGTATTTTTTATAAAAAATATTTATAATAAAATTATCAAAAGAATAGGGGACGCACATGAAAAAAATTTTGTTCATTGTTATCGCAACATTTATATTCGCCGGACAATCGTTTGGATATCAATTGCTATCCACCAAAGAATTCGGACGTGGCGACGCTAAAAATCAAAATGTGACCGTGAAATGCACAACCGATACTGGGAAAATATCATCTGAAACATGTGCATTACGCCGGTATGCAAAATGTAATCCAAAAGATAAAACCAAATGCGATGCATGGCAACCATGGCGTGATTTGCGCGATACAAAATCATCATATGCCGATTGGCAATCGGGCGCATTGGATTGTTGCAAGAAAAAGGGATTACGATAAAAAATCGCCGAAACGGCGATTTTTTTATTTCTTTTTTGAATATCGAATCGGTTTTACATTAACAATGTTTGGATAAACATTAAACGCACCAATTCGCCAACCATACACGGTCGCAGTATAACGTTTGCCTTTCTGTAATTTTGCCTGTAATTCCGTAGAACGCCATTTCCAAAACCAAAAACTGTTCACGTTTTTTAACGCACGTCCATCGGTCGTGTAAATCATAAAATTAGTATATGTCGTTCCATGTCCATCATGCGTATATCCATGGGTTAATGTCCCTTTCTCTTTCACTGTAAAAACAATTTTACGCTTTGTCCCATACGCATAAAACGCGGAAAAAAACGCCACTATGCCAAAAAACACCAAAAACATTTGTATTGCGATAATATCGTCTTGCATAAAAACTCTCTCCTTTATATCGGTAATATAATTATATCACCGTTCAGGAATATAAACAAATTAAAATACGATTATTTTGTTTTTATGAAACTTGATTTGTGTGCATGGGCCAACAATTTTTTCGCATCATCATAATTTATTGTTATTTTTTTATCAATTTGCTTTGTATTAACCATAACTGTTTTATTTACAGGTACGGATTGATCGCGATTGCGTTCATACTCTTCATCTTCACGACTGCACATATACACCGTTCCCAAAAGCATAGCAGCCGCACACCAAGGAAAAATGTTGTTTACAATAAATAACCCCACATCATTAAATTTTGAGTCAAAATCATCAGACATATAAAAAACCTTTTTAGAATTTGTTGGGCTACGGCGCGACACTCAATTTTCTTAATCGTGCGCTTCGCGCGCAATAACGAAAATTGGTGGATGAGATTGGACTCGAACCAACGACCCCCACGATGTGAACGTGATGCTCTAACCAACTGAGCTACTCATCCAAACAACACACATCAACTTTCTGCCGTCGTCTTGGTGAAAATTGGTGGTGGGGATAGTGGGACTTGAACCCACACGATCGCAATGATCAAAGGATTTTAAGTCCTCAGCGTCTACCATTCCGCCATATCCCCAGGACTTTTTTTGTTTATCCGTCCGCCTTCGCCGTTCTTAAAAAACAAAATATTTTCCAAGAATTTGTCAGGCTACGGCGCGACACTCGATTTTACTAATCGTGCGCGTTGCGCGCGATAACTAAAATCGGTGGTGGAGCTGATGGGACTCAAACCCACGACCTCTACGATGCGAACGTAGCGCTCTATCAACTGAGCTACAACCCCAAAACTTTTGTCATATGGTGGGCATAAGAAGACTCGAACTTCCAAGGTATTGCTACCACTAGTACCTGAAACTAGCGCGTCTACCAATTCCGCCATATGCCCGTTAAAGCACGATAGATAATAACCTATATCATTCAATTTTGCAACAAGAAAAATATGAAAAAAATAAATTATTTTTATACAATTTTTGCATTATTTTACTTGCCTTGGTTTTTATAAATTTGCTAAGATTTATATCAGAGATGAAGAAAATTCTTGGCTTTATTTGTATGGCGTTGGTCTGCATATTTGATGCGGCCGCTGTGACGCGTGGAAATCCGGCACAAAATCGAACTAAGACCGTTCAAAACGCAACGCGTACGTCACCAACAACAACCAAAGCAACGACAGCTCGAATTGCACAGACGAACACGAACATCACACAAAGAAAATCTGACACATCGTCCACACGTTCTGTGGCAACACGAACACCGGCAAATTCCGTGACTAAAACGGCCACCCCACGTGCAACAACGTCACGCCAAAATGTTGTTTCACGCGCCGCAACCGCAACACAATCCACACCAATTGAAACACGCACCGGGGCAGAATACGAACAATGCAAGGCTGCTTTCTTCACGTGTATGGATCAATTTTGCGAAATGAAAAACGATACTTTCAAACGTTGTTCATGCAGTGATCGCGTGTACAAACTTCAAAATGTATACGAAAATTATCAAAAGGTTGGTGAAAACTTAAATGAATTCACTGAAAATCTGGACGTTGTAGGTATGACATATGAACAGGCAATCGCCATGAAAACCGCAACCGAAGGTGAAGATGCATTAACCGCTGATAAATCTGCGTCTAAACAACTATTACAGGCAATTATGAACGCGATTAAGGGAGAAGATGCATCTGTCGGCGGAAAATATCAAGATTTGAACAGTATAACAATCGCATCTGATGTCACAAACGCATTTGGGTTGGATAATTCTGGGCAAATAATCGCATCCTATAATGGCGCAACGTTGTATAAATCTGTGTTTCCGACATGCAAATCTGTGGTCAAAGATGATTGCAATAATGCATCATTACAACGCGCAATCAACGCATATTTAATGTCAATTGAACAAGATTGCAACACCGTGGAATCCGCATTAAAACAACAACAAAAAACATTAATTGTATCTACCCATGAAAACAGCGCTATGTTGGATTTAGCACGCGTTGAAAACCATCAAAAACACAATTCCGATGACATCGCAGCATGTATATCAAATGTTGAATCTGCAATCAAAAGTGACGAAGTTTGCGGCGAAAATTATTACAAATGTTTAGATTATGGGCAATTCATTGACGTGACAACTGGTGCACCATTGACCGGGGTTGTTGATTTTTATAAATTGGGCGAAATGTTAACGTTTAACACGGGGGAAAGCCTGGAAAACCAAAAATTATCATCTATTTCTAACAACCACCAATTCGTTCAATTTTTTGAAAATAAAACCAAAAAATTTGCCCAACCCGCATTGGATAAATGTGTTGAAAATGCAGACACCGTATGGAAAGAATATCTGGATATGGCATTGATTGACATATATTATGCACAAAAATCCAAAGTTGACGACATAGAACAAAACTGTTTTAATTTGATAACCGCGTGTTATGAAGATAAAAACACAGCAATTGCCAATGCAATGGCGAATTTAACCGGGGATTACGCGGTTTTATTGAAACCAGCATCTGTTGATTTAACACATCAAATATGTTCTGATTACACAGAATCTTGTAATAACATGTTCAGTGGCAACGTTATCAAAACATATCTTGGCAATAAAAAATCCACAGATTCAGAAGCGGCCTGTCGTGTAATTGCACAACAATGTTTTGATAAATTCGGTGGCACAGGTTATGAAAATTTCTATTCACCACAAAGTGGTCTGTTCGAACCGGGATATGCACTTGATTGGTTTTCACTATATGATTCCAACCACAATTATATATCGCCATGTGCCCAAGAATTAGCATCAACCGAAGGTTGCAACGACGAAGAATTATTAGAAAGGGTTTTCGGCGGATTCGCCAAAACAACCGACTCTAGATCAGATATACCAAACTCTACCGCCACTATAGATCCTGAATCGCTGTACACATCAAACATATATCAACAAATATCAAATTCAGGTGTTGCATCCGAAATTTATGAACAAATTATTAACAATTTATCTGTCCAATGCGAAAATATAAATGGCTATTTTGTCGAACCACAATTGGCAGTATTGTATGGGTATAATCCTGATAGTTTATGTGAAATTGACACAACATCCAGAAATAGTATTTTCTATATAAACAATCGTTATAATACAAATCGACAATTACATTATTGGTATAGATTCAAAGAAAACGAAAACATGTGCCCACAATATTACGGCGCAAATGTTGATGTGCAATCATGGGGAACCTGTTCATGTTGGGAAAACGGTGGATATCGAAGCAAAAACGGAACGATACCTGTATGCCGTCCATTATTACCAATATCTGGAACGTCTGAAATAACCGATCCTGCATGTTCCGCAAATTTACTGGATTTAAGTGTTAATGCAAATGAAACCCAATGGTGTCAGCAATCTGTATTGTCATCATTGAAACAGGTTTGCCCACAAATGCAACAGGTCAGTCCATCTGGAACATCATATTCACTGTGTGCATATAAAACAACATCCGGAGCATTAAACGTTATTGACATCGTTCTAGAAAATGTACATCAACACAAAGTGACCGAAACGGAAACACTTGATATATATAACGCAGCGCAGGTACATACAACCACGTCATCGCAAACGACGAGTGTCGACGGACAAGCCCACTAAAAAAACATCAAAAAAAAAATCAACTGATTTTAGATTGCTAATATATCAGATGCAATCAATTTAGCGGGGCTTTGCGCGCCATGTTTCCACTTATCATCAGCAACGGTCAAATCAGCCATAATTTTACGTCGAATTGATGGTAATGACAATTGTTGAACACTATCCATTATTGCACACGGATTAGCATTTTTGCCTAATAATTCAGGGAACACAGTTTTATTCATTAAAATATTTATCAATGACACCCATTTAATACGCAACAATATATGCGCCAGCAATGTCGTGATCGGATTCATTTTATATACCACTATGGTTGGTATATGCATTATCGCCAATTCCGCAGATACTGTGCCACTGGCCACAATCGCAATATATGCATTTGCATATATATCATATCGTTCTTTGGCCGGGACTATTTTCGGAACAACCGTCCATTTTTTCACATTATTACGTATATATTTTTCGGTTGTTTCAACCACAGGTATCACAAATTTATAATCTTTATAGCCACACCGTGTTAACATATCAACTGTTTTTTGAAATACAGGTAATAAACGTTTAACTTCGCTCATACGGCTGCCTGGGACCAGCGCAATAATTTTTTCATGTTGTTCATTTTGAACATATTTATCCAAACCATCTGCAATTGGATGCCCCACCGCAACAGTATCCAAACCATATTTGGTGAAATAGGGCACTTCGAAATCAAAAAACGCATATAATTTATCAAATGTCTTGGCGTATTTTTTTGCACGTTTTGGTCGCCATGCCCAAACCTGGGGGGCAACAACATGATAAAATTTTGTTCGATGCAATAATTTGCGTTTTTTAACCCCAGAAACCACCGCACGTGCAAATCCTGGTGAATCAATAGTCAAAACAATATCGGGTTTTTCAACCAATATAGATTCTATTGTTTGTTGAATTCTTGATTTTAACGTTCTGGCATGTGCCAATACTTCGACAATTCCCATTACCGCCAAATCAGACATTGGGAACAGAGATTTTAACCCGGCATCAATCATATTTTGGCCACCAATACCGACAAATTCAGCATTTGGTATTTCA
>Ga0310696_10009397_pt1 | contig 11322 bp, 10 predicted proteins | sample AusTroGonzalo_MG_4_FD_203885 | JGI IMG/M metagenome (GOLD analysis project Ga0310696, IMG submission 203885) | Bovine rumen microbial communities from tropical cattle in Woodstock, Queensland, Australia - Gonzalo_02 (v2) (version 2) | ecosystem: Host-associated > Mammals > Digestive system >...
ATGACCGTCTCTCCCTTGTAGTCGAAATCCCTCAGCATGAAGATGCAGAAGTTCTCGGCATCCTCGACCGGAAGCCTCGCTATCAGATAGAAGGCGCCGTTGGGGCATGCGCACTTGACTCCGGGGATCGATTCCAGAGCCTTCACGATGAAGTTCCTCCTGTTCTCGTATTCCTTCTTCACGTTCTCCAGGTACTCGGGAGGAGCACCGAAGGCCGCGAGCGAGGCGTACTGCTCGACCGTCGGAGAGCACAGACGTGCCTGGCTGAGCTTGAGCGTCTCGCGGATGACGTTCCTGTTGCGGGAGATCAGGACACCCACCCTGGCTCCGCACATGGAGAAGCGCTTTGAGACGCTGTCGATGCAGATGACGCGGTCTGAGTACTTCTCGTAGCTGAGGATGCTGGTGAACTTCAGTCCGTCGTAGCAGAACTCGCGGTAGACCTCGTCGACGATCAGGAAGATGTCGTGCCTCTCGCACATGTCCAGGATGACCTGGAGCTCATCGGGACTGTAGATGTGCCCGGTGGGGTTGTTCGGGCTGTTGAGCAGGATCGCCCTCGTCTTGCTGGTGATCCTCTCCTCTATCATGCTCAACGGAGGAAGGGCGAAGTTGTCCTCCAGCAGGCTGGTGACCGACACGATGCTTACGTTGGCCATCCTTGCGAAGGAGTGGACGTTCGTGTAGTAGGGCTCGGGGACGATCACCTCGTCGCCCGGGTCGCAGAGCGTCATCAGCGAGAAAAGGATTGCCTCGGAACCGCCGGTGGTGATAAGGACATCGTCCGTGGAGATGTTCACACCGACACTCTCGCCGTAGTACTTGACCACGGCCTTGCGGAGCTCGAGGTCTCCGTCGCTCTCACCGTAGGCGATGATCTCGTTCGGGTATCTGTGGATGGCATCCAGGGCCTCCTTCGGGCTCTTGATGTCGGGCTGGCCGATGTTGAGGTGGTAGACCTTGATTCCCCTGGCCTTGGCGGCCCTTGCATACGGGCTGAGCCTTCTGATCGGGGATGCCTGGAAACCGCGGATCCTATTCGATATCTCCATCCTGCTTGTCCTTCCTGCCGTCTGCGGCAGCGTTCTGTACGTCATCGACCAGGCGCTGGACGATCTTCCTGTTGTCGAGCAGCGGGCTGATTCCCCTGCCGTGGTGCAGTCTGTTTATGACACGTGCGAAGAGCTCGCTGGAATCGGTCTGGATGAACCACTTCTTGGAGAGCAGGTTGTCCGTGTGGTAGACGGCGTTGGTTCCGATGATGTAGTCGAAGACACCCTCGGAGTAGGCCTTGTCGAAGGTCTCGATCGCGTTGCCGTTGAAGAACGGAAGGCTGGTGATGCAGATGATCTTCTTCGCGCCCTTGTCCCTGAGGTACTTCATGGCGATCAGCATGGTGCCGCCGGATGCGAGCATGTCGTCGGCCAGGATGACCGTCTTGCCGTTGACGTCACCCAGGAGGTTGATGCTCTTGATGTTGGTGTTCTTGGCACCGGTGGTGACGATCGAGTAGTCCCTCTCCTTGTAGAGCATGGCAAGGGGCCTGTGCAGCACCTGGGCGTAGAACTTGTTCCTGGATACGGCTCCGACGTCCGGAGAGACGACTGTGATGTCCGGATCTGAGATGTCGATGATCTTCTTGAGCTCGACGATGAACTGGTAGGAGGCGTGCAGGTTCTCCAGGTGGACCGTCCTGAAGCAGTTCTCGATCTCCTTGCTGTGGATGTCCAGCGTGATGATGCGCTCGACCCCGACGTCCTCGCACATCCGGCCGAACAGGGCCGCGGTGAGGGCCTCTCTGGAGCTCTTCTTGTGCTGCCTTGCATACGGGTAGGTCGGGAGCACCAGCGTGACGCTTTCCGCACCTGCGAGGGTCAGTGCGTTGACTATGGTGAAGAGCATCATGATGTGGTCGTTGACTGAGAAGCTGACGGGCTCCTCGCAGCCGTTGATCTTCATCGGGACGTCGTTGGTGACGTCGTAGATCATGTAGATCCTGATTCCCCTGACAGGCTCGAGGATCTCGGCCTTGACCTCACCGTTGAGGAACCTGGTGTATTTGACCGGGATGTCGAACTTGGGGCAGATGAACTCGGTCGGGCACTTGCCGGCGGGAATCTTCTTGTTCCCTATGTCGTCTATGAAGGTGACCTGCCTGAGGATCTCCTCCTCGCTCATCCCGTATCTGTATGAAAGATTCTTGGAAAGCTTGTCGTAACGCTCTTTGTAAAGACCTCTGAGGTGCTTCACAATCTTTCCGGATAGGTATTCCGAACCCGGACCCGTGATGATTCCCAGCTTATGGGGTTTCACTATGCTCATAGGGCTCTCCTTGGTGGACAGACCGCTTACCCTTGTCAGGCCTGTCTGTCCTGATTCTGCATGGCGGCATGCTCCTTTTCCTTAAGGATGCCGCCTTGGTTTCCATTATATGGAAAAACCGCCGGCCGTTTCAACCTCAGTAAGCCTCCGACGAGTTCTCCGAACCGAACGTCGAGCCTCCCGTGACGGTGACTATCCAGTCCGCGCTGCTGTCGCTGTCGCGCCCGTCCGGAAGCCTTCCCATGGACCTGGTGGCGGTGGACGAAGTGCTGTCCAGGGGGTCCCCTTCCCACGCTCCCGAGCCGATGACCCAGGTGGCCCTCTCCTTGGCCGAACGCGTGCCGTAGCCATCATAACTGGCGCTGAAATTCGAGTACACCACCGCATCCAGGACGTCTGCTCCCAACGCAGGGGTCCCGCACAGGACGATGGCCCCGTTGTTCGATGGAAGCCCCTCCCCGCTCTCCGCACATATGTCGATGACCCCGTCCACGGCCACCATGTCCGGCAGTTCCTCAGTCCACCAGACGACGATCATGTCGCCTGCCCTCACATCGATGTCGCCGAACACGACGAACGAGTCGAAATTGTCCGGCACCCCGTTGTAGAGCGTCATCCCGTTGATGTTGCCCGGCGACAGCACCCGGAGCTCCGTCCTGTCGGGGCTCTTCGCCGTCCCCTTGGTGGTGAACTCGTTGATGATGATCTCCGGAAGGTCGGGGTTGAAGCCCCAGACCTGTATGGTGAATCCGGTCGTGTTCCCGCTGTAGTCCTTCACCCTTCCCCGCACATCCGACTGGGTACCGGGCCTGAGCGTGGTGTTAAGGCTCACGTAGATGAACTTGCCGTCCTCGCGGGCACCCAGGGGTTCGAACGACGACCCGTAGACGCGCACCGGCTCGCTGAACTCCAGCCTGATGACCGAGTTCGATACCGACTGCACCGACACGAGCGACGGAGAGACGCAGTCCGTCCCGCCGAGGATGTTGAACACCTCCTCCGGTCCGGGGTCCCGTGTGCATCCGAGGAGGACGGCCAGGAGCATGGCCGCCAGAAGGGCTATGCATGCCAAAGTCAAAAGTACCTTCCTGTTCATGTGGTACCTCCCGCATGCATTTACGGGCGGAGTGTCCGGAATATTCACGTTTTCCGGAAAAACACTGAAAAAAGATCAGGAGGTGCCGGACCCCGGCACCTCCCGTGAGAGAAAGAGATATTATTGGAACTTATGCATAATTCAGTTTCGAGTATTCGTAGGACTGCCTGATCCAACCCTTGACCTCGGAATCGATGTCCTCGGCGGACCTGATGCCGATGTGGTAGACGAACGAGTGCGTCCCCGGTACGGGCGGGACCGTCTTCTCTATCCTGTCGCTGACGATCCTCTTCCTGTTGGTGATGGCCAGGTTGAAGAGCACCGACCCGTCCTTGGAGGGAAGCGACACATAGGCGAATCCGGCGGCTGTCCTGAACGAAAGGAGGGAGCCCTGGATCGAGATCACAGCGTCGGGACAGAAATCGTTTATATAGAGTTTCAGACACTCGAAAGCCTTGAGTGAATCCTGATGCTCACCGAAGAATCCCACTGCCTTGTCTTCTCCCGACATACGCTCCTCCTTTTAAAATATTTTTTCAGTTTTTCCTGTTCGGAATGGATATCCGGCTGACCTCCATCCGCCCTGGATGATTTGATTATAGGCCCCGGGGTCATTTTTGTCAACTCCTTATTTTGCAAGGATTTACACGAATTTTCGCTTATATGGGAATTATATAGGTCCAGCACCATAACAGTAAGGAACAATGAAAAAACTTTTTAATTCCCATAGGGTTTCCTTTAGTTTTGATTCTGCCCGTTTCCCGGCATTTTCCGGACCACCCGGGAACCCCACCGACCCTTCACACTTTCCTTTTCGCCGATGCGGCATTATTATTGAGGTACAAGGAGTCAACACATGAGCGAAGTAATTCTCAGCAGTTCCAATTTCGAGCAGGAAGTAATAAACAGCAGCACCCCGGTGCTCGTGGATTTCTGGGCCACATGGTGCGGCCCGTGCAAGATGATCGCCCCGATCATCGCCCAGATCGCGATCAAGTACGACGGCAAGGTCAAGGTCGGCAAGGTCGATGTCGATGAGAACCCGGAGATCGCCGAGTCCTTCAACGTCAGCAGCATCCCCACCCTGATCCTCTTCAAGGACGGTCAGGCCGTTGCACAGCGTGTCGGAGGAGCTTCGATGCCGGTCCTTGAGGCCTTCATCAACGACAATCTCTGAGAAACACAGAAAAAAAACTGTAAAACACAGAAAAAACCTGAAGAAAGTGCCGGGAAACATCAATCATCCCGGCACTTTTTCCGTATAGGACTGTGACAGGGGTTCAAGCCCGACGGAATGCAGATCCGGTTGACCGGACTTTCGCGCGCTCCCCTGCGACGGAGGTTCCGATGAACAATCTGAACACAGTCCTAATGGAAGGGACCCTGATCAGGGACCCCGAGCGGTCCAACCAGGTCACGGGGTCGTCGCAATGCAGGCTGTCGCTTGCAAACAACCGGTACTATTTCGGCAAGAACAACAAGTGGGTGCAGGACGCATCCTTCTTCACCGTCTGGGTGTCCGGCCCGGTCGCGGAATCCTGCCTGAAGTTCCTCAAGAAAGGCCGCGGCATCCGGATAGTCGGCCGCCTGAAGCAGCTGCGCTACTCCATGGGCGGCTTCAGCCGTGAGAAGGTCGCCATCCTGGCAGAGCACATCGAGTTCCAGCCGGTGCGCAAGACCGATGAGCCGGAGCCCACTGAGCCGTCCAGGATCCCCGGTGAGCTGACAACCAAATCCGACAGTTCCATCATGCTCGAGGAGCAGACGCAGGCCGAAGTGCCCGCCTCCCAGGATGCACCCCGGGCAGTCCCACAGGCTGAGGCACAGGCCGTGCCGCAGAACGCCGCCCCGCCGGTTGCACCGGAAGAGACACCGGCCGCCGATGCAGGACAGGCGGAGGCCGCACCAGCTGAAGGCAGTCAGGTTGCAGCCACGGAGGCGGAAGTCACGGAAGCACGCGGCCCCGAAAGTTTCGAAGATGAAGGACCCGACTGCGCGTCGGGGGAGGATGTACCGGAAACAGACGCCACTGATACACCGTTCTAGAGAACGGCAGACCATCCATATTATGATGCTTCCCCGTCCCCGCATTCGCCTGTGCCGTGCGGGGACACTTCTCCGCGGATATTCAAAAAGAAACGCGATTGGAGTAGAATGGAGGCATGAACATCAAGTGCCCATACCAGAAGACAGTGCTTGTCACAGGAGCATCGAGCGGAATCGGAAAGGAGACCGCAGACCTGTTCGCCATGAACGGGTTCATCGTCTACGCTGCATCGCGCCATCCCAAGAGCACCAGCAATCCGAACATCGTCCCGCTGGAGATGGATGTCACCGATCCGGCATCGGTGCAGAGCGCGGCCGCAAAGGTGAAGGAGCTGGGCATCATCATCCATTGCGCGGGATTCGGTATCAGCGGCTCGGCGGAGATGACACCGCTCGAGCGCGCCAAGGCACAGATGGATACGAACTACTTCGGTGTACTGAACGTGGACAACGTGTTCCTCCCGCTTCTCAGGAAGAACCCGCGCTCGCTGGTGCTGATTACAAGTTCGGTGGCCGGATTGGTGTCCATACCCTATCAAAGTCACTACAGCTCGTCGAAATACGCCCTCGAAGCCTATGCGCAGGCCCTCAGGATGGAGGCCCGCCAGTTCGGCGTCAGATGCGCCCTGGTGGAGCCGGGCGACACGAGGACTGGCTTCACCAAGGCCCGCACGAGCGATGAACCGGAAGGATCCCCGTACTTCGAGCAGTGCCGCACCGCCGTGGAGCACATGGCCCGTGACGAGCAGAAGGGAAAGCCCGCCGACTCGGTCGCCAAGGTTTTCCTGAAGCTTGCAGGGAAGAAGAACCCTCCGGTGCGCTGCGCTGTCGGACTGGACTACAAGGCCCTTGCCTTCCTGTCCAAGGTCCTCCCGGCCAGGCTGATAAACTTCATCATCAGGCTCATCTACCTGGGCTGAATTGACCTGTTCCGCACTCTTTTCAGACAATTGCTTCATCCGCTTGCAAAACGGATAGCCCCTGTATAGAATTTCCCCGAGGAGTCAGACATGAGGATTTCAGTTCTTTCTGTGGGTGGGTCGATTATAGCTCCGGACAAGGTGAACAGCACGTTCCTTTCCGGTTTTCTTGCAAAGATAAGGGAGTACCTTTCGGCCAACCCGGAGGACAAGCTGATCTTCGTCTGCGGAGGCGGTGCCCCGGCACGTGTCTACCAGCAGGCCTACAGGGAGGTAGTCTCCGACCCCGCCGAGCAGGACGCCGACGCGCAGGACTGGATCGGGATCAAGGCCACGTACATCAACGCCGAGCTTGTGAAGGCCATCTTCGGAAAGCTCTGCACCGACCCGGTGGTCACCAATCCTACAGCTGAGGAAGTCAGCTTCACCGGCCGCATCCTGGTAGCCGGCGGATGGAAGCCCGGCTTCTCAACCGATACCGATGCCGTCTATCTCGCCAGGCGTTTCGGCGGCAAGAAGATCGTCAACCTTTCCAACATCGCGAAGGTCTACTCGGACGACCCGAAGAAGAATCCGGATGCCAGGCCGGTCGACAGCTTCTCCTGGGCGGATTTCAGGAAGATGGTCGGTGACGAGTGGGTTCCGGGAAAGAACACCCCGTTCGATCCCATCGCCTCCAGGCTTGCACAGGAGGCCGGCATCACGGTCATCTGTGCAGACGGAAGGAACACGGAGAACACCATCGCCATTCTCAACGACGAGCCGTTCATCGGGACAACGATAGGAGGCTGACATGGATGTAATCAGGATTTCGGCAATCGCGCTCGCACCGCTGATGGTCTACATGGCACTGGGATTCTTCCTCAAGAAGAGGAACTATCTCAGCCCTTCCGCCACCAAGCAGCTCAACATCGTCTGCTTCAGGTTCTTCCTTTCCGTGATGTGCGGGGAGACGATCTACAAAGCCAACCTGAAGGAGGATGTCGAGCTCCTTCCGGTGCTTGTCGTGGCGATCGGCATCGTCGCCGTATTCGGCATCTCCTGGATCATCGTTCCGAGGTTCGTGAAGGACAAGACGCAGATCCCCGTGATGATACAGGGTATCTACAAGTGCAACTACGCCATTCTCGGAATCCCGATCGCACAGAGCATCTACGGCGGGAACGTCGGCATCGCCTCGGTCATCGCGGTGATCCTTGTCCCGCTGAACAACACCCTGTCGGCCCTGATTTTCGAAAGATACACCGGAGCCTCGAGCTCGCCGCTGAAGATATGCTACAAGGTCCTGACGAACCCGCTGGTTGTCGGAAGCCTTGCCGGACTGCTGCTGAACATCACGGGAATAGTCATCCCGGGCTGGATCATGACAAGCATCGTTGCCAAGATCAGCGGTCTTGCCACACCGCTGTCGATGATAGCGCTCGGTGCATCATTCGAGTTCGGATTCATCAGGAAGTACAGGATCCACCTCACCTGGGCGGTCCTGGGCAGACTGGTGTTCGTGCCCATGCTTGTGCTCCCGATCTCGATCGCACTGGGACTGAGAGGCATGAACCTCGTCAGCGTCATGATCTTCGCCACCTCGCCTAACGCGGTCAATTCCTACAGCACGGCCGTAGCCATGGGCGGCGATGCCGATCTTGCCAATGAGATAGTCGTGATGTCCTCGATTTTCAGCATGCTCACGATGTTCCTCTGGTTCGTCGGCGTGGGCATGCTGGTAGGCTTCTGATCAGCCGTTCATCTTTCCCCTGAGGATCTCGAAGGCGGTCTGCCACCTGTCGCACATTTCCTCGGGCCTGAAGTAGATCGCGATCTCCCTTGCTGCGCTCTCGGGGCCGTCCGATCCGTGGATGACGTTGAAGCTCATCTCCGGTGAGAAGTCGCCCCTGATGGTGCCGACCTCGGCGTTGGCCGGGTTGGTCTTTCCCATGATCTGGCGCATGCCGCTGATGGCGTTGTCACCCTCGACGACCATGGCGACGATCGGTGCGCTGGTGATGAACTTCACCAGGTTCGGATAGAACGGCTTGCCGTAGTGCTCGGCGTAATGGGCGGCGGCCTGCTCGTCCGAGACCTGGACCATCTTGAGGGCCACGATCTTGTAACCCTTGTCCTCGATCCTTCCGATTATCTTTCCGATCAGTCCGCGCTGGACCGCATCCGGCTTGATTGCTATGAATGTTCTCTCTGTCATGCTTTTCTCCTGTGGGTCGAATGATAATACAAAACACGGCGGACACGCAAACCCCACTTCTCGGTCCTGCGCCGAATCGGTATACTAAACGCATGAAGAAAGCGCTTTTCCTGTTCAACCCGCACGCCGGCACGGGCAAGATCGTATCGAACATCGCGACAATCACCGACACGCTGACCAAGGCGGGATACCTGGTCACGGTCTATCCCACCCAGAGCAAGGGCGATGCCACCGAGAAGATCCTCATGTGGGGCGGTTACTACGACAGGATAGTCGTCGCAGGCGGCGACGGCATGCTCCATGAGGCGGTCAACGGAGTGATGAACCTGACCAAGCCGGTCGACCTGGCATACATCCCTTCCGGAACGATCAACGACTTCGCCAACTCCCACAAGATCCCCAAGGACATCGAAAGCGCCGCAATCGTGGCCGCAGGCGATTCGAGGAAGACGATAGACGTCGGCCTCTTCGGCGACACCTACTTCTCCTACGTCGCCGCGTTCGGTGCAGTCACCGATGTCACCTACACGACCAACCAGGATGCGAAGAACTCGTTCGGGTTCCTTGCCTATCTGACCAACGCTCTGAAATACGTGGACCTTAGGAAACTGATGGCATCCGCCAGGAAGATGGAGATCAGGTCGGACCGCTATGTATTCACCGGGGAATTCGTCCTGGGATGCATCTCCAACTCCCATTCGCTGGGAAGCCTCAAGCAGCTGGTCCCGGACAACGTAGAGCTGAAAGATGGCCTGATGGAAGGGTTGTTCGTGCAAAAACCAACCAACATCGCACATCTGGGCCATATAATCGACCTTCTCTTGTCCGGCAACATGGACCGTCCCGAGATCCTTTCCACAAGATCCGGGAAGTACGAGATCATCACCGAAGAGGACACGGCCTGGACACTTGACGGCGAGGACGGCGGCATCCACCACAGCGTCACCATCCGCGACTGCAAGCAGCGCCTGACAATGATCCTGCCCTGAGTCCGGAAAACAGAACGGGAAGACAAAGAAAAAGGAACCTACGCCTTTCGGTTTCAGTTCCCTTCCCGGCTCCCTAGCCTGACAGACATCAGAAGCCACTCTTTTCCCTTGTTTGTATAACGAGCAACATCAGTATAGCACAAGATGTCGGGGAAAAGCAAAAAAAGACAAAGACAGAGCAAAAAAAATTCCCAAAACGACAAGATTTCTGAAACTTCTTCCGTACAGACGGGTATGGAATACTATCTCGACAAGATAATCATGACGGCGCGGGCAAGGTTCGGCATCACCATGCTCAAGCCGTACCAGATCCTGGTCATCCAGAGGATACTGGAGCAGGAGGACAGCGCCCGGGTCAGGCACCAGCTGGTCATCCTCCCCACCGGAACCGGCAAGTCCGCGTGCTTCCTCATCCCCGCCACCCTCTGCAAAGGCATCACCATAATCGTCTACCCGCTCCTGGCCCTGATGAACGACCAGATGTCCAGGCTGAGGAAGGCCGGCATCGACTGCGTCTGCATCAGGGGCGGCCAGACCAGGCAGCAGCGGGAGGAAATCTTCACGCGGCTTACCCAGGGGACGAAGATCGTGGTCACCACCCCGGAGAGCCTTGGCGGAACATATGTCATGCACAGGCTTTCACGACTTCCCATCAGCCTGCTGGTCGTGGACGAGGCCCACGTGATCTCCCAGTGGGGCAAGGGCTTCAGACCGTCCTACCTGTCGCTCACCGATGCGGTGATGAGACTGCATCCCCACCAGATCCTTGCGTTCACCGCTACCGCTACGGACCAGACTATAAAGGACATCCGCGCCTGCCTTTTCTTCTCCCGTCCCCTGATTGTCAGGGGCGACATCGACCGCCCAAACATCATCTACCGCTCCTACCCGACCCTCAGCCGCACCCAGGCGGTGGTCGAGCTTGCCCGCACCTGCCGCCGCCCCGCCGTGGTGTTCTGCCGCACCAGGGGTGATACCCAGCGCCTCTGCATCCGCCTCCTGATGGAGACCCGGGGCATCCCCGTCCGCTACTATCATGCCGGCCTCACGAGGGAGGAACGCGAGGCCCTTGAGAAGTGGTTCATGGACTCCTCCGACGGCATCCTCTGCTCCACCTGCGCCTTCGGAATGGGCGTTGACAAGAAGGACATAAGGACCGTCATCCACCACAAACTCCCCGGCACATACGAGGAATACCTCCAGGAATCCGGCCGTGCCGGACGCGACGGTGAGACCTCCGACGCCTGGGTCATAGTCACGAGCGACGACATGGCAGGGACCACTCCCTACAGCCCCGTCCTGGAAACCTTCCGCCCGCCGCGCGACGGGCATCCGGAAACCTGCAGACGCCGCTCCATCCTCAGCGCCATGGGCCAGGAGAAGGATGAATGCACCGGTTGCGATGTCTGTCTCGGAGAACAGAGGAAGGAGATGACCGCGCAGCGTCAGCTGATGCACCTGATACGCCGTTGGCCGTTCAGATTCGATGATACGGTGGCCTCTTTCCTGCTTTGCGGCATGAAAAGCACGGACCTCATACGCTATGAAGACATCATGAATCCCCTTTTCGGCTCAGTCCGCGGCTGGAACCCCAAGGCCTTCTGCCAGACCATCAAGCGTCTGTCATCGGAAGAATCCGCTTTCCCGCTGTCCGGAATCAGCTACCTGGGCTCCACCGGATCGGGCAACGGAAAACTGCTGTACCCGTCAGGCAAATCCCTATATAATGCCATTGCATCACTTCTCAGGAGA
>Ga0310696_10009398_pt1 | contig 11322 bp, 12 predicted proteins | sample AusTroGonzalo_MG_4_FD_203885 | JGI IMG/M metagenome (GOLD analysis project Ga0310696, IMG submission 203885) | Bovine rumen microbial communities from tropical cattle in Woodstock, Queensland, Australia - Gonzalo_02 (v2) (version 2) | ecosystem: Host-associated > Mammals > Digestive system >...
CTGTCGCGCAGTACACCTACGACGCCTTCGGCAATCTCCTAGACAAATCCGGCCCGCTTTGCGACCTCTTCCGCCACCGCTTCTCGACGAAGTACTTCGACGCCGAAACCGGCCTCTACTACTACGGCTACCGCTTCTACAATCCTCAGATCATGCGGTGGCTCAGCAGGGATCCAGCAGATGTTGATGGAGGTTCTAATCTATATATGTTTTGCGAAAATTCCGGTATTTGCAAGGTAGATACCGATGGACGGTGGCTATGGACTCCAAATTGGACGGAGCAAACAGCACGGCAAGCAATAAATGAGAAAATCCAGGACATGCGTAAGAGCGGCTACACTTTTGCTGCCGACGCTCTTGCGCATTATCTGTCAAATACTGGACGCAACATTGATTTATCAAAATACGCTAATGAAATATCAGCAAATACAAATTGGCAACAAAGCTTTATTGACAGTATTCTCGCAAAATTGCGCGAGAAAGACCCCAAAGGAACTGGGCGAAAATTCACAATCGGTGACATTGGACATGCGGCGAATTTTGACAAACCGATGCCACTAACGGGTGATATAGGGACGGTGTTTACAAAGCAGTTTGAGCACAGATTTTACCAAACACAGTCTATGGGGTTGTTTTATGCGCTGTATGGCAGTCGTTATTCTTATTACGGAACGGCATCGTGGAAACGATGCAATAACTCAAACTTGTTGGTCTATATGACAACAACAAAGATAAATGTTGATGTGAAGATAGTGACCTGGGATTTGTTGACATATCCAGAAGGAAGGGGAAGAACGGCTATCAGTTCGTACAGTGCCGCCAATTATCTGGAGCGAGAACACAATTATAAGACGCCCTATATCTTCTTGCGATGGAACGAAAAAGGCGAATGGACATCAACTTTTTGGGCAACAATCAATGGCGGAGGCGAGATCCTGAAGAAGGGGGAGTGAACTATGAGGTTTAAGAAAACGGCAATTGTTGTGACAGTGCTTCTAATAATTACATTTTTAAATCAATACAAGCGGCAGGATGTCGTTACACTGACAGATCAAGGCCGGGAAGTTCCCGATTGCATAAAAGTCTTGTTTTTCACCAGTTTTACACAGGACAACCTTCCATGCTCTGTTTTATCTGGGAGCGATGCCAGCAATCTTCTGCATAAAATCAAATATGAGGCCTTTCGTGCCAACATTGGTGTCGTACATCCAAACAATCGATTGCATGGCATAATGGGCGACCTTTGCGTCATCCCCGGATGGATGGCCGTTTTGCCGTACACGGCGATGCCATATCTGCGTAAGTGTGTATACACCTTGTACGACCCTTGGAAGCAATTGCTGTATTTAAGCGAGGACTGCGGCGAGTTAGGATGGGATTATATAGAAGGCTATTGTGTTTCAAATGTACCGCCAAGCATGCTAGGAGTTGATATCGTGAAGATAGAACGGCATTTTAACGAACTCCGGGAACGCGACACAGAGGAGACTTCAAACTGAAATCGTGGAGTGAAATACGCAAGGCGGCGACGGCGTTCTCGAAACGCTGGAAGAACACATACGACGAGAAGAGCCAGTCGCAGAGCTTCCTGAAGGAGTTCTTCGCCGTGTTCGGCGTGGATGCAGTGGCGGTCGCCACGTTTGATCACCGCGTCAAATTCGCGGACGGTTCGCAAGGTTACGCCGATTGCACGGGCGCTGCGGGCAGCGTTTACGACGCGCTGGGGCGTCCCGCCACGCGCAACGCCGACGCGTTCGGCTACAACGCGAGAAGCGAGGTGACGTCGCTCACCCGGGAAGGATACTGGCCGCAGAACTTCGCCTACGACGGCTGGAACCTCGTCGAGGAACGCGTAGCGTACACAAACGGCACGCCACGTTCCGCTACTACTGGGGCAAGGACCTCTCAGGCACATTCCAAGGCGCAGGCGGCGTCGGGGGACTCCTGTACCTCACCATCACAACATCAAACATCGAACATCAAACATCAAACTCGCAACTGTTCATCCCTTGCTACGACAGCAATGCCAACATCACCCGCTATCTCGACGAGAATGGCGCAACTGTCGCGCAGTACACCTACGACGCCTTCGGCAATCTCCTAGACAAATCCGGCCCGCTTTGCGACCTCTTCCGCCACCGCTTCTCAACAAAGTACTACGATCGCGAAACCGGCCTCTACTACTACGGCTACCGCTTCTACAATCCTCAGATCATGCGGTGGCTCAACCGAGATCCGATAGAAGAAGATGGTGGTATCAACAGTTATTCGTTTTGCTGCAATAACACCCTAGATGCGATTGACTGCTATGGGCTGCTTGCAATAGTGATTGACGCAACGCTAGGGAATGGCACGACGTTTAAATTTCGTAACAATATAGCGCCCATGAAGGACTGCATTAACAGTGTGAAAAACGATATTAAACTTATCGCTTCAATACCAAGACCGCTTTTAGCCAAATCCGTGCCGCTGCCAGTGGAAGTCTTGTCCCAGTGCAAATAGCATCATGTTATAGCACGTGGGACGGGAAGGGCCCATATGAAAACAAAAGAGAGTTTATTCGTGTATCTAGGAAACAAACTGTTTGTAGCTACAGGAAGAACACGAAGACTGGAGATATCTCGTTCCCGTCTGAGAACACTAGCTGCATTCTTTCTTCGTATCCAATCACTGCAACTAAGCGAATAGGAAGTAAATAGAGAATGAAAGTAAATGCAAGGCTGGCAATGCTTTGGATGGCTACATGTGTTGGCGCAGGATGCCAAAATGAAGTTAGACTTGCTGGTCAACATCTGTCATGCAACCAAGGCACTAGTGCGGGGCTAATTGCGGCTGAGGCCTTTGACTTTTGTTGTGATGCAAGCGGGGTGTTTGCCGCGTTTAGTTATGACTGTGACGGTGATAGGGTGTTGCACGTTACTATTATGAACAAAACGCGGGACATGCTTTTGATTCTACATAAAATGTGTGGTGTGTACTATGATGCCAGATATGAGGATGACGAGGGGTGTGTTAGGGTCTATCAAACAGGGACTGTTGGTATGGCCGATTGGGAGACTTCTATGCTTGTGCTTAACGGGCAGGGGCCAGATGGCGCTGACGCCAGTTGCTTCTGGTCCTTCCCGATGCGGCTGCCGTTCAAATACAAAAGGATTCTCAATTTACAACTGAATCTTAGATACGCGAAGCCAAGTGACATTGCATCGGCCGTGAGCATAAGTGATGTCAGTGATCGATGCGAGAGTGAAAGTGTGCCAGTTGATCTTCGCAGCTGTGATGCCTCGCGATGAACAGTCTCAGAAAGGATGCAGAATGGGAAAAGATACTTTGATTGCAGCGGTGGCGCTTGTTCTGATTGTAGCGTGCGGTTGCCGGTACAGCGACGATCTCGGTGACCCTTTGCCTGATAGTTGCGCAGATGAAATGGCACTGGAGGATGATGGTTTGAAGGGTTCACACCTTAATGCCGATTGCAAGGATTATTTCGAGTCTCTTGAGCCGCATACAGAGTTCTTTGCAATAAGCCGTGATGCCGACGGTGATGGGGCCTTCAATATTGAAGTATGCAACAAGACTCCACACATGCGGTTCGTCTTGAGGCCTTGTGGAGGTTTTAGGTACTGCGTCAGATACATGGACGTGAACGGGGATATACGCGTATTTTGTACAGCAAGAAACCTTTCTGATTTCAGGGTGGCTATAGTCCTTGCCGACCGAAGCGAAGTGCAACACGCATGGGTAAGTAGTTTCTATCATGTTGTCGTTAAACTGCCGTTTCGCTATAAAAAATTATTGAGCATGATGCTTGAACTCGACTATGCAAACGTGTCCGACTTGGCGAATGCAACAACTACGAGTGATATCAGGAATCTATGCAAAACCGTCGCATTGCCTGTTCTAATTGAGACGCCATGAATTCAATGAAATCATTTCGGCATAATATCCTTCGCAGGGGGCGCTGCGACCACATCGGCCGTCGCGTGAAGAAGATCACGCGTGAAAGTGAGATAACGTTCTTCTACGATAGCTGGAACCTCATCGAGGAACGGGTCGCATATGCTGGCGGGGCTAATGCCACTGTCCGCTACTACTGGGGCAAGGACCTCTCCGGCACCTTTCAAGGCGCAGGTGGCGTCGGAGGACTCCTGTATCTCACCGTCACAACATCAAACATCGAACATCAAACGCCTCCACTCCCAACGCCTCCACGCAACAACTCTACATTCCCTGCTACGACAACAACGGCAACATCACCCGCTACCTTGATGCCAGCGGCGATACTATCGCACAATATACATACGATGCTTTCGGCAATCTACTAGACAAATCCGGCCCGCTTTGCGACTTCTTCCGCCACCGCTTCTCGACGAAGTATCTGGGACTTGAACGACGCGTCGACCGGAAGCGACGTCAGGAGCATCATCGGCTGCTGGCCGAAGCCCTTGACGACTACGAGGTGCAGCTGCCTGTCGGGGAACATCGGGAGCCTGACAAGAAAGTTTTCGTGCTGCTCTTTCGCTTTCGCAGCGATTATGGTATCATTCATGGCGCGGCGCCTTTCTTCGTTGGTGTTTGTTCGTACTCGGTAGTATACCGAAAACTGACGGAGAGGTGCCGCTTGTTTTTTGTCTCCACCGCGCGCGATAATCCATTCGCCTCGCCAGAAACTGAAAAATGGGTAAACTCCAGGCCCCAATTGTGTGGCGGCGTATCGGCATTTTTGGTAGAATAGCGGGCATGAAAATCAGCGAGATACTGAAAAGGGGCTTTTCTGTGTCGTTCGAGGTGTTTCCTGCGAAGGCGGACACTCCGGTCCAGCCTGTCAAGGAAGCGGTGGCAAGGCTCGCAAAGGCGAAACCGTCGTTCATATCGGTCACTTACGGGGCGGCAGGCGGCGCCAACACGAACACGGTTGACCTGGCGTCGTTCGTGCAGAACGAATGCGGTGTCACTGCGCTTGCCCACCTCACGTGCCTTACTTCGTCGCGCGACAAGATAGCCGACGAAATCACGGCGCTTCGCCGCAGCGGAATCGAGAACGTGCTCTGCCTGCGCGGAGACGCCCCTGCCGGCGGGCAGCGTCCGGAGAACCCTGAGTTCGCCCACGCCGTGGATCTCGTGAAGGCGCTGAGGCCTTCCAACTTCTGCCTTGGCGGGGCCTGCTATCCGGAGTGCCATCCGGAGTGCGCGCATCTCGACGAGGACATCGGTCATCTGAAGGAGAAGGTGGACGCGGGGCTTGATTTCGTGACGACCCAGATGTTCTTCGACAACAACGTGTTCTACCGCTACCTTTCGCGGCTGCGCGCGGCGGGAGTCACCGTGCCTGTGATCCCCGGCATCATGCCGGTGACTAACGGCCGGCAGATCGCGCGCATCTGCAAGCTTTCGGGAACGTACCTGCCGCAGCGGTTCGCCGCGATAGTCGACAGGTTCGGGGACAATCCGGACCAGATGATGGACGCGGGCGTAGCGTACGCCACGGAGCAGATCATCGACCTGCTGGCCAACGGGATGTCCGCCGTTCACGTCTACACGATGAACAAGCCTGTCGTCGGGGAGCGGATAATGGCTAACCTGGCGTCGATAGTGGAGGCATGACCATGGCGGGCGAAAAGCACATAAAGTCCGTTGGTGAGTGGCGCATAGAGCGGTTGCTCGGTGCGGGCGGAGCCTCGGAGGTGTACGAGGTCGAGCATACCGTATACGGCATAAGGCGCGCGCTGAAGCTCTTCAAGCCATCCGAGGAAGTGGCGAAAGACCGTGACAAGTTCCGCATCCTGAAGGAGCGTTTCATCGCCGAGGGGAAGATACTTGCAAAGATATCTCATCCGCGCATCGTTCGCGTCCACGAATATGGCTCCGACGAGGCCGCGGGCGTGACATACTTCGTGATGGACCTTGTCACCGACGAGAAGGGCGGCGCCGCACGTACGCTTGCGGACGCATACGCGGACGGCGTGGACCCGGACCAGGTGGCGGTGTGGTACGAGGACCTGCGCGAAGGGCTGTCGTGCATACATTCGCAGATGATCGTGCACCGCGACCTCAAGCTGGAGAACGTGCTCATCGGCCCAGACGGCCATGCCGTGATAACGGACTTCGGCATATCCCGCGTTCTCGACCGCGACCTCCGCGAGGAGCTGCGCATCGGCATGGTCACGCGCATCGCGGCGGAAAAGGACTCGACGCGACTCAAGATGGGCAGTCGCGGGTATTTCTCGCCAGAGCTTGAGCGCGGCGAGGAGGCTACGCCGGCCAGCGACTGGTATGCGCTCGGGGTAGTGGTGTTCCGTCTGCTTACCGGAATCTGGTACGAACCGGGCATGGACGTGATGCAGGTGCTGGACACATACGATCCGCTTTGGTCCAAGATCGTGCCCAAGCTTCTTGCCGACCGCGTCCAGGCGCGCAGCTGCCCTTCGTGGCGAGAGCTTGACGCGAAGCGCAGGATGGAAGAGGCCGTTGCGATGGAAAACGCGCTTCGCGCCGCCAGGAGGACCCGTCGCCACGCAATCCGCTACGCCATTGCCGCCGTGGCGGCGGCTTTGGCGGTGGGAGTGTTCGCCGTGGTGGTGTCGGTATACCTGTATCGCGCCCGTGAGCGCCTTGCGATTCCAGGCATTTCGGATGTCTGCTTTGTGGCGCCAGACGCTCCGACAATCGAGCGGCCCGGCATACCATCGCGCACACAGCAGATTTCGGCACTGGGAGACGCCATGTTTCTCTTGCACGAGACATTTGACAACCTCCGCGAAGGGCGCATAACGCTTGATGCTGCAATAGTCGAGGCCCGTGCACTTGCGAAAGAAGCGGCGGGCGATGACGTCACGGCCCTTTTTGAGAGCTATTATGACAGGTATTCGACGAATTACGACGACATGGGAGACACGAATCCGCTTGTCTATCTCTTGCAGCAGACGGTAACGCGGATGGAAAACTTTTCCAGTAAATGAGCACCGCATTTCCAGTTACGTCGATCACGCTGATCCAGAAGTTCAAGTCAATGCCTCCGGGCGGAGACGAGGCTCACTGGGTGCGCTTCTGGGACCTCTACGCCCCGGCCATGCGCCAGTTTGCCGTGTGGAAGGGCGGCGAGAAGAACGCGGATGACATAGTGATGAAGGTGCTGGAGAAGCTGGTGGACGTTCTCCGCGAAGGCAAGTATGACCCGACTGCCGGACGTTTCCACTCGTACCTCGCCACGATGATAAGCAACGAGGTGCACATGCAGCACCGCAAGGACGAGGTGCGCCGCCAAGAAGACCATGTGACAATAGACAGCGGAATAACCGATACGCTTTTGGACGGCGGGGCAAATGCGGCCGAACAGCTTGACGCCGACTGGCAACGCGCCGTTGTTGCCGCAGCTGTAGAGCACGTCCTAACCAAGTCGGCACTTTCCGACAGGGACCGCAAGGTCTACCGCGCCTACGTCCAGGAAAACAAGCCGATAGAGAAGGTAGCGGCCGAATTTGGCATAACGCGCAACCTAGTCAGCCAAATCAAGACCCGAATAGAACGTCGAATCGCCGCCATAGGCCGCGAACTCGCCAACCCACGAAGCTGAGGGACCAGGAAATGACAACTGTCCAAAAGCAGAGGCCACAGTCGCTAAATACACGAAAGCCCAGTTCAAAACTTCCGCTGCATTTCTGCCTGCGGCCTAGGTTTGTTTTGAGCCGGACTTTTCGTTTGGCGGAGAAATGAAGTAAACCGCCGTAACCAATCTACTGTATGCATGGACCCTAGAGTAGTGACAAAGAAAATGAAAAAAGTTTTTAAAAGCACCAAAACAAAATAAAATCGCCGAAAAGACGTGTTTTTATGTGAATTATCTGGAGGATAAATGATGTATTCCAAACGATGCATAGTTACTGGAGGCGCAGGTTTCATTGGTTCTGCACTCGTGCGCAAGCTTATTGGCGAGACGGATTCGGTGGTCTTGGTGATAGACAAGCTCACGTATGCGGGCGTTCCGGAGTCACTTCAGGAGGCCGGTTTGAACCCTGCCACTGACATAATGACGCAGCTGGATGCCTCCATTTTCGCCGCTCCACGCCGTCTTTTCTTCTTCAAGGCCGACATCTGCGACCAGGCGGCTATGGACTTGGCGTTTGAGCTGTTCCGTCCCGACACGATCTTCCATCTGGCCGCAGAGTCGCATGTTGACCGGTCAATCGACGGTCCTGGCGAGTTCATCCGCACGAACGTTACCGGAACGGCCACTCTCCTGCAGGCTGCGCTGAAGTACTGGCGTGAGTTGCCAGACGAGCCACCAACCACGAACCACGAGCCACGAACCACGAAAGGCGCATTCAGGTTCCAGCACATCTCGACTGACGAAGTCTACGGTACGCTTGGCGAGGAAGGGTTTTTCACCGAGAAGACCCCCTATTCCCCGCATTCGCCCTACAGCGCCAGCAAGGCGGCGAGCGACCATCTCGTCCGCGCCTGGCACGACACCTACGGACTGCCCACGCTGATTACAAACTGCTCGAACAACTACGGGCCGTACCACTTCCCCGAGAAGCTGATTCCGCTCATCATACTCAACTGTCTGGACGGCAAGCCGCTTCCTGTATACGGCAAGGGAGCAAACGTGCGCGACTGGCTGTATGTGGACGACCATGCGGCTGCGCTCATGCTCGTGAACGAGAAGGGCGTTCCCGGCGAGACATACAACGTAGGCGGGCACAACGAGCGTACGAACCTCGAGGTCGTGAGGAAGGTTTGCGAGATACTCGACGAGCTTCGCCCGCGGGCCGACGGGTCGCGCTACGACTCGCTGATCACGTTCGTCAAGGACCGTCCGGGACACGACCTGCGCTACGCGATCGATCCGGCGAAGCTCATGACGGAACTCGGCTGGAAGCCGTCCGAGAACTTCGACACCGGCATACGGAGGACGGTTCGCTGGTATCTCGACAACGAATGGTGGTGGGGTCCCATTCATCGCAACCGCTACGCCGGCGAACGGCTGGGCAAAGGATGACAGGAGGATGGCATGAAGAAAAACTTTAAGCTTGTCGCCGTGCTGGCGGTTCTCGCGATGTTGGCTTGCGCCGCCTGGTTCGCGTTGCGCACCACCAATGCGGGAGGGGGTGGAGACGAGTCCAATCCCAATTCCGCGGCGAAGGGCAGGATTGCTGATGCTGGGCGTATCGGTTCCCGCATGCCAACTGCCGTTGCGGCCGATGCGGAGGAACAGAAAGGCGGAGATGACGAGACGTCCATGGAAGGCGGAGATGAGAACGAAACGGAGGAGCTTTCCGAAGAGGACAAGCGCGAAAGAGAAGAAGAAGCGCGCGTGAATGCGTTCGACGAAATGACCGACAAATTCATGGAAACCGAGGAAGGACGCAAGGCGGTAACCATGGACGACGTGAAGAAGTTCCGCGAACTGTTCAAGAAGGTGCCGAAGGACCGCAAGGAGGAATGCCTGCATCGCGCACTAAACCTTCTGCCTGACGATAATGTTATGCTGCTTGCTGGAATCCTCATGGACAAGGATGAGGACAAGGAGCTCGTGGAACTGGTATTCAACGACATACTGAACCGCGACGAATCGGTGAAGCAAGTGCTCCTAAACGAAATATACAAGGACAAGACCCACCCCTGTTGGGCGGATACAGCCTGGATACTCGACGTAACCGGCAAGGGCAAGGAGTGAGTGCCTCGGGAATCGCTACGCCGAATCTCTACGTGCACTTTCCGTTTTGCAGGAGAAAGTGCGCGTACTGTGCGCTGCATTCTTCCGCCGGGTCTACGTCCGCAATGCGCGCGGACCATGTCGCGAAGGCGGTTGCCGCTGTTCGGGCCACACAGATCCTCAACTCAAACACTCCGGCAATCAAACAATCAAACAACCAAACAATCAAACAATTAAATACCGTCTACTTCGGCGGCGGAACGCCGGCGCTCTGCGACCTGCGTCCGTTCAAGGGGCTCTTTCGCGATGCCGTCGAATTCACGGTGGAGCTCCATCCGCTCGACGTTACTGACGCAAAGCTCGACGAACTGAAGTCGATAGGTGTCAACAGGATTTCGCTGGGCGTGCAGAGCTTCTGCGACTCCACGCTGGCCTCGATGGGGCGGCTCCACTCGTCGGAGGAAGCTGTCCGCGCATTTCGCAAAATACGAGCGGCGGGGTTCTCCAACTCGGGGCTCGACCTCATTGTCGGATGGCCGGGCGACAGGGGGGCGCTTGATTCGGTCCGGCGAGCGACGGACCTTGGCGCGGTGCATGTGAGCGTGTATACGCTGATCGTCGAGCCGGGAACGCCATTGGCCGTCAAGGCAATGTCGTCCGAAATGCCTTCGGATGACGCAATGCTCGACACCATTTCCGAGGTGCGTGGGATTCTGGCCGATGCAGGAATCGTCCGCTACGAGATTTCAAACTACGCGAAGCCTGGATTCGAGTGTCGGCACAACCTAGCCGTGTGGCGCGGGGAGGACTATCTCGGAATTGGCCCAGGCGCCCATTCGCGGGTTGGCCACGAGAGATGGCGCGTGGATTACGAGGAAGACGGCGCGGAATGGAGACGTGCCGACGTCGTTTCGCTTGATGCGCTGGAAGATGCGCGCGAAAGGGCCCTGTTCTCTCTTCGCCTGGCAGAGGGTATCGACCTTGCGCGAGCTGCGGACTTGCTGAGTCCTTCGTCCGCCGAACCGGAAGCTCGGCGACAGGTGGAACAATGGATGACCACGCTGGATTCATGGCGTTCGCGTCTCGATGTGCTTGCGGGGCATGGCATAGTGCGCCGTCTTTCGTCTTCCCGCTATGCGCTCACTAATCGCGGCATGGAAGTATGCGACGCTGTCGCGGCCGAGTTGCCTGGTTGACTGTCAACTCTGGAAATGATACACTTGCAACATACTACTAGGCGGAGGCGTGTGCCAATGCCGCAGACGAAAATAAGGAGGATAGCAATGGGTGTATTCGAAGTGAAGAAGTCCGGTGACGGGCTCATGTTCAACCTCAAGGCCGGCAATGGCGAAGTGATCGGCACTTCAGAAGTCTACAACCGCCGCGACTCTCTCGACAATGGCATAGAGAGCGTGAAGAAGAACGCGCCTGAAGCGCCCATCGAGGACCAGACGGTTGCGGACTTCGAGAAGAAGACCTGTCCGAAGTTCGAGGTGTTCGCCGACAAGGCCGGCAAGACACGTTTCCGCCTCAAGGCCCGCAACGGCGAGATCATCCTCGCAAGCCAGGGATATGCCAGCGCCAAGAGCTGCCTCGCGGGCGTTGAGTCCGTCAAGAAGAACGCGCCTGACGCGCAGGTAACCGAGGTCTGACGGAGCCGCGCGGCATTT
>Ga0310696_10009399_pt1 | contig 11321 bp, 10 predicted proteins | sample AusTroGonzalo_MG_4_FD_203885 | JGI IMG/M metagenome (GOLD analysis project Ga0310696, IMG submission 203885) | Bovine rumen microbial communities from tropical cattle in Woodstock, Queensland, Australia - Gonzalo_02 (v2) (version 2) | ecosystem: Host-associated > Mammals > Digestive system >...
CTTGTTTTTGCCGCCACCTGGCTTGTGCGCAGCCAACTCTCAATTTTTACTTTTCACTTTTCACTTTTCACTTCTCACTTTTCACTTCTCACTTCTCACTTTTCACTTCTCACTTCTCACTTCTCACTCCTCTTCGATGTCATCATCATCTTCTACTGCCTCGCCGGCACTACGTTGATTCGCGAAGTGCGCCAGGTGTTTCTCGCCGTCGACCGCTCGTTGGAAGAAGGCAGGGCACAGGTAGCCCGCATCGTGGGCCGCGACACCTCGCAGCTCTCGGCACAGGAGGTGCGCACGGCAGCCCTCGAGACGTTGGCCGAGAACCTGAGCGACGGCGTGATAGCTCCCCTGTTCTGGTTAGCCGTCCTCGGCGTTCCGGGTATGCTGGCCTACAAGATGGTGAACACGCTCGACTCGATGATAGGCTACCGGACGGAGCGCTACAAGGACTTCGGCTGCTGGGCGGCCCATATCGACGACGTGGCCAACTACATTCCCGCCCGCCTGACGGCCCTGCTGATGATACTCTCGTCATCACTTTTCACTTCTCACTCTTCACTTCTCACCTTCGTCCGTAAATACGGACGATGCCACGCCAGCCCCAACAGCGGCTACCCCGAAGCAGCCCTTGCCGGCATCCTCGATTGCAGGTTCGGCGGCCCGCACTACTACTTCGGCCAGCTCTTCGATAAACCCTACATCGGCACCAACGACCGTCTGCTGACCACCGCCGACATGCAGAAAGCCGTACGCGTGAACCGCACGGCAGAGGTCCTGATGGTGCTGCTGACCGCCGCCGTCCTATACTTTGTCAGATAAATAAAAAACGAACAGCATATATGGAATACATGTCTCAAGAAGGCTACGATAAACTGGTAGCAGAACTCCGGCAGTTGGAAAACGTGGAACTGCCCAAAGTAAAAGAAGCCATTGCCGAGGCCCGCGACAAGGGTGACCTCAGCGAGAACTTCGAGTATCATGCCGCCAAGCGCGAACAAGCCCGCCTCTTAGGCAGGATACGCTTCAAGCAGCGCGTACTCGAGTTCGCACGGGTCATCGACACCTCCAAGCTCGCCTCCGATGCCGTCGTACTGCTCTCCAAAGTCGAGATGACCAATCTGAACACCAACGCCCGCATGACCTACACCCTCGTCAGTCCCCACGAGGCCAACCTCCGCGAGGGCAAGATTTCCATCAAGTCGCCCATCGGTCAGGCCCTGTTACATAAGAAAGTAGGCGATGTCGTCGAGGTCCGTGTTCCCGCCGGCCTCCAGCGGCTGCGCATTGAGAGTATTACCATTTAGTACGTAAAGAAAAAATCTTTTCTATGCGGAGTGTGGAAATGAGGTCAGAAGTATTTGGTGATGTTGGCCCGTTGGAAGTTGTTCATCTCGTTCATCATGCGAACGGCGGAGTCGACGATGGGGAAGGCGCAGAGGGCTCCGGTGCCCTCGCCCAGACGGAGGCCGAGGTGGAGTAGTGGACGGGCACCCATGGCGTCGAGCATCAGGCGATGGCCGCTCTCGTCGCCGCAATGGGTGAAGATCATGTAGTCCTGAGAGGCGGGGTAGAGCCGCGTGGCAGCAAGGGCGCAGGCGGTCATGATGAAACCGTCGACGAGGATGACCACACGACGCTCGGCAGCGCGGAGCATGGCGCCAATGGCGGCAATCATCTCGAAACCGCCGAAGAGGATGAGAGGAGAGAGGAGAGAGGAAAGGCTACGGGTAGGCGCGTTAGCGGGAATGAGAGGAGAGAGGATACTGTCGTGGCGATGAAGGGCTTGCGACAGCACTTCGTACTTATGACGGATACCCTCGCTGTTGAGACCGGCGCCGGCGCCGATGCATTGGTCGAGGGGGATGTTGCAGAAGAGGTGCATCCAGATGCTGGAGGGCGAGGTGTTGCCGATGCCCATCTCGCCGATGCAGAGGATGCGGCAGCCTTCGGTGATGCAGTCGTCGACGAGGTCGGAGCCTACTTGTATGGCGCGGTCGAACTCGGCTTCCGTCATGGCCGGCTCGTAGAGGAAATTCTTGGTGCCACGGGCTATCTTGCGGTCGATGACGGCACTCTCTCCTCTCTCCTCTCTCCTCTCTCCTCTAAAATCGTAGTCCACGCCTACATCGACGATGCGGAGGTGGAAGCCGTGCTGACGACAGAACATATTGACGCCACCGCCGCCTCGGGTGAAGTTGAGCATCTGCTGCCACGTCACCTCGCGTGGCGACACGCTGACTCCCTCGCGCTCGATGCCGTGGTCGCCGCCGAGTAGCAGGTGACAGGGATGAGCCAGCGACGGTTCCAGCGTCTGCTGGATGAGGCACAGCTGCATAGCCAGCTCTTCCAGGCGTCCTAACGAGCCCTTGGGCTTGTTCAGGTTGTCTATCTTCTCTTGGATGGTCGCCTGTAGCGACTTGTCCACAGGTTGTATATCGAAGGTCTTCATTTCACCTCTCACTCTTCACTTTTCACTTTTCACTTTTCACTTTTCACTTCCACAGCTATTCCGCTGACCATAAGGAAAACTTCGTCGGCACGGGCGGCGATGTACTGGTTCATCCATCCTTGCAGGTCGGTAAACTGGCGCTGGAGGGCGTTGTCGCTGACGCCGCCGCTGCCTATCTCGTTGGTGACGAAGATATAGGTGGCTTCAGGCTGCGTGAACTTGTCGAACTCGCTTTTTGCCAGTTCAAGCGACTTGTCGACGTCGGAATTGTTGGCAAAGAAAAAGTTCGTGAGCCATAGCGTGACGCAGTCGATGACTACCACGCGGCCCGTCAGGTCGTGATGCCTCAGATGGAGTTCTTCCTCGATGTTCGTCCATTGGGGGCCGCGCCGCTGCTGATGGCGGCGAACGCGTTCGCGGAACTCATCGTCCCAGACGTGGGCCGTAGCCACGTAGACGGGCTCCTCGCTTAGGCTGAGGGCCAGTTCCTCGGCCTTGGTGCTCTTGCCTGAGCGCTGGCCACCGGTTATCAAGATGATCTTCTTCATGTGCCTATAGGATTATCATGATGTCGCGTAGGGTAGGGGCAACGAACGTGGGTGCCTTGGGGCTCTCCGTGGGGTCGACGTTCCAGCGGTTGAAGAGCAGGGCGTCGAGGCCGGCATTGAGGGCTCCCAAGATGTCGGTCTGCAGGTTGTCGCCTATCATCAGGGTGGTCGCTCTTTCTGCGCCCGATGTTTTCAGGGCGTAGTCGAAGTAGGCGGGCGACGGCTTGTTGACGCCTGCATCCTCGCTCAGGATGATGGTGTCGAAGTACTGGCGCAGTCCGCAGGCTTCGAGCTTCCGGTACTGCACCTCATGGAAGCCGTTGCTGGCCATGTGCATGCGGTAGCCTCGTTGCCGCAGGTAGTCCATCAGCTCGTGGGCACCGTCCACCACGCCCGGCTTCGATGCGCAGTAGTCGAGGAAGCGGTCGCTCATCTGCAAGTAATAAGCCTCCCCAAGCCCCTCCCAAGGAGGGGATGTCTGGTTAGAGATGACTATATTTCTTGGGTAGGCGTTAAGTGGTCTCCTGAACCGCTCGACAATGAGGAAGTTGCGGGTAATCTCGCCTCGCGAGTAGCGCGTCCACAGGTCGATGTTCGCCTCCCAGTAGGCGTCGTAGAATACCTGCGGGTCGGGGAACCAGCGTTCCAGGTGGAATTCCTCGAACGTCTCGCGCAGGGCGATGACGGCATTGCCGTGGGTGTCGTAGAGCGTGTCGTCGAAGTCGATGAAGAGGTCCTTGTATCTCATTGCTGTCGTTATGGTCGTTAGTATGCTACTGTCCGCCGAGTAGCGAGAAGTAGTCGATGATGTCGTCCCAGGTCTTGAAGGTGTCGCTGCCGAACTCGATGCGAGTGGCCATCGACTCCCCTTTCTTTTTTCCCTTTTCTATCAGGTAGTCGCCGTAGAGCAGGTCGCGGCGTGGCGTGTAGATGGTGTGTTGCCAGGCAGGTACGTTGATATACTCCTCCAGCCATGCGGAATTGTCGCTTTCTCCGACGAAGTACACCTGATAGGTCTCGATGAGCTGGCGTACGGCCTTCTGGCTGCTGGCGGCCGGCTTGTCGTAGCCGTCCTTCAGCGTCTCGATGCCGATATAGACGATAGGCCGTTCGCGCCCCGCCTGACGGTCGTCAATCCAGCGCACGACGGGCACCACGCTGTGCATGAAGGAGTGGTCGTTCATGCGGTGCTCACCATGAAAGTGGATGGCCTGCGGATAGTGCTCGGCAAACATGCCGAAGGTGTCAACGAGGTCGTCCTCGTCGCCAAAGAGGCCGTAGACGCGCTGGCGGTCGTCGTCGGTCAGTCCTTCGAAGCGCCGCTCCGACACCTCACGGTATTCCTTGACAAGCGCCTTGTCGACATAGAACTCCTGGACGCCGTCGAGTCGCGGGTTCTGGAACTGCTGGGTGCCCGTCATGCCGTGGGCCTTCATGGTCTCGGCAATCTCGAGGGCAGGGTTGACGCAGATGCGGTCGAAGCCTCGTAGCTGTTCCGTGTACATACCGCCCATCGACGTACCGATAATGAGGTCGGGCTTTTCCTGTGCGCATACCTTATTTAATAGCTCGACGGCTTCCTGCGGCTTTACAGGGATGTCGGGAGCAATGACGGTGGCATTAGGAAAAACCTCGCGGATGCGGCCGACGGTGCCTGACTGTCCGCTGGAGGCAAAGCCGTGGACGTAGAGTATCTTTTTCCCCTTACAGAGGTCGGGAAACTGTTTGATGTAGTTGTTCATATCGGGTGACAGCTTGATTTTTCGGCAAAGGTACAAAAAAAAGGCAGAAAATAATTGTGAATGACTAATTTTTGTGTATCTTTGCAAACGATATTGTGTAATCTTTGCAAACGACATGAAGAAAATCTGCATTATTCTTGCTGCCGCACTCATGGTGGGCGGGGCAATCAACGTCAAGGCAGCCGACTACAACGACCAGGAGCTGTTGAAGTTGGACGTGCCGGAAATGAAACCCGAGTTGACCTACGGTCAGAACCGTCTGCAGCTGGACAAGACGCTTCCTATGAACGAAACCCAGAGCTGGACGTGGATGAAAACCAATCCGGGGGTGAAACCCTTCAAGGTGATGGACGACCTGACGTTTGTGGGCATTCCTGTCTTCGTGGCCGGATGGGCCATCAAGGGCGACAAGGCCATGTTCCGCGTCAACAACAAGGAGGGTAAAAAGAATACGCAGTTGCTCACCGACTTCAAGACCGGCATAGACGACTATTCGCAGTACTTCGGACCGGCGATGACCCTCGGTCTGAAGATTGGCGGCGTCGAGGGCCGTTCCGACTGGGGACGTCTGTTAGCGTCGGCAGCCATGTCGTATGGCATCATGGCGGGCTTTGTCAACGGTATCAAGTACACCGCCAAGGAGATGCGTCCTGACGGTTCGACGGCCAACTCATGGCCCAGCGGACACACCGCCACGTCGTTTGTCGGTGCCACGCTGCTCCACAAGGAGTATGGTCTGACCGTCTCGCCCTGGTACTCGGTGGCAGGCTACGGTGTGGCTACGGCAACGGGTGTGATGCGTGTGCTAAACAACCGCCACTGGGTCTCCGACGTCCTGTCGGGAGCCGGCATCGGTATCATGTCCACCGAGATTGCCTACGCCTTGAGCGATGTCATCTTCAAGGGAAAGGGCCTGCTGCGCAACAACCTCGTCCTGGAGTCCGAAAATCCTTCGTTCTTTGCCATCTCCATGGGTTTGGGCATCGGCGAGAAGAGCATCGGCTTCATGGGCAGCGACCTGCAGAACAAGGAACTCTACGATCCGATGTACTATGCTGACGACAGCGACCCCGACATGATTGAGTTCCGCTCGGCCACCGTGGTCGATGCCGAGGGTGCCTACTTCTTCAACAAGTACATCGGTGTGGGCGGTCGCCTCCGCGTCAGGGCGATGTCGGCGAAGTCGTTCGGCGATTATTCCGACATTGCAGGATACATGGGTGACGTGGCTTGGGGGAGCATCAGCGATTTGTATATCCCCCGCGATGCCGAGGTAGGTCCTGACCATCCCTACTACCAGAGTCTGGGCTACAACACATCAGGAGAACAGAATCCTGCCCTTGCACCTGTCACGGAGATTGGCGGTGTGGTGAAGAGCGACCACCTGGCCGAGTTTACGGGTAGTGTAGGTCTCTACTTCAACCTGCCCATCAGCAAACGTTTCTCCATAGGCACCAAGGCGCTGATAGGACGCTCCATCACCCAGGAACTCGACATCGACGGATTTGCCAAGGGTAACGTCAAGGACATTAACTACGAGATAACCTTCAGAAACGGTGAGGTGGCCCAGGATGCCAGCGGCAAACCCATGGCCAAGATTGACTATCCCGTCAACACGGGCGAGACCTATGAGGACCAGTGGGACTTTGTAACCCTCGGTGCCGACAACTCCACGTCGTATGGCACAGGACTCTCGCTGACCTACCGTTACAAGTCGAACTTCTCGTGGCGGCTGTTCTGTGACTATGACTACACGGAAAAGACCTTCACATTGAAGTATGACCCATTCCACTTCCTGCAGAAGGGACTCACCAGCAGCGCTATGGCGCTGGTTCAGGTGGGATCGGAAACGTCCAGTCTGCTGTTCCCCATGGAATACAAACACAAGAAAAAGATGAACTATGTCACCATTGGTGCCTCGTTCTCAGTAGCGTTCTGACGCGGTTTCCGGCCTGTTGATGGAATAATATTCTGTCAGGGCACCCGCAAACGACCATATTTAGAATAAAAGTCTCTGTAATTTGATATTGCAGAGACTTTTTCTGTATTTCAACAATTATTTGGTAGATATTTCCAAAGTTCGTACCTTTGCACCCAGAAATTAATAATTCACAATTGACAATTCACAATTAACAATTAAAGAAAGGATAAGATTATGAGTACAAAGAAAAACTTCCGTTTCGAGACATTGCAACTCCATGTAGGCCAGGAACAGGCTGACCCCGCAACCGACGCTCGCGCCGTGCCCATCTACCAGACCACGAGCTATGTGTTCCACAACTCTCAGCATGCTGCCGACCGTTTCGGACTGCGCGATGCCGGTAATATCTACGGACGCCTGACCAACTCGACGCAGGGCGTGTTCGAGGATCGTGTTGCCGCTCTCGAGGGTGGTGTGGCCGGACTGGCCGTCGCTTCTGGTGCCGCCGCCATCACCTACGCCCTGCAGAACATTGTGCAGGCAGGTGACCATATCGTGGCTGCCGACAACCTCTATGGCGGTTCGTACAACCTGATTACTCACACGCTGGCTACGCAGGGCATCACCAATACCATTATTAATGTGAATGACCTCGAAGCCCTCGAAGCCGCCATCAAGCCCAACACGAAAGTAGTATATGCCGAGACCTTCGGCAACCCCAACAGCGACGTGCTCGACCTCGAAGGCGTGGCTGCCGTGGCCCACAAGCATGGTATCCCCTTCATCGTCGACAATACGTTTGGCACACCTTATTTAATTCGTCCGTTAGAGCACGGTGCTGACATCGTCGTACACTCGGCTACGAAGTTCCTGGGCGGTCACGGCAGTTCACTCGGTGGTGTCATCGTCGACGGTGGTAAGTTCGACTGGAAGCAGAACGACAAGTTCCCGACGCTGTCCAAGCCCGATCCTTCGTATCACGGCATAGTATTTGCCGACGCTGTAGGCGCTGCGGCTTACGTCACCCGCATCCGTGCCGTTGTCCTGCGTGATACCGGTGCCGCCATCTCACCCTTCAATGCCTTTATCCTGTTGCAGGGTGTCGAGACGCTGAGCCTGCGTGTGGAGCGTCATGTAGAGAATGCGCTGAAGGTAGTTGACTTCCTGGCTAACCATCCGAAAGTAGCCAAGGTGAATCATCCTGCCCTCGAGAGCCATCACGACCACCAGCTCTACCAGAAGTACTTCCCCAACGGCGGCGGCTCTATCTTTACCTTCGAGATTAAGGGTGATCAGGAAGAAGCTTGGAAGTTCATCGACGCCCTGCAGATCTTCTCGTTGCTGGCCAACGTTGCCGACGTGAAGAGTCTGGTGATTCACCCCTACACCACCACGCACTCACAGCTCTCGCCCGAGGAACTGGCTGAGCAGCACATCACGCCTGCTACCGTCCGCCTGAGCATCGGTACGGAGCATATCGACGACATCATCGACGATCTGGCACAGGCGCTCGACAAGATTTAAAAAAGATTGCGAATTGCACGGATTACACAAATTTATTCGTAACTTTGCACCCGATGAGAAAATTTATCTTAGCAGACAATCAGGAACTGACGCGCTTCGCCTTGGAGAGTCTGATCCGTCAGAAGGGAGACTATGACATCTTTAAGGCCAGCGACAAAGCCGGACTCGTACAGCTGTTAAAGGAGCACGAGAATGCAGTAGTGTTGTTGGACTACACGCTGTTCGACTTTGCCGACGAGGATCAGCTCCTGATTGTCGCTGAGCGCTTTTCACTCTCGGAATGGATACTCATCAGCGATGAGCTGACCCCTCAGTTCCTGCGTCGCGTGGTTTATTCTTCGCACCAGTTCAGCATCGTCTTCAAGGACGGGTCGATGAAGGACATTCGCGATGCCCTGGAAGCGGTCAATCGCCACAACCGCCACATTAGTCAGCGGGCGCTGGAGGTCATCATCAGCCAGCAACAGGAGGAAGAGGAGCGTCCCAGTATCCTGACGGAAACGGAGACGGAGATTGTGCGCGCCATCGCCCAGGGCAAGACGACGAAGGAGATTGCCAACGAGCGCTTCTCGAGTGTCCATACCATCACTACCCACCGTAAGAACATCTTCCGGAAACTGGGCATCAATACCGCCCATGAGGTCATCAAATATGCCCTCCGTGCCGGACTGGTGGATTCCTCGGAGTTCTATATTTAACAACATAAAACTAAACAAATGAGCAAAAAAACAGTATTAGTGACAGGTGCTAATAAGGGTATTGGCTTTGGAATAGCAAAACATCTCGGCCTCAGTGGCTGGCAAGTAGTAATCGGCGCACGTGACGAACAGCGCGCCTCGAAAGCCATCAGCGAACTGAAGGCACAGGGCATCGACGTGCTCGGTTGGGTGAATATTGAGTTGAAAGACCTCGACGGCATCGAGCAAGCTGCCAAGGAGATTAGCGAGAAATACCCCGATTTGTCGCAGCTCGTTAACAATGCCGGTATTCCTGGCGATATGAGCGTCGACAGCGAACATACGGAGATTAACGTCATCCGCGAGACGCTCGACGTGAACTTTATCGGCACCTTCGCCCTCACCAAAGCGTTGATTCCCTTGATTGCCAAGAATAGCGGTCGTATCGCTAATATCACCGTGCCCTCGGAAATCAGTCCCTACTGGCATCCGTTAGCCTACGTTGCCAGTAAGGCCGCTCAGAATGCCATGATGGGTGTGATGGCGATAGAGTTTCAGCAGTCGGAAACGCCTGTGGAAATTTTCTCCGTTCACCCAGGACCCACCACTACCGACCTCAACGGCAATATGGCATTGCCCGGTTTCCACGATATCGAGACCGTCGGTCAGAAGTTTGCCGAACTCATCAATGACGGTCAAAACCATCAAGGTGAATTCATCGAACTTTATCCCATCGTGAAGGAGGACTGAGGTCTATACCAAGCTAAACAGGAATTGTGGACTGACGTACTCCCAGCGGGCAGTGCCGAAGCGGATGAGGCGAGCCAGTAGCGTAATGACTTTGTGACGGGGCAGGCGTGAGAGCCGGACAATCTGGTTCAGCGTCTGACGACCCTCCATGACGTCGAGCAGGTGGCGGATGTCATCGTCGTAGGTGAGCATGGCGCCCTGAGCCTTCTGCGCCTCGCGCCAGAGGGCAAGGTGGACGGGCGAGGCTACAATGTTTTCATCAGCAATACGGATATAGGCCCGCAAGCGGTCGTTCTCGTCCAGTACGCAGACAGGACGCTTACTGGAGGGTGGTACGGTGGCAACGACGATCGTTCTCCCCTCGGCATGATAGGTATCGAACTTGATGCTGGCCTCAGGCTTGCAGTATCGGTAGGCTGCCTGGTGCATCATGTAGATTTCCTCCTCGGAGCGGACGCCGGAGAGATGGCCGTCGTCGCGTACACCGATGAGCAGGCGTCCACCGTCGGTATTGGCAAAGGCCGATACCGAACGGGCTAGCTTGTGGGCATCGGCTACGCGGTACTTGAAGTCTTGCTGCTGGTGCTCGCCCTCACGAATGAGACTGAGGAGATAGCGCTTGTCGTCCATATCCGAGAATCAATCAACAATATGTTTCACTTCTTTGCTTTTATCTGGTCAGCGAGAATTTCAGCGAGAGACCGAAGTCGCGGGTGGTGGTAGGATAACTGCTGGACGACAGCAGGGGAGTATTGGTCTGACGGTCGTAATAGAATGTCAGGGTGAGCAGTCGGCTGAGGGTATAGTCGGCGGCAAATGTGAACTTCAGGGCGGAGTTGCCGCTACTGGCCGACGAAACGCCGGTAGCAATGTCGCGAGTGATGGCAGCCTGTGAGCGTAGTGAGAAGTCAGCGCGCATATTCAGGTCGTGGTTGATGCCCTTCTTGTTGTTGGACGTTGACTTCTGATTGTTGGCATTCTGCTGTCGGTTGTTGGCTGTCGACTTATTGCCTTTCACTTTCCGGCCGCGACTACCACCGAAGAGGTTCAGCTTGAAGTTGCTGATCTTGTAGCCCAGTCCGATAACCCAGTCGTTCGAGCGCTGTTCGTTGAGCTGGACACTGGTCATCGAGAGGTTCAGTACGCGGGTAGTGCGGTAACTCAAACTCACAGTCATATTGTTCTGAAGCGTCACGTCCATACCGAGCAAGGGCGAGAATTGCTCGTTGATGCTGACGGTGGAAATATTGTACATCGAAGAGGCCGAGAGCGAGCCGTCGGCACCGCTGACGAAGCCCAGGTCGCCCATATACTGAAGCCACGACGAATAGCTGGCATACGAGCCGATGGCAAACACAGATTTATAGCCGTGATTGAGCTTGACGCTCTTGAAATGGTCGGCCAGCCAAGGAATCTTCGACAGACCGCTGTAGCTCACAGTCCAGTTAGGCAGTAAGCGTGAGAGGGCCGGGAAGATATCGAGTGAACCACCCGAACCGCTGGTATAGGCAGCTAAGAATGCTGGCACGAGGACATCAGCCGAATACTGCCCCACCGGTCCCACCGAGGCTGGCACGTCGGCATACTGCGCCTGCACACGGGCCTGATATTCAGGAATGAGTCGGCAGAACTTATCGAAGGTCTTTGACGAGTATCCCGAGTTGGCGTCGCCGGTCTTCTCGAAGGCCGAGCCTAAGGAGATGGTGGTCA
>Ga0310696_10009400_pt1 | contig 11319 bp, 24 predicted proteins | sample AusTroGonzalo_MG_4_FD_203885 | JGI IMG/M metagenome (GOLD analysis project Ga0310696, IMG submission 203885) | Bovine rumen microbial communities from tropical cattle in Woodstock, Queensland, Australia - Gonzalo_02 (v2) (version 2) | ecosystem: Host-associated > Mammals > Digestive system >...
GCGGTAATGCCGTAACCGTAACCGACCACGGAGTTACCGACTACGGACGGGTGTTCACTTTCCAAATGCCCGCGGGGGATGTTGCCATCGTGGGTGCATAACTTCCGGCCCTAAATGAAGTATAAAATTGAATATATAACGGAGGCGTTTGGATATGGCATCCTGTTAGGTGTTGTTATCGGTATGGTTATCGGTATCATCCTATGTGTTGCTTTTAACTGAATCACTTTCGGCCCTAACTGACTGACTTACGAACCTGCGGAGATCTGCGAAAATACTGCGGAAATACTGCGGAATAGTGCGAAACAACTGCGGGGTCTGGCCGCAATACCAGGCCCCCAACAATAGAACAAATAACCATGGAAATCGGAGAGATCATAACCTACGTCGGGACGCTGCTGGGAGGCGGCGGCCTCGGCTGGCTCGTCAACTGGAAGTGGGGGCGGCGGAAAGAGGCCGCCTCCGTCAAGGCCGACGAGATCGACAACATGCGGAAGGCGATGGAGGAGTTCTACGACCCCCTCGTCAAGAAGCAGAACGCCCGCATCGGCGAGCTCGAGGCGGAGGTGAAGACCCTCCGCGAGCAGCTGGCCTACGAGCGCAAGGAGCACCAGGCGCAGATTGACGCCCAGAACAAGCAGATCGCCGACCTGCAGAAGCAGATAACGGAGATCACCCGCGCCCTCGGGATCAAGGCCGCCAGGCAGATCCGCGACGCGAAGGGGCAGTTCACGGCCCAGAAGGAGGGGGAGCCGCATGAAGATTAAGGTCGAGCGCCGCTGGCCGAAGGGCACCTACACGATCGGGCGCTTCTACATCGACGGGCTCTACTACTGCAATTCACTCGAAGACGCCGACCGCGGGCTGAAGCAGACCGACAGCCTCGCCTTCATACAGGCGCGGAAGGTAGCCGGCGAGACCGCCATCCCGAAGGGCACCTACGGCGTGACGATGAACGTCACCAGCCCCAAGTACGCGGGCGTCACCTGGTACTGGCAGTTCTGCCGCGGGAAGATGCCGCGGCTCCTGGACGTGCCCGGCTTCGACGGCATCCTCATCCATCCCGGGAACGACGCCCTCGACACTAAAGGATGCATCCTGGTGGGCCGTAACAGCAAGGTCGGGAAACTGACCGACAGCAAGGCCTGCTTCAAGGAGATCTACAAGCTCATGAAGTCGGCTGCGGACAAGGGGGAGGAGATAACCCTCGAGATCGTATGACGAACGCCATCCTGTACCTGTGGCAGCTTCCGCAGAACCTGCTCGGCCTCCTGCTCGTGGCCATCCTCAAACCCGAGGAGCGCTACGACTGGGGGGGCGTCCGACTGTGCTACTCCTCCAGGATGCGCGGCGGGATCTCGCTCGGGCGCTACATCATCGTCCGCGACGTCATGAAGGACTACACGGGGAGCACCGAGCTGCACGAGCTCGGGCACTCCTTGCAGAGCCGGCTGCTCGGCTGGCTGTACCTTCCCGTGGTGGGGCTCCCGTCGCTCCTCTGGGCGGCGTTCTACCGCATCGGGAGCAAGCGGTCGTACTACTGGTTCTACACCGAGAGGTGGGCCGACGCCTGGGGAGGGGTGGAACGCGATGACTAAAGGGAGACGTCAGGCGCGGAGGGCGGTTTCCGTCCTTCTCGCCGCCATGCTCTGCGCCTGCTGCTCCCCGAAGATCGTGGAGCGCATCGTCGTCCAGAAGGACACCGTGCAGGTCCACCACATGGACACGACCTTCCGGCGGGATTCCATCTACATCCGCGAATGGATGAAGGGCGACACCGTCTACGTGGAGAAATACAGGGACCGCTACGTGTTCCGGGACAGGTGGCGCGACAGCGTGGCCGTACGCGTCGATTCCGTGACCGTGGAGCGCGTCAAGGAGGTCAAGGTAGAGAAACCCCTATCTTGGTCTCAACGCGCCAAAATAGGCGCATTTCCGTGGGTGCTCCTCGCGCTGATCGGTGCGCTCCTTTGGATCTTCCGCAAATACATATTCTGATCGCCTCGTGGTGGTTGAATTTCTTTCATTTCAAGTTTGGTTTAATTCTCACCGTCCTGCGTCGAGAGATGCGGGACGGCCTTTTATGTAGTCGATGACCATGCGGTTTGCCTCGTCAACCTTCGCCTTGCTCCATTTGATGTATCCCGCCGTAGTGCGGTGAACGGCGGCCCGGTGTCCCATCCCGATGGTGATTATCGGATCTGGAACGTCAAGGTCCGCGCACAATGTGGCCCACGTGTGCCTCGCCCAGTTCGACGAGCAGTCCGGCTCGATCGGCTTCCCGTCGGGCCCCTTTATGCGCTTCATCGCCTCCCAGAGCCTTCGGTTGTAGTCGTGCGGGGTCTTGTACCTGTCGAAGACCGCGAGCAGGTGGTTCTCACCCTTCCACCTCTCTATGATTTCGAGGGCCTCCGGCTCCAGCTTGATGCTGTACAGCTTGCCCGTCTTGTTGCGCCGGTACTCCACCCGTCCGTTCCTGACGTCGCTCCACGTCAAGGCGGCGAGGTCGCTGACGTTTATCCCGCGAAGGTAGATCATCAGCATGAATACGTCGCGATGCATGGCGTCGTTCCTGTAGGTGATCTCCGCGTTCGCATACGCACGGACCTGCTCGCCGGAAAGGTTCTTGTGTCTTGTCTCCTGCGTCCGTATCTTGAACTTTCGGAACGGGTAGTGGGTGGTGTACTCCTCGTCCAGGGCGAAGTTGCACACGTTCCTGAGATTTCGGAGGTGTACGGCGCGGGCGTTCACCTTTCCGCCCATGGACGCATCGAAGCCGTGGAGCCAGATGCGGTCGACGTCTTCTATGTGTATGTCGCGCCCGCCCGTGTACGCGATAATCTTGTCGAGGGTGTATCCGTAGCTCTGCCGGGTCGCCGGCGTCTCCTTCGTCGCGATGCATTGACGGAAGATTTCCTCCAGGGTGGGTCGCTCGTCCACCTCCGGGACGTCGTCCATGTCTGGCGCCGTGAGCAGCTGTCGGAGCCTGGAGGTGGAGGCGGTCTTCAGGCGTCCGTCCTCTCGTAGGCGCAGCATCCTCGCCTGGATGCGGAGCAGCCGCACCTCGAGGACGGAGTTCAGCTTCTTCGCGTCCTTCCTGTCCACGACCCTTGAGGTCTCGGCGTCCCATTCCCATAGACGGACGGAGATGCCGGTGCTGATGTAGATGTTGGTGCCGCCGCCGGCGGCGATCTTCACGGGGAACGTCCCATCCTGGAGCGCCCGTCTTTTGTCCAGTAGTAAAAATGACGTGGCCATAGTGTTTGTTGTGTTTTTCGGCTTGCGGAGGATTTGCTGAATTATGCGCCAAAATGTACCCATATGTACCCAAATGCACCCATATTTCGCGACCCCTTTTCGCTTGTGGCATAACAAAAAATAGTGTGCTGACACCAGTACAAAATACTGATAATCAACACACTATCGTTTTTGTGAGGACTGGCAGATTTGAACTGCCGACCTCTTGCCTGTCAAGTAAAAACGGCCCTTGCAAACCATTGTTTATCAATAAGTTGTAAATCCGATTTCCATTTGCAGAGGATTTGCGGATGCTAAACGTCGAATCCTTTCCCGCAGGCGATGCACTTCCCGTGCAGGTTGCCGGCGCCGACGAACCCGAGCAGCAGGCCAAGGATGGGGGCGAGATAGATCCCGTCCAGGTTGATCGGCTGCTCATTCACCTTCATGACGATGGCCGCGACGACGAGGCGCGAAAGGGCCATGACGACGGCCATGGCGATTCCTTGGGAGACGCTGAAGCCGCGCTTCCCGATTTGGACGTTCTCGCTCCCGCAATAGGGGCACTTCGTCTTTTCTCCAAGTCCGTGCGGCCTGTACTTGACCGCGAGGTAGACCGCGAACACGGCGGCCAGGATAATTGTCCAGATCATATACTATTTCATTGACATGCACATGACGACGCGGTAGATCCCGAGGACGTCCTCCTTCGCAACCTCAAACGGGGCGTACATGGGGTCGTGGTTCGCGGAGACGCAGCGGATGTGCCCCTCGTCGGAGCCCGGCGTCAGGTACTTCAACAGCGGGCCGTTCACCGTGTCCAGGATGTAGGCGCGGCCCCATTCTATGAAGGCCCGCGGATTGATCCGGCGGACGTAGACGACGCTGCCGTTCTGGATGTCGGGGTACATGCTCTCCCCGTAGATGTGGACGGCCATGTCCACGTCGTTCACCGGCGAGATCACCCGCTCGCACTTCGCCTCCTCTATTCCATCCGACCAGCCGGTGAGGCTCCCAGCCTGCGCGAAGATCGGGAGCAGCGGCACGGTGTTCGGCTCTTCTGCGGCGGGACGTGATGGCACGGTCACCACCCCATTGAAGAACGCCGACATCGGGATGCCGGTCGCGTCGGACACCGCCTCCAGGAACCCCGTGGAAACGTCGTCCTTTCCGAGGCGGTCGCTGATGCTTTGCGCCGTCACTCCGAACTTAACGGCGAGATCCTTCTGCGTTACGCCGTTCGCCTTCAGTATTCGTTTCACGTCTTCCCCTTTCATAATCAAGCAATTCCCTGTTTTTAAAAACTTTTATTTGCAAAAAGTCAGACAAATGCTTGTTTTAATCAAACTATCGCCTTATCTTTGCAACAAATCAGCCACGCAACGTTAACGGGCAAAAGAAAAAGATGCCGGGCCGAAGCCCAACAACCTTTTCACTTAACTACGGCAAAGGTACGACATTTTTTCATAAGCCCAAACAAAAAGTTGTTTTATGAAAAAAGTCATCAAGTCTTTACTTGCCGTCGCCTGCTTCGCGGGCATCGTCCTCGCCGGGTGCGAGAACCCCGACGGCTCCTGCAACCTCATCTGGACATTGTCCTGGATCGGCGTCGCCATCCTGTCCGCCCTGCTCATCAAAAGAATGGAGGAGGCGAAATGATGTTCCAGATCTGCAACATGCCTCACGGCTATGTCGTGGAGGCTCACATCATGGACAGCGACGGCGTATTTCGCTGGCACCCGCTCCGCAACTTCGGAGACAGACAGGGCGACGCCCGTGCCTTCATGGAGTACGACTGCCGCGAGCTGGAGGACAACGTCATCCGGGCACTCATCAGGAGGTATGACCCCATCGTCAAGTACATCCGCTTCGGGAAGAACCGTTTCAACATGCAACATTAAGGAGGACGAGAAATGAGCATTATACCAGGATGGGACCGCTGGTTCGTCTATGACAAATGTAGATTATCAAACCGGCCAAAGATGGAAGAGGCTGTCATGGCGTACGCGGAAGATGCATACCTCTACTGCACCGTGTACGACAAGGATCTGAAAGACATGCTGTCCAACATCAAGGCGAAACGCGACGAGCTCCACAAAGAGAACAAGAGGTGGGCCGCCGTGGAGGTATACTTTACCGATGTGTACAAGGGGTACATATCTCTCGTCATCGGAGAAAGCAGCCTCCGTTTGCGGAGTGTCAGGAACGAGATCGAATGCATTGACCCCAATTATCCGATAAAGCCGTTATGACCGTCAAGCAACTGATACAATACCTTTCGCAGTTCGACCCGGACACGAACATATTCGTGTACGACGATGGCTTCATCACCGAGCCGAACTTCGTTCCGTCGGAAAGTGGTCCATTTAAGGGCGACCTCGTCATGGAGGTTGTGAAACTCGTGGAGGACGAGAAATGAAAACCATGACCGTCAGCGAACTGTGCAAGTACCTTTCGCAGTTCGACCCGGACACGAACGTCTGGATCGTCTACGACAGCTTCGGCGTCCACGCACCCGAGTTCGTCCCTGCCGACCGACCTCACGGCGACGAAATCAAGCCGGGCGACCTCGTAGACTGGGAGGGATGACCATGGGCATCGTGAAGTCAAAGAACCTGTGCCTGTCCTGCTGGTTCTACAAGAACGGCAGGTGCGTGAAGCAGCCGGAAGACTACTGCAAGATCACCAAATCGAAATAACAATGAAAACGGAAAGAGTAACACGTGAAGAGCTCCGCGCCATGCGGATGGGAGAATCCAGGACCTTCGAGCTGCCGTCTTATGCCGCCGTGCAGTCCGCACGGACGAACGCATACTACCTCGGGCGCATCGAGGGGTGCCGGTTCACCTACACCGTAGAGCCCGAGCGGAACGTCATCACGATAACCAGGATGCCGAGATGACCGCAGAGAGACCAGAAGTAAGCCCGCAGGGCCTGTACACGCAAGCGGAGGCGGCCCGCCGCCTCGGAGTGGACCGCCACACCCTCGCACGGTGGGAGAAGTCCCTCAGGCTCGTCCCGTACGACTGCGACGGACACTTCAAGCGCTACCGCGGGAGCGACATCGTGAGCGCCTGGAAGGGCAGAAGATAGGCCGGTATGGTACGGACGACTGTCACCCCATGTTTTTGTCCCTCTCGTCCGGGAGGCAGGAGCCTCCGCCGGCCAAACCAAACCACCCATTTACCAGATTTCCGGGTGGCTAATCAACACAATATCAGTTTTTGGAAACCCGTGACGGGTGCGACGCTCCTCACGGTTTTTAAAGAATCTTACTAACCTACTGCGATATGATTGAAAAGAGATCAGTTTTCGAGACGCTCAACGCGGTGAACTGCAACGAGCACACAGAGAAGAAGGGCCAGCTCACGTACCTCTCCTGGGCGTGGGCATGGGCCGAGGTGAAGAAGCGCTACCCCGGCGCCGTCTACACCATCTACGAAGATCCGGCGGGCCGCCCCTACTTCGACGACGGGCGCACCTGCTGGGTGAAGACCGGCCTCACCATCGAGGACCTGGAGCACATCGAGTACCTCCCGATCATGGACGGGCGGAACCAGTCCATCCCCGTGGAGCGCGTGACGAGCTTCGACGTGAACAAGGCCATCCAGCGGTCGCTCACCAAGGCCGCCGCCCGTCACGGTCTCGGCCTGTACATCTACGCCGGGGAAGACCTCCCCGAGGCCGCGGCAGATGCCGCAGAAAAGCCCGTGGAGGCAGCGAAGCCCGCGAAGGGAAGGAAGACCCAGCCGAAGGTCGAAACTCCCGCAGCGGCGAATACTGCGCCCATGAAGGGCGTCATCACGGACGAGAACATAAAGCAGGTGGTGGCCTGGGTCTGCAAGGTTCCAGAAGGCCCGGAGCGGGATGCGAGGGCGGAAAAGGTGAAGACCGCCTACGAGTGGCCCGGCAACCTTTACGAAGCATTCCTTACTATGGTGGCCTTCACGGACTGACATGGAGATCGGAGACAGAGTAAAGGTCGTACGCATTGACGCCTACACGCGTTACGTATACGCCGCGGAGGGCATACCCAACCCCGTGGGGGAAATTGGCATCGTGACCGAAATGCGATACAATCACAACATGAAAATATTCGAAGTATCCGTGCTCATAGAAGGAACCGAATACATCTTTGAAAGATGGCAACTTATGAAAATCATTTAAACCGATACTTGAAATGAATTATCAAGAGATCCAGGAGGCCCTCGCAGCCGTCGCGAGGCTTTCCGAAGAGCTGGAGACCCAGTACATTGAGAACGACGGCGAGGTCACCCAGGAGGCAGAGGCCATCGAGGCCGAACTCTCCGCGCTGAAGGCCCTGCTCCAGGGCGAAGGCATCGACGAGCTCGGGCGCTGGCTGAAGGCGAAGGAGGACCAGCTGGCCACCTTCAAGGCCGAGAAGGCCGCAGCCGACAGGCGCGTGAAGTCCGTCCAGAACTCCATCGACTTCGTGAAGGCGAAGATCCGGGAGGTCATGGACATGACCGGCACGGAGAAGGCGAAGGGCAGCTACTACGGATTCACGGCCACCGTCAGCGAGCGGTCGTCCGTGGACACCGAGGAGCTGGACCGCCTGTACCTCGACGTCGCGACGAGCGCCGCACACGACGCCGGGCTGCCGGCATACGTGGACGTGGTGCTGAAGACCACCACCACCGCCCTGAAGGAGTGGGGCGCCACGGATCTGCTGGAAACAACGCGGACGGACACCGTCCGCTTCACCAAGCCGAGGAGGAGCGAGTGATGGGAGCGCTGAGAGACCTTATCAAGGCGATCGACCTGCTCGCCGATTCGTTATTCGGACTGACCACGGAACTGGCCCTCATCCGCAAGGATAAGGCCGAGGAGAAGAAGCCGTTCAAGATTGCCGACACGCCGACCAAGGTCTACATCGGCGGACCGATTTCGTCGGAGTTTACCGCAACGCTCCAGGCAGTGCGCAACAGGTGGACGCCGGAGGAGGAGCAGATCCTCCTCGCCGGATACGCGAACGGGCTGAAGCCGAAGGCCATCCGCGTCGCGCTGGAGGCCCGAGGCTTCAAGCGCGGCGAACACGCCATCGTGGACCATATGCACGAACTCAGGAAGAGGGCGAAGAAGTAGATGGAACCCTATGTCAAGATATATGAATGGATGCTGGACCTCGGCCTGAACGTGCGCGAACTGAACGCGCTCGCCGTAATCGTCGGCTTCTGGAAGGGCGGACGCTGGTTCCAGGGTTCGGCATCCTATCTTGGCAGATGGATGGGCGGAGCGACGTCCAAGACCGTCAGGTCCGCCCTGTCCTCGCTCGTGGAGAAGGGCTTCGTGGAGAAGCGCGAAAGGTGGGAGAAGGGCGAGAAGATGTGCGACTACAGGCCGGGGCAAAAATTACCCAGGGGTAGGGTAAAAATTTCCCCGGGTAGGGAAGAAATTACCCAGGGGACCGGGGAAAAAATTACCGCCCATACTAATAGACCCGATAGTAATAGCGATAGCTATAAAGAAAAGAAAGAAATATATAAAGAAATGGTCCACCTGTCGGTGGACGAGTTCATAGCGAGGAGGACGAAATGACAAGGAAGACGAACATAACACAGCTGGCCGACATACCCGTCCCGGAGACTGCGAGGTTCGAGTGGCAGGTCCTGTCCGACGTCATCATGGAGAACGGCACCATGTCGTCCGTGATGGAGGTCGTGGACGAGGGGCACTTCACCTCCGAACACCGAAGGGCGGTCTGGAACGAATGCGTCAGGCGGTTCAACGAAGGGATGCCCTTCGACATGCCGTCCGTCGCCCTGTCCGTCGGCTCGGAATTCGTCCAGCACATCTTCTCGTCGGACGGAGAGGTGGACGACACGGGCTACCGCTACGCGGAGGAACACGCACGGATACTCCACACCGCGGCCATGCGGCGAAGGTGCTACGAGGCCGGGCTGTCCATACTCGCGCTCTCCCAGGAACAGGGCACCACCGACGCATCCATCTACTCCGGCGCCTGCGACGCCGTCGCGGCGCTCGAGCCGACGACCATACGGAGGGAGACCACCCTCACGTCCGTGCTGAACGACATCGGGAACGAGGTGATGGCGAGGGCGCAGGACGAGAAGGAGGGACGCCCCAACCGAATCACGACGGGGCTGCGCTGCCTCGACGACACCCTCTTCGGAGGCATGGCCCCCGGACAGGTCGTCATCCTCGCGGCCCGCCCGTCCATCGGAAAGACCGCCCTCATGCTCCACATGGTACGCGCAGCCGCAGCGGCGGGGGCGCACACGGGGATCTTCTCCATCGAGATGACCGCCGACGAGCTCGGAACCAGGATGCTCGCCTCCGTCAGCGAGGAGTACGACGACGAGAGCTACAACGGCCTCGACAGGCCGCGCCGCTCGGTGATCTCCCCGTACAAGATCGCCCGCGGCTTCGATTCCCCGGAGGACTGGGAGCGATTCGAGAGGGCCGTCGGACAGATAGACCGCCTCCCCGTCGTCATAAACGACTACGCCCGCGACCTGAGGGACATCGTCTCCCGCATCACCGTACTGAACAAGCAGGGGAGGTGCGACGTCGCGTACATCGACTACCTCGGCCTCATCAAGCAGGCGGGCTCCGACCCGAGGACGCCGCTCTACCAGGTGATCGGGGACATCACGGGAACCCTGAAGGCGACCGCGAAGAACCTCCGCATCCCCATCGTGCTGCTCTGCCAACTCAACCGGGAGGCCGCGAAGGAGAACAGGGCGCCCCAGCTGTACAACCTCCGAGATTCCGGCGCCATCGAACAGGACGCCGACGTCGTGCTCATGCTGAAGCAGACCGAGGGGCCGAGGCTCCCCGACCTCGAGGTGTGGGTGCGGAAGAACCGCAACGGCGAGAAGGACTTCGGAATCCTCATGCGCCCGAGCGACAACTATATGGACTTCAAGGAAATATCAGTAATCACCAAACAAAACTAAATGCCATGTTATTCGAGATCAAGAACGCAAAGCTCGCCGAGGTGACCGACTTCGCCTCCGGCACGTCCAAGTCCGGCAACGAGTGGACCAGGGCCACCGCCATCATCGAGAAGACCGAGGGCGACTACACCACGACCTTCCCGCTCCTCGTATTCGGGGAGAAGATCCAGGAGGCGCAGGCCCTCGTCGGCCAGCTCGTGGACGTCAAGTACAACGTGCAGTCCCGCAAGTACAACGGGCGCTTCTACACCGACCTCGGCCTCCGCTTCATCGCGCCCGCGGCGGGGGAGGTCAAGACGGCGCCCGCACCGGCGCCGGCACCCGAGAAAGTGGACGTCGACAATGATCTGCCTTTCTGACACCAGGTTCACGGAACGGGAGATCCGGGCCGTGCGGGACGCCGTCGCGGCGGTCCGCCGGGAGCTCCGCAAGGAAAGCCCGAACAAGGTCCGGGTCTCCAACCTCTGTGACCGAATTTCTCTCGCTGTTGCAAACGCTGAAAGGAGAACGCTGAAATGGAAAACGAAGAACGCATCGTCGACGTCCCCGAAGTGCTGAGGGCCGTCGCCGGCATGGCAGCCATCGTGGCACTCGCGACCGCCGTAGGGGCGGTTATCTGGGCGGAGTGGCGCCTACTGAGGGTCTCCCTCACGGTGCTCGCCGCATACTTCTTCATCCTCGTGGTGAAGATCAACATCAAAGACCTGTTGAAGAGATGGTCATCGTAGGAATAGATCCTGGCGTCCACACGGGGGTCGCCCTCTGGGACACGTCGGAGCGCAGGCTGCTCGTCGTGACGTGCTGCGGCATCGTGGAGGCGATGGAGATGCTCCACGCCTTCCACGTGTCCAGGCGCATCAGCATAGTGTCCATAGAGGACGCGAGGCAGCGCCGGTGGATACCACGCGAACGCGACTACCGCCAGATCAAGGGGAGGGCCATGGGCGCCGGCTCCGTAAAGAGGGACTGCTCCGTCTGGGAGGAGTGGTGCCGGTACCATGGCATCGAGTTCAACCCGATACCGCCGAGGAACAACCGCACCAAGCTGACGGCGCTCCAGTTCGCCGGCATCACCGGCTACGACGGGAGGACGAACGAACACGGGAGGGACGCCGCGATGCTTGTATACGGGATATGACAT
>Ga0310696_10009402_pt1 | contig 11318 bp, 11 predicted proteins | sample AusTroGonzalo_MG_4_FD_203885 | JGI IMG/M metagenome (GOLD analysis project Ga0310696, IMG submission 203885) | Bovine rumen microbial communities from tropical cattle in Woodstock, Queensland, Australia - Gonzalo_02 (v2) (version 2) | ecosystem: Host-associated > Mammals > Digestive system >...
CGTTCTTGTCGATGCTCGGACCATGGGTGCCGGAGCGGACGATACCGATGTTGTTGCCTTCGGCGTCGCACACTTCGTACTCGAGGCGCGGAATGCCGCGGTCGATCATCTCGAAGCCGACGAGTTTGCGTTTCAGACCGTCAGCCTTGAGCTTGAGCATGTACTCTTTGTCAATACAATCCTTTGCGTTGAGTTTGGTGATCCAGCCGAGACCTGCCTCGATGGGGCAGATGGTGTCGTCGATTTCGTGGCCGTAGAGGCAGAAACCCATTTCGAGACGGAGGGTGTCGCGGGCACCGAGGCCGATGGGTTTGATGTCGAATTCCTTGCCTGCCTCAAAGACGGCGTCCCAAATCTTGAGGGCATCCTCGTTCTTGAAGTAGATTTCGCAGCCGCCGGAACCGGTGTAACCGGTGGTGGAGAAGATGACGTTCGGCACGCCGGCGAAAGTGACGGTCTTGGTGGTGTAGTATTCCATGTCAATCACGGGAGTGTCAGTCAGCTTCTGCATGGCCTTGAGGGCGAGGGGACCTTGGACGGCGAGCTGGGAGATGCCGTCGGAAATGTTGGCGATCTCAGCGCCGAAAGCTTCGTTCTGCTTGCTCACCCATGCCCAGTCCTTGTCGATGTTGGCGGCGTTCACGACCAGCAGGTAGTCGTTTTCGGCGAGGTTGTAAACGAGGAGGTCGTCCACGATGCCGCCCTTGCCGTTCGGGAAGCAGGAGTACTGCACCTTGCCGGGATAGAGCGCGGCCACGTCGTTGGAAGTGATGTATTGGAGAAGGGCGAGGGCTTTGGGACCTTTCACCGTAAATTCACCCATGTGGGAAACGTCGAAAACACCGACTTTGCTTCTCACGTGGAGGTGTTCGGCGGTGACGCCTTCATACTGGACAGGCATGTCAAAACCTGCAAATTCTACCATTTTCGCACCTAATTTTCTGTGCGTTTCGTTAAAAACAGTTGTTTTCATTATTACAATATATTTATTAAGATTATTTGATTTTCGATTTTGGAAATCGGGTGCAAAGATACAATTTAGTTCGGCAAGTTCGGCAACTTTGTCAAGTAAAAAGTTTAGAGGTTGATATTCCTGTCTTTCGGGTATTTGATGCTGTAGGTGACGGTGAAGGTGCGCGTTTCGCCCGCCTTCAAATCCATATCCCACGTGAGGACTCCGCGGTCTGTCTTATTGTAGGTGGCCGTCGGCGTGTGCTCGATCAGTTTCACCTCGATGTCCTTGTCGGCTGAGATGGGGTACTGGTCCTTGAGGGTGAGCCTTACATCCTTGGTCTGATTGTTCTTCACGGTGATGAGGTACGACTGCGTGACGGTGGTGCTGTTGCCCACGTGCTTGGTGCTGCAGAAGTCCATCCTTTTTTCCCGTTTCACGGCGATGCGCGGGTCGGTGGCGAGGGTGAGGGTGAAAAGGCTGTCGGTGTTGTTCGGCTGGAGCAGGCTCTTGCCGACGAAAGTGTTGTTGAAGGTGACAGTGACATAGCCCGGAAGCAGGTTGTGCTTCTGGTAGTCCGAAAGCGTGGCGACGAGGTAGGTCTCGTCCGACAGCTTCGGCGCACTGTAGTACTTGTACTCCGCGGTTATGGTATAGTCCTTTAAATCAATCAGCTGCGTTTTACCGTTGCCCGGAATGTCGTAGGGCACGGCAATGACGTAGTTGACATGCACCTCCTGCTGGTCCACCTCCACGTAGTCGTCCATCTTGAGGGGAGCCGTAGCCCTGCTTCCGCGGACATCCGTTAGATATCCCTCAGTCGAGGCTACGCCGGCAGTTTCGTAGGTGATGGTATTGCTGAGCATATCTGATTTGTTTGCCCGATAGCTGATGTTTTTCCGGAAGTTGACGAACCACGGCGAAAATACGGGGGCGACGGTGGTGCGGTTGGGGGTGGCGTTCGACAGGGTGAGGTGCACGTTCTGCCAGTCGAGGCCGGTGCTTTGTTGCACCTGCGCCTTGGAATGTAGCACTACCTTCGCGTCCATATCCTTGATGTTCAGGTCGTAACAGGGTGTCCAGGAGGCCGCGTCAGTGAAGTAGGTGATGGTGAAGGTGGTCGTGATGGCTTTCGGCACACTTACGGAAAGACGGAGGAGACCGGTGGTCTGCTTCTCCTTAAGCTCATCCTGGGCGACTTGGCTCTGAAGGCGGTTCACAATCTTCTGGAGTTCCGCCACTTTCCGTTTTGACTGGTCGATGCTTTTTTGCAACGCTCCCGCTTTCGACTTGTAAAGTTCCATATTGGCGTTGATGTCGGCCACCGACACTTGGTTCTCCTTCGCCTGCATGTTGTTGAGGGTGCCGTCGGTGAGCATTTTCAGCAGGTGGGTATAAACCGTCTGCTCGTCCGTGGCCTGCGTCAGCAGTTGTTTGTACTGTTCCAAGGAGTCTTTGATGCGGGTGATGCGGGCGCTCTCTTCGCGGGTGGTAATGAAGTCGTACGAAAATTCCGTTGCGGAGATTAGAACTCCGTTTGCGTTGATTTTCAAACTGTTGGTTTCGATAAACGGACTCAAACCGTCAATGATGATCTCCTGGCTGCCGCTTTTGAGGGTGGCGTCGGCGGTGTGGGTGAGTGCCGCACCATTGAGATAGATGGTGGCATCCGTCACGTTGGAAGAGATGCGGGTTTGGGCGTTTGCGCCGACCAGAGTCAGCAGGAGGCAGAGGGTGCAAAAGACGATACGTTTCATAATGATGGTTTTGTCAGGTGAAATATTCATGGGGTGACAGTATCGGTTGTGATGACCTCCGTTGCGTCGTCGGCCATGTGGGCGTGGGAATAGCTTCTGTGGCTGAAATAGGAGATGGAGGCGAGGGTCACGAAGGCGATGCAGACGGCCAGTATGGCGATGGCCACGATGCGGGTTTCTGTCACGGTGAGCTTCATCGTGGGCTTGCGTTTCTCGTAATTGCTGCACTCGCGTCCGTATTCGTCGGTGTAGTAGCTACATTCGCGTGTGCCGAGTTTGCGGCAGTTCCGGCATTGTTCAGAAGTTGGCATATTGTTAGCGGTTCTATGGTTTTGGTGACACAAGTGGATTTTTACAGGATGGCGGCGCGAATCCGGACCAACTTTTCCAACAGGGGACGGAGCTGCTTCAGGGGCAGCATGTTGGCACCGTCGGAGAGGGCTTCGGACGGGGAGGGGTGGGTTTCCATAAAGAGCCCGTCGAAGCCGACGGCGACGCCGGCACGGGCGATGGTCTCAATCAGTTCCGGATGGCCTCCCGTGACGCCGGCGGGCTGGTTGGGCTGCTGGAGGGAGTGGGTGCAGTCGAGTACGACGGGACAGCCGACGGCCTGCATCGCCTTCACGCCGCGGAAATCGACGATGAGGTCCTGATAACCGAAGGTGGTGCCCCGTTCGGTGAGCATCACCTGCGGGTTGCCGGCGTCGCGCACCTTCTCGGCGGCGAAGCGCATGGCTTCGGGCGACAGGAACTGCCCCTTCTTCACATTCACGATGCGGCCGGTCTTGGCGGCGGCCACCAGAAGGTTCGTCTGCCGGCACAGGAAAGCGGGGATCTGGAGGATGTCGGCCACTTCGGCCGCCTTCGCCGCCTCCTCTTCCGTGTGGATGTCCGTCACGATGGGCACCTCCAGTTCCTTCTTCACGTCGGCGAGGATTTGGAGTGCCGCATCATCCCCAATTCCGGTGAAGGAGTGGAGCGACGAACGGTTGGCCTTCCGGTAGGAGGCTTTGAAGAAAAATGGGATTTCCAAATCACGGCACACGGCGGCGGCCTCGCGGGCGACCGTGAACGTCACCTCGCGGTTCTCCACCACGCACGGCCCCGCAATCAGGAAAAAGTTGCCCTTCGGCGAAATCAGCGACGGATACAGGCTTGTCATACCTCTGTTTTTACGGATAAAAAATGATGGACAATCAAACGTTGTCAATTGTCCATCATCATCCATTAATTATTTACAATTATGCTTTCACGATATAGTCCACGAAGAGGGCGGGGGTGTGGACCCGTTCGGGGGCGATGTCACCGGTCTTGACGATTTCCTGAGCCTCGGCGATGACGAGGTCAGCGGCGGTGGCCATCATGGGGTTGAAGTTCTGGGTAGTGCCCTTGTAGATCAGGTTGCCGGCTTCGTCGGCGATGTTGGCGCCGAGGAGGGCGATGTCAGCGTGGAGGGGCTTCTCCAGCAGGTATTCCTTGCCGTCGATGGTGATTTTCTGTTTGCCTTCTTCCACGACGGTACCGATGCCGGTGGGGGTGAGGACGCCGCCGAGGCCAGCGCCACCTGCGCGGACTCTTTCAGCCAGCGTGCCTTGTGGGGAGAACTCCACCTCAAGGGTCTTTTCGTTGAAGCCGGCGACGGCCAGCGGGTTGGTGCCCATGTGGGAAAGGATCATCTTCTTGACTTTGCCGGCGGCAATCAGACGGCCGCTGCCTCTTTCCGGATAGGCGGCGTCGTTGCAGATGACGGTCAGGTTCTTGGCCGGACCCTTGGCGATCTCTTCCAGAATCTTGTCAGCGGAACCGACGGCCAGAAAACCGCCTACCATAATTGTCATGCCGTCCTTTACCATTGCGGCGGCTTCTTGTGCGGTGATTAATTTCTTCATAATTATTGTGTTTTTAATTGTTTTTCAACTTTATCGGAAAGAACTTGCCCCTTTCCAAAAGCGGGTGCAAATATAGCATAATATTTCTGATTGGCGGCTCTTTTTTTTCAGAAAAAAGAAAGAGAGAAATTTTTCGGCGACAGACAGCGGGATTCAGAGAAAACGCGTACTTTTGCACGTTTTTTCTATGGGACGGATAATAGCCATCGATTACGGACAGAAACGGGTCGGCTTCGCGGCCACCGACGAGCTTCGCATCTGCGCCAATGCACTGGAAACGGTGCACGTGACGCAGGCTTTCGACTTTCTCAAAAACTATATCGAAAAAGAGAATGTCGATACCATCGTCGTGGGCGAGCCGCGCAAAATGGACAATACGCCCTCCGAATCCACCCGCTTCATCGAACCCTTCGTCAACCGCGTGAAAAAGACGTTCCCCAACATCCCCCTCGTCCGCGTGGACGAACGCTTCACCTCCCGCATGGCCTTCCAGACGATGATTGATGTCGGACTGAAAAAGAAGGACCGGCAGGACAAGTCCCTCGTGGATAAAATTAGTGCCGTCATTATCCTCCAGACCTATTTGCAACAACTTGATATAGAGAACGAAAGAAATAATCCAAATCTATGATATTACCCATTTGTGTTTACGGGAATCCCGTATTGAGAAGAAAATCCGCCGAGGTCTCGATGGAGCCGGCGGAGCTGAAACAGTTAGTCAGCGACATGTTTGAAACGATGTACAACGCCAACGGCGTCGGCTTGGCCGCCCCCCAAATCGGCAAGTCGCTGCGTCTGTTCGTCATCGACTCCGAGCCGTTCAAGGAGCTGTACCCCGAAGAGGAGACACGCAAGCTCGCCTTCGTCAACCCCGTGATCACCAAACGGTACGGCGAGGAGTTCGCCTTCAACGAGGGCTGCCTCAGTCTGCCCGACATCCACGAGGACGTGATGCGCCCCTCCACCATTGAAATCACCTACCTCGACGAGGACCTGCAGACCCATTCCGAGACCATCAGCGGCGGCGTGGCCCGAATCATCCAGCACGAGTACGACCACATCGAAGGGATGGTCTTCACCGACCATCTTTCCAACCTCAAAAAGATGATCCTCAAGCGGAAACTCACCGACATCGCCTCCGGCAAACTGCACCCCGCCTACAAGACAAAACTGAAATAGTCCTCCTATGAAACTTCGACTTTTCCCGCTGCTGTTGCTGGCTCTGATCTTTTCCTCCTGCGGTTCAAAGCAGGAAAAAAACGATGTTACAGAAGATACAACCATCTGTGAATCTTCGGATTACAACAGTTCAAAAGAGCTGATTGCCCTGTATCACCAAGCCGATTCCCTCGTCAAAATCGGGGAGATTGACATGGAGATGATGCAGCTTTTTGTGGACAAAGCGACGGCCTACGCTGAAATCCACCCCGATGACACGCTCACCCCGCACTTCCTGCTCTATGCCGGCATTTTCGAGATGGACATCGCCCTCTCCACCGCGTCGGAATCCAAACGGAACGCACGGTTCTTCCAAGCGGTGGACATTTTCAACGACCTCACAAAGAAATATCCGGATTACAAGAATATCCCTTACTGCTATTATTATAAAGGACAGATTTACGAGAATATGAAACGGACGAGCGACGCTGAGGGCGAATACCGGGAGCTGGTTCACCGCTTTCCCGACACCGACCTCGGACGCAATATCGCCGACTACCTGAAAGTCAGGGGTTTCGAGAAATCTTCCGATGATATCATGCACGAAATCAGCCAGAAATGAACATCAGCGGCATCATCACCACACTGAATGAGGAGGCCAACATCGCCGACGCCATCGCCTCCTTGCAGCAGGTCTGCGACGAAATCGTGGTCGTGGACTCCGAAAGCAGCGACCGCACGGTGGAAATCGCCCGTGGGATGGGCGCGAAGGTCTATCTGCAACGCTACCTCGGCGACGGCATCCAGAAGAACGTGGCCCTGCAGTACGTCACCAACCGGTGGGTGCTCAGCATCGACGCCGACGAGCGGCTCAGCGACGAACTGGTGGCGTGGATCCGCAGCACCGACTTCGAGACGACCCCGTATGACGGGTTCGCCGTCCGCCGCCGCAACTACATCGGCAGCCGCTGGGTCAAGTGCTGCGGCTGGTACCCCGACCACCTCGTCCGCCTTTACCGGCACGACAAGCTCCGTTTCCGCGACGTGAAACAGCACGCCTTTGTCCCCACCACTAATACGCTGGAAATTAAGGCGGACCTCATCCACTACCGCTACAAGAACTGCGGTGAGCTGTTCTCAAAACCCGCCCGCAACTACAGCACACGCGGGGCCAAAATCCTTTACCTGCAAGGCAAGAAAGCCAATGCCTTCACCCCCTTCTGGCACGGCACCGCCGCCTTCCTCAGCAACTATTTCCTGCGCGGCGGCATCCTTGGCGGCGTGGACGGCTTCACCCTGGCCCTCTCCATCGCCTGCAACAGCTACATGAAGTACGCAAAGCTGCTTGAATACCAGCGGGACCCGAAAGTGCGGGAAGCGGAAGACTTCAACAGCGTCTGGTAGTCAGGGTTCAGGGTATAGGGGACTGAATGTATATTTTAGTTGAAGAATTGCTGAACTTGACGAACTAAGTTGTATCTTTGCGGACTTTTTATTCAAACGAAAAAAGTCCGAAAAATCGTGAAGTTAGCTATTGTCATTCTGAACTGGAACGGCAAAAAGTTTCTGGAAAAGTTCCTGCCGTCGCTGCTGGCCCGCACACCGCAGTGGGCGGAAGTCATCATTGCCGACAATGCATCCACTGACGACTCGCTGGCTTTTATGGTCGGAACCTACCCCAACATCCGTGTCATCCGCAACGACAAGAACTACGGTTTTGCCACCGGCTACAACGTGGCACTCGCCCAAGTGGAGGCGGAATATTACTGCCTCCTCAATTCCGACATCGAGGTGGCGGAAGGATGGGTGGAGCCCGTCATTGAGCTGTTGGACTCCGATCCGAAGATTGCGGCGGTGCAGCCCAAAATACTGAGTTTCAGCGACCGCCAGCATTTTGAGTACGCCGGCGCTTGCGGCGGTTACCTCGACAAGTATGGTTATCCCTTCTGCCGCGGCCGTGTTTTCGGCACCATCGAAAAGGACAACGGGCAGTACGACACCCGTGCCGACATCTTCTGGGCCACTGGCGCCGCCCTGTTCGTACGCAGCAGCGTCTATCGCGCCCTCGGCGGCCTCGACGACGACTTCTTCGCACACATGGAGGAGATCGACCTCTGCTGGCGCATCCGCAACCACGGCTACCGCATCGTGGCCGAACCCCGCTCCGTCGTCTTCCACGTCGGCGGTGGCACCCTGCCCAAGAACAACTCTTTCAAGACCTTCCTGAACTTCCGCAACAACCACTACCTCCTCATCAAGAACCTGCCAGCCAAGCGGATGCTGCCCACCTTCCTGATGCGGCTGCTGCTTGACAACGTAGCAGCGTTCACGTTCCTGCTGCAAGGCCACGGAAAGGATTTTACAGCCGTCTATAAAGCTCATTTTGAGATTATTAAAAACCATAAAAAATTCAAGGCCAAACGGGCCGGACAGCCCTTTGACGCTTTCCGTGACGTTTGGCAAACGCCCATCCTCGTCGAATACCATCTCAAGGGACGGCACTTTTTCGATGGGATATCGTTCTTAAAAAAAGAAAAATATGATTGATTTTTTATTCGGTGATTTTTATACCTATTTTCTTATCGGAATGACTGTCATGGCAGCCGTGGTATTCACGGTGCTGCAGTTCGTCACCGTCGCATACGGCATGACATACAACAACCGATGGGGGCTTTCCATCCGCAGCAACTGGGGTTGGATGCTGATGGAGGCGCCCGTGTTCCTCCTGATGCTCGCCTTCTATATCAGAGCAATGGTGGAAGGTGCGCCCTACACCGTGGAGACGTTCCCATGGGTTACAATGACCATTTTTATCTTTTTTGAGTTGCACTACCTGCAACGCTCCTTCGTGTTTCCCGCCCTGATGCGCGGCACCAGCAAGATGCCGTTGTCCATCATCTTCACAGGATTCTTTTTCAATGCCATCAACGCCTATATGCAGGGCGGCTGGCTCTTTTTCGTGTCGCCGGAACAATATACCCTCAGCTGGTTCTGGTCTCCGCAGTTCATCATCGGCACCATCCTCTTCTTTACAGGAATGGTCATTAACATGCAGTCAGACATCATTATACGCCGTCTGCGCAAGGACAAGAAGGATAATAATTACTACCTGCCCACCGGTTTTCTTTTCGATAAAATCAACTCCGCCAACTACTTTGGCGAGATTATGGAATGGGTGGGGTTCGCCATCCTGTCGTGGTCGGTCTCCGGTCTTGTGTTCGTGCTTTGGACGCTGGCCAACATCGTCCCGAGAGCAAAATCCGTACACGAACGCTACATCCAGTTCTTTGGCGAGGATTTCAAGAAACTCAACCGCTATAAGGTGCTCCCGTTCATCTACTAACCCATGAAAATCTACAAGACCGTCCTGTTCATTTTTGCCGCCATCCTCCTTTTGGGGGTCGGCTGCTATTTTTTTCCGCAGGACGGCATTGACATTGGGGAATTCCATCTGCGGTTTCCCACGTTGGAGAAGGTGCTGACGCGCAACTCCAGTGCCAACGCCCGTACGGACCAGGAAATCCAAGACTCCATTGCCACGATGGAGGCGCTCATTGCGCAACGGGAGCAGGAGATGAAGGACCGCGAGGACTCGCTCAACCTTTACCGCGAAATCATCAACACGCACATATCGCGCATCTATCTGCCTAACGATGACTACAGCTATTTCAACACTTTCTTCGAGAAAGCGGCAAAGGCCAAATCGCAAGGTCAGACGGTGCGTGTGGTGCACTATGGCGACAGCCAGATTGAGCTGGACCGTATCAGCAGCAACCTCCGCAGCTTCTTCCAGAGCAAGTTCGGCGGCGGCGGGCCGGGGCTGCTCCCCATCGTGCAGACTGTGCCGACTTCGACGGTATCACAGTGGGCCACAGAGAGTTTCACGCCATATACCTCCTACGGTATCGGTGAGCGCGATGCCAACGGTTACGGAATCATGGGCAAGTACTACCGGGTGCATGGCGGCGGCACCTGCGGGTTCTCCCGCACCCGCGCCAGCCACGTAAGGCTGCTGCTCAACGACCGCAACGGCGGCTTCACCGCCACGCTGACGGACAAGAATTCGGAATACGCCGACACTTTGCAGGCCGATAGCGTCACCGGTTTCAAGATTCTGGAATGGTATCTGCCCGCCACCACTTCCGCCTTCAACCTCCACTTTTCTGGCACCGCCGACCTCTACGGCGTGATGGTCGATAACGGCAGCGGCGTGGCCGTGGACAATGTACCGATGCGCGGATGTGCCGGCACCATCTTCACCAAGATGGGCACCTCGCTGCTCCAGCAGAGCTACCACCGCACCAACGTCGGGATGCTGGTACTGCAATACGGCGGCAACGCGATGCCGGGCATGTCGGGCAAGGCCGGCGTGGACTACTACGCCAAGGAGGTCGGACGGCAGATCCGCTACCTGAAGTCGATCTATCCCGATACCCCCATCCTGTTCATCGGCCCCGCCGACATGGCGACGAAAGTAGATGGTGAGCTGCGCAGCTACCCGCTCATCAGCTATATGGTGGAGGCGCTGAAACGGGAGGCTTTGGCCAACGGAGCCGCTTTCTGGAACATCTACGAAGTGATGGGCGGCGACGGCTCCATCATCCGCTGGACCAACCAAGGGCTGGCCGGCGCCGACTACGTGCACTTCTCACCCGCCGGCGCGACCAAAATCGGCAACTACCTCGTGGATGCCTTCGCCACCATCTACGACTACTATACCGTGGACAAACAAACGGCCACCCCATAATTGAAGAAAATATAATACCTTATAGGAACCCCGCAGGGGTTCAAGAACTTAAACGGGGACGTGAGTCCCCGGATAAAAGTGGGGACGTAAGTCCCTGTAGTGAAAACGATGAAACTACAACACCTACTAGCAACAATACTGACAATACTCGGTCTGACCGCCGCGGCCCAATCTCCCGTGCCGATGGACACGCTCGCGTTCGTGCGCTATGAAAATGACACGCTCGCGTTCGACCCCGCAGCGTCGAGCCTGCCGGAGTTCTTCCAGAAGATGGATGAGGTCATCAAAACCGGAAAGGGCAATGTCAACATCATGCACATTGGGGGCTCGCATGTGCAGGCGGGCACGATGTCGCACCGCATCCGCCGCAACCTGCTCAACGACTTCCCCGACCGTATCGCCCGCCGAGGGATGATCTTCCCCTATTCCGTCGCCTCGAAGTGCAACAACCCCGCCGACTACCGTGTCAGCAAGAACGTCACCTTCTCGCTCATCCGCAACGTTTACAAAGACATCGACCGTCCGCTCGGCGTGACGGGCATCGCCGTCTATACCTCCGACACTACGGCAGAAATCAAAATCCGCCTCAACACCCCGGACCTGTCGTTCCCCACCAGCCGCATCATCCTGCTGGGCTACCCCGACAGCACGTGGGCACTCGACTACGACGTGCGGGTGGTGCCCTCGCTCGTCATCGGTGAGGACGAATATTTTCCCGTTGAAATCGACACCACCACGCGCCGCTACATTTACGATGTGCCGGCTAAAACTGACTCTTTCTTATTGAAAATCAACAATTACGACCATACTACGTT
>Ga0310696_10009403_pt1 | contig 11317 bp, 4 predicted proteins | sample AusTroGonzalo_MG_4_FD_203885 | JGI IMG/M metagenome (GOLD analysis project Ga0310696, IMG submission 203885) | Bovine rumen microbial communities from tropical cattle in Woodstock, Queensland, Australia - Gonzalo_02 (v2) (version 2) | ecosystem: Host-associated > Mammals > Digestive system >...
AAGCTCTGCGTCGCTGTTTGCGCCGGCAAGTCGCGAATAGGCGATCTTGCCCCAGTCCTCTGCTCGCGCCTCGTTTCTTGCAGCGTACATTCGCTCCCGAATGCCGCCATGACGCTTGAAGTCCTCCTCAAGACGCGCAATCTGCCTGGCTAGCAGATACGTGCATTGGCAAATAAGCGAAACCATGAGATTAGCCACGACCTCGCCGGACTTCTTTTCGAAATGCGGTTGCAAGGCATCCCATCCACCTTCCCTGCCAAGCCGCCGCGCCGCAAGCCCCTTCTCCGATGTCTTCGCCCATTCTGCGAGTTGGTGCGTCTTGAGATAGTCGAGATAGTCTTCAAGCAGTTCCTCAAGACTCGCCTTTGCGACATTCGTGAGTTTAAGCTCGGTTTCCTTGCTCGTTGCGGAAGCCTCGCTGCCCTCGATGATGTTCTGCTTGCCGCTTCGTGCGGCCTGTACCATCTGGTCGATCGTTCTGTCACCATGATGCAAGAACCTTCGCGTGAAAATCACCGTGCCCCGGAAGATGATGTCACTCTTCTTATAAGTCAGAAGACTCCTGTAGCCGCCATGCGGCAAGATGATCTGCGTGCTCATTTACCTGCCTCCAATGTTCCCATCGTCCCCATGGTCCCCAATGTCCCCAATGTCCCCATCGTCACACATCCACGAACTCTTCTTACCCTCCTCTTGTTCCTCATTTCTGTCTCGCCATTCCTGCAACATCTTTTCATAATGAGTGCAAGTTGCTTCGTGCAATTGCTCCAGTCGCGCCCGTGCGCCACGTTCACCATCCACATACGGCATGACTGCATCTAGTGACAGAATGCGTGCCCGTTCGCGTTCCGGATGTTCACTGCCCCTGTTGATCGGAATGCTCGTACCTGGTTGTGCCGAAACATCAATTATAATCGCGAGCGCCCTCGAATTGCCGATGGTAATGCCCACCATTTTCTGCTCAAGCTCGCACTGTTCTTCCGAGACAATCATCTGCAAATCCGTAAAATCGCAGAACACCGTACGCCCATCATTGATCCAATCTACGCCTTGGCCGACAGGAATGTGACAGCGCCTTTTTGACTTTTTGTCATAGTTGGACAGTGTTGGATCGTCGTAGTTCCAGAAGACCTCAATCTTTCCATTTGTGGCAACAATCCTGCCGCCGTCCTTCGGATCCTCACCCTGAAAAACAACCGTACCATTCAGCTTGATTTTCTTTGGTAAAAGGAAATGATTGTTGATGTACCTGATCCAGCCGATATAGCCGTAGAACTTCTCACCGCCATTCCACCTTATGGATTTCCAGTCTTTGCCAACAACCCATTGACACCAGATGCTTGGCATTCCCTCTTCATCATGTCTTGAGAACGCCAGATCCTCAAGATCATAGTATGTTTCCTCATCCAGCGATTTGCTCAAGGCAAACTCGCCGTCGAATTCCGTATTGTATCCCATAACCGATTCCTTTCTCCCGCATGGCGGGATGTGTTTTTGCACAACTGTTTAATCGACGGCACACGCCGCCGACAGCAGTTTGGAATCGGCTCTGCCAGCCATCCACCGAAGTGGCGTCCGCGTTTTTCAGCGGAGAATCTCGCTACCCGGCCCGCGCGGATCCCGAGTACTTCAGAAACGGGTCCGGTCCGGACGGCTTTCGCTGTATAGCCCCACCGGGGGCATCAATTCCCGAAAGCGCCGATAGTTTAACACACCTCTCGCCGTGGCACAAGGGAGAATGTTGGAAGAAATGGCTTCCAAAGTCCCAACCAAGACGGCGGCTCGCGTGGACGACCGCCCTACCACCCGTGGGAAGCAACAAGCGCGGAGGTCGCGCCTCCCCTATTGGAAATTGGAATTGGCAACTGGCAACACTCTCACACTGGCAACATTCACCCGACGGCCTTGAGGCGTTCCACGAGCAGGGCGGCGGCGGAGGGTATAGATAATTGAATTGAGTCCACCCATCTTCTGCCTTCTTTCTTTTTTGATCTTCCGTTTCGCCCTGTGTACACGCGACGCGGTAGAAAGTTACGGCCAGATAACGGCAAGGTCCTCCTCGACTTCCGGGAGCGCCAATTCGAGGCGGTGGGCGAGCCCGGACCAGTCGTCGCCGGAATCGACAATCTCTCCCTGTCCGTCCCGAATCGAATATCCCGCCCCAGCTTCATCCACCCACACGCTCACGACCATCCCGTCGGCGACGTCGTTTCCCCGGCCCTCGACCGTCAGCAGCAGTATCGCCATGCGGATTGCCGCGCCGATTTCGGCATCGTCGTTCTTCTGGGAATCCTCGTCCGAGAGGACCCGCGCATACGGCAGGCGGAAGTCGATTTCAAGCGTGGGTTCGCTCCAGCTGAACTCAAAGCGGCGGCTCATGACGCCATGCCCGCCGACGAAGCGCGAAAGGCCCTCGCCGCCCTCCAGTTCCGCAAGCGCGGCATTGAGCGCGGCAATAGTCTCTTCCCTCGTTTCCGCATTGTTGTTGTCCATGTCGTTTTCTCCTTAGCGGATATTATACCAAATGTTTCCGCCCATGTTGACGCCTTAGGAATCCGGCGTAGGTCAGGTTCACCATTTCACTCTGATCATGCGACCTCATCACTTCGCGGACTTGTCCCCTGCTTTTCCGTCTTAAAATTGTTTTCGCCCTGTCTGCACGCCTCGCGGCGGAAGGTTACTCCTCGAACCAGCCTGGCTTGGCGACGGCGCGCATGAGGTCGCGGCGGAAGTATCCGTTCGAGACATGCTCCGCCGTCGAAGAGACAGACTGTTCCCCCGCAAGGTTGAAATCCGGATCCCCAGGTTTGATTTTCGGCAACCTCTCGAAATCTGTCTTGCGTCCGCTCAACGGCACCTTGCCCGCGATCTTGCGCTGCACGTCGCGGTCGGTCCAGGCGTTTTCGGAAATGATCATTTCCTTTTTCAGCGTCTTCGCGTGGGCTATCGCCTCCTTTAGCCTGTTGGCCGCCGCATCGGCGGCAGACTTCGGAAGGTGCGCCGTCATGTTCTTGACGAATGCCTTGAACTTGTCGTCGGACCGGTCGAGCTCCATCAGTTTGTCGTAGAGCTCTTTGTCGATGCAGTCGGGAAGCGCCAGCATGTGGACGCCGAGCGAATACTTGAGGGCGACTCCTATCAACTTGGACTTCGCCTTGGACGTGTCGAGGGTCACGGTACCGTTCTTGACAGTGATGCTCGGATCTTTGGCAAGTTCGTTCGCGAAGTCCGCGATGCGCGTGGTGTCCCCGGGGTAAAGCTCCGTGGCGACTCGGCGAAGCGCCCCGGCGAACGATTCGGACATCTCCTTGTCCATAGTGAATGTGCGGATGCCCGTGCGGTACGCCGGGAAGCACGCGTCGTTGTCGATCCCCTTCAGGACCACGGAACCGCCCTCTCCGACCGAGAGCATGTAGTTGTGGTTGTGGCGGTCTCCCTGCCCCGTTATCATGTCGAACCACTCCAGACGATTCGCCTTTCGCATCAGTCCGCCGACGACCTTTGCGTAGTCGGCGTCTGGCAGCTCCCTTATCTTCTGCGGGGAGAGCTGCCCTTCGGGGAACTTGTCCCAGTTGGCGCGGTTCTTCCAGAAGTTCGCCTCCTCGCCGGGAACCATCTCCATGAATATGCCGAACGCGCCCTTGTGAGAACCGACGGTAGTCTTGGTCATGACATCGTCGAGCCCCAGCATGTCGGCAGTCTTCTGCGACGCGATGTTGAGATGGGCGACCATCTGGAGCTCGAGCATTCCCTTGGACAGCGTAAGGTTCTCGAGAGCCATGCGGCCCTCCGCCTCGGGCTTGAATACATACTTCTCGCCGTTCTTGTACGTGACCTCGTAGACGGTGTTCACCGACCCGCTTCCGAGCGGCCGCGACGACTCGACGTTCATGTCGTCGAGCATAGGATTCACCGCATCGTCTCCCAGTCCGTGGATGCGTGACTCGACAAGCGTCGTGACGCGAAGCTTGCCCTCGAACGCGGCGTAGAGCGTGCCGTTCGTCAGAAACTTGGAGTCGTCCATCTTCTCCGCAGAGGCGGACATCAGCGCGAGATGGGCGATCTGCGAGTGCAGATTGGCCTCCACGCGGAACGCCTTGTACATCTTGTTCAGGAGGTAGTCGTTCTCGTTGCGGCCCTTGACCTTCACGTCGTCGCACAGCGCCTTTACAAGCGAGGCGAACTTGGCGAGGTCCTTCTGATCGAAGCCCAAGTTCCCTTCTTCGCGATAATCCGCAGCCTCTTCTTCGATCTGGTCTGCAATCCCCCTTTCGTCAAGGTCGCCTTCAAATCCGCCGTCGTCATACCTCGCTAGGGCCTTGAGGTCCTTCCGTATGCCGACTAGGGAGATCGACCCGTATTCCTCGCCAAGCTGCTTCACCCTGTTCAGGTTTTCTTCTGTTGGTTCGTGCGCGAACCTCCTGGCCGCCTTGCGGATGTCCTCGAGCTTGTCCACGGCAGACGCGATCGCTGGCGCCGCGATTTGGAGGAATGGCAGGAATCTAGGCGAGAAGAGTTCGAACGGCAGCGGGCGGAACGCCTTCTCGGCGAAATTGAGCATGGACGTCTTCAGCGTCTCGCCGCGGGCGTTTCCAAGCTTGGCCTTCACGTCTTCCAGCACATCCTTCGCCGCGCCGAGAAGCGTGCGGTCGACGAAGATGCCGTTGACGGAACCGCTCTCCACGGCGCCGCGAAGGGCGTTCGAAACCTGGTCTATCTCGCGTCCGATGGCCGCAATCTCCACGGCCGCGACAGTCGTCCCGGGATTCTTCGAGATTGCGTCCAGCCGCTTGGCGAGCGGAGACAGCTCCTTCTTCATCGCCTCGATCGCGGATTCGTTGTCGTGCATCGCAAGCGCCTTCTGCGGCAGGAGCTTCGAAAGCTTCGTGCCGAGCATCGCCTTGACCTCCGGGTCGGCGGCATCGCCCTTCTCCGCAAGGCCCGCGAATTCGCAGACGAGCGTCTGTATCTCGCAGAAGCGGCGGTCGCACTGGAACATGGCCTCCGTCAAGGCGTCCGACACCTCGCCGGCGGGAAGGCTGTTTACGGCCGCGCGGAGGAGATCCGAGAGCTTCGCCTGCGCGTCGAGGGCCTTCTTGATCGCCACCCCTGCCGGATTCGTCATGTCCCAGCTGAACTTGCCGTTCTCAGCCGCCGTCGCCCGCGCAAGCTGGCGCCCCGTGAACGCGTTGATGGCATTGAACGACTTCTCTGCCGCCTTGGCGGCGGCGTTGATTGTGGCGCGTGCGTTCGTGGCGAGGCCTTCGGCGCCATTCAGTGTCGCCTTCAGCGCCTTTGCGTCGACGGTCTTCGTTGCGCTCGCGGCCGCACGCGCGAGAAGAACATCAAGCTGCCGGACGAGTTCCTTGCTCGACTCGATCTTCGCCTCGACCTGGGCCGTCTGCCGCGGCTCCTGCACACCGGCGCCGGTTCCGGCAGTGCCCACGCCTTCGACCTGCCGGCTGCCGCCGATGTTGATCTCATCGACCGCAGGCGGCATGACGGGCGGCACCGAATTGCCGCCGATTGAGTTGAAATGCGAATGTCCGCTCATTGATCTGCTCCTTCCTTGTTGCCCTTCCCATCCTGTCTACACGCCGCGCGGCGAAAGATTACAAGCCGATGTTGATCTGGTAGGAGTTGTCGCCGCCGATCTTCCTGGCGTCCTGCTGAAGCTTATCGACGATGGTCGGGAGCGCAAGGATGTCTAGCGTCGCCGAACTGATGTTGCCGCCGAGTTCCGTGTTGACAATGTTTCTCGCATCGGTGATGAGCGTGCCGCTGTCGCCGCCGAGTGCCTTTGCGAGCGTCATGAAGCTGTCGAAGAGGACATCCGTGATGGCACTTGCAAAGGTTGACGGCGGTGCCACCTCCTCCAGATTGTCGAGCTCCTCGAATTCTATAAGCATCATCTGCAGTGCATCCGCCTGCACGTGCGCAAACGCGTTCGCGAAGCGCCACACCGCCATGGACTTGGCGTTCTTTTCGTTGCCGGCCTCCTGTATTTCGCTGCGCAGAGTCTCAAGCGCGGTGCGCGCCTCCTCCACCATCTGGAGGTGACTGGCGTTGTGCTCGACGTCGAGGTGCCAGATGAACTTGTCGGCGATCTTCTCCGCCTCCGCCACGGGATCTTCAAGGACTCTGAGGCGATGCATGAGGCTCGTTACGTAAGTCCCGTCGTTCTCTCTGAACATGGCGGAATCGTGCTTGTTGAGGGTGCCGCCGAACTCCGGCGAACTCAGCATGAGCCGGTATCCGGGGCAAGTCAACGGGCCAAAATCCTCCTCCTCGCCGTCTTCGTCCGGAATCGGCGCGTCCGGCTGCTGCGGCGGCTGCGGCGGCACCGGCAGCCACGCGCTGTTATCCGGTGCATATTGGTACGGAACCATCTTCTTGCCGTCTTCCGATGCGTAGGCATCGAATATCTTGCCGAGGCAGTCGTGGGGGTCGCGGTCGGCGGGGGCGGGCATCTGGGCGTTTATCGCCGCCTTCAGCATCGCCTTGGACTGGTTGATGATGGTGTTGACCTCCGTGATGGTGTTGGAGAGGCGAACGAGCGACTGTATGAAGCAGTTGATCTGCGGCGGCAGCTCAAGGCCGAGTTTCTGGAGTTCGACGATGGCGGCCTGCAGGCGATAGACGATGTTGAAGGAGAACTGGCCGTGCCTCGACGCAAGCACGGAATCGAGGATTGCATTTGCCTTGGCCTTGACGTCCTCTTTCTTGAGCAGCTCCCTTCCCTCCGGCGTCATGAGCTTCTCGAAGCCGCCGAAAATGAATTTCTTTTCGCGGAAGGCTGCGCCGAGAATTACGCGCAGGAGCTCGTGCTGTTCGTTGACGGTTGTCTCCTTGCCGTTGTCGCCGATGATCTTGCGGTCCTTCTTCAGCTCGTAGAGGTTGCCGAAGTCGATGAACCCCACCTGACCTGCGGCGCGCATGATGTTGCCGGCGTGCGCGTCGCCGTGGAACTTGCCGTCGCCGATGAGCGCGTTGTAGAACCACAGCTTCGTCGCCTGAATCAGCTTTGCGGACATGGAGGCGAGATTCTGCTGACAGCCGATCAGCTCAGACAGGCCGTTGCTGATGGCCGTCGCGGGGATGTCCTTCTTCAAGACGGGCTTCTTCTCCATCTCGTTGGTCTGGGTGTTCAGCTTGTCCTCCCACTTGACGCGACCTGTCGCCGGATCCTGCTCGAAAATGCCGTTGACGGCGCTGCGAAGCGCTGATGTCTGCTCCTTGACGTATTCGTCGATCGTCACGCCAGGCATGAGCTTGGCGAGCAGGATGTGCTTCTTGGTGGGCGCGATGTCGGAAAGCTTCATCGAGGCGACCGCCGGAGCCATGGCGCGCATCGGGTGGTTCTTGACGCCGGCGACGTTGTAGAGCCGCACGCCCTCCTCGATGTTCCGCGCCTCGATCGTGAAGTCGAACTCTTTCCTGTACTGCGCGAGCTGCCCTTCCCAGGTCTTCGACATGCCGGGAATCTTCGTCGCGGCGGAGGAGAAGATTTCCGCCTCCGCCTCCATGCGGCGCTCGGCGTCGTGGCGCATGATCTTCACGACCACGTAGTGTTCCACCTCTCTGTCCTCGTACTTGACGTTGCCTTGCTCGTCCCGCTCTTCAACCCAAGTCTTCTTGGGGTTCTGTTGAATTTCCTCTTCGGTCGCATGGCGCATCACCGGCTTACGCTCCGTGACATAGAACGTGCAGAGGAACGCCTCGCCGACGGATGCCGCGCCGAGCGACTTCTGCATCTTGATTTTGTTGATCTTGCCCTGCGAATCGGCGATGAGCTGGTTAAGGTAGGCCTGGACGATCTTGCGCGGAATCGGCGCAAGATTCTGCTTCATGTCCTCGAGCGCGTCCGCATACGCCCCCATGATGCTCTTCGGCAAGCCCTGCATCATCTTGTGGAGGAGCGGGCCCGCCCCCTTGAGAATCGCGCCGGTGAACTTGTTGAGGGCGGCGCGCTTCGCGCTGTCCAGCTCCTCCTGGCCCTGGATTCCGGCGAAGTCGAAGACGTTCGAGTAGCGGAGCGCGGCGGCCAGGCAGGAACGCTTGTCGCTCTGGTCGAGGCGGGTGAAGTAGGTCGAAACGACCTGTTTGAAGAATCCCACCTGGCCCGGCACTTCGCTCGTCGCCGCAGCATCGAGGATGTCGTTCAGCGACTTCTTGTCGAGTTCCGCCTTTATGTCCTCCGGCTTCATCGTCTTGTAGGGGTCGCTGACGATGTCGGCGCCGTTGTTGCCGATGTTGAAGACCTGGTTGATGAAGGACTGGATGTCGGAGCAGGCCTCCGTTGCCATCGTGTCAAGGACCTCCTCGAACTCCGCGAGGACTGCGCCAGAAAGCTTGTCGGGATCGCGGACGAATGCCGCAAAGCGCGCGTCGAAGCCTTCCTGCGCCTTGGCTACGTCGATCGAGACGTTGCCGTTCGCGGCCTTGAACGCCGTGTCGAGCTTCTCCTTCAGCGAGGCGAAGCCGGCCTTGATCTTGGCGGCGACCGCCTCGGAGGTGACGGCATCGAGGACGTTCAAGTCCTTGATGACGGCGGTAAACGCGGCGAGCTTCTTCGGGTCGGAAAGCGTGCGGCGCATCAATTCGCCCACATGGTCGGCGACAACGTCCGTAACCATCGTGTCGTTGGAGAAGATCAGGTCGGCGACGAAATCCTTGATGTCCGCCAGCGTGACATCCTGCGGAAGCGGCGGCGGCGGAACGGGATGGATCGCGTTGACCTGATTCTCGATGTTCGCGCCGGCCAGCTGGGAGCGGACGATGAAACTGCCGTCACCGTCCAGCTCAATCGGCATGTTGACGACCCCCTGAAGCATCTGCTTGATGTCGTCTGGCAGCTTCGCCGTGTCCTTGCGGACCTTCCCGTAGTAGTCGTCGAGCTTCTGCTTCGTGTTGAGGACGTTCTCGCCGTCGAGCTTGCCGTCGAGCGAGCGCTGCGCAATCTGCACGAGGAGGCCGGTCGAGTATTCGCCGTTCGCCAAATCGACGACCGGCACACCGCCATCCGGCAGGCCGGCCGTGTAGCCCTGCATCTCCAGCACCTTCGCCGCAAAGGCTCGCGTGAGGCTCGTGCGGTCGTTGACAACCAGGCCGTTCTTGATGTCGTGGGCGTGGGCAGCGTTCAGCATCTCCTTGATGGCCGACCCGCCGATGGCGTCGCGGTCGGTGATCGTAAGGCCGATCAGCTTGCGCACAAGCGTCTCGGCAGTGAAGCCAAGATTGACCGTCGTCTTGCTCGCGCCCATATCGACAACCGCAGCGAGCATGCCGTCCTCTCCCTTCACGAACTTCGCGCGCGATCCGAGGAACGAGAACACGGCCGACTCGGCTGCATCTGCCGCCTGCATCTTCAACGCGACCGCAAAAAGGGACGCGATTCCGCTGCCGAAGTCGCGAACCGATGCTTGGCGAAGATCCTGCGCGTTGGCGCCGACAGCCTTTATGCGGTTCAGCCGCGCTTCGGAAAGGCTGGCAAGCGACCTGTCGGCGGAGAGGATGTTCAGCACGTCCGAAAACTTGAAGACTTCAGAATTCACTCTCTTCAAGTTCGCGGTTTCGACGTTCATCCGATCCGTGTGCTTGGCCAGATCCTTGTGATCCTTCGACATGTTCGCCGTGCGGAGCGCCGCCGCTTCGTCCGCCGCAGAGACTGCGGCCGCGCTTTCCTCCGTGTAGCCCTTGCCGCGCTGCGCGTACCTGTCCAGCACTTCGCGCACCTGCTGGCGCGTAAGCGGCTTGAAGCGCGCCTGCAGCATCTGGCCGAGCTGCTCCTTGTCGCTCGTCGCATCCATGCTTGCCGCAATCCCAAGTTTCCGGCGGATCTCGCTTATCTTTTCCGGAGACAGACTCGCCCGCTCAAGCGCGGCGATGAACGCCTCCTTCACCTCCAGGACGCGCTCATGCGAGATTGTCGCCGTGTTTCTTGAAACGGCATGCACATGGTTGTTGACCTTCTTCAGTTCATCGAGCACCTTGCCATCGGCATCCGTCTTGAAATCGATGAACCCGGCGTTATATTCGCCGGAAGCAATGCGGTTGAACTGCGCTAGACTGATGTTGATTGCCATTGGCTTACCTCCTTGAGCGGTAAAGCTGAAGTTGTATCTATGGATTCTCCTTGCCGCATCATGGGGGCGGATTTCACCTTATGGCTTCATTTCGTCGATTATGATCTCTACGAAATCCTGCGGGTTGCGGCCGACATCCGGATCGAAGAAGACCAGGCGGTCGCGATGGCCGAGGAAGTACTTGTAGACCGTATCGGGACCGAGGTCCTTGGGCTTGGCGTGCGCCTCGGGGTCGCGCAGCTTCTTGTCGAAGAACGCGTCCTCGAAGTTGACGACGATGCGCTCGAGAGCCTTCTCGGCCTTGGCGCTGCCGATGAAGTTGACGAGGAGCGCCTTGAGGTCGGACTTCTGCTTCGCGCTGAAGCGCAGTGCGGACTGTCCGTTCTTCTCGAGGTAGGCGCAGAGCTTGTCGACCTTCGGTCCGTTGACGAACGGGTCTTCGCGCAGGAAAGCGCCGATGTTGTCCATGATCTTCGCGGGAACCTCGCCCGAGGTGCCGGTGGCCATGCCGCCGGCGTTCGCCGCGTCGGAGAGCTTGCTCTTGGCGTCCGCGGCCATCCCGTCCGCGATGGCATTCGAGTATGTATCGGCAAGGGCGGTGCGGAACTCGCGAACCTGGCGGGGGATAGAATCGAGATACTCGATGAACTCGTTCAGCTCCGGCGAGCGGTTCGGCATCTCCTGGAGTTTCCCTACGAGAACGTTGATCGCGTTGGTGAGGTAATTCGGCCTTTCATAGCGGAAGAGCTTGTCGTATATCTCCTTGCGGTCGGTGAGCTTGCCGCTGAAGAGGTCGTCCGAAATCTGTTTGAACTCGGTGCAGAGATCTTCGATGACCAACTTGACCTCGCGGAGTTTGCTCTCGGGCAGGTCCGTGAGCCTGCGATGATCCTCGATCAAGTTCCAAAGCTCATCGTACTTTAAATAGAGGTTGAAGGCGACTGTGGAGAGGTTCTTAGTATTCGCCGCGCCATAGTTCCTGGCGGCAAACTCGATGGCTACATCCTCATTGGACTTTGTGAGTTCCCTCATGCGAAGGCAGCCATGGCCGAACGACTCGGCGTCCTTCATGTAGAGGGAACCTTCCTTCATCGTGCGGTTGGCGGCGGACCCCTTGGTGATGACCTCGGTGAGCGCCTCCGAGGCGGTCATCTTCTCGTTCTGCATGAGGTAGTTGGCGGCAGTGTTGAGCTTGCCGAAGTCGAGGCGTTCGTAGCCGGCGGCCAGGGCCT
>Ga0310696_10009404_pt1 | contig 11317 bp, 5 predicted proteins | sample AusTroGonzalo_MG_4_FD_203885 | JGI IMG/M metagenome (GOLD analysis project Ga0310696, IMG submission 203885) | Bovine rumen microbial communities from tropical cattle in Woodstock, Queensland, Australia - Gonzalo_02 (v2) (version 2) | ecosystem: Host-associated > Mammals > Digestive system >...
GGCATCTGATGGCCCTGACTTTGTCCTGAAAGAGGAGCCAAAGGTCGCCGTCGGAGTCGCAGAACACTTTGGATGTACGTATGTAACCGACGCCGGAGTCGGGGATGAGCTCGCGGATGGGGATTTGCTGGAGCGTCCTGGCGGAGATGTCGTATCTGTAGAGCCCGTCTTGGAGGGTGCATATCCACAGACCGCCGGATTTGTCGACGCACAGGGATGTGACGCTCTTGCCTTTCATGGCGGCGGTGAGGAATTTGTTGCTGCCGAACTGTCTGTGCTGATGGTGGCTTATGTGGAAGCCGTGGTCGGTGGTGCCGAACCAGATGTTGTCGCTGCGATCCCTGAAAATGGTCCTTACCTCCGCTTCGGGCACGTCGAAGGGGAATCCGGCGTCAGTCTGGAAGGAGACTGTCCCGAGTGAGCGCGAGTAGTGGAAGAATCCTTTGCCGATGACGTTGAGGAGGATGGAGGTGTTGTCAACGGCATACATTATGTCGACGTCACCGCCAGTGATGCGGCTTTCTGCCTTGATTGAAGGGGGAAGCTCTTTCCATGAGCCGCTGCGGGTGTCGAGGATGCGTATCTGGCCCATGCCGGAGAGCCATAGCTCGTCGTTGCCTGCGCTGCATATGTGGTATGTCTGCATAGGAAGGCGCAGGGTCTCCTGAAGGGAGAAGTCGCGTGTGGAGTAGCTGCAAAGCGAGAAGCCGTTTTGGGTGAGGACCCATAGGCGTTCGTCCTTGATGACGGCGGAAGGATTGCCGAAGGCGTTGAATTCGCGGATGACTGGGGTGAGACAGTCTTGGTCCTTATTATATATGAAGAGGGTGTTGGTGTTGGAGAACAGGAGTTTGCCGTCCGCCGTTTCAAGAATCTGGTTCATGTTGGGGGGATATCCGGGGACGGGGATGCGGCGGAATGAGTCCTGGTTGTTGTGGACGGCGACGCCGCCGACGGTAGCGATCCACAGGTGACCGTCGTGGGTCGCATGGATGGCACTGATCTGGTTGTCAGGCAGACCGAGGGTATCGTCTGTGGAGTAGTATTGGAAGTATTCAGCTCCGGTATATTTGTTGAGGCCGCGTCCGGTTGCGATCCAGATGTGGCCGTCTTTGTCCTGGGTGAAGTCGTTGATTTTAAGGTTGGACAGGCGGGTCTGGACGATTACGCTGTCGTTTTCCTGTATTGATGTGGATGTAGTATTGCAAGCAGCCAGGATAAGTGGTGCAAGGAAGGTTATCAGTCTTATTTTCATGAGGCAAATATAGCGCTTTCCGTTGTATGTCAAAAGGGTTTTGAACATATGGAAACATTTTTGAACAATTATCACGACCCCGGATGTACATACGTGCAAGGATTTGAAATATCCGAAAATTGATTGCGGAGAATAATTCCCATTTTTGTATCCGCAAAACTTGAAAAGATGACACTGAAACAACTGTTAGCACTTTGCACGCTTATTCCCGTCTTTGTATCCTGCACCCAGCCGTCCTCACGCCGCTGTCCGCAGCCGCTTTCCTCTCTTGAGACTTCGGCTAAGGTGACGACCGTGTCGACGCAGTCAGGTCCGGTCACCGGTTACATCGATGACGGTGTATATATTTATAAAGGTATTCCCTACGGTGTGGCGGAGCGCTTCATGCCCGCCAGGGATCCCCAGCCGTGGAAAGAGGTCCGTTCCAGCCGTGCCTATGGCCCTACCTGCCCTCAGGACAGGCGTATGGGCTGGTACTCGGATGCCCAGGCCTTTTCCATGCATTGGGATGACGGATTCCCGGATGAGGACTGCCTCAGGGTAAACGTCTGGACTTCTTCCATCAAGTCAGATTCGAAGATGCCGGTCATGGTGTGGCTTCACGGAGGCGGATTCCGTGCCGGAAGCGGTCAGGAGCTTATCTCCTATGACGGATCCAACCTCGCCCGTGACCACGGTGTCGTCGTGGTTACCCTTAATCACAGGCTCAATGTATTGGGCTTCCTGGATTTGAGCGCTTATGGTGCTAAGTATGCATATAGTGGTAATGTGGGTGTAATGGATATTGTGAAAGCATTGGAGTGGGTCAAAGCCAATATTTCCAGCTTCGGCGGCGACCCTTCCAATGTGACTGTCTTCGGCCAGAGCGGTGGCGGCGGCAAAGTCTCCACCCTTATGGCAATGCCTTCGGCCAAAGGACTCTTCCACAAAGCGATCGTCCAGAGCGGCTCCATTACCAACCTTCTCACTCCGCATCACTCGCGCCGCATCGGAGCGGCTACCGTGGAAAATCTCGGACTCAAGCCGTCGCAGATCGACAAACTAGCTGAGATCCCTTATGAAGAGCTTCTTTCGGCCTACAACAAAGCCATCGAGTCGGTCCGTGAAGAAGCCCGCCAGGACGGTCAGCTTCCCGAGAACTTCCTCGACCAGATACTCTTCGGCCAGGTTCCCGTCGTTGATGGTGACGTGATACCTGCACAGCCCTCCACTCCCGAAGCGCTGGCGTTGTCAAAGGATATCCCTACTGTCATAGGTACGGTTTACAATGAGTTTACTCCCGGTCAGGAAGATCCCATTTTCCGCCCCCTTGCGCTAAAACAGGCAGCCGACCGCAGCGCCGCCGGGTGTGCTCCCGTGTATCTATATCGCTTTGACTGGGCTTCTCCGGTCCTCGACGGCGTTCTCGGCTGCACCCACTGTCTCGATATCCCGTTCGTTTTCGACAACGTCCTGCTTCATCGTACATTCACGGGCGGAGGAGAGGATGCCATCGGACTCGGACATCGCATGAGCCGCCTGTGGACCAGCTTCGCCCGTACCGGGATTCCATCCGCCGAGGGCATGCCCGAATGGGCTCCTTTTCCCGCCAATATGACAATCAACATTGAATCACACATCAATAATTAATTAACAATGAAACGTTTCCTTTCAATCCTTTCACTGGCGCTGGCCATTGCCGGCACCCTCAATGCACAGGAACTTACCAATTTCGCTTTCTGGGGACAGAAACCCATCGTTTCCCCTGAGATCCAGAACGACAGCGTAACATTCCGCCTCAAGGCAGACTATGCCACCATAGTCAAACTCAGCGGATCATGGATGGAGAATCCCTGGACGGGCACCATCGATATGCGTCGTGGCGAAAACAATGTGTGGGAAGTAAAGATCCCTCTTCCTTCACCTGAAATCTATACCTATAATTTCGTAGTTGACGGAGTCTCTGTCAACGATCCTCAGAATGTACTCGTGCAGCGTGACGGTACACGCTACCTCCCCATGCTCATCGTTCCCGGCGAACGCACCGAGAACTATGTAGAGGCTGGTAAACACGGTACAGTGAGCCATCCCTGGTATCACAGCAGCATTCTCGGCATGGACCGCAGGCTCACCGTCTATACTCCTTACGGTTATGAAAACAACCCCAGGAAGAAATATCCCGTCCTTTACCTCCTTCATGGTGCAGGCGGTGACGAGGAGGCCTGGACCTCGATGGGCCGTGCAGCGCAGATCCTTGACAACCTCATCGAAAAGGGTCTTGCCGAGCCTATGATTGTGGTAATGCCCAACGGCAACCCCGGACAGGCAGCAGCCCGCACCCTCAATATCCCGGAGAAAGCCCTCGACTGGCGCGCTCCCGAAAACCGCGATTCCTATGTGAAGAGCCTCTGCACAGAGATTGTCCCTTTCATCGAGAAGAATTTCCGTGCAGTTTCAAGCCCTGCATCCCGCGCTATCGCAGGTCTCTCCATGGGCGGCGGCCACACTATCTCAGCCAGCATCCTCTATCCCGAACTCTTCGACTATATCTGCCCTCTCTCAGCGGCAGGAAGCGCAACTCCCGAGCAGATCGCAGCCCTCAAGAAAGCGGGCGTGAAACTCTATTTCCTCGCTTGCGGCAACACCGACTTCCTCTTCAAGGGAGCTGAGGAAATGCATGCCAAACTCGATGAGCAGGGCCTCAAACACGAGTACTTCGTATCCGAAGGTGGTCACGTATGGGCCAACTGGCGCCTCTACCTGAACACTTTCGCACCCAAGCTCTTCAAGTAGCAGATTAAACCAACCTAATAACCAATTAAACAACATGAGAAAAAGCAAAATGCTCATGCGCGCAGCTGCCATTGCGCTGGGGGCCCTCCTCGGCGCAACGGCTCTGTTCGCTCAAAGCAACATCACCGTGACCGGAACGGTCACTGATGCAGAAAAGGAGCCTCTCGTCGGAGTCTCCGTTCTCCAAAAAGGCACAGCCAACGGAGTCTCCACTGATTTTGAAGGAAACTTCTCAATCACGGTCCCCGAGGGTTCAACCATCGAAATCTCATCCATCGGATTTGAGACCCGCACACTTAAAGCCACGTCTTCCAGGATGAACGTTATCCTGCTGGAAGATTCTGAGATGCTCAACGAGACAGTGGTCGTCGGCTACGGTGTCCAGAAGAAAGAGTCCGTGACCAGCGCCATCACCCAGGTGCGTGCCGATGAAATCGCCGCCACCAAGACCGCTGACGGCGTGGCAGCTCTCCAGGGCAAGATCCCCGGCCTCCAGGTGACCCAGAACAACGGCAAGCCGGGTGCATTCGCATCCGACCTGAGCCTCCGCGGCTTCGGTACGCCTATGATCGTTGTGGATGGCGTCGTCCGTTCCACCACACGTACCCGCAAGTCCACCACATGGAACCAGGATCCCACCCAGCTTGAGACCTATACCGATATCTCCGTCCTTCAGGAACTCAACCCTGACGACATAGAGAGTATCTCCGTCCTTAAGGATGCGTCAGCCACCATCTACGGACTCGGCGCCCAGAACGGTGTCATCCTGATCACCACCAAGAAAGGACAGGTCAAGAAGCCTTCAGTCAACTTCTCCGCCAACTTCCAGATGGCTTCTCCCGTATTCCCCCGCGACGTCGAGGACTGGGTTTCGTTCATGAAATGGGAAAACGCCATGTCCGATGTATCCAAGATGGACCGCCGCTTCTCCGCCGAGCAGATCGCAGGCTACGAGTCAGGCGACCCCGACTACGTCTACACCGACTGGTACAAGGAGACATACAAGGACTTCGCCTTCAATCAGCAGTACAACGTCTCCCTCCAGGGCGGTACCGAAGCCATCAACTACTACTTCGGCGCCGGCTACGCAGACGACAGCCCCATTCTCAAAGCCAGCAACTATGGCTACAAGCGCTACAACTTCACCGGCAGCATGAACATCAAGCTGACCGATGATTTGAACCTCCGCTACAGCACCACCTTCCGTCAGAGCAACAACCTCGGCATGGGTGACTACGACATGGACTGGAACATCTTCTACTACATCCTCGCCTCCGATCCCACAGTGGGCGTACACACCAAGGACAACCCCCTGCACTACTCCAACGTGGAGGAGCAGATGAACCCTGTCGCACTCCTTGACGCTGACGCAATGGGTTACACCAAAACCGACAGCAAGGACTTCAACAACACGGTTGACCTCAACTATACCGCTCCTTTCCTCAAGGGACTCCGCTTCCAGGCATCGGGCGCATACGATTTCGCCCGCACCAAACAGCGCACCCTCGTGAAGAAACTGCAACTCTACGATTATGAGTCCGACACCGCCACCCAGGCGATGCTCACCCGCGCCGAGACCCAGTATTCCGAACTGTGGAATGACAATACCCGTCTCTACGGCCGCATCCAGGCCCTCTATGACAAGCGTTTCGGCAAACACAACGTATCTGCTATGATCGGAGCCGAGCTCACTGATGTGCTCAATGCCAGCATCAACGGCTCCCGTTACTACGGTCCAACCAAGAACCAGTACCTCTACACCCACGACATTATCAACCAGGGCCTCAAGTCCCGCTCCGACAACTCCGGTACCCGCTCATCACAGCGCACCGCCGGCTACATCGGACGTATCAACTATGACTATCAGGGCAAATACCTCGTCGAACTGATGGGCCGCTATGACGGCAACTACCAGTTCGCTCCCGGAAAGCGTTGGGGCTTCTTCCCCTCATACTCACTCGGATGGCGTGCTTCTGAAGAGAAATTCATCAAGGATCTCATTCCTTTCCTGAATAACCTCAAATTCCGCTGGTCCGACGGCCGCACCGGCTCCGTACAGGGCAATCCTTACGCCTATATCAACGGCTACACCGCCAGCGGCTCATGGGTATTCACCGACGGCGCCACCACGACCGGTTATGCCAACAGCTCAGTCGCCAACACCATACTCACATGGGCGGATGTCCGCATGATGGACTTCGGTATCGACTGGGAGCTCTGGCAGGGCAAGTTCGGTGGTACATTCGACTGGTTCAAACGCGAAATGATCGGCACGGCAGCCCAGCGCAATACCTCTCTGCCTGACTTCTACGCCGTATCCATCCCTTACGAAAACCTCAACCGCAGCGAGAACCAGGGTCTCGAACTCACACTCTACCATCGCAACAGCATCGGTAACTTCTCTTACCGTGTCCAGGGTACGGCCACATTCACCCGCTCACGCAGCACGTACATGGAAAGCGAGAACAGCAGAGTATACACCTCCTCGATGGATTACTGGAAGAACTGCTCCCTCAACCGCTGGAACGGTTACTTCGGCGGCAGCACCTATCACTGGAGCGGCCAGCGCTTCACCTCGATCGCCGACGCTATGGGAAGCGAAGTCCTCTACACCATGGACGGCTCTTCCGACGGCAACCGCGCCATCGTGCCCGGTATGTACCAGCTCGTCGACCGTAACGGCGACGGTTATATCACAGATGCCGACGTATACTACACCTGGGGCAACAGCATGCCGCCGCTTCAGTTCGGCCTCAACATCAGCGGCAGCTACAAGAATTTCGACTTCGCCCTCATCTTCAACGGCGCCGCCCTCAAATACAAGGGTTACAGCCTCAGCGGCTATGCCGGCTTCGGTAAGCTCAACTATCTGCCCAGCCAGTACACCGATTCTTATCGTGTCGCCGTGGAAGGTGCAGACCCCTGGAATCCCGAAACGCAGTGGATTGAAGGATACTGGCCCGCACTTGCACGCGTAGCCCAGGCAGGCGCATCCCACCATGCTACCTACACGGTCAACCAGCCTTACAACTACGCCAATGCTTCATACCTCCGTCTGAAGACTATCGAACTCGGCTACCGCTTCTCGCCCAAGGCCCTCCAGATGGCCGGCATCAAGAGCGCCCGCGTATTCTTCAACGGCGGCAACCTCCTGACTTTCTGCAGCAAGACCCTGAAATATGTGGATCCTGAGGCAAATGACAACAGCACTGCCGGTGGTATGTATCCGCTGAACAAGACCTTCAGCTTCGGTTTCAATCTCAACTTTTAATACTGCAAGTCCATGAAAAAGATTTTCAAATATATCCTGTTTGCCGGACTCTCCCTCGGAATGATGTCGTGCGACAAGTTCTTCGACTCAATGGAGGGCGACCTGAGCAAAGTGGCTGCCGAGGACCTGCTTAGCTCCGAAAACGGTCTTCTGGCCCTGCTGGCCGATCTCTATTCCGCCCTTCCCGGCGAGAGCCTTTCCGACAACGACAAATACCAGATGTTCGGCAATCCTGCCCGTGACATTCCCGAATACAAAAGCACCGTCCAGGGCTTCTGGGGATATGGCAGCGTACGCTCAGTCAACAAATTCCTCGAAGCTGTAGACGCTTGCTACAACGACAACCTCTTTGACGAGGCCGCCATGAAAGCCTACAAGGGCGAGGGTCTCTTCATCCGTGCCTGCTACTACTTCGGCAACGTCCGTACCCACGGCGGTATCCCTATCGTGACCGAGTCTCTCGATGACAAATATGACGGTCAGGACAATATCGGCCTCTATATTCCACGTTCAACGGAAAAAGACACCTGGGACTGGGTACTCGAACAGTTCCAGGAAGCCGCCGACCTCCTTCCCGATAAGCAGACACAGGAGATGCGCGCCACCAGATATACCGCCCTCGCAATGAAAGCACGTGCCGCCCTCTGGGCCGCTTCCGAGAGCAAATACTGGAATCGCGCTCCCATCAACAACACCTACGATGCCGTCAAGAAGAAGCTCACATACATGGAAGCTTCCTACGCTGACGCATACTACACCCAGGCTATAGCCGCTTCTGAGGAGATCATCAATTCCGGCCGGTTCTCCCTTTACGGAGGTACAGCTCCCACAGACATCGCCACTGCGATTTCCAATCTCACAGAACTCTTCCAGAACTGGCATGCCGAGGAAGGCCTCTTCGGACGCTCCTACAAGACCGGCGACGCCAATACCGGCAACAATACCCACACCTGGGCACCCAACCAGTTCACCTCCGGCTACACAGGCACCGGTACAGCTTCCTACGCTGTCACCCTCAACCTCGCCGACGAGTATGACTACTACTCCGATGCGACGGCACGCACCCGTGCAGGCCGCAAGATCCAGACCCTTGTCGATGGCAACGAAGACCTCTACTTCACCCAGCCTGAGACAGAGATGACTGCCGCCAAAGTGGCTGACTACAAGCACTACGCCTCCGTCCAGGAGCCGTTCCTGCTCAAGGATGCCCGCTTCCAGGCCTGGGTGATCTATCCCGGCACCACCTTCCGCGGCGGCACGGTCTACATGGAAGGAGGTATGGTAATGCCCGACGGCTCGGTATCCGTCTATCCCGCAGAGAATACCGGTGTTACCAAAAACGGCGTCACCTACTACCCCTACGGCGGAGCCAATGAAGACAACTCGGCCTTCTACAAGCTCAAAGTAGACGTCAACTCCAACAATCGCTCCTTCTACTGCTTCACTCCCCGCAAGTCCCTCGACCAGAAGGATGACAACGAGAACACCCAGACCCCCTACTACGACATCCGCTATGCCGAGGTGCTCCTCACTTATGCGGAGGCAGTCATTGAAAGCGGACAAGGAGATGCCGCCAAGGCAAAACAATACCTCAATGACATCCGCCACCGCGCCGGCTTCAAGGACAACGTAGACCTCACCCTCGATAACGTCCTGCATGAATGGAAAGTGGAGTTCCCCTTCGAGAACAAATGGACCAATGTCCTCCACCGTCGCCGCGCCTTCTACAACCCCAACAACACTGCAACCGTAGAAGAAGGCTCACTCGGACACAAACTCACACTCATCCCCATGGTCGACCTCTCAGGCGCCGAGGCACGGTGGATCTTCCTCCGCTCCCTCCCTTACAGCGCCACACCGGCCTTCAAGAACTACAACGGCACCCTCCAGGTCAATGCCGAGGACTACTACACTCAGATCCCCAACTACATCAACAACAGGATCGAGCCCAACAACAAATAATCATTTGAACAATGAAAAAGATACTCAATACAATAGCCGTCGTCCTGACCGTAGCCGCTGCCGCATCATGCGACATGTTCAAGCTGGACAACTTTGACGGCCCCAACGCCCAGATCGCAGGCAGGCTCCTGGATGCGGAGACAGGCGACCTCATCGGTATCGAGGCCACCTACTCTTCCGAGATTGACTGGGCCAACGTAGACTGGTCCACCTGGACCTTCCCCACCATCACCGTCTCCAAAGGCGCCATCATCGTCAACGAGCTCGGCTGGAAGGACAAGGAAGGCAACGAGGTGTATGACGACCAGCGCTGGTACATCCGCTTTGACGGGCGTTACCGCAACGACCTCATCTTTGCCGGCGACTATCGTTATTTCATGCGCGAACTCCCTTGCTATGAATCCGAAGACAACACTTTCACCGCAAAGAAAGGCTCCAACAACGTAGACCTCAGGGCCATCCCCTTCTGCCGCGTCGGTACGCCTGAATTCCAATATGACGATGCTGCCAAGAAGCTTCGCGTGACCGTAGCCGTGACCCTCGGCGATGACACCAAAGCCAACGAGATCCAGAACATCCTCTTCTGCGGCAATACACAGCTCTTCGTCGGAGGCAACTACTTCAACCTCGTCAACTACGATCAGGACCCCGCCGCGAAGAAGGCCCAGGGCTACACGTTCGATATGGCGACCTATACATTAGTGACTACTCCCGCAGCCCAGCCCGGTCAGGCCGTAACCCTCGAAATAGACTGCGATCCCAACGGCCCCAACAAGGAACTGTTCAAATACAACCAGGACCGCTACTTCCGCATCGCAGCCCAGGCCGGAGGCAACGGATACAACGGCAACTCTCTATACAACTTCTCCGCTATCTACAAAGCCAGCAATGACTTCAGCAAGATAGAGGAATACAAATGGTCAGAATAATCATGAAGAGATTTGCTCTGATACTTGCAGCCCTGTGCGCCGGCCTTACCGCCGGAGCACAGCAGGCTCTTTATGGAGGTCCCGGAGTGGAGTCTCCCGTGATCAATGAAGACGGCACCGTCACCTTCCGCTATCAGGCCCCCAAGGCCGTGAAGGTCGAAGTGACCGGTGACTTCATGCCTACACAGAAAATCGAAGTCGAGTTCAACGGTCAGAAAATCAGTTACGACGCTCCAGGCGTCGGCGAACTGAAGGAAGGCAAAGGCGGTGTGTGGGAATACACCACGCCTTTCGTAGTGGCTCCCGACCTTTACAACTACACTTTCCGTGTAGACGGCAACTCCGTCATCGATCCTCATAACATGTGGGTCAACCGTGACGTGGCTTCTCTCACAAGCGTCCTCCTCGTTCCCGCCGAGGGCGAGCGCAGCGACCTTTACGCTATCCACCGCGTACCCCACGGAACAGTATCCAAGGTATGGTACAATAGCGCTACGGCTGGCTTTGACCGTCGACTGACAGTCTATACTCCTGCCGGATACGAGACGTCCAAGGCAAAATATCCCGTTCTCTACGTGCTTCACGGCATCGGCGGAGACGAGGATGCCTGGGTCACCCAGGGCCGCGCCACCCAGATCCTTGACAATCTCATCGCACGCGGCGAGGCCAAGCCCATGATCGTGGTCTTCACCAACGGCAACATCTCCCAGGAGGCCGCTCCCGGCGAGAACTCTACAGGCTACGTCCGTCCCACCATGTCTCTTCCCCAGACCATGGAAGGCACTTTCGAGACCGCCTTCCCTGAAATCGTCAAGTTCATCGACAGCCGCTACCGCACTCTTTCCGGCAAACAGAACCGCGCAGTCTGCGGCCTCTCTATGGGCGGGTTCCACACCCTGTACCTGAGCCTCAATTATCCGGACATGTTCGGATACTCAGGCATGTTCAGTGCGGCCATCGGTGTCAACGATCCTTCCGTAAGCAAAATCTATCAGGACTTTGACAAGAAACTCGCCAGGTACTTCGCCGGCAAGCCTTCTCTCCTATGGATAGGTTGCGGCAACACCGACTTCCTGTGGCAGGCCAACCTCGATTTCAAGAAGAAACTCGACGATAATGGCTTCAAAT
>Ga0310696_10009405_pt1 | contig 11316 bp, 7 predicted proteins | sample AusTroGonzalo_MG_4_FD_203885 | JGI IMG/M metagenome (GOLD analysis project Ga0310696, IMG submission 203885) | Bovine rumen microbial communities from tropical cattle in Woodstock, Queensland, Australia - Gonzalo_02 (v2) (version 2) | ecosystem: Host-associated > Mammals > Digestive system >...
CTGGGCCTCGGTCTTTCCAAAGCGACGCTGACGACTCTGATAGTCGACGAAGGCCTTGTAAAGTGCCTCCTCATCGAAGTCGGGCCAGTAGGTGTCGCAGAAATAGAACTCCGAATAGGCGCACTGCCAAAGCAGGTAGTTGCTGATGCGCAGTTCACCACCCGTACGGATCAACAGTTCCGGATCGGGCATGAAGTTGGTCCAGAGATGCTTGTCGATCACATCCTCTGTGATATCCTCAGCCTTCAGACTGCCGTTCTTCACCTCTTCGGCTATCTGGCGCGTGGCCCGCACCAACTCCAGTTTCGAGGAATAACTCATGGCCATGACAACCGTCATGTGGGTGTTGTCTTTCGTGATGTCCTCCAAATAGTGGATTTTATCCTGTACCCCCTTGGGCAGACGGTCCATATCGCCCACCATGCGGAACTTGATATTGTTATCCGTAAACAACTCAACCTCCACAAAGCCTAACACGAGACCCATCAGCGCCTCTATCTCATAGGCTGGACGATTCCAGTTCTCCGTCGAGAAGGTGTAAAGCGTCAGGTATTTTACACCCAGACGGGCGCACTCTGCCGTGATCTTCTTGACAGTCTCCAGTCCGGCCTTATGTCCGAAGGTGCGGTCAAGTCCGCGGTCAGTAGCCCAACGACCATTACCATCCATGATGATGGCAACAGACTGGGGAATGCGGTTCATGTCCAAAAGTTCTTTCATATATCTAATTCTTCAATTTTCAATCTTCTTAGTCCCTGTCATTATGGCAAGTCTTACACTTTGCCCAAAGGTCGTAGGTTACTGCCAGTTGCAGTACACTATAGCCGTCGGTGTTCTTGAAGAGTCCGCTACTCTTGATGCCGTAGGGGTCTTTCTTCCCGTCGAGCAGATCGCTCAGGGTGAAATGGACACACCATTCGGCTGTGAGGTTCACGCGCTCGGCAATCTTATATTTGACACCTGCACCGATGGGCAGACTCACCGCGATGCCTTTCTCCGGATCGCCGTGAATGGCTGATCCCACGCCCAGTGCAATGAAGGGGGCCAATTTACGGGCGCCTCGGTATTCGCGCCCAGTGCCATAGGCCCAGAAGTTGTATTCAAAGCGCAGGTTGACATCAACCAGACTCTTACTGAAATCATGGCGCTCAATACCTTCCGGAGAACCTTCGGGATACCATGTGTTCGCCTTGTCAGAGGAGCCCTGGAGTTTGCCAAAGCCTGCTGTCAGTGCCACCGCCATGTGCGGATTGGCTTTGTATTTGGCCATCACAGCACCCATGGGCTGTAACTCACCGAAAATCGAGGCGTTATAGTCGCCCAGATAGTTCACGACCCCTGCACCAGCACCAATCTCCAACCGATATTCCGGCTCGTCCTGGGCTTGTGTGACTGTTGCAGCAACAGCCAGCAGCATCGTCAATACTATTCTCCGTACCATATCGTACCTGTCTCACCACTCTCCAACAGCCAGATGCCACCGTTGCCATCGGTAGAAGCAGCGGCTATGCTGCTGACAGGCGACTGCAGGGCGCTGGATGTTAACCAGGTGATGCCCTGATCGTGGCTCTGGTAGATGTTGCCACTACCATCGATGGCCAGCACACTACCGTTGGTATAGGGCAGCAGGAAATAGTGCTGACCCTTAGGCAGACCATATTTCTTATTAGAGGCGACGGGGACATAGACCCAACTTGAACTGGTGGGATTTGTGTTATCAATGACTTTACGCCATACCGAAGCATACTGGTCTTGTGCATCGCAGTCGCCTACAAGCAGGGCATAACTCAGACCGTTGTTTAATTTCCAACAGGCAAAACTGCCATTGGCGGGCAGCAGACGACTGTCTTCATCGAGGGTCTCGTCAATACGGGTGGCCCAATGATCCTGTGAGGCAATGATGCCATTACCGGTCTCATTATAAGCAAATTCCCATCCGGCCATCGGTGTGGTGGGCATTACAGACCCCTTGGGCATCTGCTTCCATACCACCGCTGTTGATGTCGGTTGTTGCTTCTTATTGATCTGTACCTGGTAGGCACGGTATTTCGAAGCCACATTGTTATAGACGCGAAATTCGCGTACCGTCGAAAAATCAATGGAGTCGGCATTGCTGTAATAGACCAAAGAATCGCTGGTAGCACTCTTGATGACAATCGTACCGGAATAACCGGTGGCGGTGGCCGTCACAAGGACATGCTTCAGGTCGCAATCCTCAGGCAAGGAATCCGTATTATAGATCTTTCCCTGATATTGATCGATTTGGAATGGATACTGGCTAACTGTCAGTTTCGACAAGTAGACAGAGTCGCCACCAGATGTGCTGGTGGTGTGGACATACCGATTGACAGCCAGAAGCGAGAAGGCGCCAATGGCGGTATCGTCATAGGCCGTAACTTCCGTGTCATCCGAGTTGCCCAGACAGGAGGATACTCCTATGGCAAGAGCCAATAGCGCAACTACCGTATAGAGGTTCTTTTTCATCAGTTCTTTGTAAATATCGCAATTTGGCTGCAAATTTACGCACAATTCCTCAAAAATGTGTCATTTTCACATTATAATTAAAGAAAATAAATTGAAATTTGACCGATTTTAAGTTAGTTTTGTTTTTTACACTTCCTTTTTTTCATTTTTTGACTTAAATCACAAAAAAGTGCGGTATGAATCACTCACCCCGCACTCTTCCTAACGGATGGTGGTATGCATCAGCGTTATGACACTCAGTATCATCGCTACAACGACGCACACCAACATAACCGTCGTTTGAAAATCTAATAACATAATCTTTACCTTAAAATCTAACTACTAAACCTAATGAATTTATGAACGTAATCTCACGATTACGGGTGCAAAGGTACGAAGAATTATTGAAAAATGATGATTAAAAAATGAATATTTAGTCCACTTTTTCTTCTTATTGACATACATCAAAAAAGCATCGCCAGGATGTCCTGGCGATGCAATTATCAATTCTTAATCTTCTACAAATTTCAGTTTCGTCTTTGCTGCATTTTACAATTTCGGACCTGCAGCGACGAGAGCCTTACCGGCCTCGTTGCCCTCGTACTTCTTGAAGTTCTTGATGAAGCGGGCAGCGAGATCCTTAGCCTTCTCCTCCCACTCAGCAGCAGTAGCGTAAGTGTCGCGAGGATCAAGGATAGCAGGATTTACGTTGGGCAACTCTGTGGGAACCTCGAAGTCGAAGAAAGGAACCTTCTTGGTAGGAGCCTTCAGGATGCTACCATCCAGGATAGCGTCGATGATACCACGTGTATCGGGGATAGAGATACGCTTGCCGGTACCGTTCCAACCTGTGTTCACAAGGTAAGCCTTGGCACCGCTCTTCTCCATCTTCTTCACGAGTTCCTCAGCATACTTTGTGGGGTGCAACTCGAGGAAGGCCTGGCCGAAGCAAGCAGAGAAAGTAGGAGTGGGCTCTGTGATACCGCGCTCTGTACCAGCCAACTTTGCTGTGAAACCTGAGAGGAAGTAGTACTTCGTCTGCTCGGGAGTCAGAATGCTAACGGGAGGCAGTACACCGAATGCGTCGGCAGAGAGGAAGATCACGTTCTTAGCGTCAGGACCAGCGCTCTTGCCGTTAACCTTCTGAGCGATCTTCTCGATGTGGTCGATAGGATATGATACGCGGGTGTTCTCGGTTACGCTCTTATCAGCGAAGTCGATCTTACCGTCCTCTGCTACTGTTACGTTCTCCAGCAGAGCGTTACGCTTGATGGCACCATAGATGTCAGGCTCGTTCTCCTTGCTCAGGTTGATCACCTTAGCATAGCAACCGCCCTCGAGGTTGAACACACCCTCGTCGTCCCATCCGTGCTCGTCGTCACCAATCAGCAGACGCTTCGGATCGGTAGACAGTGTGGTCTTACCTGTACCAGACAGACCGAAGAAGATTGCGGTGTTCTTACCCTCCATATCGGTGTTGGCAGAACAGTGCATAGAAGCGATACCCTGCAGAGGCAGATAGTAGTTCTGCATAGAGAACATACCCTTCTTCATCTCACCACCATACCAGGTGTTGATGATGCACTGCTCACGAGAAGTCGTGTTGAAGGCTACGCAAGTCTCTGAGTTCAGACCCAGTTCCTTGTAGTTCTCAACCTTTGCCTTAGAAGCGTTATAAATCACGAAGTTAGGCTCGAAACTCTCCAGTTCCTCAGCGGTGGGCTGGATGAACATGTTCTTTACGAAGTGTGCCTGCCAAGCCACCTCAACGATGAAGCGAACGCGCAGACGTGTAGCAGCGTTAGCACCGCAGAAAGCGTCAACAACATACAGGTCCTTGTTGCAGAGTTCCTTGATAGCGATCTCCTTAACCTTGGCCCATACATCCTCACTCATGGGGTGGTTGTCGTTCTTGTACTCCTCAGTGGTCCACCAAACCTTGTCCTCGCTCTGTGCATCCTTCACGATGTACTTATCCTTAGGAGAACGGCCGGTGTAGATACCTGTCATTACGTTTACAGCGTCAAGTTCGGTGTTCTGGCCCTTGTCGAAACCAGTCAGGCCAGCCTTGGTCTCTTCCTCATAGAGGAACTCATACGACGGATTGTGGGCAATCACGGTAGAACCGGTGATGCCATACTGAGTTAAATCTAACTTTGCCATATTACTAATCTAATTTTAAAATGAATATTATCCTTGTTATTTGAAATCGCCTGCAAAGGTACGAATTAATTATGAATTATAAATATGGATAACAGACTATTTTGTGCGCACACAATTCTTTTTAGGTTAAAGAAGTTAAAAATAAATGTCGGAGCAACGCTTTTGTCACTCCGACTTATCAAAAGAGATTTAGTATTTGAATGATGATCCGCCAAGGAACTCACGTATCAGCGAGGTGGGCGGTATCTGTGTATCGGGGATGGGCCTGAAGTAGCGCAGGAACTTCAACAGACGATAGGCTTCGGCATGTTCTGGACAGTTCTCAGGTACCTGTTCCAATAACGGTTCTGCCTGACTCTTGATCACGGCCAGTTCAAAGAGCATGGCCGTATTAAACATGGCGTCGGCATTCTCTTGGAAGGGGAATATCCACTTGTTCTCGCCTGCCCGTACAGAGGGCCATCGGCGAATGGTTTCCTGCGCCGATACCGCCCGATATTTATGGTCGCGGATGATGCGGCGCAACAGGCGGTTGTCGGTTGTCGGAATGTAATTGTGGTTGTCGAGCAAAATCGTTGTCAATGCAGAGGCATAGACACGGAAGATCTGTTCTTCAGGAATCTGCGAAGTCAACTCCGGGTTCAAGGCGTGGATACCTTCTACTACCAAGATATCGTTCTCGCCGAGACGCAGTTTCTTACCACTCTTCTGACTGGTACCTGTGGGGAAATCGTAACGAGGCAATTCTACCTCCTCACCACGGAAAAGTGCCGAGAGTTGTTCGTTCAGAAGAGGTATGTTCAAGGCATGCAGGTGTTCGAAATCATAATCTCCCTTCTCATCACGGGGTGTTTCATTACGATCCAGGAAGTAATCATCGAGGGAAATGTTTATGGGTTTGATACCATTGACGGCCAATTGTATGCTGAGACGCTTACAGGTGGTTGTCTTACCCGATGACGAAGGACCTGCGATAAGCACGAGTTTGATGCCTTTCCGGTTGGATATCTCGTCGGCTATCCGTGCAATTTTCTTCTCCTGCAGTGCCTCGCTGATCTGGATGAGGGTAGAGGAGTGCCCCTGCAGGATGACGTCGTTGAGGTCGCCCACGGTGCGTAAGCCGAGAATGTCCTGCCACTGGTGATGCTCCTTGAAGATGCCGAACATCTTGTCTTGATGAATCATTTCTCCCAACTCGTCGGGGTGTTCCCGCGAGGGGATGCGCAGGAGTACACCGTCGAAATACTTCTCTACGCCAAAGAGGTATATCTGTGCGGTGTTTGTCAACAGAGAGCCGTAGTAATAGTCTACGTAGCCGTCAATGTCATAATAAGTGGTGTAGAGCCGTCCCGTGGACTGGAGCAACTTTACTTTCGAGCGGTTGTGCAGATTGTCGAACATGCGGATGGCCTCTTCCGTTGTGGTTTCATGACGGTGGATGGGCAGGCCGGCATCGATAATCTCCTGCATCCGACGGCGGATGGCACCGACATCATCGAGGGTCACAGGACGCCCGATGTTAAGGTTCACGTAATAGCCGTTACTCACAGGAATGTCAATACTCACCTTGCAGGGATTGAAGAGGTCGTGGACGGCCTTGCAAAGGATGAAGAACAGGCTCCGCGTGTAGGCGCGACTGCCACTCGACGAGGTGACGTCGAGGAATTCCACCTCCTTCTGCTTGTAGGCACGATAGTGCATCCCCTCGACTTTGTTGTTGACATGAGCCAAGTAAGGGCCGTGCGCCATCTCAATGCCCGACAGTTGGTATATCATCTCCAAGTTGGCACCCATCGGTGCTTCAATGGTCTTCCCGTTATTGCGAATACGAATCTGAATCGTCTGTTCCATATCTGTTCTTTTTAATGTTTTAGGAAAAATTTCTGGCAAAGGTACAAAATAAATGCGAATAGTGGATGCCAAATTAATATTTTTTTGTATCTTTGTGGCCGAAATCTCATCATCAAAAGGTATTTCTATGTTAGTTCTGTTCAAACTACTGGGTTCTCTCGCGTTGCTGATGTTCGGTATGAAGTCGATGAGTGAGGCTTTGCAGAAAATGGCAGGTCCCCAGTTGCGACATGTTCTCGGTGCGATGACCACCAACCGTTTTACAGGTATGGTAACGGGTATGCTGGTGACGGCATCTGTCCAGTCTTCTACGGCTACCACTGTGATGACAGTCTCATTCGTCAATGCCGGATTGCTCACCTTGGCACAGGCCATCTCGGTCATCATGGGCGCGAATATCGGAACCACACTGACAGCCTGGATTATGTCGGCAGGTATGTCGTTCGACATCAGCATTGTGTCGTATGCCGGCTTCTTCCTGGGAATCATCCTTATTTATATGAAGAGTCACCGTTACATCGGCGACTTCCTCTTCGGTCTGGGACTGCTGTTGCTGGGACTCACCACCTTGAGGCTCACCGGTTCAGAGATGGATTTGGGACACAATGAGACGGTGCTCAATTTCTTCGCTTCCTTCGATCCGGACTCGTTTCTTACCACGCTGATCTTCCTGCTGCTGGGTGGCATCCTCACTTTCTGTGTGCAGTCGTCGGCAGCGGTGATGGCCATCACCATGATCCTGTGCTCTAGCGGTGCTCTGCCCATCTATCAGGGTATCGCTCTTGTGATGGGTGAGAACATCGGTACGACAGTCACTTCAAACCTCGCTGCACTGTCAGCGAATACACAGGCCCGTCGGGCTGCCTTGGCCCACATGTTCTTCAACGTGTTTGGTGTTTTCTGGATTCTATTTGTCTTCCGTCCCTTCATCGATGCCGTCTGCGGATTGGTGGGTTATGATGTGACCATGGATAAAGATGCTGCGTTGTCAGAGGCATTCATGGCGAATGCTGCAAAACTGACCTTTGTACTGGCAGCCTTCCATACCTGTTTCAATGTGGTCAACACCTTTATTCTCATCTGGTTTATTCCCCAGATTGAGCGTTTTGTATGCTGGGTCATCAAACCCAAGAAGGTGGACGAAGAAGACGAATTCCGTCTGCATTTCATCAATTCTGGTATCATGAAGACGCCGGAACTTTCGGTACTCGAGGCCCAGAAAGAGATACAGTCTTTCTCGGAACGTATGCAGCGCATGTTTAATATGGTGCGCGAACTGCTTACCCTCTCCAGTAGTGAGACCAACAAGAAAGACAGCAAGGCGGGTGATTTCAACAAACTCTATACACGCATTGAGAAATACGAAGGCATCAGTGACAATATGGAACTGGAAATTGCCAAGTATCTCGACTCCGTGAGTGATGCCCACCTTTCTGACGACACAAAGGCAAAGATCCGTGCTATGCTCCGTGAAATTTCCGAGTTGGAGAGTATTGGCGATGCCTGTTACAATATGGCCCGCACTATCTCACGCAAGTATAACGGCAAGGAAGACCACTTCATCGAGAAGCAATATGACCATATCCACCAGATGATGGAACTCACGGATCAGGCTTTGACCCAGATGAACCGTCTGATGTTAGGACGTAAGGAGTCTTTCGATATCAACCGTTCGTTTAATATCGAGCACGAGATTAACAACTACCGCAACCAGTTGAAGACGCAGAACATCACTGATGTCAACAACCACGAATACACTTACGCTGTAGGTACCATCTATATGGACCTCATCAACGAATGTGAGAAACTGGGCGACTATGTGGTGAATGTTGTTGAGGCCCGTCTGGGTATCCGTTAATGGAGAAGGACATCGTCAAAGGTTACGTCCGTTACCTGAAATTGCAACGGGGCATGTCGGGCAATACCCTCGATGCCTATCAGCATGACCTGCGCAAACTGCTCGACTATCTGAAAGGTGAAGACAGGGATGTGCGTGAGGTGACGCTCGAGGATCTGGAACATTTTTCGGCCAGATTACACGACATCGGCATCAACGCTAGAAGCCAGTGCCGTATTCTGAGTGGTGTCAGGAGTTTTTTCCGTTTTCTACAGTTGGACGGTTATCGCGACGATGACCCTACGGAATTGTTGGAGTCGCCTCAGATAGGCAAGCATCTGCCTGAGGTGTTGTCGCCGGAAGAGATCGATACTCTGGAAGCCAGTATTGACCTTTCGAAATGGGAAGGACACAGAAACCGGGCTATTATCGAGGTGCTTTTCTCTTGTGGACTACGAGTCAGCGAACTGGTCAACCTGAAACTCTCCAACCTCTACAAAGAAGAGGAATACGTACGCATCTTGGGAAAAGGCAGTAAGGAACGGCTTGTACCAATCTCACAACGGGCCCTTCGGGAACTGGAATTCTGGTTCTATGATCGCAACCTGATGCGCATCAAGCCTGGTGAGGAAGACTATGTTTTCCTGAATCGTTACGGCGGACATCTGACACGTACCATGATACTCATCATGATCAAGCGACAGGCAGAGGTGGCGGGCATCAAAAAGACCATCTCTCCCCATACCTTGCGACACTCCTTTGCCACGGCGCTGCTTGAAGGAGGCGCTGACTTGCGCGTCATACAGGCTCTGTTAGGTCATGAAAGCATCGGCACAACAGAGATCTATACGCATATCGATACTTCGACCCTCAGACGGGAGATTCTGGAGCACCATCCAAGAAACATGAAGAGATAAAAAAGGTAAAAAGGACGCGGTTTTCACTTATTTTTTGTACCTTTGCACCCAAATTCAAAGCATATGTCATACTTATTTTCATCAGAATCAGTATCAGAGGGACATCCCGACAAAGTGGCCGACCAGATTAGTGATGCCATCTTAGACCAGTTTTTGGCTTATGACGACAAGGCACGTTGTGCCATCGAATCGTTCGTTACGACAGGACAAGTCGTCATTATGGGCGAGGTGCGTAGTGAGGTGTATATCGACCTGCAGACCATTGCCCGCAATACCATCAAGCGCATTGGCTATACCAAGGCCGAGTATCAGTTTGATGGTGATTCGTGCGGTATCCTGAGTGCCATCCACGAGCAGAGTGCCGATATCAACCGAGGTGTTGACAATGGCAACGAAGATGAGCAGGGTGCAGGTGATCAGGGTATGATGTTCGGCTATGCCACGAACGAGACCGAGAATTACATGCCCGTCAGTCTGGATCTGGCTCACTTGATCATGCGCGTGCTGGCTGATATCCGCAAGGAAGGTAAGGTCATGACCTATCTCCGTCCAGATGCCAAGAGTCAGGTTACGATACAATACAGCGACAATGGCATCCCCGAGCGCATCGACACTATTGTCGTGAGTACCCAGCACGATGAGTTTGACGAGGATGAGAGCATGCTGGCAAAGATCAAGGATGACGTGATTAACATCCTCATCCCTCGTGTCAAGCAACAGATACACTCTGAGAAAGTGCTCAGTCTCTTCAATCCAGATATCAAGTTCTACGTGAATCCCACGGGTAAGTTCGTCATTGGTGGCCCCCATGGAGACACAGGCCTTACTGGCCGTAAGATCATCGTCGATACCTATGGCGGTAAGGGAGCCCATGGCGGTGGAGCCTTCTCTGGCAAGGATTCCTCGAAGGTGGACCGCAGTGCCGCCTATGCCGCTCGTCACATTGCCAAGAATATGGTGGCAGCAGGCGTCAGCGACGAGATGCTGGTACAGGTAAGTTACGCCATTGGTGTTGCCAAACCAATGAACATCTACGTGAATACCTATGGCCGCAGCAAGGTGGGAATGAGTGACAGTGAAATTGCCCAGAAGATTGAGCAACTCTTCGACCTGCGTCCGAAAGCCATTGAGCGCACATTGAAACTGCGTCAGCCGATGTATGTCGAGACGGCAGCCTACGGTCACATGGGCCGCAAGTCGGAGATCGTCAAGAAGACATTTACCAGTCATTATCATGAGACGAAGACAATTGACGTGGAACTGTTTACTTGGGAGAAACTAGACCGCGTGGAAGATATACGCAGAGCCTTCGGACTCTCATAATCTATGCTAACAAAGGATAGCCTCTTAACAAGCACACCCGCCACAGACCTCATTGCCGATACCGTGGTGAGGCAGCCGGCAAAGCCACAGACCCCTTACCAGGTGCTGCAGTTATTGCCTAAGGATGCTACACCTGAGCAACAAGACTCCGCCATCCAATCGTGGTTCCAACCTGGGGAGATACATTATAGTGAGCGGCCAGACACGCTCCACCTGCCAGGACATGACATAGGGCACAACCCGAGAGACATCCGTATTCCCGATTACAATAAGGAGCGCTTTCTGGCTGACGACAGTCTCTATCATCCGGAACTGGCGCACGAGCCCTTTGGTGTAGCAGGTGACCCCGTTCCTTATAATATCAGCAATGATAACATCATCAGTTCCCTCCTGTTGGGATGCTTTGTCATGACACTGCTGGCGTTCGCCGTCAGTAGGAACTTTGTGATACAGCAAATCAAGAATTTCTTCTATATCCCCAGGCGCGAGGATGTTAAGTACCCCACTTCCAGCGAGTCTGTTGCCCTGATGTTCTTCGCCTTACAGACCTGCCTGTTACTGGCAATGGCTTATTTCTTCTATGTCAAGGCTTATGTTGCCGAGACCTTCGTCTTTGCGGAAGAATATTTGTTCATCGGACTCGTCTTTGTGGTGATTCTTGTCTACACGGTTCTGAAGTATCCATTATATGCAATGGTGAACTACACCTTCTTCTCTGGAAAAAATAATGGACAATGGCAGAATACGGTGCTATTGATTTCT
>Ga0310696_10009406_pt1 | contig 11315 bp, 7 predicted proteins | sample AusTroGonzalo_MG_4_FD_203885 | JGI IMG/M metagenome (GOLD analysis project Ga0310696, IMG submission 203885) | Bovine rumen microbial communities from tropical cattle in Woodstock, Queensland, Australia - Gonzalo_02 (v2) (version 2) | ecosystem: Host-associated > Mammals > Digestive system >...
GATATGACCGCGGTTGCGTTCCATCATGCCCGGGACGATAAGTCGTGTCATGGTCAACAAACCTTTGATGTTGGTGTCGATCATAGTCTCCCAGTCTTCAAAATCGCCTTGATATTCAGGTTCGAGACCGAGTGCCAGACCGGCGTTGTTCACCAAGACATCGATGTCTTTCCATTCGTTTGGCAGGTTTTGGATGCATTCTGTGGCTTTAGCGCGGTCACGCACATCGAAAGCCAGTGTCAGCACCTGTGTGCCTTTGGCTGTCAACTCTTTGCGAATATCTTCGAGAAGTTTTTCGTTACGTCCAGTGAGAATAAGTTTATCGCCATTAGCAGCGAATTTACGTGCGCATCCGAGTCCGATACCGCTCGTTGCCCCAGTTATCAAAACAATCTTGTTCATATCAAAGTTTTATATTTTGACCGCAAAGATACAAAAAAATCAAGTTAGAACAATACATTATTTTTCGTGGCAATGATGGTCGTCACAATCACAGTGGTCTTCGCAGCACGAGCAGTGATGATTACGTTTCATTATGAACGCCATGACGAGTAAAACTCCCAAGACAATGCTGCAAATCACGTTGAAAATGGAAGAATCGTCGTGGCTGCAAATCTTCTCCTGTATGATGCTCGAAGTGAACCATTCGGCAGGCAGGGCGTAGTCGATGAGAAGTCCGAAACCTATTGCACCGAGGATGATAGAGAGCAGGTAAACCCACATCGTCTTTTTCTCCAAGACCTTGCGAATCACCATGATTGACGCCATGTTGCAGGCAGGTCCCGCCATCAGAAGTACTAAAGCAGCTCCAGGTGAGAGACCTTTCAAAATCAGTGCGGCAGCAATAGGGATAGAGCCTGTGGCGCAAACATACATCGGTACGGAAACAGCAAGCACCATCAGCATGGTGAGCAATGGTTTGTCGCTGAAATAAAAGAAGAAATTGTCGGGAACAAAGACTGTTATCAAGCCGGCGATGACGAGTCCTATCATCAGCCATTTGCCGATTTCCTGCATCATTTCGATAAAACCGTATTCAAGAGCTTCTTTCATCTTATGCCAGAAGCCTTCATGATGTCTTTCTGAGATTTTCTTTGTAGTTTCAGAGTTTCCAGCATTTTCATTACGTGTGGCGATATTGACAAGCTGTCCGCCAAAGAGAGCTGTAACCAAAGCAGCAATCGGTCTGATAATCGCAAAAGGCAGTCCGAGCAACGAAGCGGTGGCTAAAATCGAGTCGATGCCAGTCTGAGGCGTGGCAATCAAAAACGAGGTCGTGGCACCTTTCGAGGCGCCTTCTTTTCGTAATGACATAGCTGTCGGGATGACACCGCACGAGCAAAGCGGAAGCGGCACGCCGATCATGGCAGCCCATAAAACAGAGCGGAAATCGCTTTTCGAGAGATATCTGTGATACACTTGCGACGGCACGAAAGCGTGCAGCAGTCCAGCTACGCCGAATCCTAACAGCAGATAAGGCGACATTTCATTTATCAAATTCCAAATTTCATGCATAACAAAATCATTTTTAACACTGCAAAATTACAGCAACGGCTAATACCGAAACATCATCATTTATAATGATTTTTGATGATTTTATCCTCATAAATGACGATTAAAAAAAATTTTTTATCTTTGCAGAAAATTAAAAACTATGGCAAAAACTAAAACGGTATTTTTCTGCAAGGAATGCGGCAATGAGTCTCCCAAATGGATTGGACATTGCCCTGGATGCGGAGCGTGGAACAGTTACGTGGAAGAAACGGTGGTGATAGGAAAAGACAGTAAATCCGTTTCAAAAGATGTTGATTTTCAAAGTTTTAAAAGCAAGCCAACCCCAATTCGCGAGGTCACAAGCGCACAAGAAGAACGCCTCGATTTATGTTACGAAGAGTTGAACCGTGTTCTTGGCGGCGGTCTCGTCCCCGGTTCTCTGGTACTTCTCGGTGGCGAGCCAGGTATCGGAAAGTCGACATTATTGCTTCAGATGGCACTTCATATCAAAGATAAAAAGGTGCTTTATGTGTCGGGTGAGGAGAGCCAGCAGCAAATCAAGATGCGTGCCGACAGAATCGGAATCAATAACGATAACTGCTTGATACTCAATGAGACTGACACGCAACAAATATTGAAACATGTCAAAGATGTGCAGCCAGATATCATGATTATCGACTCTATTCAGACGTTGGAGTCGCCTTCGGTGGAGGCGACGGCTGGCAGCATCACTCAGATCCGTGAGACAGCGGCGGAGATGAACAAAATAGCGAAATCATTGCATATCCCGGTGTTTTTGATTGGTCACATCACCAAGGACGGCACCATCGCCGGACCGAAGATCCTCGAGCATATCGTCGACACTGTAATTCAGTTTGAAGGCGACCGCCATTATGGTTTCAGGATTTTGAGGACGGTGAAAAACCGTTTCGGCTCGTCGTCAGAGCTCGGTATCTTCGAAATGAACGCAGAAGGCCTCAGAGAGGTTAAAAACCCCAGTGAAATCTTGCTTTCGCAACGTGAGACATCGGTCAGCGGCATCGCTATAGCGGCAATGGTTGAAGGTCTACGCCCCATGCTTGTGGAGACGCAGGCTCTGGTGAGCTCGGCGGCATACGGAACGCCACAACGTTCAAGCACAGGCTTCGATATCCGTCGTTTGAACATGCTTCTTGCGGTTCTCGAGAAACGCGCGGGCTTCCGTCTCGGTGCCAAAGACGTGTTTCTGAACATCGCCGGCGGCTTGCGTGTCGATGACCCCGCCATGGATCTCGCAGTGATGGCGGCAGTGTTGTCGTCAAGTGAGGATGTAGCTATCGACGGCCGTTGCGCTTTTGCCGCGGAGGTTGGACTTTCAGGGGAAGTGCGAGCCGTCAATAGGGTGGAGGCACGCATCGCAGAGGCGGACAAACTCGGTTTCGACAAGATTTTCGTCTCGAAATACAGCGTGAAAGGTCTCGACACCAGCAAATACAAGATAAAAGTTGTGCCGATTGCGACAATTGGACAATTGTTTAAAGAATTATTTTAAAAAGCCATTAGCGGCTAGCCATTAGCCATTAGAAACAGACGCTCCTAGCTAATGGCTAATGGCTAAAAGCTAATGGCTAAAATTATCCAAATATTATAGCTCTATTATCCTCAATATGTCCTGCCGGATAATCCCAAATCACAGGATATCCGTATTCTTTCACTTTCTCGAAAATGATTTCTTTGGCAGTCATGCCAAGCGGTATGGAGCTCTCGTGCATGTCGCTGAACGCTCCGACGAGCAGAGCCTTCAGATGTGCGAGTTTTCCGGCGCGTTTCAACGCCATCATCATGCGGTCGATATGATAGAGGTATTCGTCCAAATCTTCGATAAACAATATTTTTCCATCCGTGTCAGGAAACAAATCCGAACCCAGCATCGAATAGAGGACAGATAGGTTTCCGCCAACAATTTCGGCACCTTGTAGGGATGCGGCGCGCCACATCCCTACGGCGTTCCATTTTCCTGTCAATGCCTCATGCAACGTTTCCATTGGCTCTTTGTTAGCATTCTCGAAATTCTTCGACATTATCCCGTGAATGCTTTGATAACCAAGCTGTTGCATCTTGGCATGCAGCACTGTCACGTCGCTGAAACCGACAATCCATTTCGGGTGTTTCGCAAACATCGTGAAGTCGAGTTTATCAATTATTCTGATGGTGCCGTAGCCGCCACGGGCGCAGAATATGGCGTCGATATCGTCTCTGTCGAGATATTCTTGCAGCACGCTTGCACGGAAGTCATCGTCGCCCGCAAACTGATGATACTCAGCGAATAAGCGGTCGTCGTAAACAGCGACAAAGCCTTTTTCTTCAATCCATTTCACTGCAGCGGTGATTTTGTCAGGAGTCACCTTCCAAGCCGGCGCCACGATGGCAATCTTCGAGCCTTTTTTAAGATAATTAGGAGTTTTCATAGATGCAAAGATAATACTTTTTAAAATATCTTGCTATTTATTTAAAAATGATATAAATTTGCAATCCAAATTATCTACAATGAAAAAAATCACAACTCTTTTTTTTGTTATATTATTGTCACTCAACGCTTTAGCTCAGCTTGAAGTGAAACCTAACACGTTCAAAGAGGTTCAGGGATTTGTGAACATCAACCTTGAAAAGCAGAACGACAGTTACGAAAAACCGTATGCGGTGTTGAAAATCAGAACGGAAAATATTGATGATAAACAGCGTAATGAACTGATTTTCAAAGTGAAAGACAATGTTGAATATGAAGTTGAATATGAAGTTGGCGAGGTGTGGCTCTACATCAGCTATTTCGCCACATATCTTCAGATTTCGCATCCTGAACTTGGTTCGGCTGAGATATATTTTCCATTCGACATGATAGGCAAAAAAGGCTATGAACTGACGCTTGTCAACAAACAGAAAGACACCACAGGTTCAGGAATCCTTGTTATCACTACAAAACCGGAAGACGGAGCCACAATCACGCTTAACGGCAAGACTTTGAAGAAGAAAACCCCTTTCACTAACGATATGATTGCCGCCGGACACTATGAGGTGACCGTTTCAAAGGAGAATTTTCAAAATGTCACAAAAACATTTGAAATTTATGACGGAGATACAACTTATCTTGAAATAAAAATGCCTTATACTTTGTGTAAATTGAATATCAACTCCACCCCTGTGGGTGCAACGGTTTATATCGACGACAAAGATTGCGGTGTCACACCTTTGACATTGGAAAATGTCAATTTCGGCACTCATAATATCAGAATAGAAAAAAATGGCTGCAAAAATTATAAAAAAACAGTTACTCTGACAAATGAAGAGGTGTGTTTCGTTGTTAATATCAACAAATGTCCCGACAAAGCACTGCCAGGCGTGTTTTCTGTGAGCCCAAAGAAAAAAGTTTATTTTGCAGTAGGTGATTTGTGTCGTAATACTGAATATGATAAGAATAATAAAAGAAAAGTTATTTTGGGTTTTGAACGTCCGCCGTACAAACAAGATGACGGTGTTATGAATATTTACGGCCATAGTAATTTATTTGGCTGGGGTGAAAGTGACAATCCAAAGAAGGTGTCAAAATCTTTTTACGAATTGGGTAAAAATGTCGATGGCAACTGGCGAACTTTATCAATAAAGGAATGGGAATATGTTTTATTTGAAAGAAACACTCCTTCCGGAATAAGATATGTGCATGCCAATATTGGCGGAACTGATGGCATAATATTGCTTCCCGATGACTGGAGTGAAACTGACGTTATAGATAAGATTGACTGGAATGTGGAGATAGAACAAAGCGGCGCCGTTTTTTTGCAAAATGGAGAGTATTGGAGTTCGACAGGAGAGGCGTTTAAAGATGATGCCGGTGAAGGTGTCGATGCCAGGTGCATTATGATAAACAACAAAGAAGTGGTAAGTACCAGTGATTGGATTTTCGGTGCTTCTTTTTCCTTTGGAAAAAAATCAGTTCGTCTCGTTTGTCCCGCAAAATAGTGTAATATGAAAAAGTTTATAATATTTGTCTTTGCTGTATTTTTTGCATTAAACGCATTGGCGCAGCTTGAAGTGAAAGAAGGTTCTTTCAGAATGGTGCCAGGTTTTGTCAACACCAACCCCGACCCGGATTATCAGACCGATGATAATTACTATCCTTTTGCGATTATCAAGATAACAACGGAGGGCCTTGACGACAAACAGCGTCGTGAGCTGTTGTTTCAAGGCAACGCGGCCACCTATTTCATGCTCGAATACAAACAAGACGAGATATGGCTGTATCTTACAGCAAAATATGCCGATTATATAAAGTTTTCACACCGCGACCTCAGCACCTTGGAATACACTTTGCCAGAACAACTGAAGCCTAATCAGGGCTACGAGCTTACTTTGGTAAACACCAACACCAAGGTTGCGAAATATGGAAGCATTACCATTACAACAACACCCAAAGACCAAGCTGACATAACGTTAGACGGTAAGGTTTTGGAGCAAAAAACACCTTACACCAATGACGCTATTTTTGTCGGACAACACGAAATCACTGTCTCCAAATTCCCATACGCGCCAACAACAAAAATCGTGGATATCAAAGAAGGCGAACATCTCAATTTGGAGATTTTCATGTCATTTTCATACGGAACAGTCCATGTTGAAACAACTCCTCCGGGCGCGACGGTGATTATTGACAAACAGGAATATGGAACAACTCCAATAACGATAGATACTATAATTGTTGGAGAACATTTAGTCCTTATAAAAAAGGATGGCCTGAAGATGATGTCAAAAAAAATAAATCTTGACCACGACACGCCAATAAATATCAAAAAAACCTTCGAAAAATGTCCTGTCGGAGCTATCGACGGAGTGTTCTCGGTGAGCGACACTTCTCAAGTTTATTTCTCAAAAGGAAACCTTCAATACCAGCCTTCGACAAAAACCTGGCGTTTTGCCGGTCATCAAGGTTATTTCATTGGCAAAGACAATAAACAAGCTTCAGAAAAAAACAACGGCTGGGTTGACTGGTTTGCATGGAACACCGCCAACAACCCTATGAGCAGGTCGAAAAACTCACAGGATTACAAGGGCGATAAATTTGTCGATTGGGGACATAACCCTATCTCAAACGGAGGTAATACTCCAGACATGTGGCGTACTCTCTCAAACGACGAATGGGATTATTTGTTTTTCAAAAGAAAAACTTCCTCAGGAATAAATAGCGCAATTGCGCTTGTAAACGGAATATATGGTATGATAATACTACCGGATAACTGGAATGTTGGTTTATATGATTTGAAAGGTTTTAAAGGAGGTGGTTTTTCAAGTTCTTATGGGCCTGGTGGCTATACAATTGAATCATCGATATCAAACCCAAAGGAAAACGTAATCAGTTTGTCAGACTGGAAAAACATTTTCGAGGCAAACGGAGCTGTTTTTTTGCCCGCGGCTGGTTACGACATTATAAATTTGAAAATGAAAGATGATTATATCGGAGCTTACTGGACAAGTCCAAGCCTTGATAATCAGTTACATTATGATAAATATGTCCAGCCCGATAGATTTAGCAAAGATAATAAATTCAGGGTTGGTTTCTGGTCATTGTATAGCGGCAGTGGTTTTAAGATTTATCCGGAAAACAGGTTGTCAGTCCGTCTTGTACATTAAATATTTGATTATGAAAAAGTTAATTATTGTAATTTTTGCCTTTTTTGCAACAATAAACTGTTTTGCCCAACTTGAAGTGAAGCCGAATTCATTCAAACTTGTGGAAGGCTTCGTAAACATTGATCCTGACTATCAATACGATGACAACAACCTTCCTTATGCGGTCTTGAAAATAAAAACGGAAAATATCAACGACAAGGAACGCCATAATCTGTCGTTCGAAACGCCAAAGGGAACGTTTTTTGAAATCGACTACCATATTGGCGAAGTGTGGCTTTTTATCAGCTATTACACATCATACATAAAGTTTTCCTATCCCGATTCCGAGACGATTAAATTTGAGTTTCCTTTTGAAATGCAAGGCAAAAAAGGCTACGAAATCACTGTGGTGAATACTGCAAATCTGGGCCTGGGCTCTGGCTCAATCACCGTGACAACCAAACCGGAGGATGATGCATACGTTATAATTGACGGCAAAGACATTCGGGAAAGAACGCCTTACACCAATCCAATTATTTCGGCAGGAAAACACGAGATAACCGTGTCGAAATTCTCATTTGAAGATGTTACAAAAACCGTAGAGATAAAAACCGACGAACATCTGGATTTGGAAATTGAAATGCCTTACATCTATGGCGAGATTCATATCGAGACAACACCTCCGGGAGCCACCGTTATTGTTGACGATTCGATTTACTGTGTAACACCAGTGACTCTCAATAACATAGTAATAGGAAACCATTGGGTTAAACTCAAGAAGGATAACCTGAAAATGATTTCAAAAAAACTGCAATTTGAGAAAGACATGCCGCTTGTTTTAAACGAAACTTTTGAACAGTGCCCCGAAGGTGCGATAAACAGCGTTTTTTCTGTAAGCGCTACAGAACAGGTGTATTTCTCGAAAGGAAACCTTCAGTATCAGACCAAGACAAACACCTGGCGTTTCGCCGATAATCAATATTATTTTATTGGTCCAAAGAAAAAAGACAAAAACGGCTGTATCGACAATTTTGCCTGGAACACTTGGGATAATCCGACTCTAAAATCCACAAAATCAAGCGATTACAAACAGGAATTCACTGACTGGGGTCATAACCCGATTTCAAACGGCGGCAATAAAAGCGATTTCTGGCGCACACTTTCAAGTAAAGAATGGGATTATGTTACAACAAATAGAAAAACAGAATCGGGCATAAGATTCGCCAAAGCTACTGTTAACGGGATATGCGGCGTTGTGCTTCTGCCAGATAACTGGAAAAAAGAATACTTTGATTTGAAAAAAACAAACGATGAATATTCAAATTATAACGAAAATGCCATAAGTCTCTTCGACTGGATCAACAAACTTGAAGCCCACGGAGCTATCTTTTTGCCTTCAGCCGGTTATAGAAAAACGATTGATGCTATTGATATCGGCGAGCCTATATGTCTGTATTGGTCAAGTTCAATTGGAAGAGTTGATGATGATTTTTGGGTGTATAATTTTTCGGTGGGTTTTGGCATGAGCATGGATCCCTCAACAGGCATGTCGGTCCGTCTCGTTCATTAAAAATTTGTGTCATGAAAAAACATTTAGTCTTATTATTCGCATTGGTTTTGTCAATAGCTTCGTTCGCTCAGCTCGAAGTGAGCCCCAACTCTTTCAAGCAGATTGAAGGATTTGTCAACGACAATCCCGACATCCAGACTGACGACAACGAGAAACCTTTTTCCGTCATAAAAATGAAAACGGAAAACCTCAACGAGGAGCAGCGTAATCAACTGCTTTTTGAAGGCGACTTGCAGACTTATTTCGAAGTTGAGGAACATGGCGAAGAACTCTGGCTTTATATCAGCTATTACGCCACTTTCATCAAAATATCGCATCCCGATTTCGGCACCACCGAGTTCTGGTTTCCGTTCAGCATGCGTGGCAAAAAAGGCTATGAAATGACGCTTATCAATAAGACCTCTAACTTTTCCGGGTCAGGAGGTCTTTTTATTTCCACAATACCCGAAAGTGGCGCCACTATAACTATAAACGGCAGGGTTTTGGAAGAAAAAACATATTACCGCAACCCGATGATAGCTGCCGGAGAGTATGAGATAACAGTCTCAAAAGAAGGATATGAAGACGTAACGAAAAAAATTTCAATCTACGATGGCGATAAAATATATCTGGATATCGAAATGCCACTTATCAGATCCAAACTATTGGTTGAGACAAATCCGACAGGAGCAAAAGTCACCATCGACGGCAAAGTCTGTGGCGTCACGCCTTTAAGCATCGACACAATGCTTTTGGGCAAACACGCTTTGGTTCTCGAAATGAACAAATGCAAGACTTTTAATAAAGAGTTTGAAATTGAGCGGAATAAGATGACCAGATTTAATGTGAAAATGGGAAATTGTCCTAAAGGAGCCGCTCCTGGTGTTTTTTCTGTTAGCGATAAGAAAAAAGTTCATTTCTCGCAAGGTCTTTTGCTGGCACGTTATGGTGGTGGAAATTTGAAATTTGCTAACGATCAATTATCGCATGCTCCATCTTTTTTCTCTTCCAATACCGCATGGGGCATGTGGGAAACTTACCCTATTGACAATGCCGGGTTAAAAAGCTGGAGTGTATTGTCTGACAAAGAATGGAATTATGTTTTGTTCGAAAGGAAAAACCCCACTGGTTTTAGTTTTGTCTGGGCAAATATCGATGGGAAAAAGGGCATAATTTTGCTTCCCGACGATTGGGATTATAAAGTTTTCAAGCTTACATCTTCCAACGAAATAAGTTTGGCTGATTGGACAAATATCATTGAACCCAACGGTGCTGTGTTTTTATTTAATGGCGAATACTGGACTTCGACTAAATCGAAAGACGAGCTTTTTGGGGAAAGGGGAAAAACGATTTACATAACAGACGATAAGGTTGGAGAATCTTGTACCAGTTTCGATTCGTTTGCACGCCCAGTTTGTACGGCAAAGTGAAAAAACTTAAAAATTCATTCCGCACACTTCAAATTTTTTTCGTATTTTTGCAGATTAATTATTAGAGAATAATTAAAAACTGCATATTATGTCAAAAAATGAAAAATTTGTCGAAGAAGGCTTGACTTACGACGACGTGCTTTTAATCCCGGCTTATAGCGACCTCATCCCTCGCGATGCCGATTTGAGAACCAATTTCTCCCGCCGCATCAGGCTGAATATCCCAATCGTTACTGCTGGTATGGACACCGTCACCGAGGCTCCGATGGCTATCGCTATCGCTCAGGAAGGCGGCATCGGCGTGCTCCACAAAAACATGACAATCGAGCAGCAGGCTGCCGAAGTCACCAAGGTGAAACGCGCTGAAAACGGCATGATTATCAACCCGGTAACCATCAAAGAAGGCTCTCTTGTCCGCGATGCCCTCAAAATCATGAACGAATATCACATCGGTGGTATCCCGGTAGTCAACGACGACAACGTGCTCGTGGGTATCGTCACAAACCGTGACCTCCGCTTCGAACGCAAGACCGACCGTCCTATCTCGGAAGTGATGACAAAAGACAACCTCATCACAACAACAGAATTCACCGATTTCGCAACAGCTGAGGATATCCTCCAGGAGCATAAAATCGAGAAACTGCCGGTCGTCGACAAACACAACCACCTCATCGGACTTATCACATACAAAGATATCATCAAAATCAAGGCGCGCCCGAACGCTTCGAAAGACGAGCACGGCCGCTTGAGAGTCGCTGCCGCTGTGGGTATCACCTACAACACTATGGAGCGCGCTCAGGCCCTCGTCGATGCAGGCGTTGACGCTATCGTCGTCGACACCGCTCACGGTCACTCAAAGAACGTGTTCAACGTCACAAAAGAGCTCCGTAAGGCATTCCCGAACATCGACCTCGTCATCGGTAACATCGCCACTGCCGACGCAGCACGCGACCTCGCAAAACTCGATGTCGACGCTATCAAAGTCGGTATCGGACCTGGCTCAATCTGCACGACACGTATCATCGCAGGTATAGGCGTTCCTCAGCTCACAGCCGTTTACAACGTCTCTGAAGCTCTCAAAGGCAGCGGCATCCCTGTCATCGCTGACGGCGGCATCCGTTACACCGGCGACATCGTGAAGGCTATCGCAGCAGGTGCTTCAACAATCATGGCAGGCTCGCTGTTCGCAGGCGTCAACGAGTCAC
>Ga0310696_10009407_pt1 | contig 11314 bp, 10 predicted proteins | sample AusTroGonzalo_MG_4_FD_203885 | JGI IMG/M metagenome (GOLD analysis project Ga0310696, IMG submission 203885) | Bovine rumen microbial communities from tropical cattle in Woodstock, Queensland, Australia - Gonzalo_02 (v2) (version 2) | ecosystem: Host-associated > Mammals > Digestive system >...
AATACCTGCTGTATATAAAGCATTAGGCGATGTCCCTTTTATCATCAATTATATCGGGAAAGGAGCAGAGGAATACTCCATACAAAAAAATGCAATAAAGTATGGTGTGTCGGGAAAAGTTCGTCTTATGGGACGTATGGAACGTGACGAGGTGGTTGAAAATCTTCAACGCAGTGATGTCTTTGTGATGAATTCTAGGGCAGAGGCTTTTGGCCTTGTATATTTGGAAGCTATGGCACAGGGGTGTATAACCATTGCGTCCCGTTATGAAGGATTTGATGGTATCATTCAAGATGGTATCAACGGTTTCCTATGTAATGCGGGAGATGTTGAGGATTTGGCTAAGACAATCACTCGTATCAAGAGCTTGTCTAATGAACAGCTTCAGGAGATTTCAAGTAATGCAATTTCAACAGCTCGTAAATTGACAGACAAAAAGGCCGCAGCAATGTATTTGAAAGAACTTGAAAAAATAATAAGTTAGATGGGTATGAGTAAGAAGGATATTAATTGGATTAACTTAGTGAAAGCCTTGTGCATTATCTTTGTTTTTCTTCGTCATTGTGAGTATTATTTTGGGGAGAGATTAGGATGGATAGATGGACTATATCTCACGATTTATGTTAATGCCTTCTTTTTTGTGTCGGGCTATCTCCTGTTTTGGAAACAGCTTTCAGAACCCAAAATATCGGAGAACGGGAAACAATATCTAAGTGGGAGCGGTAGATTGCTAATGATGAATGTTATCTATAGAATTATTATACCATCTATCATTTTCAGCGCTTTAGAATTCTTCCCGAGTTGTATCATTCAGGGGAGAAGTGTGGATATCGGATTTGCCCTATATAAAACCATAGGTGGTGGGACATATTGGTTTACCAGTGCTCTGGTTGTGGCAGAGTTAATCCTGCTGATGTTGTTTTGTACAAGACGGAGGAATATCTGGTTCTATGCAGTTGTTTGCGTGGCATTGGGTGTAATTGGCGTGGCGATTGTGAAATTAGGGATCCTGCAAAATGGAATTTGGGCATGGCGTCAGGGGTTGATTGCATTGATATTTCTTGCTATGGGTGGCCTCTATTGGAGATATGAAAAACAGACTGACAAGCTGATGCGTTGGTGGTGTATTCTGCCGCTTTTGATTGCTTACGTGATAATGGTTATAGGACTAAGCGAATACAATAATCCGTTGATTAGTACACTAACGATTCAGCCATTGGGCTTTATGACGAGCGCTATGGCCTGCATACTCTTAGTATGGTGGTGTAAGAAACTGCCCAAAGTGAAATTTCTTACCTTTATCGGACAGAATTCTTTGGGATTCTATTTCTTGAGTGGGGCGTTACCTATTACTTTCAGTATGGTTGCCCATAAGGTAATGATTGGCAGTAATGTGGGGATGATGCTCGGTATTTGGTTCGCATGTTTGGTAGTGGCATACGTTTCTGTTGTTATCATCAACAAGTGGTTACCTTGGTTGTGGGATTTAAGAAAAATAGCCGCCAAGGGTTAATGCTTTCTAATGATGCCGTCGATGATTAAGAGTTCTATGGGTAGGAGATATGTTGTCCTATTGTTGTGCTTTAGTGTCATTTGTCAAAGTGCGGCGTGTCTGGGGCGAACTCGTGTTCTTGTAAATAATCAAGAAGAGTTCAACGATATCAATTCGCATATTGAGCAATGTTTGTCGGAAGGTGCGAAGGATATTGAAGTATGCTTGAAATCAGGAACTTACTATTTCCATAATAATCATGTTACGATAAATGAAATAAATAATCCCGACCTGTGCCTAACGATAAAAGGGGAAAAGGCAATTATTATTGCAGATGGACAGGATTTGTCAGTTGGTAAGAGTGTTCGGAATGTGTATGGGTCTGGATACATAGGAGCAGATTTATCTGATGTCCCCAATTATAGTAAGATGTATCAGATGGATGGTTTGGTTGAGATTGTGGATCATGAAAAGAAAATATGTCGTGTTCCTTGTACTGATGTCAAAGGAATAAGTAACCTTGATTGGTCTTGTTCTAAATTGGAATTGACATCATGGTACACTTCTTTCACGTATGATATTACTAATGTTGCTGATGGCTATATTTATTTTTATGCAAATAATTTAGCTGAAGGTCTTTCGCATTATGGTAATTACAATGTTAATTATGACTATACTGTAGGGAAACTATATCCTCGATTTCGAGTTGTTAATATGCCTCTTGGGGGGTGTGTAATTGCATCGGACAATAAAAAAGTGTATGCTACAAAGGCGGATGTTATACATCAGTGTGAAGCAAGCCGTTTCCTTACTGTGTCAAACAGCAAAATTAAGAAATTGTCGGTTACTGGTATTCAATTTGTCGGTAATAACCATTTGAAAACTTTAGTTGATTTTGATAATGTTGGGGCGAATAACATTCGAATCTCGAAATGTTCTTTCTCATGTATGCGTAGTGTTGTTGTAAAAATCGTAGCTACAAATAATGTCATAGTCGAGGGATGTGAGTTTTATGATAATTACTCTAGCGAGATAAGCATAGCGAATTCTTCTGATAGTACAATTATACGAAAGAATAGTTTCCACGATAATGGGAAATCTCTGAGGCAAAATTTTTGTATTGTGTGTAAAGGAGGAGCATATAGTATTTCGCAGAATGAAATCTATGACTTCAATTATGGCGCAATAGGGGTAGGAGTGTGGCATGGCGATAAAGAAAGTAATCGACCATGTTATGGCGTTGTTGAGCGGAACCATATATATCACACGAATGCTTACAAGAAAAAGAAAGCTACTTGGACTTTGATTGACTCGGGGGCTATTTACGTCTGGACCCGAAATGCCGGGGCAATCATAAGGAACAATTTTGTTCATGATTATTCGGGTATGGATAGTAATCGTGGAATCTATTGTGATGATGGAGCCTATAATTGTTCTGTCTATGGTAATATCGTTCTTAATATTGAAAATTTCCGTGGCATTGACTTGCGTCGTTCCAAAACGATTGAAAATGCTCCAGTTGGACAGAGATCTAATGAGAACAATCAAATATTTGGAAATGTTTTTAATAATGACTTCCTATTTGAGGGGCGTGACGATGACTCAACTTCTATAAAGGGAGGAAATACTATTCTGGTAAATTCTAAGGGCGGTATGCCTAAAATAATAGTTAAGAATGTTGTGGAAGAATCGCAGGACAGGTTTTTAAAATACAAAGAAAAGGTGTGGTATAAAAAGGGTAGAAAGTTAGTCCGATAAAAATGTTTTTATATGATAATAGTTATTGGAGCAACCAGCTTTATCGGTGTTCACACAGTCACCGAATTACTGAATCAAGGATGTAAAGTTCTTGTGACAGGACGTAACAACCGATTTAAAGAGCATTATGATGCTTTAGGTGTTGAATATGTAAATTTAGATCTTAGTAGTGAGGCTGATTTTGAAAAACTGCCTAAAGCAGAAGTTGAAGGTGTAATTCTCCTTGCAGGATTACTCCCTGCCAATGCCCCAGTGAATCTTGATGAGGATGAGAATGCAGCAGATTACTTCCGTATCAATGTTATAGGTACAATTAATGTTTTGGAATATTGCCGCAAGAACGGCATTAAGCGCGTAATCTCCACTTGCTCTTATGCCGACGTTCGGGGTGCTTGGAGTGCAACGAAACGTATCACTGAGGAAGAACCTCGTGACTTCATTTATACAGGTGATCACGCTGTGTATGTTATCTCTAAGAATGCAGCCAATGATGTGATGGAGTATTACAACCAGCAACATGGAATGAAAAACGCTGTTTTCCGATTTCCGACCGTGTTTGGTGTGACGCCTCACATGTCACTCTATGTGAACGGAGAGATGAGAAAGTCTGGTTTTCAGATATTCATGGAGAAGGCAGAAAAAGCTGAGGATATCACAGTATTTGGGGATCCAAACATGATTCGTGACGTAGGGTATGTGAAAGATATTGCCCATGCATTCTATTTGGCCATTAAGAGCGAGAACACTTACGGTCTGTATAATATGACAGCGGGTGGTGGTGTCACACTTCAAGAGCAGGCAGAGGTGATGCGTGATGTATTTGGCCCTGCTGATGGTCGCAGAAGTCGGATTCTGTATAAGCCTGAGGTAAAAAACAATACGCCGTCTTATCTCTTCTCGATGGAAAAAGCAAAGCGGGACTTCGGATTTGAACCGAAGTTTAAAACCTTCCGCTTGATGATGGAGGACTTTAAGAAAGACTGGGATAATAATCTGTATAGAGACTTATTCAAATACTAAACGATGTATAAGAATTTCTTTAAAAGGGTGATAGATTTCATCATATCGCTGATAGCTCTGCCGTTTGTATTGCTATTGTGCCTGTTTGTGTTGATAGCTATCAAATTGGATGATGGTGGACCATTGTTTCATATGGCATCACGTATAGGTAGGGGAGGACGGATTTTCAAGATGTTCAAATTCCGTTCTATGATTGTAAACGCTCCCGACCTTAGAATGGATGATGGAAGTACTTATAATGCAGAGGATGATCCTCGCGTAACAAAGGTAGGCAGATTCCTCCGCAGTACTAGTCTCGATGAAATTCCTCAGATATTGAATGTGCTGATTGGAGACATGGCTTTGATTGGCCCGAGACCTGACTCTGCTTTCTATCTGGAGCATTATACACCTGAAGAACGGGTTATCCTGACGGTTCGACCTGGCATTACAGGCTGGAATCAGGCTGTCAATAGGAATAGTGTGGGTACCAAGGAAAAGTTGCAAGCGGATATTTACTATGTAGAGCATTTGTCGTTTTTCTTTGACTTGAAAGTGATTTGGCTAACAATTAAAACAGTCTTTGCGCAGAAGGACATTTATCGCGTATAATTATTCATGAAAAAACTCATGGTATTGGCAGCGGGACTATTACAGATTCCCGTCATCAAAAAGGCCCGCGAAATGGGTTATTATGTGATAGCAGTAGATGATGATCCAGATGCGCCTGGTATGGCATTGGCTGATAAAACGATTGTTCCAGGTGGGTTGATGAATGAGGAAAAGATGCTATCAATTGCTAAAGAGGAGCAGATTGACGGTGTGATACACCCTTGTTCGGAAGTAGCGATGAATGTAATGGGACGCATCAATGATGAATTGCATTTGAGCGGTATATCAAAAGAGATTGCTATCAGGGCTACAAATAAACACCTGATGCGTGAAGCATTTGAAGCATACGGAGCACCAAGCCCTAAATCCTTTTTGACCAAAAATGAGGAGGATGCATGGAGTATCTTCTGTAGTGGCTTTGATGCGAATGCTATTTTGAAACCTTCTCGTAATAGTGGCTCTCGTGGAATCGCTAAGGTGGAAAAAGGAATACCGAAGGGCGAGTTTATTGAACTTTACCGTAGAGCATTGGATGAAAGCCGGGATCATCAGGTTTTGATAGAACAATTTGTCGAAGGACCTGAATTTTCTGTAGAGGTCATCGTATGGCAGGGAGAACCGCATGTGCTGGCAGTAACGGATAAAAAAACTACTGAGGCTCCCTATTTCGTGGAGCTGGGACATAATCAGCCGTCTGTTTATCCTGCCGATATTCAGGAGAAACTGAAGGCGGGTGCTATTTCAGGATGCGAGGCATTAGGCTTGACGAATTGCGCAGCACATTGTGAACTGAAGATTCAGAATGGAGAAGCCTATCTGATGGAGATTGGTGCCAGGATGGGAGGAGATTTCATATCGACAGAATTGACCCATTTGAGCAGTGGCATTGACATGGTGGCTGCTACCATTGATGTGGTGTTAGGAATAGAACCGAACCTGCAACCTACTGAGGAGAAACATGGTGTGGCTATCCGATATTTTACGCCAAAACCTGGTATAGTGAAAACTGTTGAGGGTGAGGAACTGTTACTAAGGCCTGACGTGTACACTGCAGAGATTTATGTGAAGTCTGGAGATGTGGTAAAGGAAGTGAAATCAAGCCTTGATAGGTCTGGACACGTTATCGTAACGGCTACTACTGCAAAGGAAGCTATTGCTATAGCAGAAGATCTTTTAGAGAATGTTATAATTATTACCGAATGAGATTATTGCAATTAGCAGGATACTTTTTCCCTGAAAAGGCAGCAAGTATCTATTTGGAAGAGAATCGATTTGAGGCGTTCTCAGATGCCGGTATTTATACTGTGGTTTATGCTGCAAGGCCACAAAGAGGTCTTTCTGAAGAAGAATACCAAGAGTATAAACAAAAGAAAGTGGAAATGATGTATAACAATGGTGTTGAAGTACATCGTTTTGCTATGTATCGCGAGGGGAAAAATGCTATTCTGCGAGCATTACGTTATTTCTTGATAAGTGCTATACAGTTTTGGAAAGGCATATGGACTAAGGACATTGATTTAATATATGTGGCAAGTACTCCTCCAACACAAGGTGCGTTGGCAGCATTGGTGAAAAAGTTTAAACGGGTCCCTTTTGTTTATAACCTGCAAGATATCTTTCCTGACTCTCTTGCCGGAACCGGTTTGGCAAAGAAAGGTGGAGTGCTATGGAAGATAGGACGTATGATAGAGAATTTTACTTATTGGAATGCGGATAAGATTATTGTTATCTCTGAGGACTTCAAGCAGAATATCATGGTCAAAGGTGTACCGGAAGAAAAAATTGAAGTTATCTATAATTGGGTAGATGAGCAAGCCGTTGTTGATGTTCCTCGCGAAGAGAATAAATTATTTGATAAATACGGATTGAATAGAAGTAAATTCTACATCACTTATAATGGCAATATTGGCCTGACGCAAAATATGGATATGCTTCTTGAAGTGGCAAAAGCTCTTGAAGCAAATGAGGACATTCATTTTGTGTTGGTGGGTAATGGTGCTTATCTGGAGCAAGTGAAGCAGATAATCAAAGCTAATAATGTGCGTAATGTAACGTTATTGCCATTTCAACCTTACGAAGAAATTTCGCATGTGTTCTCTTTAGGAGATGTGAGTCTGGTGATTTCTAAACCTGGTGTCGGAGCTAATTCTGTGCCTTCCAAGACATGGAGTATCATGAGTGCTTCAAGACCTGTTCTTGCCAACTTTGATGAGAATGAACTGAAGAGCATTGTGGAAAAGAACAATTGTGGCATCTTTACTAAGGCTGGAGACAAGGTGGCGTTTACAGATGCTATCTTGAAACTGTATAACGACCGTGAAATGTGTCGTGAGATGGGACGCAACGGAAGGAAGTTTGTGATGGCAAATCTGACAAAAGAGGTTGGTACACAGAAATATGTGGATGTGATCCGCTCATTTGAGCAGAAACGTTAACGATAGCCGATTTAATAACTTGGTGGAGAGGAGTTTAGAGGAGTAAAGAGGGGTAAAGAGAGAGCGTCAACCTTATCAACTTTTCTCAACCCATCTTAACCTTCCCAACAGCATAATAGAAATAATTGTGAAAAAACTTATAAATATGAAATTGAGGAATATTCCTTTTTCGCCGCCGGATATGTCGGAGGCAGAGATTGCGGAAGTGGCAGATGCCCTTCGTAGTGGCTGGATTACAACGGGACCGAAGACTAAGGAGTTTGAAAAACAAATTGCTGCGTATATCGGAGTAAACAAGGCTGTGTGCCTAAACTCGGCTACGGCTGCCATGGAGATGGCACTGCGTTTGATTGGCGTAGGACCAGAAGATGAGGTGATTGTGCCTGCTTATACCTACACGGCATCGGCATCGGTGACACAACATGTGGGCTGTAAGCTTGTTCTGGTAGATTCGCAGAAGGATAATGTGGAGATGGATTATGCAAAGCTCGCAGATGCCATTACAGAGCGTACTAAGGTAATTTGTCCTGTGGATCTCGGAGGTGTGGTATGTGATTTTGACAAGGTGTATGCTGCGATTGACGCCAAGAAGTCTCTATTCCGTCCTTCAAATGAAATACAAAGAAAAATAGGCCGTATTATTGTCGCAGCAGATGATGCTCATGCTTTTGGTGCTCAATGGCATGGGAAAAAGGCTGGAGCTATTGCAGACTTCTCTTCATTCAGTTTTCATGCGGTAAAGAATCTGACTACTGCAGAAGGTGGTGCACTTGTGTGGAATCTTCCTTTCGGCAATGAGTTTGTCAACCTTAACCTTAACGATAACGTTGACTTTTTCCCGACTGTACCAAAGAAAGAGGGAGAGACTTGGGATGAGATGTTATACAGGATTTCGCAGTTACTTTCTCTTCATGGCCAGAATAAGGATGCATTGGCAAAGACGAAACTTGGTGCATGGGAATATGATGTGATAGGCCCTTGGTATAAGTGCAATATGACAGATGTCATGGCAGGTATTGGCTTGGCACAGTTGAGCCGTTACGAGGGAATGCTTACTCGTCGTCGTGAGATTATCGGAAAATATAATGACGTATTGAAAGATTTGCCGGTAGCAGTTCTGGATCATTATGGAGCAGACTATGCAAGTAGTGGACACCTCTATATTACACGCTTATTGGGACGTACGGATCAAGAACGTCGTGATGTGATTGTGAAAATGGCGGAACGAGGGATTGCTTGCAATGTACATTATAAACCGCTACCGATGATGACTGCATATAAGGCTTTAGGATTTGACATCAAAGACTTTCCGAATGCTTACAACCTTTTTGTGAATGAAATTACATTGCCATTGCATACAAAACTATCTGACGAAGACGTTGAATATGTAATCTGCAATTATGTGGATATCATCAAAAACATGTAATTTGTTCAGTTGGATACAAAAGACGTATTATTGAAATTAGTCAGGCTTGGAATAGGGGTTGAGGAAACGACTTCAATCCCGGAAAAGGTTAATTGGTCTGCAGTACGAGCCCTTGCCAATTTACAGGGGCTTAGTTCCATTGTATTGGATGGAATAGGTCTTCTTCCAGAAAACAATAGACCGCCTAAAGCAATATTGCTTCAATGGATAGGGCGTGTGATGCGGGAAGAAGCATCATACGAGTCTCAGCAAAAGGCGGCTACGGAAATGGGTTCACTCTTTTATGCCAATAATATACGTACATACGTCCTTAAAGGTATTGTCGTTTCGGAGTGCTACCCAAAGCCGAACCATAGACGGAGTGCTGATATGGATTGTTTTCTTCTGCCGTTAAACAATGATGATGTTGACGTATGGGAGGATGGAAACAAATTGATGGAACAGGCGGGCTTTGAGGTAAAGAGGAATTATTACAAAAACAGTACAATTTATGTTCCTGAATTAACTGTAGAGAACCACCACTTTATGACCCCATATAGGGGTAATAAACGAATGACACGTTTAGAGGTTCTTTTACAAGAGATGATAAAGAAAGATCATGGTGAGGATGTTTTTGAGGGTACTCATCTTTATCGTCCTCCTGTGATGTTTAGTGCGATATTCCTAATAGAACACGCTTATTCTCATTTTTTGCATGAAGGCTTGACTTGGAGGCATGTGCTGGATTGGATGATGTTTAGCAGGAAACATGCGGATGAAATAGATTGGATCAGATTGGAATCGTTGATTGATGAGTTTGGTTTCCGCAAGTTCTATCGTACATATTGTCGGATGGGTAAGCTGCTGATGGGTGAGATATCTGATGCGGAGTTATCGGATGTGGATAAAAAAATGCTATCAGATGTGTGGGATAAGTTGGATTTGCACGAAAGTAATATGGGGGTGAAAGGAAAACTTGAATTGGCTGGCAATACTTGGAGGGCCAGATGGAAATATCATTATTTCTCAGAGCTTTCCATGTTTCAAGCTTTATGGATACAAGCGAAGGGCGTTTTGTTTATGAAGAACCCTAAGTTGGATTAAAAGATGGTTATTGATGCCGATATACTGAATGACTTAACGGCCAGGGCTCAGGAGAGTCCAAGGTTGAGAATGAATTACGACCTTCGTAACAGTGCAGAGGATCATAGTCAGCGGATGCTCAATGCATTAGAGCCTGGAACGGTGATGCCAATTCATAGGCATAAGAATACGAGTGAGACGATAGTTTGTGTGCGTGGACATTTCGAAGAATACCTGTATACAGAGGATTCTAACGCTAACCCTAACGCTAACAGTTCAAAGGTTCAAGGGGCTCAAGAGTTCAAGAACACTAACGGGAAATTGGTCCTAACAGAGGTGATTGATATGGTGCCTGGGGGAGTAATTCTGAATATTGAAGCGGGGCAGTGGCATAGCTTGAAATGCCTTGAGAGCGGCACTATTTTGTTGGAAGCAAAGGATGGTGCGTATAGGCCGTTGGATGAAGATGAAATATTAGCTTAGTAGGTTAGTAGATGTAATGATTATTGGTTATAGGTTATTGGTTATTGGTTATTGAAAATTTAGCTTAGTAGGTTAATGGTTATAGGTTATAGGTTATTGGTTATTGAAATTTAGGTTTATAGCTTAAAAGCTTAATGGCTTAATAGAAAGGTCACACAGAAATCACGGATATTCACAGAAATATTTTAGATGAGAGGAATGCATGGGTGCATCCACTATTGAATTGGCTATTCATTGATAGTGAACAAGTTCCCATCATTGATACAGCAATTCTCTGACAATCTTTGCAGATTTGTTCTCTCATCCTTTCACACAATTGGTTATCAATGATATGACAGAGAATGAGGTAACATATCAGGTTAGAGGTGCTGTATATGATGTGTATAAAGCTCTTGGGCCTGGTTTGTTGGAATCTGTCTACGAAGAGGCGCTGGTGTTTGAATTGGAACAGAGGGGTCTCAAAGTGGAAAGACAGAAACAAGTTCCGATCGTTTATAAAGGGAGTCAGTTGAAGACAGAGCTACGATTAGACCTGCTTGTGGAAGACTGTGTCATCGTAGAGCTGAAATCAGTGGAAGAAATGAAGAAGGTGTTTAGTAAACAACTTCTAACATATCTTCGGCTGATGGAAAAGAAAGTAGGACTTCTTGTGAACTTCAACACAGACAATATTTTTAACTCAATATATCGTATAGTGAACTAAGTTTCTGTGCATTCTGTGTATTCTGTGTGACATTAAAGGGTTATGGCTATAGTATGAAAGAAGAACAGATATTGGTAAGGATTACGGGACAGGATCGTCCGGGATTGACGGCGAGTGTAATGGGTGTACTGGCGAAGTACGATGCACAGATTCTGGACATCGGACAGGCGGATATTCATTCGACACTATCGCTGGGTATCCTCATCCGTATGGATGAAGCACACTCGGGACAGGTGATGAAGGAACTGCTGTTCAAGGCAACAGAGTTGGGGGTGAACATCGGATTCTCGCCTATTAGCGATGATGAATATGAGGATTGGGTGGGACATCAAGGAAAGAACCGC
>Ga0310696_10009411_pt1 | contig 11308 bp, 8 predicted proteins | sample AusTroGonzalo_MG_4_FD_203885 | JGI IMG/M metagenome (GOLD analysis project Ga0310696, IMG submission 203885) | Bovine rumen microbial communities from tropical cattle in Woodstock, Queensland, Australia - Gonzalo_02 (v2) (version 2) | ecosystem: Host-associated > Mammals > Digestive system >...
GCCACCTGAAAATGGCTGCTGAAATCCGATAGTATTTCTGGTCGCGACATCACCGACAATAATCTGTATATTGTGCGCCTTGTCATTGTAAATCGCTCGGGCATAACTTCTGTAGAAGTGAGATTTATCTATCGTATTCTCAAATCCCTTCTGAGCAGCCTTATTGATACCTGCATCGTAATAATTATTGAAAAAGTCAGGAAGATTTCCCGTAATTCTGCTCATACCTTTCGGACTTTTCAGGAATCCTGCATACTTAGTGGAACGCCCGTAGGAAAAATCCGCATCAATCACTAAATTCCCTAAATCAAGAAACGGGTTAAAACAAACCATCGAAGTATTCTTCGGCCCAAAAGGATAATTATTGTCCCCTCTCATATGAGCCGCTTTCACATTGAGGAAACTTCCCTCAAACATCCCCGATTTTGATTTTGTATTTTCTGCATGAGCCAGCAAAGAACTGCACACCAAACACCCTATAACAAACAAACCTGTTTTTCTATACATACAACTTTCCTTATACAAAAACCGAGCAATGTTATCACAAAAAATACAATTTGTGAAAAATTATTTAAATTTATCGGTAACACATATTTCTATCGGAACTATTTTTTCAGAATGTGAGTCACATTAAGGGCTAATCCCGTCTTGTCATCCACCTCAACCAAAAGCCCCGAGAAAGTTCCTTCTCCCGTCGCAGGAGTTAACCGACCTGTTCCGAATCCCTTTAAAAATCTTTCGATACTTACCGACTTTTGAAATCCCAAAACCGAGTTATAATCTCCGCACATACCAAGATCGGTTTGATATGCCGTACCATTTTCCAAAATTCGGTAATCCGCTGTTGGTATATGAATATGCGTTCCAAACACTACCGAAACTTTTCCGTCCAAAAAATGCCCCATCGCAAGTTTCTCAGATGAAACCTCTGCGTGAAAATCAACAATAATCGCCGAAACATTAACTCCCAGCTGATATTTTAAGAAAAACTTCTCCATGTACACGAACGGATTATCTCCGATCATAGACATATCTTTTTGTCCCAGAAGGTGAACTACAACTATTTTGCGACCATCTCGCAGAGAATATTCTCCGACACCTCGACCTGGTAACTTATCTGATGTATTGGCGGGCTTCAGCAACCGTTTATCAGAGGATAACATCGGGAAAATTTCTTTCTGGTCCACCAAATGATTTCCTCCGGTAAGAACATCCGCTCCTATCTCGAAAAAATGATTTGCTATTTTCGGAATTATCCCGAAACCGTGAGCGGCATTGTCGACATCCACTATTATAAAATCGACTTCCTTGCGATACTGCTTTATATATTTCTCAGCGACATCACGACCCGAACGCCCAACGACGTCCCCGCACATCAAAAATTTCATTCGGTATCCACCTATTCTTCTACTTTTTCTTCTTTGCAAAAAATTTAGGAGCAGAACGAACCAAGGTCCTCCTACCTAACTGATGCAGTTTAGCAGAAATACGATTATCCACCAATGAATAATATGAAGGCAGGAAAGATATATCTGATTTTATTTTGCTGGCAGCTCTGGCTATAACCGGAGTATCGCGCACTTGAAAACCTCTAACCTTATTCCATGCATTATAAACCAAGGAACAATACGGTTTGTAATATCTTGAAGCCTTTGAATGATAATATCCAACCGCGTGGGTCCACGAATTATACGTATTCTTCAGACTTACAAAAAATCTTGCAGCGTAATCTACATTCGCTTTGGGAGTGAATGCCTCTTCCAAATTTTTGAATGCGGCACTGTGATGCAAAAGATTTACCTGCATACATCCGACATCAATATTGCGAATTCCTCTGGCCATCAATCTTTTTGTGGTGGCAATGGCTGCACTTTTCGTAGTGCAATAGTATCCTCTTCCGTTCGCACAGATAGTCCAAGGCCACGGTCTCTTTGATTTTCCGACCATCCTTCCTGATTCCACTGTAGATATTGCCAATAACAAACGATTCGGCACGCCGTATTTTTTCTCAGCTTTGATTATCTCACTCTCGCATAGTTCGTGCTGTCCGAAATATCTGTCTTTTTCGTCCATCTTTTTCGCATCATTCGGAAGAGTTGAAGCCGACAACGCAGGCTGATCGGGCGACTCATCCTCATCATACTCTGCAACTTCATTTTCCTCAGCACTCGGAGATGGAACTTTTTTTAGGGATAATAGTAACTTATTTGCATCCAAGGATCTGCCTGACATCAACTTTACCGGATCAACTCCCGAACTCACAGCTGATTTCAACAGAGACAAATTGGAATTATCACCTTTTTCGATCGTATTCGCCCACAGACCGTCAGCAAAAAAAATTCCTAAAAACAAAAACACTCTTACTACATTGCTCAAAAACTCACTCCTTTCTGTTTAACAACCCAGAGCAAACCTGTTGAATAAACATCAACAATGAACAATGTAAAACAAATTAGTTAAATCGACGTTAATTTAAAACAAAAACTATACGGATTTTATTTTGATATCTTGAGACACAGCCTGTCGAATTGTGTTCCCGACCGCATTTTCCAAGGTCATACGCGCATGAGGACAGCACGAACACGCCCCCTGCAATCTGACGGACAAAACATCATCCTGAAAATCTACAATCTCTATATCCCCACCGTCAGCTTGCAACGCTGGCCTGATATACTTGTCGACAATTTCATTTATCTGCATCAAAATATTCTCTGACATCTCGCCCTCTGATTTCCTTTATTGTTTCTATTATACGATAACTAGAGAAATCAATCCATAAAAATAACTAAATCTTTTTTAAAGCTGATATACAGTGAAGAAAAATGACAAAATTTTTCACCAATCAATGTTACTTGATAAAATGACTCTCGCAATATATCATTGTTGATATTGGATATAAGGAATGAACATGGATAAAGAAAAAGCTCTCGAGGCAGCTCTTGCCCAGATAGAAAAAGCCTTTGGTAAAGGTTCCGTAATGAAGCTGGGACAGCACGGCGGTGTAATTGATATCGAGGCAATTTCCACCGGATCAATCGGGTTGGATATGGCTCTTGGAGTCGGAGGTTTCCCAAAAGGAAGAATTATTGAGGTTTTTGGTCCGGAAAGTTCCGGTAAAACGACTTTGGCATTGCATGCTGTTGCAGAGGCTCAAAAGGCAGGCGGAAAGTGTGCTTATGTTGACGCGGAACACGCGTTGGACCCTGTATATGCCCGTCACCTCGGAGTAAATGTTGATGAGTTGATATTGTCTCAGCCGGACACAGGAGAACAGGCTTTGGAAATTGCCGACACTTTGGTTCGTTCCGGAGCTATTGATATTTTGGTTGTGGACAGTGTCGCAGCTCTTGTCCCGAAAGCCGAAATCGAGGGAGATATGGGTGACTCTCACATGGGACTTCAGGCTCGCTTGATGAGTCAGGCTCTTCGAAAATTAACCGCGACAGTCGCAAAATCGAATTGTATCATGATTTTCATAAACCAAATTCGTATGAAGATCGGGGTATTTTTCGGAAATCCTGAAACAACTACCGGAGGAAACGCTTTAAAGTTCTATGCGTCCGTAAGATTGGATATCCGCAGAATAGGATCTTTGAAGGACAAAGACCAAGTTGTCGGAAACCAGGTTCGTGTCAAAGTTGTGAAAAATAAGGTTGCGCCTCCGTTCAAGGTTGTGGAATTCGATATTATCTACGGTGAAGGTATTTCCAAGGTAGGAGAACTTTTGGATATGGGAGTAAAAATCGGAGCAGTAGAAAAGTCGGGGGCTTGGTATTCATTCAACGGTGAAAAAATCGGACAAGGAAAAGAAGCCGCTCGAAATTATCTGAAAGAACATCCGGAAATCGCCGATGAAATCGAGAAAAAGATACGCGACAGTGCAGATTTGGTTTCGGAAGTCAGTGAAGATATTTCCAGCGTTCCGGAAGCATAGAATAATTGATAAAATAGAGAAGATATAACAATATCAAACGGAAATAAAGAGGGGAAATTAAAAATCCCCTTTTTTATCTTTAAAAATTTAGAAAAAAATATTAGAATGGATACGTTTTAAATATTTATCATTAGGTGAGAGTTATGGCTGAATTTTTTGAGGGGCAATATGTTGTTTACCCTGCGCATGGTGTCGGTGTAATAAAAGGTATCGAAGTTCAAGAAATTGCAGGAGAAAAAGTTCAGGTCCTGGTCATATCATTTTCAAAGGATAAAATGGTTGTAAGATTACCTGTAAATAAATCTATCCGTCAGAAGGTTCGCAATTTATGTTCAAAAGATGTAATGCAGGAAGCATTGGATTGTTTAAAAACCCCGGCAAAGTCGAGAAAAATGATATGGAGCCGACGTGCTCAGGAATATGAAAATAAAATCAACTCGGGAGATCCTGTTTCTATAGCTCAGGTTATTAGAGATCTGCATAGAAGTCCAAACCAACCGGAGCATTCATATAGCGAAAGACAAATTTATAAAGAGGCGCTTTCTCGTTTATCCAAGGAGTATGCAATAGTCGAAAATATGACTGAAGATAAGGCGCTTGGTATTTTGGAAGAAGCGGTAAAAGCCGCGTAAAAGCTTTTAAAAGTGAAACGTCAACTTCTTCTCGTCTGGAATTTGCGCAGTTTCTCGGATTTGGTTATGTGTCCGAAAAATGTACTTCAGGTTTTGGGTAGGATTTTGTATAATGTTGGCGGAATAATTGTATTTTGGGTTCAGGATTTGTGATGTCAGAGAATAAAAAAAAGTATAATGCCGAATCAATTACGGTTTTGCGTGGATTGGAAGCGGTAAAAAAACGTCCGGGTATGTACATCGGAGATACAGATGATGGCACAGGATTGCATCATATGGTCTTCGAGGTAGTGGACAACGCGATCGATGAATCTCTGGCTGGTTATTGCGATTTGATAAAAGTTACAATTCACAAAGATGGTTCGGTGTCCGTTCTGGATGACGGTCGAGGTATTCCTGTTGATATCCACCCGGAGGAAGGTGTTTCTGCAGCTGAGGTTATCATGACTCATTTGCATGCCGGAGGAAAATTCGATCAGAATGCATACAAAATATCCGGAGGTCTTCATGGAGTCGGTGTTTCCGTCGTGAACGCACTATCTGACAGACTTGATCTTTCCATCTGGAGAGGGGGCAAAGAGTACTTCATACAATTTCACGACGGTGTCGCTGACGCGCCATTAAAACAGGTCGGAACTTGTGAAGAATCGTTCAGCGGAACTCTTGTAAGATTTTGGCCGTCTGCAACAACGTTTAAAATCACGACTTTTGATTTTAACACGCTGGAACATCGTCTGAAGGAGTTGGCTTACTTAAATTCCGGAGTACATATTACACTTATTGATGAAAGAGTGGAGAACGACGACGGAAAGCCACGTGTTTCCGACTTACTTTACGAAGGTGGTTTAAAAGAATTCATAAAAAACCTGGATAAAAATAAGACTCCTTTGATTTCAAAACCGATTTATGCTTCGGCTGAAAAAGATGGCATCGGCGTCGAGTTAGTCATGGAATGGACCGAAAGTTACAACGAGAGCATGTTCTGCTACACGAACAATATTCCGCAGTCGGATGGCGGAACTCATTTGGCGGGATTCCGAAATGCCCTCACTCGTACAGTAAACTCCTATCTTGCTCAAAATATGAAAAAAGAAAAGGCATCTCCTTCCGGAGATGACGCGAGAGAAGGATTATCGTGCATTTTATCGGTAAAAGTTCCAAACCCGAAGTTTTCTTCGCAAACGAAGGATAAATTGGTTTCTTCCGAGGTTCGCGGTGTGGTAGAAAGTGTCGTCAACGAAGTTCTGTCAACTTGGTTTGAAGAAAATCCTGTTGAAGGAAAGAAAGTTACTTTAAAAATTATAGAAGCAGCAGCAGCAAGGGAAGCAGCTCGAAAGGCGAGAGAATTAACTCGACGAAAAAATTCTCTGGAAATATCGACACTTCCGGGAAAGCTGGCGGATTGTCAGGAGAAAGATCCTGCACTCAGCGAGGTGTTCCTGGTTGAGGGAGATAGCGCAGGAGGGACGGCAAAACAGGGTCGAGACAGAAGAACTCAGGCTATACTTCCGTTGCGAGGAAAAATTTTAAATGTTGAAAGAGCTCGTCTGGACAAAATGCTGACATCGGCAGAGATCGGGACAATGATTTCTGCGTTTGGAACAGGAATCGGCGACGAATTCAACATTGATAAAATTCGTTATCACAAAATCATCATTATGACAGATGCGGATGTCGACGGAAGCCATATCCGAACACTGTTGTTGACTTTCTTTTTCAGACAGATGCGTCCAATAATTGAGAAGGGGTATCTTTACATTGCGCGCCCTCCTCTTTACAGAATCAAAAAAGGGAATTCTCAGGTTTTCATTCGAGATGAAAAGGCTCTCGAAAATTATTTGTTAGATGCGGCCATACCTGTTTCTTGTTTAAAGCTATTTTCAGGGGAAACAATTGCATCGAATGATATCAGGCATTTTGTTGAACAGGCCGAGAAATTAAAAATTGCGGTGAGTCACATCAACAACAAGGTAAATAATTCTCTGTTGATGGAAGCTTTGGTTTTGTTGGGCTTGGGACGCAAAGAAGTATCCGATAAAGATATTTGCTCCTATCTCGGAAAAGTTGATAAAGGGAATTGGAGCGTTTCTGAAACTGACGATAAGTACATATTCAGCAAAGAGTACCGAGAAGTTGTCGAACACTTTGAGGTCTTGAAAAGCTTGTTAACGTCTCCGGAAATCGTAAAATTGTCTGAACAATTAGATCTGTTTTCATCTTTTATCGACGGTCCTGCGGTGTTAACCATGAAAGATGCATCCACCCATGTGAAATCGCCTATAGATTTCTTCGATAAATTTATGGTCAATGCGAGAAAGGGTATCACCATAAACCGTTATAAAGGATTAGGAGAAATGAATGCCGAGCAACTTTGGGAAACAACAATTGACCCGAATGCTCGTGTGCTAATGCAGGTAAAAATGTCTCACTTGGAGGATCTGGACGAAGTATTTACCACTTTGATGGGAGAGGTCGTTGAGCCTCGTCGTGAGTTCATCCAAGAAAATGCGCTGAGTGTTATAAATTTGGATGCTTAAATGGTTAGGAGAAAAATTTTCCGTCGAAAGAAATTAGGAAGTTTAATTCTCTCGACGGTGATTTTTTCGTTCCTATTTTTCTTTTTTTTGTTTTTGTTTTTAATTCACGATATGCCGGATTTGGATAATCTGGAATCCAAGGGGCGTCGTGCCAGCATAGTTTTCGAATCTTATGACGGAAAAAATATTGCAACTTACGGGGATTTATTCAAGGAAGTCGTCAGTGTAGACGGACTTCCGAAATATGTAGGGGACGCCGTTGTTGCTATTGAGGACCGTCGTTTTTACAAGCATGACGGTGTGGATTTCTTAGGAATCCTCAGAGCGATGGTCAAAAACTTAAAGTCCGGAAGAATAGTCCAAGGAGGATCGACTTTAACTCAACAGCTGGCGAAAAACTTATTTTTATCGCCGAATAGATCGATAAAAAGAAAAGTCCAAGAATTGGTTTTGGCACTCTGGCTTGAAAAAAAATTCACAAAAAAACAGATTCTATCAATTTATCTAAACAGAGTTTATTTCGGTTCAGGAGCATACGGCATAGATGCCGCAGCTTATCGATTTTTCGGAAAGCGAGCAAAACAGCTCTCTCTATTTGAAGCCGCAAAGTTAGCCGGAATTTTAAAATCCCCTACGAAATATTCACCGTTTTACAATAAAGAGCTATCGAATCAAAGAACCATTTTGGTTTTGTCGTGTATGAAGGAAGGAAAATATATTTCGGCAGAAGCTGAGCAAGAAGCGCTTCAGGAAATCGAAAAAGCTCATACGATGCCGGTGTCAATAAACGAAAACAGATATTTCACCGATTGGTTGATGGACCATCTGGAGGAATTCGTACAGGTGGACGATGAAGATCTAATTATTCGCACAACGCTGGACTCCAATCTGCAAAAAAACGCAATTTATATCATCCGAAAAGCGCTAAACGAAGAAGGATTCAAAAACAACGCAAATCAAATGGCGCTGGTTGCAATTGACAAAATCGGAGCCGTCCGCGCGATGGTCGGAGGACACACTTACAAAGAAAGTCAATTTAATCGGGCGTTGGCGACAAGATCCTTCGGTTCCGCGTTCAAATATTTCGTGTATCTTACGGCTTTAGAAAACGGCATGGATATTTATGATATGATAAGTGACATGCCACTCCGAATCGGCAATTGGTCTCCGAAAAATTATAAATACGAAAGTGTCGGACATATCACAATGTTGCAGGCTTTCGCGCAATCAGTAAACACCTGTTCTGTCCGCCTCGCCCAGAAAGTCGGTATGCCCGCAGTTATCCAAAAAGCTCATGATTTAGGGATTACTTCCGAATTAAATAACAATTTCGCTACTGCCTTGGGAGGAAGCGGAACCAATCTTCTTGAAATGACTGCAGCTTACGGAGCAACCATGACTAACGGAGAAAAAATTACACCGTTCGGAATCGTAAGCATCAAAAATCAACAGGGGAAAATCTTATATAAAGCAAAAAAAACACAGCCGGAAAAAATCATTTCCTCCGAGATCTGCGAAAAAATGAAAATTATGTTGAGGGAAATCGTCGAAAACGGAACAGGAAAAAGGGCAAAAATACCCGTCCCTTGTTACGGAAAAACCGGAACCAGCAACGATAGCCGTGATGCCAGTTTCATTGGATTTTCCCCTCCACTTGTTACCGGAGTGTGGATAGGAAATGATGACAACAGCCCAATGAATAAGTCGATGACCGGGGGAAAAATTCCCGCTATTGTTTGGAAGCATTTTATGATGTCTGCTTTCGGTTTGGAGTCCCCATCCGAAGAAGTTTCAATTGATCACTCGAAATCAAAGAAACGGCCGAGATTAAAATCCTTTATAAAGAATTTATACAACAAAAATCCGACGAAATAATTGAAAAGTGTTTATTAAAAATACATATAAAGTATAATGGACTTGGGTTTTTGTAGTGATAGGTCAATATTCAAGTGTTGAAAGCTAGCTGCAAAATATTTTGTAAGAATTTGTAGAAATATGGTGGTGGAGTAATGTTTAAAAGTCTGGCGAATGCGGTTCGATTTCTTTCTATAGATCAGGTTGCGGCTGCAAACAGTGGTCATCTTGGAATGCCTCTGGGAATGTCTGACTGTCTAACGGCATTATTTAAAAATATCTTGAAATTCGACCCAGAAAATCCCACTTGGCCTAACCGAGATCGTTTTGTCTTGTCGGGGGGCCATGGTTCTGCTGCGCTCTACTCTCTTCTGCATCTCACGGGATACAAAGATTTTACGATAAAAGAATTGAAAAACTTCAGAAAGCTGGGATCTAAGACAAGCGGACATCCTGAATACAGTCCTGAGTCGGGAATCGAAATTACCACCGGACCGCTGGGACAAGGGATTGCCAATGCCGTCGGAATGGCAATAGAAGAACGGCTCCTGAATGCTCGTCTCGGAAACGATTGCATAAATTACTATACCTATGTTGCTGCCGGTGAAGGCGATTTGATGGAAGGAATTTCTCATGAAGCTTGTTCTCTAGCAGGAAATTTATCCCTTGGTCATCTGATTGTTCTTTTTGATAAAAACAATGTCACAATCGACGGCGATACCAGTATTACTTACAGCGATGATGTCAGAAAACGATTCGAATCTTACAATTGGGATATCCAGGAAACCGACGGATATGATGAAGATCAAATTACAAAAGCAATTCAAAATGCAAAAAATTCTCAGAAACCGTCTATCGTCATTTGCAATACAAAAATCGGATACGGAACTCCCAGAGAAAATCTTCCGAAAGCCCATGGCGGAGCATTAACTCCGGCTGAAAGAGAATTTGCTTGCAAATATTTTGATTGGAACTACAAACCTTTCGAAATTCCGGAATATATAGCACACACATGGAAAATCATCGGAAAGAAAAGCCACGAAATCTGCGAAGACTGGTACAAAAATCATGAAAAAAGATATCTAGGTTTCGATTCCAATATAGATATCGAGATGAATAAGGTCTTGAGAACTTTTAAAAAAGAATATTTTATTTCAAGACCGTTCGAAGCAACAAGAGTTCTGTCAAAAGAAATTTTGAGCAAATTAATTAAGGTAAACCCGTTGCTGATTTCCGGATCATGCGATTTAGGATCATCTACCGGTTGTAAAGATAACAATATGAATCCTATCTCGGCAGATGATTTTTCGGGTAGTTACATTCATTACGGCATTCGCGAACACGCAATGGGAGCCATAATGAACGGAATAAGCGCTGGCAAAAAAATAAAATGCTGCGGAGGAACTTTCCTTTCGTTTAGCGATTATATGAAGCCAGCTGTCCGTATGAGTGCGCTGATGGATATCCCCACTATTTTTATTTTTTCTCATGACTCAATCGGAGTCGGAGAGGACGGACCAACCCATCAGCCTGTTGAACAACTTGCAATGCTGAGATCTATTCCGAATTTACAAGTTTTTCGTCCGGCAGATGCCATAGAAACCGTGGAGTGTTGGAACCTTGCGCTGAGTAGTAGCCATCCGTCGGCAATAATTCTCACCCGCCAAAAAGTTTTGAGTGTAAGGTTCAGCGACAGACAGAATCTCTGCGCCAACGGGGCTTATCTCCTGAATGATGACAGCACAAATAATGTCAAATGTTCTCTCATCGCATCTGGGTCTGAAGTCGGAATTGCGTTGGAATTGAAAAAAATGCTTAATGACCGAGATATTTGCGCAAATGTTGTAAGTATTCCGTGTTGGGAGCTGTTCGATCAACAACCATCTGGGTACAAAGACCATGTTTTGGGAAATGGAATCAGAGTAGGAATTGAAGCATCGAATGGTTTTGGCTGGGAGAAATATCTCGGATCTGACGGACTGTTCTTTGGAGTAGATTCTTTTGGAGTTTCATGCCCAGGGAAAGAGGCTTTTGAACATTTTGGACTTACCGCAAAGAATATTTTCGATAAGATTACAAATTTGTTTTAGTCTCAATTGGGATGTGATATCTTTGGGCGAAATTTAACTTGGATTATAAAAATTGAAAGGATTGGTATGAAAGTAGCCATAAACGGTTTCGGAAGAATCGGAAGGTTAGTTTTGCGGGCAATTTTTGAAAATGACAGAGAGAATGATTTAGAAGTCGTTGCCATAAATGATTTGGAAAATATCGATACTTCGGTTCACCTTTTAAAGTACGATTCTGTTCACGGTTTTTTCAATAAAGCCGCAAGCAAAATTTCTGAAAAC
>Ga0310696_10009412_pt1 | contig 11307 bp, 5 predicted proteins | sample AusTroGonzalo_MG_4_FD_203885 | JGI IMG/M metagenome (GOLD analysis project Ga0310696, IMG submission 203885) | Bovine rumen microbial communities from tropical cattle in Woodstock, Queensland, Australia - Gonzalo_02 (v2) (version 2) | ecosystem: Host-associated > Mammals > Digestive system >...
GCGGCGTTGAGGAGGGCAATGGAGCGGTACTGCCCCTTGAGCCAGCGCTGGAACTCCTCGCGGAAGGCGGGGCAATAGTCGATGAGCATGTTCGGCATGGAGCCGTTGTGGAAGTTCTCGGCGTTGTAGTTGGGGGAGATTGAGACGATGCGGTCAGCATAGGCAGAGTTTTTGAGGTGCTCCATCAGTTGCTCCAGTTTGCTGTCCATCATCTCTTGCCAGGGTGCGAAGGCGAAGGATATGGCGGGGTTGTCCTTGTAGGAATAGTAGCCCATGATGTCCGTGCTGCCTTTGGAGTTGACGGTCCAGCCTTCGGGATGCTCCAGGACCCAGTCGCCCATCGAGCCGCGCGAGCCTCTGGCGTCTGGGAACCAGATGAGTTCCAGATAGGCGTCAGGATGCCTGGCAAGGATGCTGGTGAGCATATTGTCCATGGCGCTGAAATCGAATTTGCCGTTGCCGAGGTAGCGGTGTGCCGTAGCGCCGAGATGGCAGGCGACGAGAGGGCCGCTGGCTTGGAAGGTCTGGTCGATGATCTGCATGCTGGCTTCGGTATCGCGCTGGGTGAACTCGCCAGAGGAGAAGCGGTCGGGAGTGAAGCGCTGGCCGTTGACCTCGATTTCCGGGTTGCCTTCGCGCACACCGAGGATGCGACAGGAGGGGAAGCCGTAGTGGTGGCGCGCGGTGACGCGGATGGTCTTTTCGAGGAAATTGGCTGTCTTGTTGAGCGTGAAGCCTGCGGGGGCGGAAGTCAGTTGGACACGGTCGGCGTACAAACGTAAGGAATAGGTTCCAGACGCGTGGTATTGGAAGACGAGCGGAAAATCAAGCCTCTGCATCTTTGGTGTGAGCGGAATCCGGCCCATGCGCGTCACTACCTTGCCGTCCTCGCTGACGGTGACGGGGCGCAGGGCGGCGCCGGCGTCCAGTTCCGCGTTATAGCCGAATTTCAGTTCCAGCGGACAGGTCAGGCGGTATTCGCGGTTGCCGTCAATCTCGTCTGGCAGAGATAGTCCTGGCATGCCCAGTGTGCCTGCGAAGCCAGGATAGCGGTAGGATACACGGCAGAAATAGCCTCCGCTGACTGGTTCGCCGTTGCCTTCTTCCCAGACATGCGGTTCGACGAATTTGTCGGTCTGGGCGAAGTCGAGTGTGTTCCAGTCGGGGAGGAGGGTATTGCAGGAGCGCCAGGTCTCGTGGTTCAGGCGGCGGTCACCGTCTGGTCCAGAGAGGAAGAGTTCGGGTTGGATGGCGGCGCTGGGGAAGCGCTGGAAGGAAGCGACGGCGAGGAGGTTTTTGCCAGGGCGAAGGAGTGGTTTTATGTTGAAGGCTCGCGTCCATTCGGTTAGGGCTGGGGCGTTGTCGGGTTGGATTTCCTGCCCATTGCAGAAGACCTGGGCCTGATATTCTCGGCAGAAATACAAGTCGCGGGTCATCAGTTGGAAGATGGCGCGGTCTATGAGTGCGGGATCAGGGATGTCGAACTCCTGGCGGAAATAGACGGTCTGGTTGGCTGTGGATTTGTCCTCTCCGCTCCAGATCCATTGGGAGGCAGACCAGTTGTAGCCTCGGCGCTGGTTGTTGAAATTGTGGATTTCCGTGTCGATGGGGAAGACGGCGACGTCGTCGACGAGAAGTGGAGTCTCGTCGGCGAGGAAACTGACATGGACACGCGCGACCTCTTCGGGGACGCGGATCTGGAATTGCTCCTGTTTCCAGTGGTGATTTCCTGCTAACTTGCGGGTGCCGGTGCCGACGTGTTTGTCGAAGGAATCGTAATATTGAAGGACTAACTGGGCGGTTCCGCTGTCCTTGAGGGTGATGCTCTGCTTATCGAAGCGGTAGCGGAAAGTCAGACTGTAGGGTTGTGGCCACAGAGGCTGGAAGGCAGTGAAGGCTCCCGCGTTCTTCAGGAACAAGGCGTGGCCACCAGCGAAGCCAGGGACGGTGAGGTGGACTTCTCCGCCGTCGCCTGGGTTGCAGTACCAGGAGTCGGGCAGGCGGGGATTGTCCCATTGGGTGTCCTCGAAGGTACCATTGGGGAGGATTGTTTCGGCGGTCCTGAGGAAACGCATCCTGAGCAGGCGCGCGATGCCAGGATTGTTGATGACGGGGAGCAGGCGGAGGCCGGTGATTTTGCCTTGCCAGGCGGGGTGGGCGGTGCAGTCGACGGTTACGCGCTGGTGGGCGCCACCGCAAATGGAGGCGAAGCGGAGCGTGTGCTTTTCGTTGAAATCTTCGCCCTCGCGGCGGAACTGCAGGCGAAGACTCCCCTCGTCAACGCCTTGGAACTCCAGCTCGATGCGCGCGACGTCCTCTGTGGCGAAACCATTGGGAAAATCACACATCAGGAAGGTCGTCTGCGCGGGGCCATACAGCCATAGTTCGCCCTGCTGGCGGCGAACTTCGACGGCGGAAATCTTCCAGTCCGACATCTTGTCGGCAAGACGGAAGTCCCAACTGAGGGAATCTGCCAAACACAACAGATTCAGAAAAGGCAGGCAACAAAGGAAGCAAACAGTGAAAAGAGTGTTTGAGCGTTTCATAGCAGGCAAAAACTTCAGGCGTGAGGAGGAAAACGACGAAAATTGCATACGGCATTTACTATAATGCCAGTTGATTATTTTTTCCAAAAAATAATATCCTCATATTGTTTCAAAATAGCAGGTGATGCGTTCCCACGAAGCGTGTCGGCGCGGACGCCTTTCCCCTGGTGAATGGCCGAGCATCCTCCTTCGCCATGGCTACGGAGGACAAGGACGCTCGGCCCTCCCGGCGGTTATTCCATTTCGTCGAGGTCGTAACTGATTTGGAAATTGGATGTAATGCGCTGGATTTCTTCAATGGAGGTTTCGCCGTCGAGAACCTTATTCCAGCCGTCTTGGCGGAGGGTTTTCATGCCACGTTCCATGGCGGCCTTGCGGAGTTCGCTGGTGCCGGCGTTGGCGGCGACCATGTCCTGGATTTCCTCGTCCAGCAGGAAAAACTCATAGATGGCGACGCGCCCGCGATAGCCTGTGTGGTTGCACTCCAGGCAACCCTGGCCTTTCCAGGCCTTGACATCTTCGGGCGAGCATCCAGTGGCCTCGGCGATTTCGGCGCGGATGCGACGGGGAATTGCCTCGTCCTCGACCTTGCAGTGCTTGCAGATGCGGCGAACAAGCCGCTGAGCCACGGAGGCAACGAGAGCAGAGGCGACGAGATACGGCTCGATGCCCATGTTGACCAAACGGTTGACGGCACCGACGGAATCATTGGTGTGGAGCGTTGAAAGCACGAGGTGTCCAGTGAGGGCCGACTGGATGGCGATGTCGGCTGTCTCGTTGTCGCGGATTTCGCCGACGAGGATGATGTCGGGGTCATGGCGGAGGATGGAGCGGAGGGCGGCGGCGAAGGTCAGGCCGATTTCCGCGTGCATCTGAATTTGGGTGGTTCCGGACAGTTCGTACTCGACAGGGTTCTCGACGGTGATGATTTTCCGCTCGGGATACTTGTCGCGGACGTAGGCGAGGGCGGCGTAGAGAGTCGTTGTCTTACCGGAACCAGTGGGGCCAGTCACCAGCATGATGCCGTGTGGCATGGAGACGAGTTTGGTCAGCAAGGTAAGTTGGTATTTGGACAGCCCCAGGCGCGACATCTCGATAAAGATGGCGTTGCTGTTGAGGATGCGGAGGCAGACGGTTTCGCCGAAGCGCGTGGGAATGATGGAGACGCGGATGTCGGAGGGCTGCCCGTTCAGGACCAGGCGGATGCGTCCGTCGTGGGGAAGGCGCTTTTCGGCGATGTTCAGCCTGGCCATGATTTTGAGGCGGGAGATGATGGCCTCGCGGAGTTCGACCATGCCGGGCGGAGTGGGGATTTCGCGAAGCATGCCGTCGATGCGGTAGCGGACGCGGATTTTGTCACGGAACGGCTCGATGTGGATGTCTGTCGTGTGCATCCGCATGGCTTCGGCAATGATTTCGTTGACAAGGGTGATTATGGAGGCATCTTCGTCCGAGCCCTTGATGTCGAGATTTTCCTCGTTCTTGTCGTCGAAGGCTCCATCGACGGCCGTTGTCTGGTTAGCCTTGCGGTCCTGGCTCAACTGAATGACCTTTTCCGCGCCGAGACCGTAGATGCGCTTCAGTTCGTTGCTGACTTCCGTGGGCGTGGCCAGACAGATGTCCAGCCGCAGCCCCAGCAGCAGACGCAGGCTTTCTCGCTCCCGGATATCGGGGGGATTGGCGAAGGCGGCGCGGAGCGTGCCGCGCTCCAGGGACAGCGGAACGAAATTGTAGTGCAGAGCGACCTTGGCGGGCACTTTGGCGATGACCTCATCGCTGGGCGGGGTCTTGCCGGGCGCAACCAAGGGGATTCCCGTGGCCTCGCTGAGCGCCTGGTAGACGGCGCCCTGGGAGGAAAAGCCGAGCTCCAATATGGCCTGCTGGGCGGGGATTCCAGCACGCCGCATGCGGTTGCGGACCTGACCCACCTGGTCGGTGGTCAGTTCCTGCCGTTCAACTAGCAATTCGAGGATGTCCATGATTGTTATGCTTTTTCTGCTTAGTCAGTTTTCTTAGATATTCAGATTCCCTAACCCCCATGGATGCGTGAAAAAAACTATTTCGTTTCAGGCAAGATAAAATCCTTAGATGTTCCGAAGACAATGGTCGCAGAATCTTTAGGAAGTTCGTTATCCTTGTCAGGATTTTCGTCATTGTCAAGTTCGGCAGGGTTCTCATTGAATCTAACGATAATCTTTTCCTGACTTACGGAATACAACTTGAAAAACGTTTTGAACTTATTGTTTGCTTTTTCCGTCAAACTGTCTGTTTCCAACTTTTTCTTGTCCTGTGTCTTGACGTATGTGAATATAGCTTGGGGCACGCCGGAAATCCCCTGGTAGAAGCCATCGTAACTCAAGGTGACGATGACAGGCGGGGGGGGAGGCGGGGATGGAGGCGCAGGCTTGTCCGGCTGCTTGTCTGGCTGTTTGGGAGCAGGCTTGTCAGGGGTTTTAGATGCAGCGGTACTTTGTTGCTTTGGTTGTTCTTTGGCTCCTCCCTTAGGCTGTTCCTTGGGCGGAGGCGGGGCCGGGGTTGGCGGAACCTTGTGTTTGAACAGGAATGGGTTTACCTTGGCCTTATTGACGGCGTAATAGTTTAGGTAGTCGGTATTGTCGGTCTGGAAATATTCTGGCGGCTGAGGCAGAGCCGAAGGCTGGACAACTGTTCCGTCCTTATCGAGGACAAAGGTACAGACCCAGACGGCGGCAGCAATCAGCACGACGGTAGTCGTGACGGCGAGCACCGTGATTTCCCATTCCTGTTTGATGTACGCGAGGAATTTTTGCATCGGGATGAGGCGTTTGGGGGATGGTCACGCTCCAGGAGGCAGAGGTGGCTTTTTCAGGGCCTTGGAGGATTGCGGGAGTTTTCCTCCCTGGGGACGGTAGAAGGCAGAACAGACGATGGTGGCCTGGATTCTGTCATGGACAAGAAAGCCCTCAGCGTTGCCCTTGCTGTCTCCGGGTGGGAAAGACTGGATTTCCAAGCGTGTCATGGGCAGGAAAGTCTCCTCGCTTTGGAGCGCCTCGGCGAAATCCAGGAATCTGGCCATGTTGCCAGTAACGGTGATTTTGACGGGGATTTCCAGCAGGTATGGCTGCTTGTCACCGGGATTGAGGATGTAGGAGTTGATGGGCAGGGCGGTTATCAGGGCGCCTCGCTTGTCATTGCGCGGACCTGTCCTGTCCTCTTTTTTGAAGGATACGCTGACTGTCAGTTTGTTTTCCAGGGCTAGGTTTACGAGTTTTTCCGTGGTCCAGACCTTGAGGAGCATCTGGTACTTGCTGGAATCAAGGGAGGTCTCGTCTAATCCGAAAATGGTCTTGGCCAGGAAGATTCCCTTGCCTTGCAAGTAGGAATCGAGCTTGTCGTACTCGTCCTTGAACTCGACTTGTGAGGCCTTCTCCATGAAGTTGTCGTCGGTGCCGTAGGCATCCTTGATTCTTTCGGCAAACAGGGAAGTGCAGTGTTCAAGCGTGGTTTCCGCGAGCTGCTTGAGTCCCTGCTTGGTGTTCGTGCCCTCGATGTCGCGCTTGTAGCCGTCGAGCAGCCTTTTCAACCGTCCGGCATCATTGGGCCAGGAGGTTTCCTGGAGTTTCTTCTGCGTCTTGGCCAGGGTGTGTCGGCTGTCGGACAGTTCCTGGATTCTGGCTCGGAAGAAGACGAAATAGGCGATGCCGACGAAGACCACGAACAGTCCGGTGGCAGCCAGAAGATTGCGGTGCTCCTGTGGCCATTCGGCAAACGGACGGGTGCTCATGGCTTGCCTCCTGTGGTCTTGCCGGCAGCCTTGGCTCCGCGTTTGAGCACGACGGGCTTTTCTTCCGGGATGGTTATGGGGCGTGAACTCAACGGGAGCTTGAAAACGAAATGGTAGAACTCGCCGAATTTGCCCTTGTTGTCGTTCAGGTACTTGCTCCAGCGTGTCAAGCTGGCCGGGGCGGTTGATTCAGTCATATCACTGAACCAGTCGACACCTGTGAAGAGTCCTGCCTTGTTGAGGTCTTCGTAAATGCGCTTGATGTCCTCAAAGCGTCCACGGTTGCTTTGGCTGGGCAGGAAACCTGCGGTGTAAAGCATGGTGAGCGGCTTGACCTCAAAGACGGGGATGTAGGCATCGGCAGGGGGTTCTTCCTGGGATTCCTCTAGTAGATTGCCGAAGAGGCCGAAGGCCTGCGGTTGGGGTTTGGGCTTGGTCTTGTCCGGCTGCTCCTTCTCGCGTTGCTTCTTGACGGCTTCGCTGTCGAGATAGCTGAACTCGTCGGACAGATAGTAGCACCACCAGTCATCGGCTGTGTTTTCGGCGGCACTGCGGGTCTGGTAGAGGACATCGCAGGCGTGGAGGAAAGTGCGGGAGCGATTGCCAAATTCCACGATGGGAATGAGAAGTTTTTGGTAATAGCCCATGGTTTCCAGCGCACCGTCCAGGTCTGGAACCAGAGAATTGCATTTCTTCAATTCCGACAGTTTGTCATCAACCTGCTCCTGCTCCGTGTTCAGATGGCAATGGAACCAGACGGCAAAGGCAACCGTGACAACGGCGAGCAGGGCAAGCGCCCCTGCCAGGAAGGGAAAGCGGGCAACCTTTTCCTGCTGCCAATGGAGCAGGGGCGGAATCAGGGAAATCTGCAAAGGTGCTTTGCCAGTCCCGTGGTAGGCGAGCCCCAAGGCGACGGTGTATTCCGGGGACAGGTTGTCGTCGATTTGCGGCCCCAGCAGTTGGACATCATTCCATTCTGCGCTGGCAAGATGGCTGGCGAGGCCTGGAATGGCCGCCGCGCGCCCGGAAATCCAGAGCGTGCGGTTAGTAGAATCGAGTTCCTGGGTTTCTTGCGATTCCAGCCAATGCTGGATGGCACCGTCTATTTCTTCCTGTAGGCGCTTGATGGCTAGGTGGATGTAGGCATCTGGATTGTTCCAGTCCGGATTGTACTGGGCCGCGGAAGGAGAGGATTCTTCATTCTGGCCAGTCGCCATGATTTTCTGGAAGGTTGAAGCCCCGAACATCAGGCTGGCAATTCCCAGGACGCGATTCTGCCGCAGGAAGACGAGGGTGGATGTCTCCGTGCCTAAATCAAGCAGGAGATTTAGCAAGGAGGTACTGGCGGCTTGAAGCGGTTGCAGAAACAGGAAGGCGTTGGCCAAGGCCAGGCCGTTCATCGTCTGGTCCTGGATATTGAGCCCCTGGGCTGTCGCCTTTGAATAGGCATCTTCGACAAGACTTTGGCGGCAGACGCCGATGAGCACCTGAGACGGCTGGTCCTTGACGGGCGACATCAAGCAGAAATTGTCCAGGAACGCCTCGTCTGACAGCCCGGAGAACTGGCTCGTGAGTTTCTTGACCATGTAGCGCAGGTTGTCAACGGTCAAGTTGGGCGGAAATGAACTGTACTGGGAATTAGTCAGTTCCTGGGGTAGTCCCAGGCAAATGGGCAGGTCGGACAACTGTTTGTCTTTCAGCCAGGAGCCTGTGAATTTGTACAGTTCCGCTTCGTCGTCCTCCAGAAGACCCTCCGCCTGCTGAATAAAGGCGCAGGAGGACTTGATGGCATAAGACTTGCCATGGCGTTCCAGGTGGATGGCCTTGACGCTATAGCGGCCAATGTCCAGGCCGACGGCAGTTTTGGCGGTTTTCCACTGCATTGGGCGGGTCGGAAGATTTAGTCGGTGGCGCGGACATATTCGCCGCGTTCGTTGATTACGGTGGCGGTCACGAAGATGAGCAGGTTGGTGGGTGTGCTAGTAGTTTCCTCGTGGCGGAAGAGGAAGCCAATGAGTGGGATGTCGCCAAGCAACGGGACTTTCTTGACGGTCTTGCCCTTGCGATTGCTCGTCATTCCGCCCAGGACCACTGTTTCACCGCTGCGGACATTGACAGTGGTATTGACATGTTGTTCGTATGTATGTGGCAGTTTGATTTGAGTTAGGCCAGAGGAACTGGAATTAGAATCTGAATTGGAATCCGAATCGGAACTACCTCCGCTAGTGATATAATCTTCCCATTTCAGGAGTTCTGTGATTTCTGGATGCAGACTTAAGAGTACGGTCTTTAGGTCGTTGCCGACATTGACCTTGACATCAAAGGTAATGCCTAGCGGCAATTCTACGGGAGTGCCACTGGGAACAAGGCGGCTGTCATTGCCCCGGTCGCCATTGTCAACGGTTTCCAAGTCATATTCCTCGAAATAAAAGATCTTGTCACCTTTGCGGATGCGAGCCGAATGATTGTTCAGGACGGTTATTTTAGGGGCGCTTAATTGGATTGCGGAGGCTTTTTTATCGAGAGCGCTCAGTAGAATATCAAAACTTCGATGGCCGATGATGCCGCTGATGGTCAGAGAACCGACACCGTTTTCGTTCCCAGATTTGAGAGTGCCTAGTTCGGTCAGGAAATTGGAGTTATAAGCAGTATGGTTCTGGTGGAGATTGTCATGATTATATTCTGGCACCAAGTTATTGAGCAACGAAAGAATAGCGGTTTTAGTGGCTTCAGTTGCCGATTTTCCAATGGCAGATGCTGCTCCATGAGCACCAACGACTTCATTCATAATTTTGTCGAGACCTTGATTATCTCCGGCTATGCCTGTGTACGTGTCTTTCAACTTTTGCAATAATTCTTCATTTGCAGTAAAAGGATATGGATGATTTGTATTCTTGATTTCCGTGCCGAGGTCGCGCAGGTCATCCTGGGAAACAGTAATGAATCTCGCCTCGATGACGACTTGGGCGGGAGGACGGATGAAATCGTTGATGATCTTCTCTGCTTGGCGCAGGTTTTCCCGCGTGTTCTTGACTAGCACCAGATTGCGGGTGGGGAAAATGTGGAAGGTTGCACCTTCCGGACTGCCGGCCAGCGCGGCTGTCAGGGCAACCTCCAAATCCTTGTCATGACTGCCATTGACAGTTGTTCCGCTACTTTCTTCACCTTCTTTTCCTTCTTCTCCACCTTCTTCGCTCTTGGGAGCATCGGGGATGAAGCCTTGCGGCAACTGGTAGGTGCGGGTTTCCAGCACAATGCTGCCTTCGCCGTCCTCGGAAATGTCCGCTCCTTTGGTAATCCAGACAAGGTTCTCGCCTATGTTGAAGGCAATGCCCATGTTACGGGACAGAAAGGCGAAAAGCTCAAGCAGGGGAACTTCGGTGACATGTACGTTGACAACCCTGGTCTTCTTTTCAAGCGTCTTGTCGGCTACGACGTTAAGGCCTTCGTTTGTGAGGATGTTAACTAGGCTATAGACATTGAGATTGTCATAGTTGATGGTGACCTTCTTTAAGACTTTCTGTTCCATGCGGCCGGGCGGCAGGGAAATCGGCTCGAGATTGGCATCGACCGTGACCATCTGCCCGTATGTTTTCGGGAGAATCAGCTTGTCTTCCGCTTCTTTCTCCATGGCCTGCTTGCTCAAGGCAATCTGCGCCTTATCGGCGACCATCACGCGCGAGGCGTCAATCATCTTCTGGAGCGCATCGACCTCGGAGCGAACATCCTCCAGGGGCTCCATGGGGGACAATAGTTTCTGCGCCTTGTCTAGGGAGCCGTCGGAAATCAGCTGGCGGATATGTTGGAGCCGCTCCTGGATAGCAACTTTCACCTCGCGTTCCTCCGCTTCCTTGGCACGCTTCTCCGCCTCCTCCTCGCTTTTCGGCTGCAAGGATAGGTCAAGTTTCTCCTGTCGATCCTTGACGGAATTGCAGGCCGGACTTAGGAGCAACAGAACTGCCGCCAGGGGAAGGAATAATCTGCGCATGATACCGCCTTGGTTGCAAAGGTGGAAGGCTGGGGAAAATCGTCAGGTAGGGCGGCCATCTGGCCGCTGTCGTCATTCGGGGGAGAATGTGGAATGGCACGCCTTTAGCCATCCCTGCGAGGGATCACAGCAATTCGGCAATCTGCACGGCGTTGAGCGCGGCACCTTTCAGCAGCTGGTCGCCGCAGACGAACAAGGCCAGGGCCTTGTCGTTGCTCAGGTCGGGACGTACGCGCCCGACGAGCACATCGTACTGCTCGTTGCTGTCCCAAGGCATCGGGAAGTAGTTCTTCGCCGCGTCATTGACAATCTTGACGCCGGGTGCCTTGGCCAGGGCGGCCAGTGCTTCTTCGGGCGTCACGGTCCGCTCCTGCTCGATGACGATGGCTTCGGCATGGGAGCGGAGCACGGGCACGCGCACGCAAGTCGGGCAGACAAGGATGGCATCGTCATGGAGAATCTTGCGTGTCTCGTTGACCATCTTCATCTCTTCGGTGTTGTAGCCGTTGGGGCCGATGTCGGTGTTGTGGCTGAAGAGGTTGAAGGCGTAGGGATGGGGCAGGAAATGCGGGACTACGGGCTGCCCGTCCAGGTAGGCGCGCGTTTCGTCGAGCAATTCGCTCATGCCTTTGGCACCGGCGCCGCTGGCGCTCTGGTAGGTGCTGACGATGATGCGCTTGATGGGCGAGATATCATGGAGCGGCTTCAGGGCGACTAGCATGATGATGGTCGTGCAGTTGGGGTTGGCGATGATGCCGTGGTGCTTCTTGACATCTTCGGGATTGACCTCGGGGACGACCAGGGGAATGTCAGGAACCATGCGGAAGGCACTGGAATTGTCCACGACAACCGCGCCGGCCTTGACGGCATAGTCGGCGTAGGTCTTGCTGATGGAGGCGCCCGCGCTGAACAGCGCTATGTCGATGCCTTGGAAGGAATCGGGGGTCAGTTCCTGCACGGTCCAGGTCTTGCCCAGGCAGTCGAACTGCTTGCCGACGGAACGGGAGGAG
>Ga0310696_10009413_pt1 | contig 11307 bp, 10 predicted proteins | sample AusTroGonzalo_MG_4_FD_203885 | JGI IMG/M metagenome (GOLD analysis project Ga0310696, IMG submission 203885) | Bovine rumen microbial communities from tropical cattle in Woodstock, Queensland, Australia - Gonzalo_02 (v2) (version 2) | ecosystem: Host-associated > Mammals > Digestive system >...
TTTCAAATACTGTACCAACTAGTGAATCATTTGTGTCGATAACTCCTGCGATGCCAGTACTTTCAGTAGCAGTAGTATAAGTATAACTACTATATAGTTTGTTGGTATCATCAGTATAATTATATGTGATAAATGCAAAATTTTCTACACTGGAATCTATACATATGTAATGGTTAGCCTTTTGCTCAGAAAATGGCATTGGATAGGTAGTATCATCTACAGTTTTTTGAGATTTTTCTGTAAATAAATTTTCGTTTATTGACTTATATGAAAGATTCCTAAAGAAACATGTATTGGCGGCATTTGCGATACCAAATTCTAAACTTGCTGATTGTGCGGAAGATGATATCTTTACAAAGTAAGTATAGGTTGTCCATGCTCCAGTAGATGTAATATCAGCCAAATTGGAAACTAATATATCATCAAAATACAACTTACTATACACTGTGCCAGTAAATGTGGCATCAGTATATACGTCAAAGGATATTGAATAATATGAATTGCTGCTTAGTGAGAAGTTGTTTGTTCTATAACCGTAGTTCTCGTTAGATGATGCATATATTGCCAATACGTTTAGATTGTTTGATCCGGGATTTTCTACATTTCCAATCAATGTTTTTGCATTTACATATAGTGCATTTGTTGGTATGATACCAGCGACACTATTTAATCCATTCAGCGTTCCAATTGGGGTAAAGCTAGATGGTGTGATAGGGTATTTGGTGTGTCCATCATCGTCATAATCCACTGAAGAATAACTATTTAAGTTACCATTTGTGATAGTATCTGATGCGAGCATTGAATTACCATCTTTATCAGTGCTGAGATCTAGAATGGTAGTTTGGTCAGTTAATCCTTCATAATTTATTCTAGTCAATGAGATATTGGATACATAGATCGTGCTGTTTGCGTCAACTGAGAATCTCAATGAAACTTCGTTATTTGATGAAATAGGTGAGCCTTTTATATAGAATGTGTATTCTACCCAATTATTAGTGATGTCTAGAGTAGTAGCATATGGATTGGCGTATAGGCTGATTTCTTTTTCAGTGCCAGAAGGGTGTGAGCCAGTACGTTGATTTGCAACTAAATTGATACTCATAGAAGAGGTGATATCATTTATATATGCATTAGTCTTAGCATAAACACTCAGCCTATAATATCCAAATTGTTCTACTGTAAAGTTTGGAGATACAGCTGTCAAAGACTTTTCCGTGTTGCTATTCTTTAATTTTAAAATATAGTTATCAAAAGGAAAAGTAACAATGCTAGGTGTACGGGTTAGGTAGAATGTAGAGTCATCGTAAGTATATACGGTGAGTGGGGTAGATGTAATATAGTATTTATTGGCTGCAAGTAGTGTTAAAGACATCTCGGTGCCGTTTACATTAATAAAATATTTAGTTGTAACATTGCCAATGTATTGAGTATCATTGCTATAATAATAATTGTTATCATCTTTGAGCGTTAACTCTTGGTCGCCATCATCGTAATATCGAGTGATTAATGCAAAAGGAACTTCGTGCACATATGATTCATTTTCATAATCAAAATACAATTTGCCACTATATATATACATAGTCGTCCTATATGTATTTTCATTTGGATCGTCATTGATATCTTCGTATATTTGATATGTTGTTGTCTTGAGTACAGGAGCGATATTGCCATCATATTTGTTAGAGTATTCGACCAGTGCTTCATTCTCTTTTACTAATGTCAGTGTTAGATCAGAAGCGTTATCTGTTTCTTTGATATACCAAGACCAATCTGCTGTGGTATTAATAGGCGTATGTTCGCCTTTGAATAATGTGTTGGCATCTAATCCTCTAGGTGTGATATTAGTCCTAGCAGATAAATGCGAACAACCTGCTACACCATAATTTGCCATATATTCTGTGGCTGATACCTTGTATATAGATATATTATCAAATTTTACAAATCCAGCAGATTCAGCGGTACTGCTTTTGGAACCTAACCACAACTCTAAGTTAAGGTATTCATCTTCTATGTCACTAGCTTCGAAATAAATATTGTGTGTCTGTTTCGTTCCCGAAGTAGAGATAGGTGATGTAAATAATTGATAAGTTTTGACGCCAGTAAGGTAAGCAGAAGCCTTAGTTGTGCCTTCTGTGGTAATATCTAATGTAATACGATAGTATCCGTCTTTTAGATATGTAGAGGTCTGAATTTGTTTCATGCCAAAACTAGCAGTACTGGATGTAGTAACCATCTGCAGAGATTTCATTTCGTCATCTGTGATGGAAACTGATACCTCATCTAAATATTCTGCATCAGTGGCTTTTGTCCATCCAGGTGGTAATATAACATCTTTTCCTTCCACGGTGGTAGACCCAGTCGTATCTGAAAAATCACCATTTATCAGTTCTACTGATTCTGGATTATATGCTGCGATTGTTTCGCCAATGGCTTTGATAGGTAAGCCAATAATTCCCAGTGCTAAAATAAAAGCAAGTGAGATAGAAATAATAATAGATTTGATTGTTTTCTGTTTGTTCATAATTGCCCCTTTTAAGTTGATATACATATATTTTAGTATATTTGACGATTAAAATCAATTATTTTTCATAACTTTTGTATTAATTTTTACCAAATATTAATACTTTTAATGTGAAAAAGTGGTTTGGTGGTGCTTTTATATGTTTGTGTGGTGCAGTTGTGGGCTTTATAAATGGCTTTATGGGGGCTGGTGGTGGAATTATAGTTGTATTTATTTTAAGCACAATTTGTAAAATTGAGACAAAGAAGGCACATGCTACAGCTGTACTTATAATATTGCCTGTATGCCTAGTAAGTGCAGTAACATATATGATAAATCAATTCGTAAATTTTGAGATTGTATTTTCTGTGGGTATTGGTTCTATACTAGGTGGTATTTTGGGCACTTTTGCACTAAAGAAAATGAAGGCGAATATCATTGATTGTATATTTTACGTTATAATGATAGTTGCTGGAATTAGAATGCTCATATAAGGTTGAATATGTTAATATTTTGGTTTGTTATAGTTGGTTTATTTTCGGGTATAATAGCAGGTATGGGCATGGGGGGAGGTACGCTGCTAATTCCAATGTTGGTAATTTTTTTAGGGGTGGAACAATCTATGGCTCAAGGGATAAATTTGCTTGTGTTTGTTCCGCTGGGCATAATAGTTGGCATAATATATATCAGGTCACACTTGATTGATTTTAAAAGTTTTCTTATGTTGGCAATTCCAGCTGCTATTGTGGCATTTATTGGCTCGTTTGTGTCCTTAAATTTGCAAAAAGAGGTTTTAAGAAAAATATTTGCTATATTTTTGATATTGCTAGGAGTTATACAAATGATAGTGTGGATATTGAAAAAGAAAAAAAACAAGTCCTATAAAAAAACTTAGACTAAAAATCGTTTTACTTTTTCCTTTTAATTTGGTATTATATACAGAGTAAAAGGGGAAAGTATGTTTGGTGGTGTAATTTTTAATAAAAGGCAAGAGGATTCATTTGCAAATAGACTAGTAGAATTTAGTGAACCAGACGTTGTTGAATTACCATTGATATACAAGAAAATGCAAAAGAATCTGATTTTGGTCCGGGCCGGGGATATAATTCAGAGAGGTTCGCTAGTTTCAAAATCTGCCAGCGCTAGTGCGGTGAATATCTATTCGCCTATTTCTGGTACTGTTTTAGAAATAATAGAGAAGTGTGACGAAAATGGGGACACACTTCCTTTTGCACGTATTGAAAATGATGGTCGAAATGATTGTAGGAATTTACCTGCTTTGAATGTAATAGATCAAATTCGTATAATTAAACGAATGAGTGACGCGGGATTGATTGATAAAATCACCAAAAATCCTACACATGTAAAATACCTATCCCAAATGGATAGAAAATTGGAAAATCTTATAATAAACTGTGTCGAGGTGGAACCTCTAGTAAATACAAAAATGTATATGATGAAGAATAATTTAGAGGGCGTGATAAAAGGTGTGTCATATTTTGCAATGGCCGGCGATGTGAAAAATATATTCTTCATTTTTTCGCAAAAAGACATGCAAATAAGTGAAAATATGAAACAATTTGCTGAAATATTGTCAAAATGGAATGTGAAAAGTATTTTTACTACAGATAAATATCCTGCAGATAATATCAAAATACAAATACAGTTAGCTACTGGTAGAGTTTTAAAAGTCGGAGAATCTACCACTGATTTTGGTACAGTTGTAGAGGATCCATGCACCTGTTTTGAGTTGTATAACGCTATTGATAATAATACGCCACTTATGGAAACTTACATTTCACTATATGGTGAAGAGTCTGAAAAAAATGGTGTTGTATTGGTAAAGAATGGTACCATGATAGAACACTACTTGTATGACGCTTACGCAGAAAAACAGGAAGGGTTCATTAAACAGATAATTGTCAATGGTGTGATGAATGGCAATGCTGTGTCTACTGAAAAATTAAGTGTGGATGTATCGATGAATGCCATAACATTTTTGACAGAAGAGCAGAGCAAGCAGGAAGTGGAATTACCATGTATATATTGTAACAAGTGCGCTGATGTTTGCCCTATGAAATTAATGCCTATGTGGATTGATAAAGCTCTGGCAAATGGTAATGTGAATTCAGCAATCGATCAAGGTGCATTGACATGTATTGGTTGTGGTTGTTGTTCTTATGTGTGTCCAGTGCGTAGAAGAATAACACAAAGAATTACTGTAATGAAAAAAGATTTACAGGAGAATAAATATGAATAGATTGAATGTTTCACTTGCACCATTTAAAAGGCAACCAAATTTTATGTATACTGGCAGTTTAATGTGGATACTTGCATTGTTGCCAGCATGTGTTTGTGGATTATTGTTTTTGGATATGAATGCTTTGATTACTTTTGCGGCAGTATTTTTAACTTATATGATATTGGAGTCAACATACATATTGATACTAAAGCAGCCTTTTATGGTTTGTTTCTTACGTGGATTGCCATATGGTTTAATTATTGGTATGATAATGCCACCTTATGTTAGTATGTATGTACCAATCCTATGCGCTATTTTTGCTTTTGTAGTAAAAGTATTTTTGGGTGATGATAATGGATTGATTGTAAACAAAGTGGCAATAGGTGTGGTTATTGCTTTGACAATAATTGGATACGCTGTTTTTAATAACGGCATGGTCGCTGTCACTCCAAGCGAAGTGCTTAGAGGGGGAGAATTACCTACTCAATCAATAGTAGATTTGTTGCTAGGTAATAAGATTGCAGGATTTATTGGGACAAGTGTGATATTGTGCATTTTGTTTGGTGGTATATTGCTTATGGTGTCTAGGCAAGTTAATTTTAGAGTGCCTTTGACTAGTATTGTAGCGTTTGCTCTAATGGTATTGGTTATTGAAGGGTATGAGTATATATTACCAGAATTGATGAGCGGTGCAGTTTTATTTGTTTTCTTTTTTATGGCAACAGATTACTATACTTGCCCTAATAATGGAATTGGTGGTTATATATATGGGTTACTACTTGGTGTAATAACTGCATACTTCAAGATAAAATTTGTATTCTTGGGTGAATATACCGCATTGTTTGCTTTATTGATAAGCAATCTATTTGTGGCAATGTTGGATAAGTTTCAGCCAAAATATTTTGGGGAGGTGAGATAGATGCCAAAATTTCCATTTAACTACTGTCTGTTTTTGGCAATGCTGTTGTGTTCGATGAGTGCTTTTGGATTAGATCTAAAACAATCATTAGCAGTGTCGCTGATTATATTTATAGTTGGATTCGCCACTTTTGTAATTATATTTATTGTGCAACAAGCGACGAGTTCGCAGGTAATGTCTATACTATATTTAATCCTCTCCACATCATTATTCATACTGGTCAAAATGGTTTTAAAAACACATTTTGCAGAGATATATGAGGTGATAACTTTTAACTTTGACTTTATTTTAATTCCTATACTGCTGTGTGGTGTGCTAACCAGTTATATTATAGATGATAAAAATGACGTGCCATTATTTAAACAGATAGCCACTTGCTTTGGGGTGTTGATTTTGAATGTGATTTCATTTGCGGTTTTAGGCTTGCTTCGTGAAGTGCTATCTGCAGGGAGTGTTTGGGGCAATAAGGTATTCGATTATTCAAATAATTTCTTTGCTAGTCCAGCGTTCACATTTATCTATATTGCTTTAGTATTTGGCGTAATAAATACATTATTGGTCAGCAGTAAGAAAATAAAGCGTAGATATAGATTGTATGTAGATAAAATGCGTGACGATCTAGAAGATGGGAGGTATTTTAAATGACAACAGAGCAAATTACTATAATATTACTTACCTCAATTTTGGTGAACAATGTCGTAACATATTTTGGTTTTGGGAATGTCGCCCTAGGTGACAATATAAAGAACTTTCGTTTTACATACATTTCTTGCATTATTTTTACTGTTGGATTATTGATTTCGGCATTTGCTAGTTTTGCAATTAATCAGTATTTTTTTGCTAAGTTTAATTTGACAGATTTTACAGTTTTGGCAAATTTAATGTTGGCCGTGAGCTGTGTATACTTTGGTGGGTTAATTGTTTATAAAAAGTCGCCAAGTACATTTTTTTTGTTAAAAGACAATACATATATTATCACTTTTACAGCAATGATTGTTGGGGCAACTATATTTGTATGTATACAAGCAAATGATTGGTTGGAGCTTTTATTGTATTGGGTAGGCACGACTATTGGTTATACGTTAATCACATTTATTTTACATAGTTTTAGTGGATATTCTAGAAGAAATCCTTATGGTTTCACTATGTATATATTTAATATGCTGTCTATAGCTATTATATCTATTATTGCGATGAACTTTATGGCACTGATATAGGAGGGGATATGCAGTTTGATATTAGAATTTTGATTATATTTGGTGTGGCAACATTCTTGTTTGTAATTTTAGCATTGGTCGCTAGAAAGGCTTTTCGTAATTCAGATAAGAATGCAGATAACCAATTTATCCAAGAACACGTGCCAAAGTTGAAAGATTGTGGTAAATGTGGATGTAACACTTGTGAGAAGTTTGTGGATAAGGTACGAAGAAAAAAAATCAGTGTGTATAAATGTCCATATACTTCTCTTGAAAATAAAAAAGCTGTTTCTAAGTATTTTCAAAAAAGCGATATTGTGGAAAGGGATCGTGTGGCGGTAGTCAAATGTAAAGGTGGAGATCGCTGTGAAGATAAGTACAATTATACAGGCGTGCCTAATTGTGCAGCGCTAAATAAGGTGGATAATGGGAACAAAGGCTGTCCATATGCTTGTCTTGGATGTGGAGATTGTGTCAAAGTTTGTCCAGCTGATGCTATATTTATTAATGATCATGGTGTTGCAGAAGTGGATTCGTTGCGTTGTACAGGTTGTGAGAATTGTGTAGGTGTATGCCCAAATCATCTGATTTGTATGGTATCGTCAAAACAAAAGGTTGCTAGTATCTGCGTTACGCCAAATTATAGTGATAAATGCAAGGTTGGTTGTAATGGCTGTGGTTTATGCATAGCAAACTGTCCGACAGGTGCCATTTCGCAAAACGATGGGAAAATAGAGATTAATTATAGTAAATGTAACGGCTGCCTTAATTGTGTAAGAGTATGTCCTAATCATACTATTTCAAGAATTTAAAAAAATGTATAGACAAAAGAAATAAAATCGTTTATAATATACGAAATAGGAGTTGCTTATGGAAAAAGTTGCGGTAATTGAATTGAGTTTACACTATGCTAAATTGAGTGTTTTGTCTGTGAGTGAGAATAATTATTTTATTGTTACTGATAGCAAAAAAGATGATTTTAGGTTTGAACTCGAAAAAGAAAATGAAGGTTTTTTAAAGAAACCTGAAATTGATGCAATGGTAAGCGTTCTAAAAGATTATAGGAAGATTTGCGACATAAATAATGTGACTAAGACCTTTGCGATAGGGAATTTTGTAAATGATAACAAATGTAAAAATTTGGGCTCGTTTATAGATGAGGTTTTTTCTCAGTGCGGTTTTAAATTTATATTATTGACTGATTTTGAACAGAATCAATATCTTTACACTGGTGTTATAAATTCTATGGATGTGCCTAAGGGTGTAATTATTGAGGTGGATCAAGATAAAATACATCTCATTCAGTATAATAGACGTGTAATGCTAAATAATAGTGTGATATATACTGGTCCATTGTCTATTTTAGAACAACACCCATTTAGTGAAGAAGAATCGACTAAAGACCATTTGGACGCTTTGTCTAAGCTTTTTAATGAAAAATTAGATGAATTGTCTTGGTTAAATGAGATAGATGATGAATATGATGTGATAATTACTGGAGATTACGCAATAGATTTGTGTGAAATGGTGCGAAAATATAAAAAGCATCCATTTGATTTTAATAATAATTATGTTTGCAATAAAGAAGATGTCGGATATATTAGAGATCAGTTGGCTAGTATAGATCTAAATAAGAATAAGAAGTTAAAGGGTATAGGTGAGGATCGTGCAGATGTATTTGCTGTCAGTGTAATGATGCTAGACGAGATTTTTACAAGAACAAAAAAATCTAATTTGTACGTATCGACGGCTTCTGTGGCACGAGGCATGTTGTTTAATCAAATTATACCAGAGACGCTAGAAAAGCCATTGACAGATGTGTTAGGATATAGTTTGGTGGCTCAAACATCATATTTTGATGCTGCCAATATTAAACACAATGAACAAGTTTATAACTTATCATTGTTATTATTTAAACAATTGCGTGTAATGCATAAGCTTTCACGCGCATATGTGCGAATATTGAGGACTGCTGCATATTTGCATGATGTGGGCGAACGTGTAAATTATATAAATCATAGCAAGCACAGTTTTTATGTTATTTTGGCGTCAGAAATCTATGGTATATCGCACAGAGAACAGGTATTAGCGGCATTTGTTGCATGTATGCATGAAGGTAAAGATGTAAATATGGCAGAGTGGGTAAAGTATAAAGATTTGTTGTCTGACGAAGATTTAGAAGCTGTTAAAAAGTTGGGAATCATTGTAAGATTGGCGGAAGCATTAGATAGGGCAAAACATGCATATATAATTGATATAGGCTGTGATATTTTGGGCGATTCAGTAATTCTCAAGACTACCACTGTGGCAGAGAATATGGATATCTCTTTTGAAATAAAAGAGGCGTTAAAAGGTTATCGTGATTTTGAAAAATATTTTAAGAAAAAACTAGAAATTATATAAGCATTGCTCAGCAATGCTTATTTTATTTGGTAAAATAAAAAAAATGTTTTATAATATTTATAGAGGTAATCTATGGAAACTTTAATAATAAATATGGGTAGTAGTACCACCACAATATATCGAGAGGGAGAAGGAGTTGTTTTAAAAGAGGCTAGTTTGGTGGCTTTGACCGGTTCAGGTAAAGACCAGGTAATAAAAGCTATCGGCAATAGAGCCAAAAGAATGATTGGCAGGACATCTAGTGATGTACAAGTGGTATCGCCTATATTTGAAGGTGTAATTAGTGATACTGATTTGGCTAGTAATATGTTGAAGTATTTTATAGAGAAGATATATGGGACAGGAGTATTTAAGCCAAAAATATGTGCTATAGTGTGTACTCCACTGGGGGTAAGTGTTGCAGAGAAAAAAGCGTTTGAAAAGGTATGCTATAATGCAAAAATACTAGATGTAGAGTTGATACCAAATGTTTTTTGTGCGGCACTAGGTTTAGATTTAAAGGTGAATACGCCAAGAGCTGTGATGGTTGTGGGAATTGGTGCGACTGTTACAAACATTGCGGTATTATCACTCAATAATGTCGTCAACGGAGTGTGTGTAAGCATTGGTGGTAAAAATATAGATCGTGCCATAGAAAATGAGATTAAAGATAAACTAAAGATGGAGATTGGCGAAGATGTGGCCGAGCGCATTAAAAAAGAAGTTGGTAGTCTTTATAGAAACAATACATTAGCCATAGAAATAGAAGGCGTAGATATTGAAACACGAGGGGTAAGGAAGGAAACAATATATTCAAAGAATATATATGACATTCTATCTTATTATTACGACAAGGTAATAGATGGGGTGAGCGCTGTTCTTGCATCTTGTCCTCCAGATGTGGTTTCTGATATAAAAAATGATTGTATATATTTTTATGGAGGATCTAGTCAGATTACAGGATTGGATTACTACCTAAAAAACAATCTACATCTAAACGTTAATGTTGCAGAGAATAGTGAGGAATGTGAGATTGTTGGTGTTAAGCGATTATTAGAGAATCCAAAGCAACTAGAAAACATTATAAAAAATGTGTAAACAATTTCGACAAATATAATAAAAAGTAGAGCGAATCTTATTGTATTCGCTCTATTTTTTTTATTGTTATTGAAAACAACATTTTACAATATAGATATGGGTAGAAAAATAGTTGTTACATCTGGGAAAGGTGGCGTGGGTAAGACCACTATTGTGGCTCTATTTGGTTTGGCACTGTCACTAAAAAAGCAAAAAGTGCTGCTTTTAGATTTAGATGTCAGTTTAAATAATCTAGATGTCGTATTAAATATAGAAAATAAAATTATTTATGATCTAGCAGATGTATTACAAGGCAAATGCGGTCCTAAACAGGCGGTTATACAAAGTTATGATTATGATAACTTATATGTTTTGCCCAGTGCTCATTTTACTAGTTGCACTGATTTGGATTTAAATAGGTTGCCGGATATTGTAAATGAACTGGCTAGAGATTTTGATTATGTGTTAATTGATTGCCCAGCAGGTGTAGAGAAATTATTTTATGTTGCAATTAAGTGTGCCAATGAAGCTCTGGTTGTTGTAACGCCACATGTGTCTTCAATAAGAGATGCCGATAAGATAATTGGCATATTGCGGCGCAAGGATATGTCCAATATTCTTATGGCAGTAAATAGAATAAGGGGAGATCTGGTTGAATCAAAAAAAATTCTTTCGTATAAAGACATAGAAGATTTGACACATGTCCCATGTGTTGCGACTATTCCAGAGATGGATGAAATTAATATGTCGGCTTCGTTATATTTTGCAGATTACTTAAATCCGAAAGTTTTTATGCCTTATAGAATGCTAGCAGATAGTTACATCAAAGATAAAACAAAATTATTTGATTGTGGTAAGAAATATCGTGGACCGTTTGGTATAATAAAACGGTTGATTAAAGCAAAAATATAATGCAAAATGTAATTAAAAAAGGTGAAAATTAATGAAAAATCTAATAAAAAATAATAAATTTAGATTAAAAAACATTCTT
>Ga0310696_10009415_pt1 | contig 11306 bp, 8 predicted proteins | sample AusTroGonzalo_MG_4_FD_203885 | JGI IMG/M metagenome (GOLD analysis project Ga0310696, IMG submission 203885) | Bovine rumen microbial communities from tropical cattle in Woodstock, Queensland, Australia - Gonzalo_02 (v2) (version 2) | ecosystem: Host-associated > Mammals > Digestive system >...
CCTGATTTTCGAGCGCATCCGCGAGGAACTCAACACCGGCAAGACGCTTGCCAACGCGGTGACCGCCGGCTACGAGCGCGCCTTCTGGTGTATCGTCGACTCCAACATAACAACCCTGGTAACCTGTTTCTTCCTGTACCGCTTCGGCACGGGCAGCGTGAAAGGCTTCGCCGTAACCCTGGCCTTCGGTATCTTCGCCAGCATGTTCACGGCCCTGTTCATGACACACGCCCTGTTCGACCTGATGACCTACAAGGAATGGCTGAAGAAACTCTCCATGCGCTCCTTCGGCTGGTTCAAGAATCCCAACTACGATTTCAGCAGAATCATGCGCGCGGCCATCATCCTCTCGCTGGTCTTCGTGGCCATCTCGCTTGTGACCATGATTGTCCGCCGCCACAGCCTGCTGGGCATCGACTTCACGGGCGGCACCCAGTTCACCTACGACTGCCAAGGCGAAAACCCCGATGTGCAGAAAGTCCGCAACTACTTGAAGGAGTTCGGTTATGGCGAGGCCAAGGTCGGCTATAAGCGTGGTCAGGGCGGTTCTGAAGAACTGGAAATCACGCTGGCCAAGGCCAATGAGGATGCCAATTCCTTCAGCGATAAACTCGACAACGCCTTCCCCGAATGCAAAATCAAACTGAGCAGCACCTACGTGGTCGGCGGCAGTGTCGGTGCCATCTTCAGAAACTCCGCCATCACGGCTACGTTGCTCTCCTTCCTGGGCATCATCATCTACCTGTCCTTCCGCTTTGAGTTCATCTACGGCCTGGGGGCCGTGGTCGCCGTCATCCACGACGTCGTCGTTTCCGCCGGCATGTTCTTCCTGTTCAACCAGGGCCAGTTGTCGCTGACCGTGGTGGCGGCCCTGATGACCATCATTGGTTATTCTCTGAACGATACCATCGTCATCTACGACCGAGTTCGCGAAACCCAGGGACTTTACAAGGGCCGCACCACCCTGCTCTACCATCAGCTCATCAGCCAGAGCATCAACCAAACCCTGTCCAGGACGATGCTAACCACCCTGACCACCATGCTGGCCGTCGTGACCCTGCTCGTCTTCGGCGGCGGCGTTATCTTCGACTTCGCCATCGTCATGTTCTACGGCATGATTAGCGGCACCTACTCCTCCAACTTCCTCGCAACCGCCTTCATCAACAGCCTGCACAAGCCCACCTTGGCCGAACAGAAACTGCTCGCCAAGCAGAATGTCGAGGCGAAAAAGGCCTGACCGCCAAGACGGCGCAATTCCAAACAGCATAATTCGACAGAGGAACCTGGAAGCGGGACGCGTTGCCATCGCCTTGTTTCCAGGTTTCTTGTTCCAGAGTCAAATAATCGTGACACAGACAGAATCCCCTATCGTCGTCCAAATCGTCACCCTCGGCTGTGCCAAGAATCTGGTTGACGCAGAAGTGATGTGCGGCACACTGGCCGCCAACGGCATTTACCTGACGGCGGAACGCGACGAGGCCGACCTAGTCATCATCAACACGTGTGCCTTCATTCTGGACGCCCGCAAGGAGGCGGAAGCCGCCATCAAGGACGCCCTGCGCTGGCGCGGGCGGGGACTTAGGCGTGGAGTGCTTAGGGCGGTTGCCGTCGGCGGCTGCCTGCCGCAACGCCAGCCGGAGCAATGTGCCGCCCGCTGGCCAGACGTCGATTTTTTCCTCGGCCTTGACGACATCGCCAAGGTCGCCGATTTAATCAAGAGCTTTTTCAACGGCAAACTGTCTGGACGCAACATCCCTCGCGCCTGCCTGCCGACCTACTTGTACGACCACGAATCCCCGCGCCTGATGGCAACCCCCGGAGCCTACGCCTACATCAAGGTTGCCGAGGGCTGCGACCACCATTGCGCCTTTTGCGCCATCCCCGGCATCCGCGGACGCCTCCGCAGCCGTCAGCCAGGGTCTGTGGTGGAAGAGTGCAAGCAGTTGCTGGACATGGGCGTCAAGGAAATCAATTTCATCGCCCAGGACACCAGCGCCTACGGACGCGATCTAGGCGGTGGGCACAACTTGGCGGAACTCCTGCGGGAATGCGACAAATTGCCCGGCGAGTTCTGGCTGCGCGTCCTCTACACCCACCCCGCCCACATCACCGAGGAACTCCTGCAACTCCTAGCTGGCGGAGGACATGTCGTCCCCTACCTGGACATGCCGTTGCAGCACATCAGCACCAGCATCCTGACGGCCATGCGCCGCCAGATGGATGGCCCCGCCACCAGAAAATTGCTGGCGCACATCAAGGAAGCCTACCCCAATTTGATTCTGCGCACCACGATGCTGACCGGTTTCCCCGGCGAAACGGAAGACGATTTTCAGGAACTGTGCGAGTTCATCCAGGAGATTCGTTTCGACCGCCTGGGAGCGTTCAGCTTTTCGCCTGAAGAAGGAACCCCCGCCTTTGACATCCAGGAAGGCAAGGTTCCCAATGCCGTGGCCGTCCGCCGCCGCAACGCACTGCTGGAACTCCAGCGACAGATTTCGTTGGAACGCAACAAATCGCTGATTGGCAGCAAGGTTAGGGTTCTGCTGGAGGAACGCGAAGGACGCAAATTCGTGGGGCGCGGCTTTGCCGACGCCCCGGAAGTGGACCAGCGGATTGTCTGCAAGGGAACCAATTTGCGCCTGAACGATTTTGCCGACGTGACCATCACCAGCTGCACAGAATACGAATTAAGGTGTGAGCAGTGACAACGGAGAACAATCTCTAGCCCTTCTAGCCCTTTTGACGTGAAAAGAAAAAAAGACAAAATCAACCGTGATTTGACCACCTACAAGGCCCCTGGCGAGAAAACTGCCGACAAGGGCGCTCTGCTGCTGCCGATTCTGATTCTGGTGGGTCTTGGCCTGATAGGCTGGTTTTTAGGAGCCAGCTGGAAATATCTTTACGCCGATAACCCATATTTCTCGCTCGTCGCCATCCGCTTCACGCCGACGGCGAATTTCACTGCCGAGCAAATCATCGAGGAACTTAAATTGCTGGGCATCGAGGAACGCCAGACCACCCTGCCCCGCCTCAACCTGAAGAAAATCCGCGGGCATTTTCTGTCTGACGCGCTGATTGAGGATGTCCAACTGCGCCGCATCCTGCCGGGAACACTGGAAATCAACATCCAGGAGCGCGAGCCTGTGGCCTGGCTGAAATGCAATCCGCCACTGGCCATCAGCAGGCGCGGATACATCCTGCCGCACAGCCTGAAGAACACGCCGACGGGCATGCCGAGCATAGTCGGCATCACCGAGCCGGATAAGTTAAAAATCGGCACCACCACCGACAACCAGATGCTCCTGGTGGCCCTACATTTCCTGGACATAGCCAGACTGCGACCAGAGGCCTATTTGCGCAAGGTCAGCCTGATTCAGCTGGACCCCGCCAACCGCACTCTCGTGCTTTTCATGAGTGGTGACGAGGTTTTCAAGGCCGGGGCACAGGTCACAATCCCCCAGAAAGACATGACAAGCGCCCTGGAACGGCTGCGCGGCATCGTCAACGACCGCGCCGCCCAAGGGAAAACCATCAGCAAGATTGACGTGACAATCACCCGCAACATCCCCGTCGTCCCCTAGGTGGCAGCATGCTTAGAGACCGCGATTACACTCGATACGACTATACATACGAATACGATTCCCGCAAAAAGCACGGCGTGCTTTTCAAGTTGATTGCCGTCAACGTTGTCGTATTCCTGCTGTGTAAAATCAATCCCGACATCATCTACTATTTCAGTCTGGATGCCGGGAGCCTCGTCCAGTTCTGGCGGGTGGTCACGTACATGTTCCTGCACGGTGACTTCTTTCACCTGCTCTTCAACATGTACGGCGTGTACATCTTCGGAAAGATGCTGCTGACCGTCCTGGACAGCAGGCGTTTCCTCATCCTGTATTTCTTCAGCGGGATCATCGGGGCCCTTCTCTGGCTGCTGGCCAACCTACATTCCTTTGCCATCTGCATCGGGGCCAGCGGTGCGCTTTTCGGCCTGCTCGTAGCCTCAGCCCTGGCCTTCCCCGAAGCCAGAATCATGCTGCTGATTCCCCCGATTCCCCTGAAACTCCGCACCTTCGCCCTTATCTACTGCCTCCTCGAGGTCGTTCTGGCCCTAGGCTCCCAGGGCAACATCGCCCATCTCGCCCATCTCGGCGGCGCCCTCGGCGGCTTCCTGTACATGCGGCGCCTGGGCTGCCCAGTCCCCTTCGCGAACAGCCTCGGCAACTGGTGGCGCAAAAGGCAGCGTCGCACGCCCGATGTCGATATCAATCCTGAAAATCCCTCGACGAAAGAGGTTAACCACATCCTCGACAGGATATCCGAAGTCGGCTACGATGGCCTGACCGAACAGGAAAAGGCGGCCTTGAAGACGGCCAGCGACAATCTTCGTTCCCGGGAGTGATTTCCATGCCCCGCGCACGACTTCTGCCTCAAATTCTGCTCGCCGTCATGTTCCTGTTGCTGACGGGGTGCCTCACTGTCGAGGAAAGCCTGAAATTCGACAAACACGGCATCTGCATCGTCACCTGGCGGTACTCCCTTCCGGAATCCTGGGTGCCGACAGCTGAGGTCTTAGCCAAGCAGTTGTCCCAGGCAGGCCAGCCAGCCGTCGGCTTGCCCGAAGAACAAAGCGTCAAGGCCTTCTTTGCCGACCATCCCGAACTTGAACTGCGCCAATTCCGCCGGCAAGTCAAGGACGGGAATCTGGAAATAGAAATCATCGCCCTGGCGCGGAAACCGCTGGACGCCTTCGATGCCGGCCTGTTCCCCGGCCTGGTCCTCCAGCGCGACGAACTTGGCGATTTGACCCTGCGTGGAAATCCCCTCGAGTCACTGCGTCCGCTGACCTCGACGGAAACCGAGCGTTTCCGCACGGTACTGAAAGACGCCAGTCTCACCTTTAGTTTGCAGACACCGACGGAAATCCTCGAGGGCAACGGAAAGCGTGAAGCCTTCAACCAGAGTTCCTGGACATGGCGCCTGGAACCGCAGCAAGGCGAATTTTCCCTGCTCAATCCACCCGCCGAGCCACTGAACGCCAAATGGTGACACGCCGATGACCACCGAGCCGGAAATCCTCAAGTTGTGCCAGGAGGCCGCCCAGGCTTTGCCCACGCTCTTCACGGACTGGCAGGCACCGGCTGTCTTCCTGCAACTAGGACCCGGCTTCCAGCTGGCTGGCCTGTTCGACGACACGCCCCAGCAATGCCCCTTGAGCCGATTGCCGGGACTGCCGACTCATCCCACGCCAGACGGAATACACCCGGAACTGCTGTTCGGCCACTGCTGCGGCCAGCCGTTCCTCGCCCTGGCCGGACACCGCCACCTTGCCGAATCCTTCGGGCTAGCCCCCTGCCTGTTGCCCTGCGCGGCCGCCTGCCTCTGCGGCTGCCGCCGTCTGCTGCTGGCCAGTTGCGGCCTCAGTCTGAGGCAGGATATCAAGGCAGGCACCTGGACCCTGCTCACCGATTTCCTCAACTGGCATCACCTGTCCCCCTTGGACGGACTGTCTTCGCTGTTTCCCAACGCCTATCCCGACATGACGCTGGCGCTGTCCCAGGAGTTCAACTCCGAGATCGTCAACAGCTTTGCCGAGGTCGGCATCCATCCGCGCCTTGTCACCTACCTGTCCTTTCCCGGACACCATTTCTGCACCTACGCCGAGGCCAGTCTTCTCCGTACGCTAGGCACCGATATCTACGGCCATGACCTGGTGATGGAAATCATGTTGGGGCACGCCCTGGGTACCCAGGTCTCCGCACTGGTTCTGGCCGCCGGACAGATGCTTGACGGCCTGCCCCACCGCCTCACCAGGCGCGAGGTTCTGGAAACGGCCGAGTTCTGCTCCCGCGACCTAATGCGCGGCATCCGCAAGATGCTCACGGATTAGAGTTTCTAAAGTTTTTCTGGGCAAAACATAATCACACACACCCTGCCAATACCCATCGCCATGAAAAAACATTTGCTGATAATCATCCTTTCCGTTTCCGCGCTACTGGCCGCCAAAGAGTTGACCTTGCAGGAAAAGCTAGAACTGCGCCGTGAGCGCCAGGCTCAGGCCGAACAATATGAGAAGGACGGCAAATACCGCAAGGCCGCCAAAATCTACAAGAAACTGGCTTTCGCTGAAGACGATTTCCAGCAGACGGCCCAATGGAAACTCCGCCAGGGCGAATGTCTGCTTCTGGCCGGCAAAGTCCAGAAATCCCTGGAAGTCTACCAGGATTTGCTGGAGAGCAACCAGTTGGTGATTCCGTATTCCCTCATTCTGGAGAAACTCCGCCAGATTGCCGATTGCTTCGAGCAGGGCGAAGGCACGTTCCTGGGCCTGAAGGACAGGAGCGCCGCCATCAAGGTCTACCGCCTCGCCATCCGCGAAACGCCGTCCGTCCACGTCACCTTGCAAGACCGCCTGAAACTGGCTGAACTGCTCCTGGCCGACGGCGAGCCTGAAGACGCCGCCAACACCTACCTCCAGGCCATCAAGCAGGCCCCCAACAATCCTACCCTGCGGCTGAAACTGGCGCAACTGCTCCTGAAACTGTCCCAGGACAAAAACGGCGACAGCGACGGCAGCCGCCTGCGCGGTGCCGCCCGCGAGGCCAAGGCCTTCCTCCGCCTGGCCCCGCCAGAAGATGCCGTTGGCCGTCAGGAGGCGGCTGACATCCTCGTGGCCGTCCAGAACGGCGAGGCCGAGCGCCTGCTTATGCAGGCCAAATTCTACCTGCGCCCGCGCAGTTTCCGTCCAGAAGCGGCGAAGCGCTATCTGAACCAGATTTTCACCGAGCATGCTGACAGTCCCGCCGCCGAGGAGGCGCGCAGGCTTCAGCGCGACGTCCTGCCTGGAGAGAAAGTGCCTGAAAAGCGTCCGCCCTCGCTAGATGCTCCGCGCAAGAATGTCCCCGAACTCGAAAAAAGCCTCACTCCCGTAGGAGAATAAAATGTTGCCACGCTTGTTTTTCATCGCCGCCCTCTCCGCCCTCTGCCTTTGCACATCCTGCCAGTATCATGCGGGGCATCCGGGAGGAAACTGCACCGTCTGCCTGGAAAGTGTCAGCAACCAGACGGACGAACCGGCCCTCGGTGCTCAATTCCGCCAGGCCTTCCAGGAAGCGCTTTTCCGCCATGCCGGAGTGACAATGCGGGATGACGACAATGCCGATGTTTCCGTCTCCCTGCGGCTCACCAAGGTCGATTCGCGCAGCCTCGCCCGCGCCGAGTTGCGTGGCAAGAGAGACCGCGAAGACGACAGCAACGCCTACCAGACCGTCCTGCACCGCCTGACAGTTGACAGTGATGTCGTGATTATCCGCAACAGCGACGGCAAGGAAATCTTCCGCGGCAAGGTCCGAGGCACCGGCGACATGCCGCGCCAGGCTGACCGCAACACCGCCTTGCAGCCGGCCATCCAGCAGGCGGCCAACGACATCGCCCTCCAGATTGTCGCCTACATCCAAAATGACAAATAACCAGCAACTGCCCGGCCTCCGCATCGGCCAGGGACAGGACATCCATCGCCTCGTCCCAGGACAGCGCCTGTTGCTGGGCGGAGTGGAAATCCCTCATCCCCAAGGCTTGGGCCTGCTGGGACACTCCGATGCCGATGTCCTCATTCATGCCGTCATCGACGCCCTGCTCGGCGCCCTCGCCCTCGGTGACATCGGCCATCTCTTCCCCGACAACGACTCCGCCTGGCAGAATGCCGACAGCCGTCTGCTCCTGCAAAAGGTACTCGACCTGCCGGCCCTCCGCCCCTGGGCGCTCGTCAACCTGGACTGCACGATTACCGCCGAACAGCCGCGTCTGGCCTCCCATATTCCCGCCATACGTTTCTCCCTCGCCAACCTTCTTCAGACCGATATTTGCCGTATTTCTGTGAAGGCCAAAACCAACGAGGGACTTGACGCGACAGGACGCGGCGAGGCCATCGCCGCCACCGCCATCGCCCTGCTCTGGTCCCCCGAAGCCACGCCCTGAAAGGCGCACTCTCCCCCACTCGCCCAAAACTCCCACAACCAAGGTCTTGCCGCCGACGCTCCGCGTCGGCAAATTGCCACGCACTGCTCGGCCTTCACGCCCCACCACGCGTTTTTCCCCCCCGGGGGCACAACGGCACGGACGGAGCCGCGCCCTCCCCCACCGTTGGCACGATTTCTGTGGACGCACGTAAGCGCGTCCCTCGCAGACGCCCGTCCTTCACTAACCACTAACCTCTTTTTTAAGTAACTGAATAGTTACGCAAAATGAAAAAATACCTTTCGACATTAACGGCTTGGGGACTCTCCTTCGGCTATGCCGTCGGCTGGGGAGCTTTTGTGATGCCTGGGACCGCGTTCCTGCCTGGAGCAGGCCCCCTAGGCACGGTCATTGGCATCTTCCTCGGCTGCTTGGTGATGTCCATCATCGCCTGGAACTACCACAAGCTAGTTGTTCGCCACCAGTGCTCTGGTGGGGCCTTCAATTATGTACAGGACGCCTTCGGGGCAGACCATGGCTTCCTGGTGGCCTGGTTTCTCATACTGGCTTATCTCGCGATTCTCTGGGCCAATGCGACAGCCCTCGTTCTCGCCGCCCGTTACACGGTGGGCAACTTTCTGCAATTCGGTTTCCACTACCGCGTTGCCACTTTCGACGTCTATTTCGGAGAGGCATTGTTCAGTGCCTTGGCAATTGCCCTAGTCGGCATTCTCTGTCTTTTCCGCAAGCGACTGGCCTCACGTGTGAATCTTGCGCTCGTAGTTTTGTTCTCAATTGGGGTCGTGTATCTTTGTGCCCTCGGCTTATCCAGACTCCATGGCAATTTCCGCAACTTGGCACCAGCCTTCTCGCCGTTATCCCCAAACAAGGCTCCGCTCCAGACCATCGGCATTCTGGGAATGATGCCCTGGGCATTCATCGGTTTCGAGGCAATCTCCAACTCCTCCGCGGAGTTTTCCTTTTCGCCTCGCCAGACATTCAAAGTCATGCTTGGCGCGATTATCACCGCCTCGCTTGCCTACGCGATGCTCGCGCTACTGCCAATCACAGCCATGCCGCCTGAATGCCAAAGTTGGCCGGAATACATCTCAAAATTTCGCAGCCTCGGTGGATATGACACCTTGCCGACACTCGGTGCCACCAGCAGGCTATTAGGCCCTGCGGGCATCATAATCTTCTTCTTCCTTATGCTGTTTGCCACGCTCACTGGTATCTTTGGCTCCGTCATCGCCCTAAGCCGACTACTGCATGGACTCGCGGAGGAAAAGGTCCTGCCTGCGTGGTTTGCCAAGCTCAACTCCGACGGCTCGCCCCAAAATGCCATCTTCGCCATTGTTTGTGTGTCACTGGTTGTTCCTTTTCTGGGACGGACCGCGATTAGTTGGCCAATCGATGTTTCCAGCATTGGAGTCGCCATAGCCTACTGTCTCTGCTCCGCAGCCGTTTTCAGACTTGCCCTTGCGCAGCGCAGTAAGCTTTCCCTGGTGACTGGCTTTGCCGGCTGCCTCTTCACGATTCTGTTCTTTGCCGTGCGGCTGTTTCCCAACTATCAGACCGGCAATCATCTTGCCGCGGAATCATATCTTCTGCTGGCCCTCTGGAGCATACTGGGCTTCGTCCTCTACCGCCACATCTTCAAGCATGCCCGTGAAAGGTTCGGCCATTCCACAATCGTGTGGCTGGCTGTTGTCGTCTTGATTTTCTGCTCGTCGTTCTTATGGAGCCATCTGAAGATGCAGGATGCCATTCGGATTGCCGGCGCCAACATAACCAGATTCTACGAGGAAAGGTGCCATGGCATTGAGAATTACCATCTTGAAACGGCGCAAATCGAACAAGAAAACAGTTTTGTGTCTGGCCAGCTGAAGAAACTCGACTCCAAACTGCTCGAATACGACGTGGTGCAAATCCTTCTGCTAGTGCTTACGCTTGTCCTGATTTTCAGCCTGTACAGCACCCAGCAGCAACGCGAAAAAATGCTGGAGATTGCGAGAGCCAAGGCCGAGGACAGCAACAAGGCAAAAAGTGCCTTCCTGTCTAACATGAGCCACGACATCAGAACGCCAATGAACGCCATTATCGGATACACCGAACTTGCCAAGCGCAAGGGGGTTACCGAGGAGAACCTACGCGAGTACCTGAAGAAAATCGAGGCGTCAAGCCACCATCTGCTGGCCCTTGTCAACGATGTCCTGGAGATGAGCAGGATTGAATCGGGAAAGATGGAACTGGAACCGACTCAGATCAACCTGAAGAGACTTCTAGCCGAAGTGAAGGACATGTTCGCCACGCAAATGTCCGTCAAAAAAATCGATTTCACGGTGGATGTGACGAAAGTTCAGAACGCCTGCGTCGTCTGCGACAAGAACCGTCTGAACCGCATGCTACTCAACCTCATCAGCAACGCATACAAATTCACGCCGGAAGGCGGACGGATTTCCATCACAGTCATTCAGACCGGAACCATCGGAACAAACGCGGGAATATACGTATTCCGTGTCAAGGACACAGGGATTGGCATGAGCAAAGCGTTTGCCGCCAAGGTATTTGATGCGTTTGAGCGCGAGCGGAATGCGGAGGCTGGCGAAGTCCAGGGAACAGGCCTTGGCATGGCCATCACGAAGTGCATTGTCGATCTCATGCAAGGCGAGATTTCCGTAGATACAGAACAGGGCAAGGGGACAGAGTTCACGATTGTCCTCACCCTTCCTTATGCCGAAGAGGTTGTGGAGGACGAGGCACGACAGTCCGAAACCCCTGCCGCAGTTCAACACGATTTCACGTCTCGCAGAGTCCTGCTCGTCGATGACAATGAAATCAACCGTGACATTGCCACGGCGATTCTCACTGATGCCGGCTTTGAGGTGGATCCGGCTGAGAACGGGCAAGTCGCTGTGGAGAAAATCGCGCAGGGTGGCATTGGCTTCTACGACATTATCCTGATGGATGTCCAGATGCCGATAATGAACGGATATGAGGCGACCCGGGCGATACGCGGAATGAACATTAAGGGACTTTCAGACATTCCCATCATCGCGCTTTCGGCGAATGCCTTCGAGTCGGACGTGCGCGATGCTCTCGCCGCAGGCATGAACGCGCATGTGGCCAAACCCATCCGCATCCCAGAGTTGATGTCTAAACTCGGCGAACTGCTTGCAAACCAACCGCTACGGAAACGCCCGCCGCTTGCGCAGGAGCGCCGCTCGGGAACCAGCGCGATTCTGATGAACAGACCTCTTTCGCCGCAGGCGCTCTTCGAGATGCTGAAAGGCATTGGCTGCGACATTGACGGGACACTCTCCAGTACCTTCATGGGCAATGAGAAATTCTAC
>Ga0310696_10009417_pt1 | contig 11303 bp, 9 predicted proteins | sample AusTroGonzalo_MG_4_FD_203885 | JGI IMG/M metagenome (GOLD analysis project Ga0310696, IMG submission 203885) | Bovine rumen microbial communities from tropical cattle in Woodstock, Queensland, Australia - Gonzalo_02 (v2) (version 2) | ecosystem: Host-associated > Mammals > Digestive system >...
GCAGAGCTGTGAGCTCGGCAAGGTTGATAAGGGCGGCGGCGGAACTATCGCAAAATACGTCGCAAACCTCAATATGAATGTTGTGGACTGCGGCGTGCCGGTGCTTTCGATGCACTCACCCTTTGAAGTCACCGCAAAAGGCGATATTTATATGGCATATAAGGCATACCTTGCATTTTACGAAAGCGAAATATAAAGATTAAGACCGCAGAGACTACTGCGGTCTTATACAATTAACAAAAAACGCTGAACAGAATTGTTCAGCGTTTTATATACTTTTCGCCTGTCATGGCTTCAAAGGCGACTTTGACGGAATTTTCCGATATGTCACAGCCGAGGGTGTATAGCGGTACGCCGCCCAAAAGCCTGTCTATAAGCTCTAAGGTCTGTGCCATACTATCGGCGTCCTTTGGCATATAAATCTGATTCATGATCTGCGAAATGCAGTCTTCAGGCGATTTTTTTTCTATATACGGATTTTTGCTGCGCTCCAAAAAAGTGACGCAGCCAAGCGGAAAAATGCGGTTTTTCTGCCAGCCCTCCTTGCCTGCCCATGGGGTAGAGCATACGAAAATGCCGTCTTCGGTGATTTTCACAATCGGCTTATCCCCGTTTATAATATCAACGGCTTTTCCGATATTTTCGCGCCAAAGGCGTATATGCGTCGATTTACCCGTCCCGCTTTGCGCCGTGAAAATATAGCCCTTGTCCTTGTATGAAACCGCCGCGCCGTGGAATACGAAAGCGCCGAATTTCGGCAGCTGTTCCGCAATAGTGCGGTAAATGCACAAAAATTCGTTGTATTCGGGCGGAACAGGCTCCTCAGCCTTTTCAAGCGATTCCTTTAACTGTTCTTCTGTAATTGCTACCGAAATATCGGGATTTTCCGTAGGCTCCGCCAAGTAATCCTTGCAAAGCTTTTCGGAAAGCGTGTAAAAAGCCGATATTTTTACGGTAAGCTCCGCTATTTTTATGAAAAAAACATTCATGTCAAATTCTCCTCAACAATTTCGCCTATAAATGAGCCGTTTTTTATCTGTTTCAAAAGTACGGTTTTGTAAATTCCCGAAAGGTCTCTGTCGGTTTTTACCAAAACATTCATATAGTTGTCGGTTTTTCCTTCAAAATATGCACCCTGCCGCTGTTCAAAAAGCACCTCCATACGCGTTCCGATGAATTTTTGCATAAAGCAGAGCTGTGATTTGTCGGTTATTTCCTTTACCTTTTTACTGCGCTCCGCTTTTACTTCGCTCAAAACCTGATTTGGAAAGCGGTCGGCGGGCGTTCCCTTTCTGCGTGAATATTTGAATATGTGCGCGGCGGAAAAGGATACCTTTTCCAAAAAAGCACAGGTTTTTGCAAACTCCGCATCGGTTTCGCCGGGGAAGCCGACCATAATGTCGGTGGTGATCGCAACATCGGGGAAAGCCTTGCGAAGGCCCGAAACTATATCAAAATACTCGTCTGTCGTATATTTTCTGTTCATTCGCTTCAAGGTTTCGTCACAGCCGCTCTGGAGCGACAGGTGAAAATGATGGCAAAGCTTCTTTGCGCCGCTGATTTTTTCGACAAATTCGGCGTTCAGTGTCATAGGCTCGATCGAGCTCAGTCTTATGCGCTTTATGCCGTCAACCTTGTCGGCGGCAAGCAGTAAATCTGCAAGGGTATAGCCGCCCTTGTCAAGCCCGTAGGACGCGATATGTATGCCGACAAAGGTCACCTCGGTAAAGCCGCTTTCCGCCAATCTTTGCGTTTCCTTAAGCACATCGGAAAGCTCGCGGCTTCTTATCGCGCCGCGCGCATAGGGGATTATGCAGTAGGAACAGAACTGATTGCAGCCCTCCTGCACCTTGATATATGCCCTTGTTCTGCCCGAGAAATCCGATATTTTAAGCGGCTCAAAGTCGTGCGTGTGCATAATGTCATTTTGACAGGCATAAAAGTCCTCCGAAAAATGTGCCTCGCATAGCTCGACTATTTTTTCGCGCTCCTTTGTGCCCAAAACAAGGTTTACGCCGTCGATTTTCCTGACCTCATCGGGCGCGGTCTGCGCATAACAGCCGGTAACGATGATATATGCGTTTTCATTCTGTGATTTAGCGCGACGGATTATCTGCCGCGATTTTCTGTCGCTCATGCCCGTAACGGTGCAGGTATTTATAACATAAATATCGGCATAGCCTTCAAAATCGCAAACCTCATAGCCTTTTTTGCGAAAAAGCTCGCAAATGGCTTCGGTTTCGTACTGATTTACCTTGCAGCCGAGTGTGTAAAATGCAACTTTTCTCATAAAATTCCCCAAAATGACCTAATTTAGCAATAATATCACGATTATTATATAAAATTTATCCAAAAACTTCAATACCCCATTGACTATTTTTTAAAAAAGATGTATTATGATATTGAAATAAATATTTGGAGGGATTTGTCATGAAAACTTTTAACCTTTCGCTGAACTGCATTAACGATGTTAAGGATTTTGTAAACACCGTATCTAAGTACGACTTTGAGATCGATTTGACTTCGGGAAGATATGTTGTTGACGCAAAATCGATTATGGGCATATTCAGCCTTGACTTGTCAAAGCCCATAAAAGCGGAAATTCATTCCGACGATTGCGATAAATTCGTAGAGGAAATCAAGAGATTTATCGTTGATTGATCAAACATTAAATGCAAAAAAGTATGTCTTTTTAAGGCATACTTTTTATTTTTTGCGGAAAAATAGGGAAAAGGAAGTGAATTGCTATGCGGATAGGAAGGCAGACTGTGATTTTTGATAAATGTGCGTCGATTTTTGAAACGGCGTCAACTGTCGGCAAAAAGGAGGGCGAAGGTCCTCTTGCCGAAAAATTCGATACGGTGCTCGACGACGACTATTACGGCGAGGAAACATGGGAAAAAGCGGAAAGCAAGCTGCAGAAAAAGACCGCGGAAAAGCTTATGGAAAAGGCGCATATCAAAGAAAGCGAGATTGATTTTATTTTGGCGGGCGATCTATTGAATCAGTGCGTCGGAACGCACTATGCGGTGCGCGATTTTGATATACCTTTTTTGGGGCTTTACGGCGCTTGCTCGACTATGGCGGAGAGCATGATGATTGCCTCGATGCTGATTTCGGGCGGTATGGCAAATACCGCGCTGTGCGTCACCTCAAGCCATTTTTGCTCGGCGGAAAAGCAGTACCGCTTTCCGCTCGAATACGGCGGACAAAGAACTCCTACGGCACAATGGACGGTAACGGGCGCAGGCGCGGCGCTTTTAAAAAGTGATGCCGGCGCGCCGTATATACTCGGCGCAACCGTCGGAAAGGTCATAGATATGGGCATAAACGATGTCAGTAATATGGGCGCGGCAATGGCGCCTGCGGCACATAGCACGCTTTCGGCGCTTTTTTCCGAAACGGGCACAAAGCCCGGCGACTACGACCTTATTTTAACGGGAGATTTGGGGCATATCGGCTCGGATATTCTGTGCGATATGCTCGATAAGGACGGCTATAACATATATCCCAAGCATAACGACTGCGGAAAAATGATTTTTGACGCAAAAAAGCAGGATGTGCATGGCGGCGGCTCGGGCTGCGGCTGTTGCGGCAGCGTTTTCTGCGGACATATTTTTAAGGAGCTTAAAAACGGAAATATAAAGCGTATGATTGTTGCGGCGACGGGAGCATTGATGAATCCGACGGCTCTTTTGCAGGGCGAATCGATCCCTGCGATAGCCCATGCGCTTATCATTTCATCGGACGATGACGGATTTTTAAAGGGGGACTGAGAATGGAGTATGTAAAAGCCTTTGTTGTGGGCGGTCTTATATGCGTTGTAGGTCAGATTTTGATTGATAAAACAAGACTTACGCCTGCAAAAATTTTGGTCAGCTTTGTTGTTTTGGGCGTGTTTTTGCAGCTTTTGGGAGTGTATGAGCCGCTTGTGGAATTTGCGGGAGCAGGCGCGACCGTGCCGCTTACGGGATTTGGGTATAATCTCTGCAAGGGCGCGGAAAAGGCGGTTTCGGAAAAGGGGTTTTTGGGAATTTTCACAGGCGGATTTACGGCAGGAGCGGCAGGACTTTGCGCCGCGTGCGTCTTCGGTTTTTTGGCGTCGCTTGTATTCAAGCCGAAGGCGAAAAGCTGATTTTGCGGGACGATTGCGTCATCGTCCCGTAAGAGTCTTGACTTTACGGCGGCGGTATGCTAAAATCGGAATATAGAATTTATACATAGCTTTGGAGATTTATATGAAAAAAAGTATTCTCATATCTCTTATTTCGCTGTTTGCCGCGATTTCGGTAATTGCGGCGGTAGCGCTGATTATCCCCGACAGTGAAAAAGTCGATAAAACTATCGAGCCAAGCGAGGAAGCGACCGTTCCGGTCGATGATGGGGAAGTCGAGCCGGAAATCAAAAATTTTGACATAGTGATGCACTTTACGGGCGATGTGCTGATTGCGGAGAATCTTGACGCAAACCGCGTGGGCGGGTTTAACGAGTACGCGAACCGCGAAAGCGCCGATTATTTTCTGAAAAATGCCGCACCATATTTTATGAGCGACGACTTTACCGTAGTAAATCTTGAAAATGTGCTGTCGGACAGGGCTTTGGGAGCGGCATCGAAGCCGAATCCGCCGTCTTACTGGTTCAAGTCCAAGACCTCGAATACCGAAATTCTGACATCGTCAAGCGTGGAATGTGTTTCGGTTGTCAATAATCATTCGCGCGATTACGGACTGGAGGGCTATAAGGACACCGTGGCGGCGCTTGAAAAAGCGGGACTCGAGTACGGGACGGAGGATAAGACGGTCTATCTTGAAAAAAACGGCTTTAAAATCGCACTGATTTGCTGTTTTTTATGGAATAACGGGAATACGGGCGGCATCATAAAGCGCATAAAGGACGCGGAAACGCAATCCGATTTTCAAATCGTCTTTTTCCACGGCGGAAAGGAAGCGGAGCATACGCCCGAGAAATGGAAGATCGATGCCTGCCATACGCTTGTTGATAACGGAGCAGATGCCATAATCGGCGCACATCCTCATGTTTTGCAGCGTGCCGAAAGCTATAACGGCGCAAAAATCGTCTATTCGCTCGGCAATTTCTGCTTTGGCGGCAACCGCTCGCCCGAAAACCGCACCGTTATCTATCGGCTTACGATTGCCGTAAACCCTGCGGATAACAGCTTTTCTCAAAGCGCTGAAATTATCCCGTTTTATGTCTTTACGGGAAGTGCAAACAACTATCAGCCCGACATCATAAAGGACAGCGCCGAAGCGGAAAAAGTGGTCGAATATATGAAAGGCAACAGAAACAGACCGTATTGAACACTAAAAAATGCGTGCTTTAAGCACGCATTTTTTAGTTGCTGATTGTTTCAGCTATTGATAATGGTTTTAGGCTCTTTAGTGAGTCAAAAATCATAACCTTGACGTTATCGTACGGCAAGAATGTTGCTACGGAAATATCCTCGCCCGTATATGCTTCGGTTTGCAGGTCTGACATTTTGCCGTTTTTGTAGGTTGCAATTAAAATCAAATTTCCGTTTTCGGCATTTTTAACTGTCGTATTGATAAGTGAATATGCCGATTTTTTTGTTATGCTTGTTTCTGTTGAGGGGAGTATCTTCCATACGGCATAGAGCGTAATATCCGTGTTTTCAGTATATTCATCCGACGGCTGAAATTCTGCCTCTGTCGCACTCGCCGAGCGCGCCCAACCGAGAAATATGTACCCACTTCGTGTAGGCTTGATGCTTGAAATATAAGCATTGCTACAGTTTTCAAAGGTTTGCGGCTCTATGGCGCCGTCTGCACCGTTTAAGTCATAGCTTATGGTATACGCTTGTTTTTCCCAATGTGCGTAAAGCGTTTGTTCGCTTGTCACCGTTACAGTAGTGTCGCTTGTAATTTGTGTGCCGCCTTCGGCTGCGGTAAACCAACCGATAAATTCATATCCCTCACGATCAAAAGGAACGGGCAAATTGCCGTAAATACCGCCGTTTTTAACTCTTTTAGTCCATGTAAGCCAACCGTTTTCAGTCCATATCCATGCCGACTGTAAGTCATGATGCAGATTAACATAATCGCCCTCATTCACATTGTAATATAGATTGTCCTGCGCCACGCCGTGACCTGATAAAATGAATCCGCCATACGGTACAGTAGCATTTCCTACGCGTGTTTCTACCTTTGTTACACGATTAGAAGAATCTACCAAAACCTCTGTTCCATATATGTTTGTGCCTGTTCTTGAGCCGCTGTTTGTATAAATGACAAGTTGATTTTCTCCTCTTCCGCCGTTTAATGAACTATAAGTAAACCGTGCCTTTGTTCCTTCAAGAGTACCGCCGTTGGCGTCAAAGGCTATGTGAATAGGAGCGAATACATCAATGTACCAAAAGGCGGTGTATCCGCTTTCTCCTGCGGAATTCTTTGAGCATACACGAATAGCATACTCCCCATAGGAAAGTGTTTTTGTCATAGAGGTGTTGGTTGTTTCGTAATAATCATGATTATATGCTCCATTCACAACTTTACAGAAATCAACAATATATTGTGTTGCGCCCGATACCGCCGTCCAATAAACAGTTACATTTGTGCCGTCAACGGTTACATTTGCCAACGTCGGAATATTTGGTTTTGTGGATGAATCATCTATAGCATATGGTGCAACATATACACACTTTAAATCCGTAAATCCACTTTTATTCTTTTGTACATTCCATCTTATTTTACACTGTAAATCTGAATTGCAGTCTGCGTATGTTACAGTATTGCCGGAAACATTTGTTACCCATACAGAGTGTCCACTATACCTAATTACATCTCCGGCTTTAAGTGAATTCAGGTTTTTGACAGTAGACCAACTTGAAGTAGGAACGCTTCCGTAGTAATCATATGCCAACTTATTAGCGAAACCGTAACATTGTATTGAATTCGCAAAAGAATTACAGCCACAATTGCCGTAATAACAGCAGTATCCACCATCCGCGCAAGCTGAATGACTGCACGACCTACCTGACCGATTATGATGCGTGCACGGAGACGATGTATAGCTATCAGCATTTCCACCGTTCCAATATTTTCCGTGCGGAAATTTCTGTTGCAACGCGGTAAGCGTTGTGTTCGCCGCGTATGATGTTATCGGCACTATTGAAAATGATGTTATAATGACCGAGAACATGAGTAAACACGAAATAAATTTTTTTCTCATAAAAGCTACCCCCGAAAACAAATAATTTTCACACATTTTATCACAATATGAGATAAAAGTCAATATCTCATAAAGAGATATTATAGAATCTAAAAAAAGCAGGGAGGAATTTATGAGATTACGGGATTTGAGGGAAGATTCAGACATAAAGCAGAGAGAAATCGCGGAGTTTTTGCACATAAAGCAAAATACCTATTCACAATATGAAAACGGTGAGCGCCAGCCGCCTATAAGTGTGCTTATCGAGCTTGCGCGGTATTATAATGTTTCGGTTGACTATATCTTGGGCTTGACTGAGGTCAAAAATCCGTATCCGCGCAGTCATAATCAATAGCTATATTTAACGGCTTAAGAATTTTTATAAAAAAAATAAAAAAATTTGCAAAAAAAACGAAAAAACTATTGCAATTATTGGAAAAATATGGTAATATTGTGATGAAAAGGAGGTATCTTTCTACTATCTTGAAGGTAGATTACCCTAAAACTGAATAGCATAAGTACGAAAGATGCTTTTTTTCGTTTATAAAAGCATTTAAGGAGGAATTTTTATGGAAAAGGTATCTGTACTTATTGCGGATGACAACAGGGTATATGCCGACAGCCTTTGTGATTACTTAAAGGCTAAAGACGGCATAAAAGCTGCCGAGGTTGCTTACGACGGAGAAGAGGCTTACGGAATGATCATGGATATGAAGCCTGACATCGTGCTGTTGGACATAATAATGCCAAAGCGCGACGGACTGAGCGTTATGAACAGGCTGAAGAATTCACATCTTGCCAAAAAGCCGATGTGTATTGCTCTTTCGGTAACGGCAGGGGAGAGAATCATGAAGGCGTGCCAAGACGCCGGATGCGAGTATTTTCTCTTAAAGCCGCAGACGGGTGAAGCCATTTACGACACGATAAAAAGCTTCGGCGCAAGGGCAGGCAGGACAAGCTTTGAGGTTATCTCAAAGGACGACAAAAAGGAATATGATTTGGAGGCTTTGGTAACCGATTTTATTCATGAGCTGGGCGTTCCCGCTCACATAAAGGGTTATCAGTATGTCAGAACAGCCATTATGATGGTTGTCGAGAATATGGAGCTTTTGAATTATATCACAAAACAGCTTTATCCGGTCATCGCAAAGAAGTACAGCACGACATCCTCCAGGGTGGAGCGTGCAATAAGACATTCCATAGAAGTCGCATGGAGCCGCGGTCGCCCCGAAACAATGAATCAGATTTTCGGTTACACAATCGATACGGGCAAGGGTAAGCCCACAAATTCTGAATTTATTGCAATGGTGGCAGACCGAATCCGATTACAGATCAAATAATGATCTGAAAAATGCTTATAAACGATCCCAACCGCAAATACCGCCGTGAAAACGGCGGTTATTTTTTTATTTTTTTCAAAATATGACAAAAAAAACGGGTAATGTCAAAAAAACATCCTTGATTTATTGGTCGGAATATATTAAAATTATACCATAGAAAATATATTTTGGAGGTAGGGCTATGAGTAAAAAACTAATTTCAGTTTTGTTGAGCATTTCCATGCTCTGCGGTTTGACGGCAGTCGTTTCTGCCGAAAAAAAGGAAGCATCACAGATAAAGAACATAATTTACATGATTCCCGACGGTGGCGGAATGGTGCCTTATTATCTTGCGGAAGCCGTTAAGCAGGCGGGCGGATATGACAACAGGGAAGTTTATCCGTATGTGACGCAAACAGGTCAAGGCGATATGAACATGAGCGAATATCTCCGCGGTGCGATAACCACCTACAGCGCTGACAGCGAGGTTACCGATTCTGCGGCGGCAGGTACGGCTCTTGCGACGGGATATAAGACAAATAACGGATACATCGGTATTTTGCCATCATATAAGCCTGTTGCAAGCATTCTTGAGGCAAGCCAGCTTCAAGGAAAGGCAACGGGTATGGTTACTACATATGAATGGTCAAATGCAACACCTGCCTCTTTTTCAGCACATGATATTTCCCGCTCGGACAATCTGATAATTTCCGAGCAGGTGGTAAATCAGGACATTGATGTTGTGCTCGGCGTTGGCTTTGGCGTGGCGTTTGCAGGCGTTGAAGAAGCGGAAAAGCGCGGCTATGAAATAATAAATAACCGTTCCGAGCTTGAGGCGGTAAAAAAAGGCGACAGAATATGGGGAAATCTTGAGGAAAAAAGCTTCCCGTATGACATCAACAATACCGAGGACACCGTAACTCTTGCCGAAATGACAAGAGCGGCATTGGAAGCGCTTTCCGACAGCTCGGATGAGGGATTTTTCCTTATGGTAGAGGGCAGTCAGGTTGACGGCGGCGGTCATAAAAATAACGCAAAAGCTATGGTCGGCGAATTTCTCGCATTTGACGAGGCTTTCGGAGTTGCAATAGAGTATGCAAAGGGCAGAAATGATACCATAGTAATCGCTTGTCCCGATCACGACACAGGCGGAATGAATGTTCCCGAAGATGTTACGGCGGTGGTTGAGGCGCTCAGAAAGGGCGAACAGCCGGAAGAGGTGACCTGGACATCGACAGGACATACAAAACGCAACGGCGGACTTTTCATATATGTTCCGGAAGGCGTTGCATATCCCGACGGCATCAACGCGGACGCGGAAAATCCGTTTGAGGACAATGTTATAGACAATAACACGATCACACCGTATCTTGCGGGACTTATCGGAGCGGATTTAGAGGCGGCAACGGACGAGCTGTTCGTTGATGTTACCGATATGGGAACATACTATACGCAGATAAAGCAGTTTATCTTTAACGACTATCCCGTATCAGTTATGCGAAATGCCTCATACGCATTTTGTGGCGACAAAGTTATAGATTTGGGCGGTCAGGTGGCAGTATATGTAGAAGGAAAATTCTATGTTCCGAAAATGCTTCTTGACATCATGGAAAACGGCACATATGACGAGCATCTTTTGGAATTTGATTTGGGCTATAAGCCTGTGCCGGTATTTACCAAGCTTAACTTCACTATGCTTTCGGCGGACGAAGCTTCGGCAACCATGACCTTAAACAACTATTTCGCAAATACCTCGGCAAGCGGTTATGTTGAGTTCAAAGCTCCGCAGAGCTATGCCGCACTCGGCAAGATAGACTTTGGCGAAATAAAGGGTGGCGAAGAAAAGACAGTCCCGTTAGACTGCAAAGAGATTTACAGAAACGGCTGTGATTTTGAGTACGAAATCGTTTTGGACAATGGCGAAAGATACCCTGTAAGAGAGCGCTTTGACGGCATATTCTATGCGGCATATACAGATAAGCCGATTACGATTGACGGCATTATCGACGACGAATGGAAGAACTCGTCTGAGGTTGTGATCGACGACAGCTCCATGCTTCACGATGAGGAAAACTGGAAGGGCTACCGCGATTTGTCGGCTACGATTGCGGCGATGTACGATGAAGACTACTTCTATTTCTACTCAATTGTTACCGACGAGATATTCTGTCAGGAAATGGAGCCCACAGAGGTTTGGAAGGGCGACAGCATACAGACAGGACTTTATAACGACACTGAGGGCCTTTTTGCTAAAGGGGAAGCAGGCGCAAAATATGAAGGTCTTAACTACGGCTTCATACACGGCGAGCCAAAGTGCTACAGATCAAAGAGCGCAAGCGATTTGTGTCCGTATGAGGTATTGGAGGAAAATGAAGATTTTGAATTCAAGTGCACTCAGGACGGCATAAATACAATATATGAGATAAAGGTTTCGTGGAAAGAGATGTTCGGCTATGAAATTTTCCCACGCTCCGGCGACATGTATGCGTTCTCCTTCCTCGTAAACGATAATGACGGAGAGGGCAGACGCGGCTCAATGTACTACGGCGACGGCATATACGGCACAAAGAACGTAAATGAGTTCTTGCCGATGTATCTTATCGATACGACAGGCAATTCAAAGCCGGTTGAAACCAGGGATATAACCGTTTACAACAACGGCGAAAAGATTGATTTTTCAAGCAATCCATTTGTACAAAACGGCAGAACAATGGTTTTCGCAGAGGAATTTTTGAATGCGGTTGGTATCGCATTTGACCATAACGATGACGGAAACATTGTAATACCGACAGGCGATAC
>Ga0310696_10009420_pt1 | contig 11302 bp, 7 predicted proteins | sample AusTroGonzalo_MG_4_FD_203885 | JGI IMG/M metagenome (GOLD analysis project Ga0310696, IMG submission 203885) | Bovine rumen microbial communities from tropical cattle in Woodstock, Queensland, Australia - Gonzalo_02 (v2) (version 2) | ecosystem: Host-associated > Mammals > Digestive system >...
GTCGAAGAGCACGGAGTCCTGGTCGAACGCCGGTTGGGGGTAGCAGTGCGAGAAGTCGAGCTCGCGGGCGCCCCGCAACTGTATGTTCGGCAGTTCGCGGATGGTCTGTTTCAGCAGCGCCTGCTCGGCCAGCGTATAACGGCCACCGGCCTCGCGGCCGCCCCGAATGGCATCGAACAGCGACACCGTTCCGAGGTCCGTCTGCAGGTAGCGCAGTTCGTCGTCGCTCACGGCCAACACCTCAGGCACGGGCAGCTGACGCTTCGTGAAGTGACGGGCCAGATAGACAAACGCGTGGTTCTCGTCGCGGCTCGTGCCGATGCAGCCAATGACGCTGTGTCCGTCCGCGTCTGTCAGTCGGTAGTACTTACGGTTGCTGCCGGCCCCCGGCAACTGCTCTGTGGCAACAGGCGCTGCCCCACTCCATTGCTTATATAGTTCCAGTAATTTCTCCATAGTTGGGTACAAAGGTAGTGCAAATCGAATGAAATACCAAATTTATTTGAGTATTTCTGAGATGCAGCCTACCTTCGACCTTCGTATGAAGGTCAAAGGTACGAATAACCGAGCGAAATGCAAAATTTATTCCTATTTATTTTGTATTTCGCTCACTTATTACTAACTTTGCATCGTCAGAAGGCATGACAGTGAAAGGTGAAAGATGAAGGATAGATTTCGAAAATCCTCGTGCGTACCGCGCGCATACGGTACGCGTAACAATTTATAATTTCTATCTTTCATCCTTCATCTTTCACCCTATAACTAATACCTCACGACTTTCAAAAAATACTCCATGACTTTTGCGAAATACTCCATGAGTATTTTTCAAAACTCGTTGAGTATTGTCTGAATTCTCTCGAGAATTCAACCGTCAGAGCACGACTTTCCATCAAGGCTCGTTGTGAAAAAGGCGAAAATCAGCCTCTTTTCAAGGAAGCGCAGCTTGTCACCCTCTTGTCACCCTTTGCCACCCTCAATCAGGGTGCATAGCCTTTGTGGCAGGGCGTTTTGTCACCCTGACACCCTATTTTACGATTTTTCCTGTATAGAGTTATCTATTTCTGCATGATTCTTAGTTTCTAAGGAGAGATAATTGGGCTAAGGATTTGAAGGATTAAAAGGAAAAAGCGCATTACCTCGTTACCTCTATTTGCGAAAATTCTTTCGAAATCCTTGGAACCTAATCTCCGAAGCCAGCCGCTTCGGAGATTTTTTGTGCATTTTTCTTGGAAGTTTCAGAAATAATGCCTATCTTTGTCCCCAGAGTGGGAAGGACCCGCTCGGCAGAAGAAGCGTTATGCTCCAAACTTGCGAGTGAAAACCTGAGAAATTTTCAAAGCAAGCAATAAAGACAGGAGGGCACGACGGCTTCCACGTATATGCGTGGGGCTGTTTCCCATATTCTCTTTATTAGGTTTTCTCAGGACCTTCACTCGGAACTGGTACAAGCAGTCCCGCGCTTCTGCGATGGAATGAAGTGAACGAAAAAACAATTTATTAACTAAAAAAATATTATGAAAACGAAATCTTTATTCAAGGCCATTTTTATAGCCATTATGTGTATGCCGCTTATGTCGGCTCAGTGTGAGAGTTCTAAAGATGACGACATTGGCGAAACGACTAAGTCTCTGAGTGATTACTTGCGTTTTAAGAATGCCCGTGCTCACTTTGTTGGTGATGATGTTATTGTAGACCTTGAAGTGGAGAACCGCTCAGGTAAGCAACTGAACGACCTGGCAATAGGCTTTTATGGGGCAACGGATAATAAAGGAAATAATTTCTCTGATCTAGGCTCTATTAACTTATCAGCTGGTGAGGGTTGTTCATGGAATTGGCCCTTGTCAGACTTCAGAATGACTAAAGGGGAAAGTCGCAAGATGAGGGTCCGTGTCAATAACGTAAAAACGGCCAATAAGCTCAAGATTACCCTTTCTGCTGAATCTGACATGTTCGAACGCATGAATGATGACAGAGCTGTAATAGAAGTGAGCGTGACGGACAACCGCAAGCCAACAGATGCTGTGTGGACAAATGACGACAAGATGGTTTACGGCCATCCAGTTTTCTCACGTGATGGCTATGATTTGTTGGCAACATTCTCCATTACTAACAATACCGACGTTGATATACCACGCCTTTCGATATCCTTTACTGGTGGAGATAATGGTAATGGAGAAGAATTTATGTGGGCTTATGGTCGTTTAATTGTGAATGGAAATGAGGAACATGGAGGAACGGTAATCAGTATTAACCGTGGTGAGACGCGTCAGGTGACACTTAAAATCGTTGATTTCTACGAACAAAGTGCACATTGTCTGAATGCTTATCTGCAAGTGACGTCAGAAAACTATACTTTTGCAACGGATGAAGTTCGTTTTGTAGCATTAACATTGAAGTAGCATTGCCTACATGAGAAGAAGATAGAGTATTAACCTAAATAATTGAAAGAAATGAAGAGGATTCTATTTATTGCATTATTATTGTGTGGTTTTGCGTGGGCGTCACTTGCTATAGCACAGTCTACAAGAACAGGCAATCCTACAACTGTTAATGGTCATGTCGCCTTTATGGGTATTTCTTTGACTGAGTCGCCCGCCAGTTTTAAGCAGAAACTGAGGGCGAAAGGCTTCAAAGTGTTAGAGGAATACGATGGAAATGTCACAATGACAGGCCAGGTAAATGGTACTCCAAGTCGCATTTTTATCAGCAAAAATGAAGTTTGGGTGACAGACCTGAAGAGCTATCGACACCCCCAGGCTAAGACCCGCTATCAACAAGTGGTGAAAAAGATGGAAGCAATCTATGGCAAAGGAACACCAGATGAAGGCAACGATGACAACATGTCTCACTACACATTTAAGGTAGGTATGGGTGAGGTTGGGGTCAATATGTACAACGAGGATGAGATGGATGGTGCCAGTGACTACTATGTAGTCGATACCCGCTACGTAGATAATCCCCAATACTAAAGATTTAAACGATTTGACTATGAAAGCAATAAAGATATTGACGTTGGCAACCTTAGTAGTCATAACCGCCTCATGTGGTAGCGCTAATGCGGAACAGACCCCTGTGTCTATAGAGTTTGAAACGTATAACAATTCTGTAAAAGAAAGTGAAGGAAGTGGTTTCCCTCTGTCCTTAGATATCTGTATAGATTCGCCTGTTGGTGATGGAGAACTTCAGCAGAATGTGAAGAAAGGCATAATGGAACTGCTATCCCAGTCTGCTATTTCCAAGGCATTGGGTGCTCCTCAAGGAAGTACAGTTAAGGAGGTCGGCGACAATTATGCAGCAACCTTTAAACAGAAGGCAAAAGCTGGGTTGGGACGCTCTGTCGTGATTCGGGCTTCTCTGGTATACCAGAACGAGAAGTGTGTCGTGTTATATGTGGATGATGATGGCGTTGACTTTGAGTCTTCACGGAAGTGCGAGGTCGTCATCCGACTGTCTGACGGACATCTGATGACAAATGATGAGATTGCCAAAATCAGTAAAGCCCAGCTTATGGATTTAGCTCGTAAATATGCTGATGAGAGTCAACAGAAAGGCGGGATAGAAGAGAATGGGAACTATGACCTTTCTATTGGAGACGGAGAATTGCTGTTTCACCCAGACCAATATCAGCCTACGGAGTATGCTATCCCTATGCAGGCCGTAGAATCATTCCTCACGGAAGATGGCAAGGCCATGATGGCGGCAAAACCTCTGATGGCAGAACGTCCAATAGAATCAGAAGACATCGTGAAAGGCGACTTGGGACTTTATGACTTGCGTGGACCAGTAAAGTCGGCAAAGGACTTCGGAAGCGAAACTGAATACACCTTCGACAGGGATGGCTATTTGCAGACATATAATGGAATGTCTGTCAAGGTTGCTTTATATGAGAGAATCACTCGTAACGACAAAGGATTGCCAATAGAGTGTTATACGACCCCAGATTCGAAGAACACCTTTACATATAACGATAAAGGACTCCCAATAAAGAGGGTTTACTTCGTGGGTAAGAGAGTTGAGCAAATTGATATCTATTACTATAACTCTCAAGATGAACTAATCAAGGTAAATAGTATGCTAATACTCAATGAGAACAATAATACATGCATTACTGAAAAATACCATGGCTTTAAGTTCGATTCACACGGTAACTGGATTGAACGTAATGGAAACAAGAGAGAAATAACATACTATGAGTAAACTGATGATGTATAACAATTAAAAGCAAAGGACTATGAAAAAGATTTTACATTTGATAGTGATAGCGGCTGCCGTGCTCTTAGTTTCGTGCGGCAAGAGTCGTTCCTCTGAGGTCAAGCAGGCTGCCAAGATCGCTTCCGAGGGCATCTTAGGTGCTACCGGTGAAGAGCTTGTCTACATGATGGACGATTACGGCATCTTGAACTCCAGTGAAGAGAAATTGGATGAGCTCATGGAGGAGAAATTCCGGGCACTCGGCGACGACCCTTCGGAGTCTGATGCCCGGAAGCTGATGGAGGAGTTCGACAAGAAGAAAGCCGAGCTGGAGAAGAAGCAAGACGAGTTCTTCCAGAAGTTTGTGGATTACATTGATCAGAAGAAAGGTCAGGAAGTTCCTACGGAGATTGCCGACGGCATTCCCCTGAAGCTGGTGAAGCCCTTCACAATAACAGGTGTCCCAGGCAACACGATGAGCATACAGTTTGAGGCGCAGGTAGAGCTGACGGAGAACCGCCCCGCCTTCAACAACTTCGACTTGATGGCCTACCCTCAGTATAACCCCACCATCGTGTTGGTCGACAAGGACGGCAAGGCCATCAGTAATCCCATGTATCTGAGTGGCAAAACCCTGAACGACTATCATCAGTTTGTTGCCAAGGGCACGCAGGAGACGTTGTCAATCTCTATTCTTATAATAGACGACCTCGCAGCCGAGAGACTCGCGGCCAAGAAGATACTCATCTGCTGGGACAAACCCTGTGGAAACCATCCGGAGCAGTATGCCGCCGCGTTGAACGATGAGCCGATAGAGGAAAGCGTGGACGACGATGTCGACGACCAGTTTATCGTTGACCCTACGGAAGGTCTGATGGGTAGTCTTCCTAACGGCACCACCATCTTCGAAGGTGACATGGCCGGTTACCCCATCGTTTTCACTATTTACAAGAATGGTGACGACGTAAAAGCGACCTATAAGAACGTCAAGTATGGTACGACGATGGAGTTAGGCGGCGAGTCGCTGCCATCTATGGGAGGCGATATCAATTTCTTCGGTTCTGACAACGGCACCGACTGGTCTTTCTGCCTCACGGGTGATGCCCAGAAAATCCGTGGCACAGCCAACGATGACGAGAAACAGTTCAAAGTTACACTGCATAGGAAGTGAACGAAGGAAACAATTTATTAACCTATAAATTAAATAACGATGAAAAAGATTTTATTATTCGTAATGATGGCAATGTTCGCTTTGGGCGTGCATGAGATTAATGCACAGTCTTTACCCGTGAAAGTTGTGACGAACCATCCAGATTTCAAGATCAAGGTGACGAGGTGCGAGGCCAGTGGCAGCACCGTGGTGATAGATATGGTCTTTACGAACCAAGGGTCTAAGGATGTTGAAGATGTGCAAGTCCTTTGCTGGGCTATGGGCTATCCTCAAAGCATGGCCTACGACAACGAAGGAAACATCTACAAGGAGATGAGTGCCAAGGTCTCGGGAGAGGGTGGCTCAAATGGCAATACTCCTGTGTTCTCGATACTCCAAGACGTACCCATGAAGGTAAGTGTAACCATCGAGAAAGTTTCTGAGACGGCAGAACGAATTGCCAAGTTAAGTTTAGACGTTGAGTGCGAAACATGGGGCATCGATTCTGACAAGCCTGTTATTATCAGGAATATACCTATAAGTAGGGAGAATGAGTAAGAACTACTCAATAAAAGTTGTGAGAATCAAGGAATGTAAACGAAGAAAATCTTCATTGGCAAGGCTGAATATAGCTGGAGGGTAGAAAAGCTTTTACATGTATATGCATAGGGCGATGCTCCATTTCCTTAATTCCGGTATTACCTACGACGTTCTTCTTTAGCTGGTACAGACTGCCCCGCTCTTCTGTCGTGCTGTGAACTGAACGAAGAATACAATTTATTAACAACGTGAAGTGTATGAAGCCTAGAAACACATTATTCTTATTGATGACGATATTGACGTTGCTGCCGTTAACAGCCAACGCAGAAGACCATGCCTGCATCAATGGAATCTATTACAGTGCTGATTATTCAACGAAGCAGGCTACAGTAACTAATTATGATAATGGTATATGTCCTAACAATGTCATAATTCCAAGAACCATAGAAGTTAGACGCAATGGAAAAATTATTGGTAATGAAGAAAAAACCTACACATGTACAGTGACTTCTATCGGTAACGGAGCATTCTCTGGCTTTAGTAGCTTGACCTCTGTCAGTATACCCAACAGTGTGACAACCATCGGATATGATGCATTCCATGGATGTAGCAGCCTGACATCCGTTACGATTCCCAACAGCGTAACGGTCATTGGATGGGACGCATTCGGAGGATGTAGCAGCCTGGCATCCATCACGATCCCCAACAGTGTAACGGCCATAGGATCGAATGCATTCGATGGATGCAGCGGCCTAACCTCCATCACAATTCCCAACAGCGTGACGAATATCGGAAGGTATGCATTTCGTGACTGCGTTGGTCTAACTTCCATGACGATTCCCAATAGCGTGACGACTATCGGAGATGCTGCATTTTCTGGTTGCGTTGGTCTAACTTCTATGACGATTCCAAACAACGTAACATCAATCGGTGATGGCGCTTTCAACGGCTGTACTGGTCTGATTTCTATGACGATTAATTGCCCTACTATTGAAGGAAGGTTTATCCCCAAAAGTCTTGTCACAGTGATAATCGGTGATGATGTAACGTCGATTGGAGGTAGTGCTTTCTCTGGTTGTACTAGCCTAACTTCCATAACAATTGGCAATGGCGTAACATCAATAGGACCCCATGCTTTCTGGGGGTGTACAGGTCTGACTTCCATTGTTATTCCAAATAGTGTGACGTCAATAGGACGTTATGCTTTCGATGGATGTACAGGCCTGACTTCCATGACAATTGGCAATGGCGTTACCTCAATAGGATACCATACTGTCGAGGGTTGTAGCAACCTGACTTCTATGACGATTAATTGTCCTACTATTACAGATGATATTATCCCCAAAAGTCTCGTTTCAGTGATAATCGGTGATGATGTAACGTCAATCGGAGGTAGTGCTTTCTCTGGTTGTACTAGCCTAACTTCCATAACAATTGGCAATGGCGTTACATCAATAGGAGATGTTTCTTTCTCTGGTTGTACAGGCCTGACTTCCATTGATATCCCCAATAGTGTGACGTCAATCGGAGATTATGCTTTCCGTAGTTGTACAGGCCTGACTTCCATGACAATTGGCAATGGCGTGACGAATATTGGAAATTGTGCTTTCATGTATTGCAGCAGTTTGACTTCCGTTCATATTTCTGATTTGGCTGCATGGTGTAAAATTTCATTTGGTAGTACATCGTTTAACTATGCATATCATTTATATTTTAATGGCCAAGAAGTTACTAATTTAGTAATACCCGATAATGTGACGAGTATCAGCGATAATGCTTTCGCCTATAGCGGCCTGACCTCAGTCACGATTGGCAACAGCGTGACGAGCATCGGAAACCATGCTTTCGAATATTGTAGCGGCCTGACCTATGTGATTATTGGTAGCGGCGTGAAATTCATTGGATATAGAGCTTTTCGCAATTGTACCAGCCTAACCTCAGTACACATCTTAGACTTGGCTGCTTGGTGTGACATTGATTTTGACAGTGAAGTCTATTTATTAGGGGGTAGTGGTAATCCCTTAAGAGTAGCACATCATTTATTTTATAAAGGTAATGAGGTCAAAAATCTCGTTATTCCTGAAGGCGTGACGTCAATCAGAGCGTATGCTTTCGATGGCTGTAGCGACCTGACCTCCATTACAATTCCTAATAGTGTGACTGAAATCGAAAGGAATGCTTTCTATGATTGTAAAAATTTAAAGACAATAAGCATTGGTTATGGAATTAAATCGATCAATAGCTATGCTTTTGGCAGCCAAAAACTTACGGATGTCTATTGTTATGCAGAGGAAGTCCCCTCTACGGCATCTAATGCCTTCTATTGTAATGTGGAGATGTCGACGCTCCATGTTCCAGCATCATCTATTGACCTATACAAGCTTACAACACCTTGGGCGAACTTCGGCAACATCGTGAGCCTCTGGAGTGGTGACAATATAGAGATACCTCATGACGAAGTTACACTCACGGCCAACAGCTATAGCCGTGCTTACGGCGAGGCCAATCCGACGTTCGGATATATGGTGACGGAAGGCACGATAGCCTCAGGGACACCAACCATTAGCTGTGAGGCGACAGCTACGTCGCCCGTAGGCACGTATGATATAGTGATTGCGAAAGGCACCGTCAGTAACAATACAGTGAGTCTTGTCAAGGGAACGCTGACCATAACCAAGGCTCCGCTGAAGGTGAGCGTGAAGGATGTTGAGCGTGAGCAGGGCGAGGAGAATCCGCAGTTCGAATTGGTCTATGAAGGATGGAAACTGCAGGATACAGAGAGCGTACTGCTGAAGAAGCCTGTGGCCACGACAACAGCAACGAAGGAGTCAAAGCCTGGCACGTACCCAATCACCGTAAGCGGCGGTGAGGCCCGCAACTATGAGTTGAGATACGTGAACGGCAGACTAACCGTGACAATACCAAGTAGCATCAATGAGTTGATGGAGTCTGAGACTTTCGATGTCTATGATATGAGTGGACGAAAGGTGCGCCGTCAGGCTACCACACTGAAGGACCTGCCAAAAGGCGTCTACATTATTGATGGAAAGAAAATTGTGGTAAGATAATCAAAAAACAAAAAGACAGGTTTTAATTGAAAAAGAGGATGTGTCTATTTGACACATCCTCTTTTTCGCAAAACTCATGGAGTAATAGTAATATCGTTGCAGGATTGTCGGACGGCTTAATAGGTGAGCACCTCGACGCCGTGGTCGGTCATGAGGAGCGTGTGCTCCCACTGTGCGCTGGGCTTCTCGTCCTCGGTGATGACTTCCCAGCCGTAGGGGTCGTCGGCATCGATGAAGACGCGCCACGTACCCATGTTGATCATCGGCTCGATGGTGAAGACCATGCCGGGCACAAGGAGCATGCCTGTGCCGCGATGGCCGTAGTGGTCGACCTCGGGGTCTTCGTGGAAGGCGTTGCCGACGCCGTGACCGGCCAGGTCGCGGACAATGCCGTAGCCGTACTTCTTACAGTGCTTCTCGATAGCGTGGCCTATGTCGCCGACGAAGCCGAAGGGCTTGGCGGCCTCCATGCCTATCTCCAGGCACTCCTTGGCCACACGCACCAGCTGTTCCTTCTCGGGTGTGGTCTTACCGATGATGAACATGCGGGAGGCGTCGGCGTAGTAGCCGTCGAGGATGGTGGTGAAGTCGACGTTGATGATATCACCCTCCTCAAGGATGTCCTCCTCCTTGGGCACGCCGTGACAGACCACCTCGTTGATGCTGGTGCAGACGCTCATGGGGAACGGCGGGGTGTCTTCGTCGCCGCCGTAGTTGAGGCAGGCGGGAATGGCGTTATGCTCCTCGCAGTAGCGACGGCAAATCTGGTCAATCTCCAGTGTGGACATGCCGGCACGGATGTGTTTGGCCACCTCGTCGAGGACGCCGGTGTTGACGATGCCGGCGCGACGGATACCCTCAATCTGTTCGGGTGTCTTGATGAGGTCACGGGTGGGCACAAGCTTGCCCTTGTTCTCCCAATACATGACCTGTTTATCGAGTTCTGTAGGCTCCTGTCCCGAGAGACAGTGCCATCTGCGTTTCTTGTTTTGAGCCATCTTAACTCTTAATTCCTAATTCTTAATCGCCGAAAGCGACAACTCTTAATTCTTAACTCTTAATACTTAAACGAACTGCCACCCAGGAACTCGCGCAGCAGCGAGGTTGGCGGAATCTGGTCGGCGGGTATGGGCTTGATGTAGCTCAGGAACTTCTTCAGGCGGTAGGCCTCGCTGTACTCGGGCACGTTCTCGGGCACCTGGTCCAGCAGGGGTTCTGCCTGCGACTTGATGACGGCCAGCTCGAAGAGCATGGCGGTGTTAAACATCGCGTCGGCATTCTCCTGAAACGGGAAAATCCACTTGTTCTCACCGGCACGCACGCTGGGCCAGCGGCGGATGGTGTCGACGGCCGACACGCCACGATACTTATGGTCGCGGATAATGCGGCGAAGCAGACGGTTGTCGGTCGTGGGAATGTAATTGTGGTTGTCGAGCAGCAGTGTGGTCAGCGCCGAGGCATAGATGCGGTAAATCTGATTCTGCGGCACCTGCGACATGAGCTCGGGGTTCAGGGCGTGGATGCCCTCGACCACGAGGATCTCGTCGTCGTGCAGTCGCAGGCGGCGTCCACTCATCTCGCTGCGTCCCTGCTGGAAGTTGTAGCGCGGCAGCTCTATCTCCTCGCCGTTGAACAGGGCGTTCATCTGCTGGTTGAGAAGCTCGAGGTTCAGGGCGTGCAGATGCTCGAAGTCGTAGTCGCCGTTGGGCTGGCGCGGTGTCTTGTCGCGGTCGACGAAATAGTCGTCGAGCGAGATAGGCACGGGCTTGATGCCGTTGGTGGCCAGCTGGACGGACAGGCGCTTACAGGTAGTAGTCTTGCCGCTGCTGGACGGGCCGGCAATGAGCACCATGCGGATGCCCTTGCGGAAAGCGATGTCCTCAGCAATCTTGACAATCTTCTTCTCCTGCAGCGCCTCGCTGACCTGAATGAGTTGCGAGGAGTAACCCTTCTCAATGCCTTCGTTCAGGTCGCCAATGGTGCGCAGGCCGATGATGTCCTGCCACTGGTGGTGCTCCTTGAAAATACCGAACATCTTGTCCTGATGGGTCATCTCGCCCAACTCGTCGGGAGCTACGGGCGAAGGCAGGCGCAACAGCAGACCGTCGAAGTACTTCTCCAGTCCGAAGAGGTAGAGCTGCGACGTGTTGGTGAGCATCGAGCCGTAGTAATAGTCCATGTAGCCGTCGATATCATAATAGGTGGTATATAGACGGCCGCTGCTCTGCAGGAGCTTCACCTTCGAGAAGGTGTGCAGGATGGTGAACATCTTTATGGCATCCTCGGTCAGCACCTCGTAACGGTGAATGGGCAGGGCGGCATCGATGATGGACTGCATCTTGGAGCGTATCTG